>Ga0315338_1000988_pt1 | contig 44169 bp, 32 predicted proteins | sample ASW8metaG_FD_204518 | JGI IMG/M metagenome (GOLD analysis project Ga0315338, IMG submission 204518) | Ammonia-oxidizing marine archaeal communities from Monterey Bay, California, United States - ASW #8 | ecosystem: Environmental > Aquatic > Marine > Coastal | place: USA: California | collected... | reverse complement strand
GATGCGTGGTCAGCCGTTGATGCGACCGCCCTCTCGGACGGCCTGATTTCCGGCTGGTACAACGGCTTCAACGACGACTACTCGGCCATCACGCCGACCTTGCCGCTTGCGACAATTCCAGGACCGGTCACGATAGCGGTGCTGATGCTGGCAGGAGTCGGTGGTCGACGCCGCACGGCATTAAGCCCTGAGTGCGTCCGCATGGGCAATGCGAATCAGTCGTCGCGGCCAGCCTCAAGTTCACGACGTAGCCGTTCGTTCTCGGCCTGCAGACGAAGCCGCTCATTCTCGGCGCGCAGGCGCTGCGACTCAGCATTGCTCTGATTCACTGGGTTGTTGGCCTGCTGCTGCGCCTGCTTTCGCTCACGATCCTTGTCCATCTCGCTTCCAACGATGTACCCGCCGAGCGCGCCAATACCAGCGCCGATGAGTGTGCCCTCGGTGTTACCACCGATGGCCTGGCCGGCCAAGGCGCCGCCACCGGCCCCGATCAGGGTGCCGGACTTCGCTGAGTTGTCACAGGCCCCGAGGAGGCCGATCGACACGCTGGCCGCCATCAACATGAATACTCGCATGGTAGAACTCCTTCGCTTGAACTCCTGCCCGCAGGGGCTGGGAGAGGCAGTATTGGCGATCACGATGGCTCCGGTCAAGTCGCTGCGGGAATCGTCCTTGGATTCCAACACCCCCTGTGCCATACTGTGGGGCTGTGTGTGAGAGGAGATTCACAACATGAGATCTTCAGTGACTCTTGTATTGGCATCGGCCTTGACCGTCGCAGCCTCAGCCAATGAGTACAGCCTGACCAATGATGGGTCAATGACCCTGCAAGGCGCTCTCAGCACGGTTCTCACAGGGATTCTGATCGGCGACTGGGACGAGGTGAGCAATCCAGACGGCACACGAACGCTTCCGGGGGTCTGGGGTGGCAGCGGCAACAACCCGATTCCGATCGACTTGACCCTCACAATCAGCTTCGATGGTGACTCGGTTCCAGCGGGACCGCTCACCCTCACACTCGATCCAATGACCTCCACCGCAACCATCACAGGACTGGACTGGGCTGTGCTGCCGGAGGCGGTCCTCCTCGCCACAGCCACTGGAACCGTCCTGTATGAGACCTTCCGAACCGCCGCGCCGGACTCGCTCTATCCGGGCGGCATTCCAGTGGACATCCCGCTTGGCGAAGCCACTGTCAGTGACGTGACGATCCTGCAAACCGCAGCGGCGGACGGCACCGCCACGCCGATCGATGGACAACCCCTCGCCCACGACATTCTTGTTCCGGTGCCTGCGATGGTGTCAATGGTTGTATCAAGCGAGACGATTGGCGAGCTACCGATGGAATTCCCAATCATCCTGAACATCGACGGCGTCCATCAAGTCGGCGATGCCACCGACATGCTCATCATGACTGTCGAATCAATCTTCGACGAGAGCAGCGACCTGCCCGATGAGCCGCTGCCGACGATCCCAATTGAGATGCCGACGGTGCTCCCGCCCGGCGACGAGACCGCTGGCATCCTGCTTGATCTGACGCCCACGAGCGTATCGGCCCAGCTCGCCATCGATGCCGATCTCATCGCCGCACATCAGCAGAGCATGCCCGGCGATGTCAACGGAGACGGATTGGTCAACACCGATGACCTACTCGCGGTCTTGGCCGTATGGGGTCCATGCGCACCACCCTGTCCCGAAGACATCGACGGAGACGGCCTAGTCAGCGTCAATGACGTTCTGATACTGATTGGTGCGTGGTCGGCCTGATCACCGGGTCTTGCCGCCGACCGACGGTCTCTGGGCTGAGTAGCACGGCATGGAGACTGGGTCAACCTGGCCCCGAACAAAAAAGCAGAACGCCCCGGACGAGTCCGGGGCGTTCGCTGTTTACAAGATCAGACTGAATTCAACCGCACGGGCCGAAACTGCTGACGACCGCGAGGAGGTCATCAACGTCGGTGTCGCCGTCGCCGTCGACATCACCACCGCCGCCCGAGCCGAATGCTCCGAGGACCGCCAGCACGTCGTCCACATCGACCACGCCGCTGCCGTCCAAGTCGCCAGCGCATGGGTTGTCGTCCGCGCAGTCTGCCCGCGAGAGCATGACCGCATCGACCGCAGCTTCCACGACCGAACCGCTGCTCGAGGCGTCGGAGGTCGAGAAACGAACAAGCATCGCGGCTGTCGGATCGAATTCAGTGATTGAGTCCAACAGGACCGACACCACATACCAGCCGCCAGAGACTTCTGGGCCTGCCGGGCCGACGGTTTCGACCGTCTGCCACGACGCGCCGCTGTCGTCGGATACCTGCACGACGAACGTGTCTGTATTCGGCTGTGCGCCAGAGTCATTGCTGAACCAGCGGGCGTAGGACAATGACATGCCGGGCTCGGACGCATCAAGCAACGTCGATGTGAGATACACCGTGCCGTCATCAACGTCGCTGTTGCACCCATTGGCGCTGCTGTTGTCAGTCAGCCAGCAGGAACCGTTGCCGTCGTAGTCACTCGGAGGATCGCCGCGATCGCAATTCACTGGAACGCCGTGGCTCCATTGGCCGTCGGCCGCAGCGCCGCTGGCTGTCCAACCGGCATCGGTCTCGAAATACTCCTCGAAGGAGACGATCGGGTCGCCCAGCGCTGATTGCACGCCAAACACGTCCGTCGGAGCACCGCTCGGCCATGTAACGGCCACGCCACTGGTCGTGTCGGCACGGAGGTAGTACTCCACCGCCTCACCGCAGGGGAACGCGGGGAAGATCGCAAGGTAATCACTTCCATCGGGGATGAGATCCACTGTGGAGAAGGAACCTGACTGCCCGACATACAGTTTGCCGGTGCCGGCCGCGAATTGGCCGCTGAGATCCTCGATACGAATCGAAACCGCGGTGGTTCCGTTGGGATGGATGCGTCCGGGCAGTCCATCGGGCGCCGTGATCGACAACAGCGCCAACTCAGGCGCATCCAGTCCGTGCATCCCGAAACCTTGGGCGATCTCGGCGTAATGCGGAGAGCCGTTGTCTATGTTGCCGTCGGTATCGTCGATCGTAATGAAGTCGACGACGATGCTGTCGGTGATCGATGTGCCGCTGTGCATCAGGATGCTGTTGATGGCCAGGTCACGGATGACGGCTTGGGCCGTCAGCGGGTCACTGTCCTCCAACGCCATCCACGTGTCCCAGACGCAGCCGGAAATCAACTGGCCACAGGAGTGAATCGCGCTCCCACAGGAGGAGCATCCTGAAGCCGAGTATTGACAATCGTTGTCGGCGTCCCGAATTCCATTGACGCAGTCATTGCTGTAGAAACCGCGGGCGAGTTTGTTGTCGCCAGTCAGTACGACGCCAATGACGTCTCCCATACCTTCGCCGTACTCGCCTTGTCCGGATCCACCTTCGCTGACAAGGTGATGGCCATATTCATGGTGCACGACGACCGAAAAGGCCGTGTTATTGCAACCACCACCGGACTGATAGAAGTTGATGGAGGAGTAGTCGTAGAAGGCGTTGCACGTACTACCGAGGTTGACGTTGATCGGGAAGCCGGTCTGGGTTCCAATGGTCGGAAAGGAGGGATTGGAGTACAGGACCATGTCCCGGGCCAAGTTTGCTTCGCGATAGGCGTTGACCTGAGCAGTCACCAGTTCGGAGGGTGTTGTGTTGTACAGAATGGAGATGTCATCGCCGGGCGAGCCGGTCGTCGAAGCGGAGGTTGTGGATCCGGCCTCATTGTTGACGCTAAACCAACGGCCACCGAGCGTACCGCCGAAACTGGCGCTGCCGCCGATGTGCGGATGCGCAAAGCCGCCATCTGCATCGGCATAGACCGTCACGCCGGCCGCTGAAACGGCCGCATATGGCATGGCGTCCGGCAACTCCATCGCGCACTCGGCCGCCTGCGTCGTCGTGGTGACGTTGCCACGGACCACGCCAGTGACTTCACCGAGGCTGGCCGCGAACAACGCGCCAAGAGGCATGTCGGTCGGGCTGCAGGAGAGGATCATGTTTTCGTCATGCAGAACGAGTCCATCGTCGGCTCGGACAACGAATCGCCGCTTCTGATAGGTGTCCGGCTCCCAAGCCAGACCCGCTTCGGCCACGAATGTCACGGCCATCGTGGGTGGGTATGGCGTGAGGTCGTAGCCGGCATAGACGACGGTGCTCGGCAATCCAATCAGGCTCGCGGTGTCGTCTGCCAGGAGCGTGCGGGCGAGGCTCGTCATACGAGCAGCGCCGGCCACCGCTGGCTTTGGTGTGATGGCTTGGAACGTACCAAGGTCCCGCAGGTCGGCCGCGGCCAGGACCGCGCTGTGATCCGCGTCGTTGAGCGTCAGAACCAAGGCCCGAGACTCGAAGACCGGGAAACCGCCTGACACCTGGCTGTAGTAGACGCCGGTGAACCGATAGGCGTCGGTGTCCGGGTCATACATCATGGGTTGCTCAATGGCACCACTGGGAAGTACGCCGCCAGCAGTGAGGTCTGAAGGGGAGACGCCCCAAATGGCTGCGTGTTCTGAGAGGAAGGCGTCCGCCGTCGCTCTGGCCGAATCGCCCGTTGCGAAGACCTTGCCATAGAGCCGATCGATCCGGCCATCCGGGCCAACGTGGGCTCGGAGCCCTGGCACAGCTTGCTGGAGGACGGTGAGCGGAGGACTGATGCCCTCACCACCAGCGGGCTTCCCCTCATGGGTGCCGTCCGGGACGGCCAAGGCGGCTGTGGAGGCGACAAGAACACCAGCGGCAAAGATCTTCAACATCGAATTGCTCCTCTATTGGGGCCGCTTAGGACCCGTCTCTCAGGCAGACCATAGCCCACAATTACCCCGGTCAAACCAGAATACGGCCGTATTCCTGCTTTGGATCCCGCGTAGGGCAAGGCCGCGGACAGTCCTGCGAGCTCAGGCTCGCTGCGCATCCGCTCCGATGCTCAACTCGACCACAAAAACACCCGTCAAGCCCAATAATCGGCGGTTTTTCCAATTGGGTGGGTATCCGCAATTGCGGCGCCAGCCAGTTGGGTGGGTGTCCACGATTGCGGCGAAAACTTCCACAAGCCCCCAGAGCAAGTATCGTCCCCCTCCATGCCAACGACCCGCCCGCGGCCCAACCCAAGTCGCTCCACCCTCCTTCGCTCAGAATTGGCTCTGATCGTCGGCGTTGCCACCGTCCTGATCACCTGGCTGGCCATTCCGAACTGGTTCGATGATCCGGCTGCCACTCCGGTCCGGTCCGGGCTGCTCTTTGCCGGACTGTTTCTGGTCATCCTGTGGTCCGCCTTCTCGGTGGTCCGACATGCAGACTGCCTGGCGATTCTGCTCGGTGAGCCGCTTGGCACGATCATTCTGACGATCGCGGTCATCGGCATCGAGGTCACCATGATCGCGACGGTCATGCTCACCGGGGACGCCAACCCTGAAGTGGGCCGCGACACGATGTTTTCTGTATTGATGCTGGTACTCAATGGGCTGGTCGGTCTGACACTGATCGTCGGCGGACTCAAACACCGCGAACCTGTCTTCAATCTGCGGGGCGCCAACGCCTACCTCTCGGTCCTCATTCCGCTCGCCGTGCTGGGACTCATTCTGCCGCGGTACACCACGTCAACCACAGACGCATCGGCCTCACTGCTGCTTTCGATCTTCCTGATCGGCATGTGCGTCACGCTCTACGGCGTATTCCTCGGCGTGCAGACGATGCGGCACCGGCACTTCTTCACGCAGCCGGACGCTGGCGATGACGATCTGGATGTGGTGGACGAGCACCATCCGCCTGCCAGCCTCCGAACCGTGCCGGTACACGCCGTGCTTCTGGTCCTCACCATGGTCCCGGTCGTGCTGCTCTCCAAGAAACTCGCCCTCCTGCTCGACGTGGGCATCGTGCAACTGGGCGCTCCGACGGCCTTGGTTGGTTTGGTCGTCGCGATCCTGGTGCTGACACCCGAAGGGGTCGCCGCCGTCCTGGCCGCCAAAGGCAATCAGATGCAGCGGGGCATCAATATCTGCCTAGGCTCAGCACTCGCGACAATCGGCCTGACCATTCCCGCCGTGATCATCGTCGGGTATATGACAGGCCTACGCGTCCAACTCGGCCTCGACAGGATGGATGAACTGCTGCTCGTCCTGACCTTGCTCGTCAGCATGGTCACCTTCGCCAGCGGACGCACCAACATCCTGCAAGGCGGCGTGCACCTCGTCGTATTCCTAGCGTGGATCGTGCTGATCTTTGACTAGCCGGTCCAGTTGCCCAGCAAGACCAGAACATCGTTGACATCCACCACGCCATCCCCGTTGGTGTCGGCTGGACACCCATGGCAGGGTCCCCACAGCCCCAGTATGGCAAGCATGTCATTGACATCGACACCGCCGCTTCCGTCGACATCGCCGGGAAGCGATGGCTGCAACCACACGGGGTTGGTCATCGCCAGATACTCCAGATCATCTCGCTGTGCCCACGCCGTCAGATAGGTGCCGTCGGTGAACATCGTCGGCGAGTCGATCAGGAACTCAACGGCATAGCCGCTGGCCTCGCCGGTGGGCAGGGTGAGCAGTGTCTCGCCGTCCTTCTCAAGGATCAGATTGTATTGATCGACCGTCCCGAACTCGCTGGTTGTCTCCAGGCGAACCGTGGTGTGGGCGCGGCCATCCGGCAGAATGGCGACCTCGCCGATGCCCGCCGTATTGGCCTCCAACGTAAGTAGGGGTCCGTCTGACACCACGCAGCGGCCGGAGAGGAAAACGTCCCGCAGCGTCGACGGCACCACCGTGTCAAGCGCCGCGTAGGTAAAGACCGCACCGATCGAGCCAGTCTCGTGCGCGTCGCTGTTTCCGAGCCCCACCGGAAAGCGGGTCGGATAGCCGGGGCGTTCCGCTAGGTGGCCACCGGAGGGTGGCGCAATCTCCTGCAACAACTCATGCCACTTCAGCACCGCGGACAGATCCGCTTCCTGAAAGATCCCTCCGGCATTGGACCAGAGTTCCAGTCCGGCCCACCCCTCGGCGCCGTTGTTCCAGTCCCACTGGGCAAAGCTCAAGGTCCCGTCCTCGTAGGGATGGGCGATGAATCCATAACATCCATTGCCATTGATGCGATCAATGATGACCTGCTCGTCCTCGCAGTCTGCGTGGCCGAAGATCAGCCCCGAAGACGGGTTTTCGAGGTATGGAGCGTCGAATGTGTCCAGCGGGTACACGAGCATGTGTGAGGCGAGATCCCAGAAACCAGTGCGGCCCAGGCCCATCTCCTGGCTGTACAGCACCGGCCACACCTCCGATGCTCGATAGTCGGCCGCCTCCTGGCGGGCGAGCTCATGTTGCTCGGGCGTGAAGTACCACGTCCCGCCCCACCAGGCGTGGATATTTGAGTGATCGGTGAGCATGATCCAGTCGAGTCCGATGGCGCGAGCGGCGTCGGCGTATCCGGCGGGACCTTCCTCGGTTCCATCGAGCGCGTGCGCGTCGAGTGACCAGGTCGTGTGCAGGTGTTGATCGCCGGCCTGCCACGTCTCGCCGCAAACGGGGACCGCGTCCCCAGCTGGCTGCCATGATCCTCCCGCATCCAGTGCAAACCGCTGAGCCGCCGCCAGGCCACTGGGCAACGGCGGCGATTGTGTCAATCGGACCGGCACGTCGGTGAATACCTGCACACCATTCAACTCGGTCACGACGCGGACCACATGATCGCCGCAGGCACCGGCCGGTGGATCAAGGCGGCGGGACACCATCCCCCCGCTGACCGCCTCGGCAGCGCGGGCCTGCCGGGCCATCAACTGCGACATCAACGCTCGCTGCTCAGACAGCAGGGCAATATCCGCATCTGCCTGCCTCCACGCATCGACTGCAGCAGCTACGCCTGCGAGCACGCCGCCCCGCTCATCCATGGCGACAACCCGACCCGCATCCAGCAGTTCAACGCGAAGGAGTTCCCCGGCATCTTTGGACACATTCAAGATGTGGACAATCACCCACGGGGCCGCATCGCCCCGCACCTGGCTCGGCCCGGCAAGCATGCACCACACGCCGGTCTTGGCATCCGCCCAATCTGGACGATGTTCGTGGGCCGGTGCCGACACCACCACGGCGGCGCCAAGCAGACATCCGATCACCGCGGTTCGCAGCATGGTCTCCTCCTCGTGGCCCAGCAGGATACACGGGAGCCGACACCTATGAGCAGCGTACCGCGGAGGACTCAAGCCCACCGCGACACACGCGGGACCAACCCGATCTGAACGAGGAGAACGTCAGATCGGCGATGCTCAGGATCCGGAGCGGGCAGCAGTCATTCGATTCTCGCCCATACCGCGTCGCCCCGCCGTCCCCCCACGAGGGGCAATCGGCGGTGGGTGACCCCCGCGGCCCATACCTCCGGGGGGAACTCCCCCGAAACCCGGTGGCCCCCAGTGGGCTCGGGTCGTACAAACGCACCCCCCTTCAGGAGTACATGCGTCAACGAACGGGTGGCGGTCACACGAATGTAGGAATCGCGATCAATTCGATGACGACCACCCTCATCTGACTCCGAATCACCTGTCGATGCACCCGCAACGAAGCCGCGAAATCACTATCATCGCCGCCCCCAAGCCTCCTCCACCCTCCCCCACCACAGCGAGATCGCGCACCCATGAAAGTCGGTATTCCCCGCGAGGTCGCCGCCGCGGAACGCCGCGTGGCCATGGTGCCACGAACGGTGGAGCGGCTCCGCAAACTGGGCTTCGAGGTCGTGGTGCAGGGCGGCGCCGGAGTTAAAGCCGAGTGCAGCGACGCAAAGTACATCGAAGCAGGCGCCACGGTCCTCGCGGACGCGGCGGATGTCTTCGAACAGGCCGATATTGTGCTGAAAGTCAATCCGCCGTCGGCGCATGAGGTTGCGATGCTTCGCAGCGGGCAAGTGCTCGTCGGGTTGATCTGGCCGGCCGGCAACGAGTCGCTCATCACCAACTTGGCCGAGCGTGGCATCTCCACGATTGCCATGGACTGCGTGCCGCGCATCAGCCGGGCCCAGAAACTCGATGTGCTGAGCGCGCTGGCGAACATCGCCGGCTACCGCGCCGTCATCGAGGCGGCCCACCGCTTCGGCCGCTTCTTTGCGGGGCAGATGACGGCGGCCGGACGCGTGGAGCCCGCCAAAGTGCTCGTCATCGGCGGTGGTGTTGCCGGACTCTCAGCCATGACGGCTGCGCGAGGCCTCGGCGCCATCGTCCGCGGCTTCGACACCAGGCTGGCCGTCAAGGAACAGGTCGAGAGCCTCGGCGCCGAGTTTCTCGTTCTGGATTTCGAAGAAAGCGGCGAGGGCGAGGGCGGATATGCCAAAGTCATGAGCGAGGCCTTCCTCGAGGCCGAAATGAAACTCTTTGCCGAGCAGGCGATTGAAGTTGACATCATTGTCACGACGGCCATGATCCCCGGCCGCGATGCTCCGATCTTGATTACCTCGGGCATGGTCGAAACCATGAAGGAAGGGTCGGTCATTGTTGATCTCGCCGCAGAGCGGGGCGGCAACTGCGCCTTGACCGTAGCCGGCCAAGTCATCGAGCACCACGGCGTTTCAATCGTCGGCTACACCGACTTGCCGGGCCGCATGCCTTCGCTTTCCAGTCGACTCTATGGCAATGCGCTCGCGGCCATGCTCGAAGAGTTGGGCGGCGGCGAGACCTTCACGATCGACACCGACAATGAGATTGTCCGCGGCGCCCTGATCACCAATGACGGCGTGCTCACTTGGCCGCCGCCAAAGCCCGCCGAGCCGACGACCAAGATCGACTATGCCAAGGACTTCGGAAAGCGTCCCGAGTCCGACACCGCCGTCCCGGCCCCCGGCACTGATCCCGCCGCGAAGGCACCGGGCAGCCGCCAGGGTCTCATGACCATTGTGGGCGTACTGGTGGGATTGTTCCTCTTGCTGATCATCGGGCTCTGGGCGCCAGCAGACTTCACCATGCACTTCACGGTCTTTGTGCTGGCCTGCTTCGTGGGCTGGCAGGTCGTGTGGGCCGTGACACCGGCCCTGCACACGCCGCTGATGAGCGTGACCAACGCGATCAGCGGCATCATCATCCTTGGTGGCTTGCTGCATTTGTCCGCGAGCGCCACGACGGGCGCCATCGTCCTCGGCCTGCTCGCCGTCTTCTTCGCCACGATCAACATCAGCGGCGGATTCCTGGTGACCCGCCGCATGCTTGCGATGTTCAGGAGATAGGCCGTTGTACCGCATGCTCGACATCGTGATTGGCACTGTGGCGGCCCCAGCGGGCCAGCCAGATGCGCACACGGACGGCAGTTCGCTCGTCACCATCGCCTACCTCGTCGCAGGTGTGTTGTTCATTCTCAGCCTCGCGGGGCTCTCCAAACAGGAGACCGCCTCCCGAGGCACGTGGTACGGCATCATCGGCATGGGCTTGGCGTTGGTCGCCGCGATTCTGGGGCCCGACGTCACACTGTATGGATGGCTCGCCATTGCGATCATCCCGGCTGCCCTCATCGGTGGTGTGCTGGCCATCCGCGTCCAGATGACCGAGATGCCCCAACTTGTAGCATTGCTGCACTCCTTCGTCGGCGCCGCCGCGGTGCTGGTCGGATTCGCGAGTTTCCTCGATCCACACGCCGGCATGACGACCTCGGAGGCAATCGTCCATGAGATCGAGGTGTACATCGGCGTCTGCGTGGGCGCCATCACCCTGACCGGATCGATTGTGGCCGGCCTGAAACTGCACGGCAGCATCTCCGGCAAGCCACTCATGATTCCCGCGCGGCACCTGCTGAATCTCGCAGCGGTGATCGTCACGGTGCTGCTGGGCGTCTGGTTCGTTGATACGGCGGTGGACGTTGCGGGCAATGTCATCGTCATGGACACGCTCGGTGTGCTGCTGCTCGTGACCGCCACCGTGATCACCGGCCTGCTCGGTATCCACATGGTGATGGCGATTGGCGGCGCGGACATGCCGGTCGTCGTGTCGATGCTCAATTCATATTCGGGCTGGGCCGCCGCGGCCGCAGGCTTCATGCTCGGCAACGACCTGCTGATCATCACGGGCGCCCTAGTCGGCAGCAGTGGTGCCATCCTTTCGCTGATCATGTGCCGCGGCATGAACCGTTCCTTCGTGAGCGTCATCCTCGGCGGCTTTGGCGCAGCCGAAGGCACGACGGTGTCGTTGGGCGACGGTCCGGAAGGCGAAATCATTGAGATTTCAGCCGAAGACACCGTCGACTACATGCAGGCCGCCAAATCAGTTGTCATTGTGCCTGGCTACGGCATGGCCGTCGCGCAGGCGCAGCATGCGCTGGCGGACCTAACCAAGCAGCTCCGCAGCGATGGCGTCGATGTCCGATTCGCCATCCATCCCGTCGCCGGGCGTCTGCCCGGCCACATGAACGTCCTGCTCGCCGAAGCAGGCATTCCCTACGACATCGTGCTGGAGATGGACGAAATCAACGCCGATCTCCCCGATACCGACGTCGTCCTAGTGATCGGCGCCAACGACATCGTCAACCCCGGCGCCGAAAATGATCCGAGCAGCCCGATTGCGGGCATGCCGGTGCTGCAGGTGTGGAAGAGCCAATTGGTCGTCGTCATGAAGCGTGGGATGGCGACTGGATATGCGGGAGTTGGGAATCCGCTGTTCTTCAATGACAATACGCGGATGCTGTTCGGAGATGCGAAAAAGAGTGTGGATGGGATGTTGGGGGCGATTGGTGATTGATAGGCAATCGCTATGAGCAGAGCGCCACGCATTCTCGCCTTCAGCGGAAGCCTTCGAACGGCATCATGGAACCACCGGATCGTCGAACTGGCCGCCAAGGCCGCCTCCAGGGCCGGAGCGGAGGTCACGATGCTCCGGCTCCGCGACTACCCCCTCCCGGTCTTTGACCAGGAAATCGAGCAGTCCACCGGGCTCCCCGGCCACGCTGTCACCCTCAAGAAACTCTTCCGTGAACATGATGGATTCCTGATCGCATCCCCGGAATACAACGGATCGGTCAGCGGCGCGATGAAGAACCTCATTGACTGGGTCAGCCGTCCCGAGGAGGGCCATCCGAGCCTCGCCGGATTCAAGGGAAAGGTTGCCGGGCTGCTCGCCTGCTCCCCGGGTCGCCTCGGGGGATTGCGGGGGCTTGCGCACCTTCGGCTCATCCTTTCCGGCATCGGCACCATCGTGCTTCCAGAGCAGGTCGCCGTGCCTGGCATCCAAGATCAACTCAAGGACTCTGAGGTCATTCTGGACGAAGGCTTCCGGCAGGCAGTCGATCGAGTCGGCCAACGCATCGCCGAGGTCGCCGCAGCCCTGCTCGATTGAACGTCTGGGCCTTCTTTTAGCCCATATGAACCACCGCCCCGCCGAGCAAACTCGGCGGGGCGGTGTCTTCTTGTAGTGAACTTTCAGGTGCTTCCGGTGACGGAAACGGAATGGAGCCGATCGGGCTTGAACCGACGACCTCCTGCATGCCATGCAGGCGCTCTCCCAACTGAGCTACGGCCCCTGAGTTGAACGCGGAATTGTAGCAGGCTCGCTGCCACCCCTACATCGCGTCGTCGAGTGCCTCGGCGTAGGTTTGTTTGGGGTTGATGCCAACCAGGTTCTTCACCATCTCGCCACCTTTGAAGACCATGACGGTTGGAATCGACATAACACCGAGAGAGGCGGCAATCTGCTTGTGGTCGTCGATGTTCATCTTGCCGACCTTGGCCTTGCCGTCATAGTCGGCGGCCAGTTCGTCGATGGTGGGGCCGAGCATCTTGCAGGGCTGACACCACTCTGCCCAGAAGTCCACGAGCACCGGCACGTCGCTCTGCAGTACGTCTGAATCCCAGTCCTGATCGGTGAAGGTCATTACTGCGTCGCTGGCCATTGTGGGAAGTCTCCTGAATGCAATGGGAAGGGCGACATTGTAGCGAAGGTTTCGCTCGTCTTCAGCAGAGCTGCTCCAGTGCCTGCTGGTGGGCCGCGACATCGTGCACCCGGAAGATCCGAAGTCCCCCGGCATACTGCATGGCCGTCACCGAGCGGGACCCGCCGAGCCGATCCTCGGGCCGTGTGGCCCCTGTCACCGCACCAATGAATGACTTGCGGCTTGCCGCGGCCAGCACCGGGTAGCCCATGTCGGCGAACACGGAACTGCTGGCGATCAACTGCCAGTTCTGCGCGACGCTCTTTCCGAAACCAAGGCCTGGATCGAGGCAGATGGCGGCGGGATGGATGCCAGCCTGCATGGCGGTGTCCGCGCGGCCGAGCAACCACGCCTGAATGCTGTCCACGGCGTCGCCGCCGTACTCGGGGTGGGTCGCGTACTGGTCGCTCCGCGAGTCCTCATCGGGCGGGCACAGGCGATGCATCAGCACGATGCCGCATCCACGCTCGGCAACAATCGGAAGCATGGCAGCGTCCTCGAGGCCCGCCGACACATCGTTGATGACATTGGCGCCCGCATCCAGCGCCGCCTCGGCTACCGTCGCAAGCGTCGTGTCGATGCTGATCGGAATGTCGATGCGGGAACGGATCGCTTCAAGAACCGGTACGACCCGACGAACTTGCTCGTCGGCCCCGACTCGCTCGGCGCCGGGGCGGGTGGATTCGCCGCCGATGTCGATGATCGCGGCCCCCTCCCCCACCATTTGGTCGGCATGGACGATGGCGTCTGCCACACGCGTGAATTGACCACCATCCGAAAAGGAGTCCGGCGTCACATTGAGGATGCCCATGATCCGCGGTGTCTTCAGATCGAGTTCGAGGTCGGGCGCGAGGCGCCAGTGTGTCGCCGCGCTCACTCCACCGTCACGCTTTTGGCGAGATTGCGGGGCTTGTCGACGTCGTGGCCACGCAGCAGGGCGGCGTGGTAGGCCAGCAGTTGCAAGGGCACGATCGTGAGCAGCGGCTGGAGTGGCTCCAGCGTGTCGGGCACGAAGAACACTTCATCAGCGAGCGACTTGATTTCATCGTCGCCTTCGGTCGCAACGGCAATCACGTGGGCACCGCGGGACTTGACTTCTTCGATATTCGAGAGCACCTTGCGGTACTGACTGCTGCGGGTGGCGATGAAGACGGCGGGCATGCCCTCGTCGATAAGCGCGATCGGACCGTGCTTCATCTCGGCCGCCGGCATGCCTTCGGCGTGGATGTACGAGAGTTCCTTGAGCTTGAGCGCGCCTTCCAGGGCCACCGGATAGTTGTAGCCGCGGCCGAGGAAGAGCCAGTTGTCACGATTGACGTACCGTTCCGCGACTGCCTTGGCGACATCGCCGAGTTGCACGACCTGGTCAAGTTTGTCCGGGATCGCCTCGAGCTCCCGCAGCAAATCGGTGGTTTGCGAGTTGGACAAGAATCGGCGGCGGCCGAGGAAGATCGCGAACATCACTGCGGCCGTAACTTGACCAAGAAACGCCTTCGTTGACGCCACGCCGATCTCAGGGCCCACCCGCGTGTACACGCCTGCGTCGGTCATCCGTGGAATAGAAGATCCGACGACGTTGATCAGCCCGAGCGTCAGGGCGCCGCGCTCGCCCGCCTCCCGCACGCCGGCGAGCGTATCGGCCGTCTCGCCCGACTGACTGACAGCGACCACGACGGTGCCGTCCTCGATGATCGGATTGCGGTAGCGGAACTCACTGGCGAAGTCGGTTTCGGCCGGCACCTTCGCAAGGTCTTCGATGAGGTACTCGCCGATCATCCCAGCGTGCAGGGCCGTGCCCTGGCCAAGGAAAACGACTCGCCGGCACCGGATGAGTTCACGCGTGCGGTCGCTCAGGCCGCCAAGGATGACCTCGCCTTCGCCACTGTTGACGCGACCTCGCAAACAGCGGCGAATCGCCTGCGGCTGCTCGAGGATTTCCTTCATCATGTAATTCTCGTGGCCGCCGAGTTCGATCTCGTCGAGGCTGATTTCCAGTTCGCGGAGCTGTGGGGTGACTTCGACGTTTTCCAAATTGGCCGTATGGAACGCGTCCCGCGTGATGCGAGCGACGATGTCTTCGTCGAGCTCGGCGGCGCGGTTCGTGTGGCCGACAATGGCCTGCGCATCCGAGGCGATGATGTAGCAATGCTCGCCAACGCCGATGAGCAAGGGCGAGCCTCGGCGTGCTGCGACCAGCACATCTGGTTCCTGTTCACACATGACTGCGATGGCATAGGCCCCCTCAACTTCACGCAAGGCGGCGCGGACGGCGGCGGCCAGGTCGCCCTCGTACAGGGCGCCGATCAAGTGAGTGAGCACTTCGGTATCGGTCTCGGAGACGAACACGTGGCCGTGATCGGTCAGATAGGTGCGAATGGCCTGGTAGTTCTCGACGATGCCGTTGTGCACAAGCACGATGCCATGTCCCGTCTTGGCGTCGTCCCGCTGGGGATGGGCGTTCTGTTCGGTCACCGAGCCGTGGGTGGCCCATCGGGTGTGGGCAATCCCGATCGTTCCGGTGAAGTGATCATCACCATCGATCTTCTGCTCAAGGACACGCACGCGACCGACGGTCCGCGCCACGTGCAGCCCACCATTGAGCATGGCGATGCCGGCCGAGTCGTAGCCGCGGTACTCCAGCCGCTTCAGTCCCTCCAGGAGAACCGGCCTAGCCTCCTCGGAGCCGATGTAGGCAACAATTCCACACATGGAGGGCATTGTAGGGCGGCTGCGTCGCCCTCGGGAGTCGGGCGTCGGCAGGAACACCTTCGACTCCCGACCTCCGATTCCCGCCTCCCTCGCCGCGAAGCCGCGCTGTACGCTCCCCGCATGCACCTCTGGTCCAGCGAAGTTCAAACGCGACTTGATGCGGCGCGGCCGCTGGCGGCTCGGATGCGGCCTCGCCGGCTCGACGACATCGTGGGCCAGCAGCATCTGGTCGGCGAGAAAGGCCTGCTTCGCGCCCTGATTGCCAGTTCACAGCTGGGGTCGCTCATCCTGTGGGGGCCGCCCGGAACCGGAAAGACGACCTTGGCCGAAGTAGTGTCGCGGGAATGTAAACGACCGTTCACAGCGGCCAACGCTGCCACCATCGGCGTCAAGCAGATTCGAGCGGTGCTTGATGGCTCCCGGCGACTCATTGCAGACGGCGGGCCGCCGGGAATTCTGTTTCTGGACGAAATCCACCGCTTCTCCAAGAGCCAGCAGGATGTACTGCTGGGCGATGTCGAGCGGGGTGTGGTGTCGCTGATCGGAGCGACCACTGAGAACCCCTACTACACCGTCAACGACGCCCTGATCAGTCGGGCGACGTTGCTGCAGCTGTACGCATTGGAGCCTGCCGACATCAGGGTGTTGCTCGCGCGGGCCATGGCAACCGAAGGTGGACTGCCATGCGATGTCTCGGATGAGGCGATTGCCCTGCTGGCCGATCGGTGTGAGGGTGATGCCCGGCGGGCACTGGCGGCCTTGGAATTGGCCTGCCACCTGCCGAGCGACGGCGCGGTCACCGCCGAGGCCGCCGAGCAGGCCATTGGAGCGCGGGGCCGCCGCTTTGATCGGCAGGGTGATCAGCACTACGACCTTGCGAGCGCCCTCATCAAGTGCATCCGCGCCAGCGACGTGGATGCCTCCATTCACTGGCTCGCGGTGCTGCTGGAGGCGGGCGAAGACCCGCGATTCATCTGCAGGCGGCTGGCGATTCTGGCCAGCGAAGATGTCGGGCTCGCCTCGCCGCAGGCCTTGCAGTTGGCCTCCGCCGCATGGGACGTGGTGGAACGCATCGGATTGCCCGAGGCCGAACTGACACTCTCGGAGTTGGTGATCTACCTGGCAAGCTGCCCCAAGTCCAACGCGGCCGCCACCGCGATCTGGAACGCGCGGGCGGCCGTCCGCGATGCGCCCGGGGCGGGCGGCGAGGTGCCGCTGCACCTGCGAAGCAGCCACACTCGCGGCGCCACCGAACTTGGCTACGGCAAAGACTACATCTCTCCCCACGAAGATCAAGCAGCTGCCGCTGCGATGAACAATGTGCTGCCCGGGGGTGACTCACCGACGTACTACACCCCCACCGACCACGGCTTTGAGGCCACGATCAAGCAGCGGCTCGACGAGGAGGGCACGTGAGCGGAGCCAAGCAAGCGATGCGGATCGCGGCCCGCGCGGCGGTGTCGGCCATCGGCTCAGATGCGAGAACCGCGGCCAGCACGCGGCTCTGCGAGGCGCTGTGGGCCGATGATGGTCTGCTGCGGGCGTCGTGCGACCATGGTCGGATCCTGATGGCCTATATGCCGCTCCCAGACGAAATCGATCCAACGGCGGCGATGCAGCGGTGGCTCGATGCCGGTGGTCGGCTGGCCGTTCCGGTCACGGATTGGGCGGGCTGCACGATGGACGCAGCGGAGGTCACGTCACTGGATGCGGCCGTGTTTGACGCGGGGCCCCATGGCATTCACGAGCCCCGCGACCGGGCCCTACTTCCTGCTGATGCAATCGCGGTGGCATTGGTCCCCGGTCTGGCCTTTGACGCTGCAGGCGGCCGGCTGGGCCGCGGCGCAGGCTTCTATGATCGGTTTCTGCCCCGCGTGTCGGCGGCGTGCGTGGTGATCGGTGTCTGCCATACCGAGCAACTCATGGAGACCGTGCCGCAGAACGCGCTCGACCGCCGCGTTGCGTGTGTCGTGGCCGTGTAGAGGGGTCAGGTACCGCCAGAGGGCGTCACGCCAAGGCACTGATACGCGGAGTCAAACCACCGGGTCGTGGCGGCCATTGATCGCTACTCGCGCACGAGCACGACGCTGTTGCCCTCGGTCAGCATTTCGTACACCAGATCGATGTCGCCATTGGCCAATCGCACGCAGCCCATCGAACGATCCTCCCCAATGGAGCGGGCGTCGATGGTGCCGTGAATGCCGAATCCCTGCTCTTGCAGGTTGTGCGGATCGATGCCATCGAGGCCGATCCAGAACTCACCGATGGGGTTCTTCGGATCTGAGGCTGCGAATCGCTCGCCGGTCCGGGGATTGGTCCAACTGGGGTTGACCATCTTGCCACCCCGCCGCACGCGGAAGGCACCTTGTGGCGTCGAGTCGAACTCGCCGAGCCCGACGGGCAAACTGCGGATGAAGACTGCATCGTCGCCTTGGCCGAGCCAGATATCAATGCGGTGCGACCGCTTGTTGACCTCGGCGTGGAAGGGGCCCTGCACCATCTTGATCCGTTGTCCAACCCGAATGCGGCTGGGGTCTGCGATGCCGTTGATGCGTTGCAGGAACCGCCAATTGGTCTGGACGCCTTCACGATTGGCGATGCGGGACAGCGCGTCGCCCGGCTTGATCTCATACAGCCGCGTGAATGGATCTCCAGGGGTGACTTCTGGTCCGAAGATCATGCCGTTGTTGAGGACGGTGAGGGTGCCGCGGATTTGCTCGGCTTCGACTGCAGGCAGATCCTGACTTCGCAGCGCCGTGCTGAGCAGTGTTCGAGCGTCCACGACATCGCCCTCGCGGATCAACTCGGCAGCAAGGTCGAGCACGCTAGGTTCGGGTGACGGGACGGGGGCTGCTGGAAGTGGCTGCGGTGGTGCCGCTGGACTTGACGTCTCCTCCGAGGGTGCGGGCTGGCTTGGATCGTATTCCGCGGGCAGTTGTGGAGACAATTCCGGGGGCGGTGGAGGCGGTGGGGTGACGACGGCTACCTCGATTGGCTCGGGCGCGAATTCGACGACGGCTGTGGGTGGCTCGGCCGTAGGCTCGAGGGCGGGCTCATTGGAGTGGGCCATGGCGGGCTCAGCAGCATCCATCACGGGCTGCTCCGGCCAGAGCCACCACGTCACTCCAGCCGCTGCGACGATAAGCAGGAACACCACTAAGAAGGGTCCGCCACTGCGTTTGCGTCGGCGGGTGGACATCATGGAGCGTCCGCGTACGGAGCCTGACATGGATTGGCTGGGGAGGGCCATGGGGGGAAGTGTACCGCGGCCATTGGCTGCGGTACAAGAGCGTCAGGAGTCCGGCGTCGGGAGGACAACTGGGAGCAGGAGATCAGGAGACCGGGGACCGCGGCACGGTCCTCTCTGTTTGAGCTTCGCCCCAAACAACAACCCCCTCGGTCCAAGGACCGAGGGGGTTGCAAGAATCAAGATCAGGACACGAAGCGTTGGGTCAGAAGCTGACCTGCAGCTGCGTGCGGAAGAGCCACTGGCTGCCAGAGGTCTGAGCAGCATTGGTCCACCAGCCGGTGTACCCCATGGCACCGCCACCAAGAGCGTTGGCGAAACCTGGATCGCTGAAGCACCAGTTCCAGTCAACACTGAGCTTGGTGTTGGGACCAGCAATGTAGTGGTTCCAACCGATCGTGGCGATGTTCAACTTGGAGCTGACATCCTCGGTCCCGCCCGAGGCGTTACCAAGAGCCAGACCTGGTGAGAGCCACTGCCAACGAGCATAGAGCTCGTTGTTGTCGTTCATGTACATGCCCGCACCAACTTCGAAACCGAGGGAGGTTCCATCGTTGCTGCCCCGTCCGGCAACCGCCGTGGTGGCGTTGTTGTTGTTACCGCCGGTCACGGAGCCGTACATATTCCAGCCGTTGCCGTCATACGAGAGGTCGGCACTGACAATCCAGTTGTCATCGCCGCCGACGCCCTGGTTGTTGAGGTACCCAGCACCCACGCCGAGGAGCATGCCCGCGGCTTCGCCCGTGGACGAACCGATGCGGTCGAACTGCGACCAGTCGCCCTGGAGCAGCCACTCGCCGCGACCAGTGACGGCCCAGCCGTGGTCGTTGGCGGCCCACGCGGCGTTACCGAAGCCGGCACCGCCACCGTTGCTGCCATTGGAGAACATTACGTTGTACCGGGCCTGATCGCTGTTGCCGACCAGCTTGATGCCATTGGTGATGGCCGACGTGTCCCAGTAGTACGTTTGGGAGGACCGCTCGATGGCCTGCTGATCTTCAGCATTGACCATGAAGGCACGCATGACGTCGAACTTCTGACGACCGACCTGGACGGACCAGGTGTCGTTGATGTTCCAGCCGCCGTAGGCCCACTCAAGTTCGCTGTTCGACAGGCCATTTCCGGCAGCCGTGTTGTAAGGCGACCAATCGAGCCGGACGTTGTAGAACGCCTTTCCGGCCAGACTGCCCGAGAAGTTGAGCAGGGCACGGGTGGTCTCGAAACCAAAGGCATGGTTATCGTTTCCGGGAACGGTTGCTACGGCTAAGTGAGCAGGCTGCGATCCCATGTTCCATCGCTCTTGGAACACACCGTTGACCTTCATCGACCACTTGCCATCGGCAGACTGGACGAAGAAGCCATTGTTGTAGCCGGACGTCGCGCCGTCACCCTGAAGGCTGGCACGCGTATCGGCGTCGGCGAGAACATCCTGGACAAGGCCACGGATCTGCTCGCTGCGTTGTTCGGTGAGCCAGTCACCGCTTTGTTGGGCCGACATCTCGGCGATCTTTGCTTCTGCGGCCTCAAGGCGAGACTGCAGGTCGTTTGAGGCGTTGCCAGTACTGGCAACCGCCATCCCGCTAAATGCGGCAGCACCGAGAACGATGCCTGCCTTGGTCGCGAAACTCATGTGTCGACTCTCCTGTGTTCCGAATGCCTACCGGTATTTCCCAACAAGGGACACCGACATCCGGGAAGTGACCATTTCTCCCGCACCACACCTACGCAGGCACGGTACGGATCTGATTCATCGCCTATCGACCAACTCCGGTCGATCCATTGAAGGCGAGGATGATATCGAGATCGACCCCATGTACCACCCCACGGCCAACTTTCCTTGCACATTCCCGAAAGGGCCGCAGGAGCGAGCCGGCAAGTGACCTCGCAAACACCATTCATGACATGATTTAGGGCATTTTTGGATCGTCTCTGGATGGAAAAAAAGTTGTCCCGCCTCCAAGCCCCCCTATTTCACCCCCGCGAGGGCACATGATGCCGTTCCCGTCCGCTGGGCCCGTCTCGCCACCGTCTGATAACCAGCCGCGGCCAGTTGATCCGCCCGCTTTGGAAAGCCGACCAGCCGCACATGGGCCACCGCATCGGCTGTGGAGAGGCCGACCACCCACCCGCCGATCAAGGCATCCGCCACACCCATGCCAGAAAGTGCCCTACTGCCCGCCTCCGAGCCGACAGGGCCGGCCGCTGGTGCCCCACACCAAAGACCGTCTCCCGCCGCCACCGCCACCAGTCGCCCCCCAGCCGCCCTCGTGTGACCCAGAGCAGCCGAACCAACCCCAATACCAAATGCAGCAACCGCATACCCAGCACCCTATCAGGCCCCAACCCCCCACTCCGCGGCAATTGCGGCGAAGCCGCCTGGGAGCGGCGTAGGGATGGTTCTACAGCCCTTTGTGGAGGTGGGGGCGGTCAGGTTGAGGCTACGGTGCCGGTCAGTCACTCGGAGGGCTGAAGCGGCTGCCGATCAGGCCGATCTTGTGATTTGAGGACGCCTGGCCCGGCATGAAGGGCAAGATGATCCAAATCAGGGCGAGGCAGCCCAAAGAACCCGCCCAGAGGAAGGGCGTCCATCCAAGGTAGACAAAGACACTGGTCATCAGTAACAGCAGCAGCGAGAGGGGGATGAGCCCTTCCCATGCCAACTTCATCAGTTGGTCAAAGCGAAACCGCGGCAGCGTCCAGCGGATCATCATCGTCAAGAAGACCAGCACAAAGACCTTGCCCAGCACGATCCCGAATTGCAGCAGAATGAGCCAGATGCCTCCGGACTGCGGCAGATCCCAGCCGGTGACGGGATTCAGCGACCACCCGCCTAGGAACAGCGTCACGAAGAAGGCGCTCCCGACGACCAGGTGGATGTACTCGCCCATGAAGAACAACGCCCACTTCATCGAGGAATACTCGGTGTGCCAGCCGCCGATGAGCTCTTGCTCGGCCTCGGCCAGATCAAAGGGCGCCCGGCCTGCCTCAGCCAGCAGGCAGATAAAGAAGATGATCGCGATGAGGGGCTGCTGCAGCAGGAACCACTGCCCATCGAGCTGCACGGACACGATCTGCTGGGGAAGCAGTGTGCCAGCGGTCAGCACCACGCACAACAACGCCAGGCCCATGGGAATCTCGTACGAGATCATCTGAGCGGTTGCGCGAAGTCCGCCAAGAAAGGAATACTTGTTGTTGGACGCCCAGCCGCCAAGGCCGACGCCGTAGACGCCGAGCGATGTGGCCGCAATCAGATATACGACGCCGATGTTGATATCGGCGCCCATGATCGACACGGACTGCCCGTCACCAAGTTCCAGATACCCGCCCCATGGAATCACCACGAACCCAATCATCGCCGGAATGACAGTGAGCGCCGGCGCGAGCATGAACAGCACGCGATCGACGCCGTGTGGCATGAACTCTTCCTTGAAGAAGAGTTTCAGCCCATCAGCCAGTGGTTGAAGCAACCCCATCGGCCCCACCCGACTCGGCCCGATCCGATCCTGCGCCCACGCGCAGACCTTTCGCTCCAGCAAAATCAAATACGCCGCGGCACCAAGGCACATGTGCAAGACCACCACAATGACGATCATCGAGGCGATGACTTGTGGAAGCCACGGTGGGAATTCTGGAAGCCAAGCGGGCATGGGGGGAGAAGTGTACCGCGGCCTCGCCGCGAGGAGTCGGAAGTCGGCGAGCCGCGTGATGGCCACGCCTCGCCGCAACTGAGGGCATGCCCGCGTTCCTGCTCACCTGCGCCCGCGGAAACGCCGCAGTTCCTTACCGACTTCCGACGCCCGACTCCCGACTCCTCGCGGCGGCACAGTCGTCGCCGTAGGCATCTTGCAAGGCATGCACCTTCCACGTTCCAGCCCGGAGCGCCGAGATCGCGCGAACGGCTGCCATCGCCCCGGTCAACGTCGTAATCATCGGCACGCGGTTTCGCACGGCCATGGCACGGATGCGGCCCTCGTCGGTGTCGGACCCGGTCCGCGTGGGCGTATTGATAATGAGATCGATTTCGCCATTGGCCAGACGATCGAGGATGTTGGGCCGCGCCCCTTCCGAGATCTTGCGGATCGGTGTGGCCTGCACACTATGGGCCGTGAGCAAATCGCAGGTGCCTTGGGTGCAGTGCACGGTGAACCCCATCGAGCCAAGCGCCCGCGCAACATCCACGACGCCCTTCTTGTCGGCGTCTCGCACGCTCAAGAACACTTCGCCCTCGGTGGGAAGCGGCAGCCAGGCGCTCATCTTGGCTTTGGCCAGCGCCACCGGCAGCGAGCGGTCGAATCCCATCGCCTCGCCGGTCGACCGCATTTCAGGGCCCAGGACCACATCGACACCCGGGAACTTCTCGAACGGAAACACTGGTTCCTTGACCGCATAGAAACCAGACTCCTCACGACGCGTTTCGACTTCGAGGCTCGCCAACGATGCCCCCATCATCACCTTGGCTGCGATACGCGACCACGGCACACCAGTGCCCTTCGCCACGAATGGCACGGTACGGCTGGCTCGCGGATTGACCTCGATGACGAAGATCTCGTCATCGCGTACGGCCAGTTGCAGGTTCATCAGGCCCCGCACCTGCAGCGCCTCGGCAAGCGCCTTGGCATGTTCGGTAATGCGGCGGCGAATGGACGGGCTCAATGTGTCCGGGGGCAGAATGCATGACGAATCACCCGAGTGGACACCTGCCTGCTCAATGTGCTCCATGATGCCGGCGATGACCGCCTGCGGCGGGTCGTCCGCATGATAGATCTGACTACTTCGTGTTGAGGCGTGGGGCTGGAAGTCTGCGACCACGTCGACGTCGACCTCGGTGGCGTGGCTGAGGAACCGATCGATCAACACTGGCGCATCGGCGAGTTCCGACACGTCCACGGCGGTCCGCATGTAACGATCAAGAGCCTCTTCGTCGAAGCAGATCTCCATGCCGCGACCACCGAGCACATAACTCGGTCGCACCAGTACCGGATAACCGATTTCGGTGGCGATGTCACGCGCCTGCTCGAGGCTGTACGCGATGCCGTTGGGTGGCTGATGCAATTCAAGTCTGTTCAATATCTCCTTGAAGCTCTCGCGATCCTCGGCGTCGTCGATGGCCTGCAAACCGGTGCCGATGAGCGGCACGTCTGCAGCGGCGAGTCCGTGCGCCAGATTCAGCGGCGTCTGCCCGCCAAACTGCACGATGCATCCGGCCACGCCGCCGCTGCGTGACGCAACGTCGACACCACCACCATTGAGCCGCTCGACGATGTTCAACACATCCTCAAGCGTCAGTGGCTCAAAGAAGAGCAGGTCGCTCGTGTCGTAGTCGGTGCTGACCGTCTCTGGGTTCGAATTGATCATGACTGACTCGAAGTCCATTTCGCGACACGCAAAGGCGGCTTGGCAACAGCAGTAATCGAACTCAATGCCTTGCCCGATGCGATTGGGACCGCCGCCGAGGATGACGATCTTCTCACGCTCGCTCACTCGGATTTCATCATCGGTGCGTGACACACCATCCAGCTCGTATGGTCGCTCATAGGTCGAGTAGTAATACGGAGTGATGGCCTCAAACTCAGCAGCGCAGGTATCAACGAGTTTGAAGACCGGCGCGACGCCAAGCGATCTCCTGTAGGCGCGGACCTGAAGAATGGTCTCGGTCGTGATGCCTCCGAGGAACAACTTGGCCAGTTGCGGATCGCTGTAGCCGTTCTGCTTTGCGTCGAGCATGAGGTCGGCGTCAATGTCATTGAGTTGCGAACAAGCGAGGAGCCTGTCCTCGAACTGGACGAGTTGGCGAAACTGATCGAGGAACCAGGGATCGATGCCGGTCAGGTCGAAGATCCGCTCAGGGGTCCACCCGAGTTTCATCGCATACCGGATGTAGTACAGGCGGCCCTGGCACGGCACCGCGAGTTTGCGAGTGAGTGTCTCTTCGTCGACGGGCCACTCGACCTCGGGGTCTCCGTTTCGAGCGGCGAGCCAGCGGTCCTGTCCATCAAGACCGAAACCGAAGCGTTTGACCTCCATCGAGCGGATGGCCTTCTGAAAGGCCTCGCGGAAGTTGCGGCCAATGCTCATGGCTTCGCCGACCGATTTCATCTGCGTGGTAAGCGTTTCGTTGGCCTCTGGGAACTTCTCGAAGGTCCACCGCGGCATCTTCACAACGACGTAGTCGATCGATGGTTCAAAACAGGCCGATGTGGTCTCGGTGATGTCGTTGCGAAGCTCATCCAGCGTGTAGCCCACGGCGAGTTTGGCAGCGATGTGGGCGATCGGAAATCCTGTTGCCTTGGAGGCCAATGCGCTGCTTCGCGACACGCGGGGGTTCATTTCGACCACCACCATCTCGGCGGTCTGCGGGTCGATGGCAAACTGAACATTCGATCCGCCCGTGTCTACGCCCACGGCGCGAAGAATGTCGAAGGAGGCGTCGCGAAGCCGCTGGTACTCACGGTCGCTCAGGGTTTGAATGGGAGCCACCGTGACCGAGTCGCCGGTGTGCACGCCCATCGGGTCGATGTTCTCGATCCCGCAGATGATGATGCAGTTGTCATTTCGGTCGCGGACCACTTCGAGTTCGAATTCCTTCCAGCCGAGCACCGATTGGTCAATCTGCACCTGACCGATGCGTGAGGCCGCGATCCCTCGCCGCAGTTGATCTTCAAATTCCTCCCGGTTGTAGGCGATTCCGCCGCCACTGCCGCCGAGCGTAAAGGCGGGCCGAATGATGGCGGGCAAGCCGATCTGTTCCAAGAAGGCGAAGCCTTCGTCAACAGTGGTCACGACCTCGCTGCGGGGCAGCCGGTAGCCGCAGGACTCAACGACTTTGCGGAACTTGAGGCGATCCTCGGCCCGATCAATGATTTCACGCGTGGCACCGATCATCTCAACGCCAAACTGCTCGAGCGTGCCCGCTTCATCGAGCTCGCAGGCGCAGTTCAGCGCAGTCTGCCCGCCGAGCGTCGGCAGAAGCGCATCAACTGGTGTGCCCCGCTCACGCTCGAGAGCGAGAATCCGCTCAACGGCATCCTTGGTGATCGGTTCGATGTACGTGCGATCCGAGAAGGCCGGATCGGTCATGATCGTGGCGGGGTTCGAGTTGACCAGCACGACGCGGTAGCCGTCATCGCGGAGGGCCTTGCATGCCTGCGTTCCCGAATAGTCGAATTCACAACCTTGGCCAATGACAATCGGCCCGGATCCGAGGATCAGAATCGTGTGAATGTCGTCGCGGCGTGGCATGAGCGGGCGGTGGATCCCATTTCGACGAACGATATCAGAATGCCGCGGGCAACTGGACGCTAACGTGTCGCCAATGCCGCCGGAAACTGCTTCGATTCCCGCCGCGACCGACACCTGGATGTGGTGGGCCATTGGACTGACCACCTATGTCGGGCTGGCACTGTTGTGGTGGGCGGTGGTGGTGCCCGCCCTTCGCCGGGGACCGAGCGGGACGGCCACCCTTGGTCTGGTGTGGCGGCTCAGCAAGTCCCTGCTGCGGTGGCGGCAGCGGCCGCGATACGTGGGGCTGGATCACTTTAAAACTGCCATGTCCTCGGGACCTGTACTGGTTGTGGCCAATCACACCGGGGCGGTGGATCCGATCTTGGTGCAGGCCGCCGGACCACGGCTGATCACATGGATGATGGCCCGTGACATGATGGCCGGCGGTTGGGACGATCTGTGGAGACTCGTTCGTGTGATTCCGGTTGACCGGGCGGAGACCGACGCCATCTCGCTGCTGACTGCCATGCGCACACTCAAACACGGCGGCGTAGTGGGTGTGTTCCCCGAGGCTCGCATCACGCGACCGCCTGGCACCATTCGCCCCTTTGAGGAAGGGGTCGGCATCCTGGCAACCCGGTGCGGGGCCACCGTGTTGCCATGTTGGATCTCGGGCACGCCGGATGTCGATGGCATGATCGGCTCGTTGTTCGGTCGATCTGAGAGTCGGGTTGAATTCCTGGAGCCGATTCAGTACGAGCGCGGCACGACTGCTGCCGAAGTGGCGAGTGATTTGCGGGCACGACTGGCCCGCGCAAGCGGGTGGCCACTGTGCGACGAGGTCATGCCGCTCATCGTGTCGCCATGATGTCAGCGAGCAGACCCTCGGGCGAGTCGAGCTCGGGATTCTTGGACATGGATCGTTCTGCCAACTGACGAGCGATATCGGGCCGCTCGCCGAGCGCGACGAGCATGGCGATGGCATCGGAGAGCATCGAAGACATTGCAGGATCACCTGGGGCGGAGATGGATCCGCCACTGTCCAGATAGTTGTCCACCTTGCCAGAGAGTTCGGCGATGATCGTCTCGGCGGTGCGCTTGCCGATCTCAGGCAGCGAGACCAGCGTGGCGGTGTCGCGGCGGGCGATGGCGGCCGCAATGTCAGCGGCAGGCATTTGGAGGGCTCGAAGGGCCTTGCGGTGGCCGATGTTCTTCACCGTCGTGAACAACTCAAAAAACGCGCGGTCGTGGGCCGAGGCGAAGCCAAGCAGCCGGGGGACCATCGACGTGCCCTGCCCAACACCCTCCAGCACGAGCATGGTGTGAAACTCGACGTGCTGGCCTTGACGCCGGTTGAGCGCATCGACGTCGCTGCCCGGCACGAGGACGTCGATAACCATCGGGCCGACCTCGATCTGGGCGCGGCCCTCGGAGACAGTCACGAGTTGTCCGGCGATGCGTGCAAGCACCTATGCAGCGTACCAGCCCCGCTCGCCAGCCGGTGCGCGGCCCCGTTACCCTTCACGCCATGCGACACGCGATGATCATGGCGGGCGGAAGCGGCACAAGACTGTGGCCGATGAGTCGCGGAGGCCGACCCAAGCAGATGATTCCGCTTGTGCAAGGGCAAAGCTTGTTGTGGCATGCCGTGGCGCGCTTGAAGGGATTGGTGCCGCCGGAGCAGCAGTGGATCTGCACCGGCGAGGCCCACCGCGATCTCGTTCTCGGTGATCTGACGAACTTCGACGCAAATCAACTCATCGGTGAGCCGTGTCCTCGGGACACCGTCAACGCCGTTGGCCTGACTGCCGCGGTGTTGTTGAGTGGAGATCCAGATGCTGTGTTCGCTGTCCTGACAGCCGATCATCTCATCACGCCACAGGAACGATTTGTCGAGTGCATCAATACCGGCTTCTCACTGGTGGAGGAATCGCCGAATCGCATGGTCACATTCGGCATTGAGCCAACGCATCCCGCGACGGGTTTTGGATACGTCGAACTTGGGGATTCCATCGCCGGGCATGAGCCTGCACGCCGCACGGTTCAATTCGTGGAAAAGCCCGACGAAAGAACAGCCCAGACCTATCTGGACTCCGGCCGTTTCAAATGGAACTCTGGCATGTTCGTGTTTTCTGCCCGCGGCTTTCTGGATGCCTTGGCCGACTTCGCGCCAGAGTCTGCCACCGGAATGCAGATGATTGCGGCCGCGTGGCAGACGCCGCAGCGGGGTGAGGTGCTGGCCAACGTCTATCCAACCCTGCCGAAGATCAGTGTGGACTATGCGGTCATGGAGCCGGCGTCTCGGGATGATCGCATCGAAGTGTGCACGGTGCCGATGGATGTGCAGTGGCTTGATGTCGGCAGTTGGACCGCGGCTGGCGAGACGGTGCAAGTGGACGCCGATGGGAACCGCTCGTTCGGTCCGTCCACACACTTGGGTTCGAGCAACCTCATCAGCATCAGCGAAGACCCAGCACACCTGATCGCAACCATCGGCTGCAAGGATCTAGTCATCGTGCACACTCCGCGGGCAACGCTGGTCTGCCCGAAGGACCAAGTGGAGCGAGTCAAGGAGTTGCACGGCCTCATCGACGAGGCGTGGCAGTAGGTGGTGCGGTTGCTCGCAGTTGATCTCGGCGACAAACGGACGGGGCTTGCAACCGGTGACACCGAAACACTCGCCGCCTTTCCAATCGAGACGCTGCACATCCCAAGAGGCGACGCCCTCATCGCCGCCGTTGCCGCAGCGGCGGCAGAACACGGCGCCGACGCTATCGTGCTCGGACTGCCGCTGAACATGGATGACACCGAGGGGCCCCGAGCCGCCATCAGCCGGAACTTCGGCGAAGCCGTGGCGGCAGCAAGCGGCGTACCCGTCCACTATCAGGATGAACGCTTGACCTCTTTCGAAGCGGAGACGCGTCTCCGGGGCCAGTCCGGTGGGCCGGGATCTGACGCCGTCGCCGCGGTCGTCCTGCTTGAAGAATTCATCGCCCGGCAGTAGACACAGCCACCACTTGGTGGGTGGCTGGGCTTACGACGAAGCCGGGCTTAGAGCGGAGATGTTGGCTTGGCCAAGTACCAGCGGAGGTCGCCGCGATAGTTGCGAGTGAGCGTTGCGAGTGATGTTGCGGGGTTGGTTTGAATGGCGATGATCGCCGGCTCCCAGGTTGATGCCGCCGCCACGATGCGGATCGTTCGAGCGGCGTGCGCCACGGTCCACTCGCCCGCCTGGTCTTGAACGCACTCATCTGGGGTCAGTCCGACCAATACGGCATCGAGGGGCCGGGCGGCGAGGTCGTGTGACATGGGAGGTGTTTGGGCCGATGCTTCCCCTCCGGTGTCTGTGGGCATGGGATGCACATGCTCAGGCGGAATACCCGCCGGAGTGATCAGTGACTCGTGCATTCTTGGCCAGTGGTTGTCCGCTTCGAGAATCCAGAGGTGGGTGTCCGGCCATGGGAACATACGAAGGTCTGGATCGAGCATGAGGCGGTCCCAGACAGGCTCAAGAATTGGATCGCCCGACACTGCCAGATGGAATCGCCCGCGTTCACGGACCGCCGCGTCGGCAACCACTTGAAGTTCGCGTATTGCCATATCAATGGCGGCCTCCGGCGACTCGAAGACAATGACCTTGCCGGGCAGGTCCGGGTGATCCGGCGACAACTGCGGCTCGAATTCACTCGGAGGATCGCTCATGCGATCGCAGCCATCGGGTCGTCTTTCACCCGGCGATACCACGCCACCAACAAGAGACTCAACACCAACAGCAGTGCGCCGTTTGCTTGGTGACCGCTGGTCAGCAATACTTCCCACGCAGGCACGTCTGCCGTGGTGCCTTCTTCGGGCCGGGACAACACGGCGGCGACCGCGCCGAGTCCAAGCAGGATCTGCAGGCCAATGCTGATGAGCAGCGTGCGGCCAAGCCACACAAAGACGCGATCCCGACCCTCCAAACTGCTGCCTCTCAGACCCACGAAGACACCAAGCACCATGACGAACACCGCCACGACAATGTGTCCGAGCAATGCATGATTCGCAGCCGGTGCTCGCGGACCGATTTCGGTATCGAGGTGCCGAAATGCTGCGCCAAGCACGAGCTGAATCAGCAGCACGACAAGAAACACGATCGCGAGTTGCCGATCCGTCGCGAGCCGGCCGCTGCCAATGGAGAGTCCGCCGCGTCGCCAACGGGTACTGGTGACTGCCGCCACCACTGCCATGATCGCAAGCAACACCTGCGCCAGAACTCCATGCACGATGGCGATCAGCGTGTTGGGTGACAGATCCGCCGCATCCTGGCTCATGGTCAAGACCCCGGTCACTCGCAACCCTCCGAGGACGCCTTGGGCGATCACAAGCACCAGCACGAGCACTCCCAGCAGGCCGACCCACATCCGCGAGTCACCCAGCCAGAGCGTGATGCACAGGACGATTGCGGTCAGCCCGACAAACATCCCGGTCAACCGATGAGTGTGCTCGAAGAAGACGCCGCTGTCCGGGTCGGCCACCATTTCAGAGAGCGGATACAAGAGCATGTTGTGCCCATACGAATTCGGCCAATCTGGAACCGCCAGGCCCGCCTCGAATCCGGTCACCACGCCGCCAGTGACAATCATGAAGAAAGTGAGTCCGGCTGCGACCCAGCAGAAGATGCTGAGCCAGTTGCCATCGGTTCGCCATGGCTTCATGGCACCGCCAATCAGACCGCCGATTCCACCGCAGATCACACAACCAACCAGAATGCCGATGATCCAGCCGAGGCCGCCAGCCATCTCGCTGCGCAGCAAGCTCGCCACGACGATCAGGTTGAGCACTGCGGCGACCAGTCCGACCAGTACGCCGCGGACGACCCCCGGAGCGGCGGCATTCAATCCGTGATCATGCCGTCCAGCAACAAGTGCTCCGCCAACAAGAGAGAGAATTGCCAAGCTAAAGAGGAACTCGCCAATGATCGCACCTGGAACCAAGATGGCGAGGTAGCTGAAGAGCCACATCAAGGTGGTCGCTCCAAACCCCGCCGCCAAGATCCGGCTTGCCCCGCCCAAGCGGGCATGGTCATCGCCCGAGGATTGTTCTTGCTGTACTGCTGCTGGTTGCGCCACGTCCCGCACTCCTCTTGCCCTGCGATTCGCCGCGGTGGGGGCCGTATACTAGGCCGCTTGTCCGACGGTGCCCCGCCGATCAGGTTTCCCCCATGGCCGACACAGCGACCTCTTCCACCACCTCCCGCCAATCCTCCGCCGCCGGCTTACTGAGCCTGTATGCGGATCTCATCAAACTGCGCCTCAGCCTCCTCGTTGTTTTCACGGCGGGCATTGGGTGCATCATGGCCAGCGGCCCGGTGATCGACTGGCCATTGGTGCTGTGGACGGTGGCTGGCACACTCGCGTGCGCCGCCGCGGCCAACGCCATCAATCAGGTCGTTGAGACGCGGCGTGATGCGATGATGGACCGAACCCGCAACCGCCCCCTGCCAAGCGGCCACCTCAGCCCTGCACACGGGTGGGTCATCGCCATGCTCCTTGCATACGCCGGCGTTGCCATCTTGGCGCTGCTTGTGAATCTCTTCGCGGCAGGGCTGGCCTTGCTCACCTTGCTGCTCTATGTGCTGGCCTATACACCCCTGAAACCACTCAGCACACTCAATACGCTGGTCGGCGCCGTCGTGGGGGCCATTCCACCACTGATTGGATGGGTCGCCGTGCGGGGCCAACTTGACATTGGCGGTTGGGTGCTCGCAGCGATTCTGTTCATGTGGCAACTGCCGCACTTTCTCTCTCTGGCTTGGATGTATCGCGAACAATATGAACGGGCAGGATTCCGCATGTTGCCCTCGGTGCAAGGCGGCGAACAGGCCGTGTGCCAAACGACCGTCGTATCGGCTGTGATGCTGCTCCCACTGTCGCTGCTGATCGTGTCGCTTCGGATGGCGGGAATTGCGTATGCGATTTTCGCAATTCTTGTTGGCATCTGGTTTGTCTGGAAGGCCGTACAGTTCTATCGAAATCGATCACGGTCAACCGCGAGGAGGGCCTTTCTGGCCAGCCTGTTGTATCTGCCACTGCTCCTTCTGGCGATGGTCTTCAACCGTATCCCGCAAGCCAGTGAACTCTTTATCGTGCTGGAGCCAGTCACGCCATGAGCACCCTCACCCGTGGCATCCGTGACGGTGGATGGGTGATCATCTGCGCGGCGGTCATCTTTGCGGCATTGGTCACATGGGCACTGGCGCCAGCCGTGCTCAAGATGGTGAGCCGCCCACCCGGTGATGGCGTCGCGCTGTCCTCATACGAATTCGACCTCTCGAATCTGCGACTTCCTTCCACTGCAACTCTGGAACCAGCAATGCTGCACCGCGACATGGTGCCGGTGCTCGATGCGCCGCCAGCCATTCTGAGCGCAGACGATGTGGTGGCCGCTGCGGACACGCGGAATCGATACCTCGTCTCAGATGATGCAGTGATCGGCGTCACATTGAATGGTGAGTCGCGTGTCTATCCCCTGTCGATTCTGAACGTCCACGAAATCATTCACGATGAACTTGGCGGCGTGCCCATCGCCGTCACCTGGCACTGGCCGTCGGCCTCTCCTCGGATTTTTGACCGCCGCATTGACGGCGACACTCGCTTGTTCGGCGTCAGCGGCTTGGTCGCAGGAGGCAATCAGGCCGTGTACCTGCGGAACGCTGACAAGACAGTCGGCGGCGAATCGCTCATCTCCCAATTGCTCGGTCGGTCCATCACCGGGCCACCCATGGCGATCGAGGCGATACCGTTTCGATTCACAAACTGGACGACGTGGCTTGATGAACATCCCGACACCACCGTGGCGGGCGGCCTACCTGCCATGAAAAAGCGATACAAGCATGGTGATCCGGCTGCCTACTACCGCGCATCAGGCTTGCTGTTTGATACGCCGATCCCGAACGGCGGACTGCCCGCCAAAGCGCCGATGGTACTCCTCGGCCCTGGGCACGGTGACAGTCTCATGCTCTCCGAAGCGGATGTTCAGACCGCGGCGACTGCACCGCTAGGCCTGTCAACGGCGTCGACTCCCCCCCGAATCGAGGTCGCCCACCCGCCTTCGGATACTGACATTCGGCATGCCCTCTTCCATTCCATGCACTCGCTCGGGCTGGACACCGACAATCGCTGACTTTTTGGGGAGACTTCGCCTCCCTGGACAGTAGGGTGATGCTGTAGCGACGCGGCATTTGTCGCTTCGACTGTTCATCTGCGAGAGAGGAAGCCCACATGTTGATCGCCTTGGCCATCGCCGCCGCCGTCGCTGCCTCAAGCCCGGGGAACGCCGTCGCGGACCTGAAAGCGTCTATCCCCAATGCGCGGATTCACCACAGCATGGACGGCCGCATAGACCGACTGTTTGGAGATGTGCTCGCGACTGGCCGGACAGCAGTCGACAGCGGCCGAACGCTTCTCAAATCGCACGCCGACATCTGGGGCATCACCGAATCATCACTGATCATCGAGCCAATCCACACGCCGATGATGCACGATCCGCTGACCGGGCAACCTCGTTTCACACGGCTCCTGTACACCCAGCACGCAGACGGCCTGCCGGTCTTCGGCGCTTCGCTGCGACTCCTCGTTCGGAACACCGCCAACCACGAAGTCGTGCTCGCCGCTGCGGATCTGCGGCCGCTTCGTGGATGGACGTCGCCCGCCGCACCATCGCGAGCCGCCTTGGACACCCTAGCCAGCACTGCCGCCCGGCGACTCCTTGGACCTCGCACCGCCGTCGCGAACGCACCGAACGCTGTCGTGTTTGCAGGCGTTGGACCAGATGCATCGAAACCGCGTCTTGGCATCGAGTTGACAGCGGTCCGCGGTGTCAACGGCGATGCAGACTACGCCCGGCGGCTGTTGATCGTCGACGCCGAGTCCGGCGCCGTGCTTCATGAAGAAGACCGGATCGTCCATTGTGGCCCAAGTTCCTCGTCCATCGTGGCGCTCGCGCAGGCCGACATCACAGGCACTGTCGAGTCGCGCCTGAACGATGGATGGAGCGCCTGGGAATGTGACGCCATCGTCACCGAGCCGCTGGCCCATGCCTATGTGAGTGTCAACGGCGCTGTGGTTGTGACTGACTCTGATGGATACTTCACATCAACGGCCAGCGGGCCTGCCACGGTGGTCTCTGACCTGCGTGGCCCATGGTTCGCCGTCAACAACGACGCCGGAACAGACGCCAGCGCCGAAGCTGCCGCCGAGGATGGCGACTTCGTGCAAATCCTGCACAACAAGGATCAAACTGAGCTCATCATGGCTCAAGCGGTGGCCTTTCATGACTCCAACGAAGTCCGCGACTTCATACTGGCCATCAATCCGTCATTCCCAACGATCGGCAGCCAGACTGAGTTCCCGGTCAATGTGAATCTCGCGGACACATGCAACGCCTATTACGACTATTCGTCCATCAACTTCTACCAGTCCGGTGGCGGCTGCAACAATACGGCCTTCGGACACGTGGTCTATCACGAGTATGGTCACCACCTCATAGCGGTCGCCGGATCCGGACAAGGTGAGTACGGCGAAGGCATGTCCGACTGCATCGGTCTGATCATGACGGGAGACACGGTGATGGCGCCGGGATTCTTTGCGGGCAATTGTGTCAGCGGTATCCGTGATGCCGACAACAATTGCCAGTACTCCGCAACAGGATGCTCCAGCTGCGGAAGTGCGATCCACTCCTGTGGGCAACTCATCTCCGGCTGCGTCTGGGACACATGGGAGGCACTCCGCGTCTCAGCTCCGCTTGAGGCCGATCAGATCATCCAAGATCTCACGGTCAACAGCATCTTGCTGCACACCGGGACCGCAATCGACGAGGCCATCGCCATCGACTTCGTCACACTCGACGATGACGACGGCGACATCTCCAATGGCTCCCCCCACTATGACTCCATCGCAGTTGGATTCGGCGCGCACGGCATCGACGTCCCCCCGATCGCATGGCTTGATGTGTCATTCCCAGATGGAATTCCGAGCCGCATCACCCCAGACGGCACCACCACACTGCCGATACGGATCGACAGCCTGCTCGGCGACTACCAATCCGGGACAGCGACACTCATGGTCAAGGTGGGCAACATCACAACGCCCTACGTCGTAACGGAACTTGGCGGAACCGACTACCAGGCTACTTTCCCCGCTGTGGACTGCGGACTCGATGTAACGTGGTACCTCTGGCTCAAGACCACCGACAACGCCAACGTGTTCATGCCACCGTCCGCGCCGGATGATGCGTATGCAACGCTCTCGGCATGGTCCGATCCGGTGACCATCTGGTACGACGACTCATCCACCGACACTGGCTGGACCGTTTCCGGTGATGCCACCGACGGCCAATGGGAACGCGGCATCCCCTACGGCGGAAACGGGAGACCACAAACGGATTGTGGTGGCGACGATGGCTGGTGCTGGTTGACGGACAATGCTTCGGGGCAAAGCGACGTTGACGACGGCCAGACCGTGCTGACATCCGAACGGCTCGATGCGACCGACGCATCCCGTCTGCGATATTGCTTCTGGTACCGCAACATACGCAACAACGGCACTGGGCAAGATGACTCGCTTGATGTGCAGGTATCCGATGACGACGGTGTTTCATGGGCGACGATCTATCAGGTCGGACCAACAGGGCCGGAGACGGTCGGCGCCTGGTTCACAGTCGGGCAGTCACTCCTGGACATTTCGGGCTTCGTGCCCAATGACACCTTCCGAATTCGATTCATAGCGCAGGATCTGGGCGATTCCAGCCGCGTCGAAGCGGCCGTGGACAACATCGAACTCCTCTCGTTGGACTGCACTGAGCAGCCCTGTCCGGGCGACCTCGATGGAGATGGCACGGTCGGCACCAACGAGATCCTCGCTGTACTCGATGCGTGGGGCGACTGCGAAGGCTGCCCGGCGGATCTGACCGGAGACGGCGTGGTCAATGTCGATGATGTGTTGTTCGTGGTGAGCGCTTTCGGGCCGTGCCCCTGACCTGATCTGCCGCCCCGTAGCGGGTGTCTGCTACCGTGATCGCCTCTTGAGGAGGACGCGATGCGAACACCGATTCTGCTGACACTGGCGCTGACCACTGCGATTGGAGCCCACCCGGACGATCACCCGTGGCGACCCGAACGGATGCTCCCTCGAGAAGACCCGTTCGCGCGGCTCGATGATGCCGAACTGCCCTCGCCCAATCGCTTTCGCGCCGCGAGCGGCGCCCCCGGCCCCGACTACTGGCAGCAACAAGTTGACTACGACATCGATGTTCGTCTCGACACCGACGCCCATCGCTTGGAAGGTCGCGAAGCGATCACCTATCACAACAACAGCCCGGACACCTTGCACTGGCTCTGGGTACAACTGGAGCAGAACCGATTCCGGCCTGACGCCCAAGGTCAACTCGCTGAGACGTCGCCCAACCTGGGCAACGGGATGTCATTCGACGGACTGCGGCGACACCTTGGTCGCGCCGAGTTCAAAGGTGGCATGGCCATCAACAGCATTACCACCAACCGGGGTCAGTCGCTTCCATTTGTCGTGGATGGCACCATGATGCGCATCGATCTGCCAAAGCCGCTCCAGCCGGGTGATGTCCTGCGGTTTACAATCGACTGGACCGGCGCCGTCGTGCCCGACCACATCGCTGGGCGGAGTGGATACGAGACCTTCGATGACGGCCGCACGCTCTATCAGATCGCCCAATGGTTTCCCCGGCTCGCGGCCTACACCGACTATGACGGGTGGCAAACGCGACCATTCCTAGGGCGGGGAGAGTTCACACTTGAATTCGGACACTACGACGTCGATATCACTGTCCCGGACACCTTCCTAGTCGCTGCCACCGGCGAACTTACGAATCCCCAGCACGTGCTGACATCGACGCAGCGTGAGCGACTCGCCGAAGCGCGTGACTCGAACACCCCTGTCATGATCGTGACTCGTCCCGAGTCCGATGACTTGGTTGAGACTGAGCCACACGGCGAAAAGACATGGAAATTCGAAGCCGAGAACGTGCGCGACTTCGCGTTCAGTACTTCCCCGGCATTCGCATGGGACGCGATGGGCGTCTCCATTCCAGGTCGGAACGATCGTGTCATGGCCATGTCGATGTGGCCGGAGGAAGGCGACGGCTTGTGGGATCAATTCTCAACCCATGCCGTCGCTCATGGCCTTGAGTCCTACTCAAGAACCGCCATGCCCTATCCGTGGCCTGTGGCTTGGTCAGTCAACGGCGTGGTTGGCGGCGGCATGGAGTACCCGATGATGACGTTCAACGGACCGCGTCCAGAAGAAGACGGCACGTGGACGGAGCGAGCGAAGTACGGGCTGATTTCGGTGGTCATCCACGAAGTCGGCCACTTCTGGTTCCCGATGATTGTCAACAGCGATGAGCGGCAATGGACCTGGATGGACGAGGGGATCAACTCCTACCACCAATTCCTCGCTGAGCGCAGTTGGGAAGAAGACTACGCGCGAAGCCGCGCACTGCCGCGATCGATCACCTCGTACATGCGGGATGTTGAAAACACGCGACCGATCATGACGGCCAGTGAGGACATTCTGCAATTTGGAAACAACGCCTACGCCAAGCCTGCCACGGCACTGAACATCCTGCGAGAAACCGTCGTAGGTCGCGAGCTCTTCGACCACGCCATGCACGCCTATACACGCCGGTGGGCATTCAAGCGACCCGAGCCGGCCGACTTCTTCCGGACAATCGAGGATGCGAGTGGTCGCGACCTCGACTGGTTCTGGCGTGGCTGGTTCTATGACACACGGCCGGTGGACATCGGCATTGAGGACGTGAAGACCTGGCGGGTCAGCAGTGGCAGGCCCGCGATCACCAAGGCTGCCGACAAGGCCGAACAAGAGCGTGACGAGCCCACGACAGTCACCGAAATTCGCAACGCCGACACTGGTCGTCGAACGGACCGCCATTCGGAACTCATTGACTTCTACAGCACATTTGAGGCCCATGATGTGACGCCCGCCGATGAGCGAGCCTGGGAGAAACTGCTTGAGGAACTGGACGAGGAAGATCGCGCGTTGCTCGACACCGAATCACTTTTTCATGTGATCCATTTCAATACCAACGGTGGGCTGGTCATGCCGCTTCCGATTCGACTGACCTACGAAGATGGAACGATTGAAGACATCACACTGCCCGCAGATCTCTGGCGCCGTGATCACCGTCGCGCCGCAAAGATGCTGATTCGAAAGAGCGCCATTGCCAATGTGCTGCTCGACCCCAATGACGAACTCGCCGACATCGATCGCTCCGACAATCGCTTTCCGCCCGAGATCGAAGGCAGCCGGTTCGGCCTGAACCCCGAACACTACAAGTCCAACCCAATGAGAGACGCCCGCAACGAGGCCAACCGGGCCACGACCCTCAAAGCCATGCGCACATGGGGAACCGCCGCAGCCACGCGAGTGACCGAGTCAAACAACCGCATCGCCGCCTTGTTCGCCCAACCACTGCCGCTCGACGGCTGGGGCAACAAAATCACTGTGACTGTACTCGAGCCCCAGAACCCAGACGCCATCGCACGGCTCGGCAGTTTCGGCCCCGACAACCACTACGGAACGCTCGACGACCTCTCCGCAACCCTCGCCCCGGACGGCACCCTCACCCCGCTCCTGACAGCCGCAGAACGCCCCGACCCCCGCCCCTGACCGCGGTCAGTTCGTCAAAGGACAACGAGCATCGTGAGGAGGAGCACGATCCAGACGATGTCAAGGAAGTGCCAGTAGACAGCGGTGTGTCTGAGCAGGCCGTGGCGGGATGTGGTCCAGCTGCGAAAGATGGCGTACCACGCCACCATGCCCAGCGGAATCAGTCCGCCCAACACGTGCGCGACGTGCAGGCCGGTAAAGACCCAGAACCCCATGATGCCGATTCGATGCTGCTGGCTGGCGGCCTCTATCGCGGGCATCTGGTCGTACCAATCGATCCAAGCCCAGACCTGCATTCCAGTAAAGAGCACCACCATCACGCCGGCAGTACTCAGGGCCAGCCGCATGCCGGCATCGGACTTTTTCTTGCTCGCGGCAACGGCCTTGATGAACGCGACACTGGTCGCCAGCAGCGCCGCCGTACTCACCCAGACTTGCCATGGCAGATGCGGCAGGTCATCTGGCCACGCCTCGTCGCCCACCCGAACTGCCAGTACCACCAGAACAAGGCCGCCGAAGAGCATCCCCAGCGACATCAGCAACAGCAACAGCCCCATTGATCCAGCTCGAACGCGATCCTCATCACGCTCATACACGCCACGGGCGCCAGCACCCATTGGCGGTCTGGTCTCAGTGCTCGGTTGGCCCATGTTTGGTTTCCCCGGCGGCCTGCGCTGCGTGGAGCGCATCGAGTTTCAGCTGGACTTGTGGCGAGTTGCCGGGAACCATCGTTGGCTGGTACTCCTTGGTGTCCAGGAGCGCGAGTCCAATGAAGAGCCCGACGAACAGAATCGAGCCGATGAAGACAAACCCGATGAAGGATCGATCCCACCGCAAGTGCATGAAGATCAACGCCACGATCGTGCACTTCACAACCGCAACGCCCATGGCGACGAGGATGTTCATTTCGCCCATCCGAAGGTCTTCAAAGTCGAGTTTGGCAACCCACACTGTGACGGCGGTCAGGATCAGCAATGCAATGCAGGTGATGACCAGCAACTTGATCGGGACAATGTGTCCGACGGCGCCATGTTCGTGTTCGTGTGATGACATCGAATGTGCTCCGTCAGATCAGATAGAACAGCGGGAAAAGGAAAATCCAGATGACGTCGACGATATGCCAGTACAGACCACCGAGGTCAATCGGCGTGTAGTACTTGGCGCCGAATCGCCGTCGAAGCGTCAGGATGAGCAGCCACGTAATCACGACGGCGCCGCCAATGACATGGATGCCATGCAGGCCTGTCATGAGGAAGTAGATCGTAAAGAACTTCTGGGCGTTGACCGGACGATCCGGATCCTGAAGCGGATGAGGCAGTACCACGGGCTCATCGGCGGCGTGATGCTCGGCATAGGCCAGTTCAGCATCCAGATCCTCAAGGTTTCCAAGCACGCTCGGAGGGAGGAAAACCGACATCTCGGCCATATCAATATTCTGCTGATCGGTGGTCAGGCCTGCAGGTCCGATTCCGGCCGCTGGTTTGTTCCAGCCCTGCGCCTCGGCGGGTTCGGTTGGCAACTCGGCGCGGGTCTTCATCTCAGCAGCCAACGCGACCGATCCGGCTTCTTCGCCAGCAAGGGTCGCGGCCTTCACAACCGCCGCTGTTTCCTCCAGCGGTAGCCACAATTCAGAAGCATGCGGCTCCTCATAGAAGCTCATTCCGGGGTAGAAGCCCTCATGAAACTTGTGGCTGTACTCCACGTACTTGATCGCCATGAATCCAGCGGCGCCCATGAGCGTGAGCAGCAGACACACCACCACGGCCGTCATCCTGCCTCGGGCCGCGTAGGTGACCGCCATGGCCATTGTCAGGCTGCTGGTGAGCAGCACGCCGGTATTGATGGCGCCCCAGGTCGTACTGAGGAATTGACTGCCGTACTTGAAGATCTCGGGATGATTGGCCCGCCACACGGCATAGGCGCAGAACAAACCACCAAACAGCAGCACTTCGGTGGCCAGAAACAACCACATGCCCAGCTTCCCGGCCTCGAACTGCTGCACTGAATCGTTCCAGTGGTGCCCGAGATGCTCGGGATGGCCATGGTCCTCGGACCCGTCAGGATGGACGTGCAGTTGACTCACTCTGAATCACTCCCATGACGCCTCCCCTCAGGAGGACGCCGTGTGCTCCGATTCGTGGCCGGGATGCGCAACATCCTCTCGCCATACATAGCCATTGGTCTCATCGTCCCAACGCAGGACCGAGAAGTCATAGCAGTCGCCAACGGCGGGCTGCTCCGAGAAGTTGTCGTGGGGCGGCGGCGAGGTGCACTGCCACTCGAGACTGCGTCCGCCCCAGGGATTCGCCGCAGCCTTCCGACCGACGAACAGTGACGCAATGAAATACCCGGCCATTGTGAAGAAGCCGATTGCCATGATGTACGACCCGATGGTCGAGATTATGTGATACGTCTGGAAACCCGCATCGGCCGGATAAGTCGCATATCGACGCGGCATGCCGTGACTCCCCAGCATGAACTGCGTAAAGAACGTCATGTTGTAGCCCACAAAGAAGAGCATGAACGCGATACGGCCTGCATTCTCGTTGAACATCTTGCCAGTGATCTTCGGCCACCAGTGATGCAGGCCGCCGATGAATCCGATGAGCGACGAACCCATCATCGTGTAGTGGAAGTGGGCCACAATGAAATAGGTGTCGTGCAGGTGAACGTCGACCGAGATCACACCGAGATACAAGCCGGTCAGACCGCCGATTATGAACAGCACGATGAAGCCCATGCCGTAGAACATGGACGTATTCCAGCTGATGGCCCCCTTGTACATGGTCGCCAGCCAGTTGAAGACCTTGATGCCCGACGGAATCGCCACGCTGAATGTGATAAATGAGAAGATCACGCTCATCAGCGGCGACTGGCCGGATGTGAACATGTGGTGCCCCCAGACAAGGAAGGAGAAGATTGCAATCGCAACCGAACTCCACGCGATGTACGCATATCCGAAGATGTGCCGATGACTGTGCACTGCGATGAGTTCGCTCACTACGCCCATCGCCGGCAGAACCATGATGTACACCGCCGGGTGACTGTAGAACCAGAAGAAGTGCTGGTACAGCACCGGATCGCCGCCGAGCGCCGGATTGAAGATGCCGATTCCGAAGGCCCGCTCCACCGCCAGCAGCGCCAGCGTGATACCCAGTACGGGCGTTGCGAGCACCTGTATGACCGCCGTGGCATAGAGCGACCACAGGAAGAGCGGCATGCGGAACCACGTCATGCCGTCGGGACGAAGTCGATGGATGGTCACAATGAAATTCATGCCGGTAAAGATCGAGGCGAATCCCAGCAGAAAGGCGCCTGTGACGGCCGGTATCACGCCGCCCATCGCCGAATTCTGATCGATGCTGTATGGCGTATAGAACGTCCAACCGGTATCGAGCCCACCGAAGATCGCAGACACCAAGAAGATGGCGCCGAGCACCCACAGCCAGTAGGAGAAGAGATTCAGCCGCGGGAATGCCACATCCTTGGCGCCGAGCATGATGGGCAGAATGAAGTTGCCGAGCGCCGCTGGAATGCCTGGAATGATGACCAGAAAGACCATGACACCACCATGAATCGTGAATGCCTGATTGTATTCGTCCTGACTCATGATGAGACCATCCGGGACGACCAATTGTGTTCGCACCAAGAGCGCAAAGATGCCACCGAGCAGGAAGCAGGCCAGCACCGATATGAGGTACATCACACCAATTCGCTTGTGGTCCAACGTCAGAATCCACGACCGGATACCACGCGTGTACGTCAGATAGTTGTCTACTTCGAGTGCTGGCGCATCGAGTGGGCGGCTTTCGGTCGTCGTCATCGAATCATCCCCTTCCACGGTCATTGGTCCGCTCCCGTGGAGACCTCGACCTCGTCGACCTTAGGCGCCTCAATCGGATTGCCATTTTCGTCAACGAGTGAGTCGAGATTCTTCAACATCAGTACCATCGCGTCAATCTGGCGTTGCTTGAGTTGTCCCTTGAAGGTTGGCATGGCCCCGGTGTAGTTCTGCACGATGAGATGCTGTGGATTGAGGATTGAGTCCCGGATGTAGTTCTCCGGTACCTCGAACTCGCCGCCAGGCCCCATCATGCCTTTCAGCGTCTTTCCGTTTGTAAACACCGTCGAACCCTTCTGCGTCCGGTCCCACAGACCCTTGAACGACGGGCCGGTCCCCGACTTTCCATCGAGCGAGTGGCAGGATGCGCACCGGTTGTACAACCGATTCAGCGCGTAGGCCGGGAGATCCTTGTCGTCAAGATCTTCGTACTCGCGGGCAAGTTTGCCCAGTCGGTTCTGGAACTCATCCTCCGGCAGCACGGTGACGACCGCGAGCATCTTGGAGTGATCCTTGCCGCAGTATTCCGTGCAGTACAATCGGTACTGCCCAGGCTTGGTCGCCTCAAACCAGAGGCTGGTGTACCGGCCCGGCACAAGGTCCTGTTTGACCCGGAAGGCGGGGATGAACAGACTGTGAAGCACATCCGGCGAGGTCATCAACAAGCGGACGGGTCGGTTGAGCGGCACTGTCAACTCCGCGGCTTCGGTCACTCCGTACTCGGGATGCTCGAAGGTCCACGACCACTTCTGCCCCGTCACCCGGACCGGATAGGAGTCATCCGGAGCGTCCACAAGATGGAGGTAGCCATCCATCCCGATCCAGAACAACACGCCGACAATCAACAGCGGCACAATCGTCCACGTCAACTCCAGCGGCGTATTGTGGACGGGCGCATCATTCGTAAAGGTCGTGTGCTCCGACGGCTTGCTGCGATACCGAACGGCGAACCAGACCAGAATGAGCACGAGAAGAGCAAAGAAGAAGTAGTTGATATTGTTGATGAAGTAGAACACATCATCTACGCCCTGCGCGGCGGTCGATGCGTTCTCGGGCATCCAGAAGGTGCCTCCAGATGTTGCCTCACCAATCTTGGCCGTTGCCAGCAGTCCAACGATGCTCATGCCTGCAGTCCACCAGTCTGAAGCGGCGGCTCTGTCGAGCCGGCTGTATCTGTCCCCGCATGTTCAGTGACGTTCACGCCGTCTGTTCCCTGTCCGCCGCCCGAACCCCTTCGACCAAGCCGCAGAAGAATCAGCACGCCAGCGATGATCAACACAACCGTGATGAGCCCGCCGAGCCGCATGATCTTCCAGGCACTCGCCACGTAGCTGCCTGCCTCTGGATCCCACTGGAAGCAGTTGAAGAGCAGCAAGGTGTCCATCAAACTGCCGACACGACCTTCCGAGGCATCGACAATAGCCAGCCGCATGTCCCGCGGCGGAAACACCACGTCATTCATGTATTTGGAAATCTGCCCTTCGGGCGTCACAAAAGTAATGCTCGCGGTGTGGGCATAATCCCCACTCTGCTCATCGAAGCGGTACCCAAACCCAATGCCTTTGGCCAGCGTCTC
>Ga0315338_1000986_pt1 | contig 44222 bp, 31 predicted proteins | sample ASW8metaG_FD_204518 | JGI IMG/M metagenome (GOLD analysis project Ga0315338, IMG submission 204518) | Ammonia-oxidizing marine archaeal communities from Monterey Bay, California, United States - ASW #8 | ecosystem: Environmental > Aquatic > Marine > Coastal | place: USA: California | collected... | reverse complement strand
CTAGTCCCCGGAGACAACGCCTCCGGCTTAGGCGTACGAAGAGTCCACCCCGTCTGTTTCAGCTCTTTCCAATCATCTCCGTGAAATCAGCCAGCCGCGAAGAGTAACCCCACTCGTTGTCGTACCACGAGAAGAGCTTCGCCACCCGGCCCCGCATCACCATGGTCATCTCGGAGTCGACAATCGACGAGTGTGGATCACCGATGATGTCACGCGAGACGAGCGCCTCATCGGTGACCCGGAGGACACCATGCAGATCTGGCATCTCAGAAGCGTCCCGAAGGGCGTCGTTGATATCCTCGACGGTCGCATCCCGGTTCAGACGGATGACCATATCAGTGACTGACCCGTCCGGGGTCGGAACGCGCATGGCCATTCCGGTCATCCGCCCCGCGAGAGCTGGAATGACGATTTCGGTCGCTTCAGCGGCTCCTGTCGTAGTGGGGATGATCGACAGGGCGGCCGAACGTCCTCGACGACGCTTCCGCGTCGGCTGGTCCATCAGGGACTGACTCGAGGTGTAGGCATGGACTGTCGTGAACATGAGATCTTCGATCCCGAACGTGTCGTTGATCACCTTGGCGACTGGTGCGAGGCAGTTGGTCGTGCAGGAAGCCATCGAAACAACCGAGTGTTTGTCCGCGTCGAACTGGTCGCTATTCACACCGAGGACGAACATACCATCCGCGTTTTTTGATGGAGCCGATATGATCACTTTGCGCGCGCCCGCCGCTTGGTGGAGCGCCGCCTTCGCACGGTCCCGAAAGATTCCCGTAGACTCGACCACGACATCGACCCCGAGATCACCCCAGGGTAGGGCGGCCGGGTCTCGTTCACTAAAAAAGCCTATCGTGCGGTCGTCGACGATGAGTTTACCGTCTCTGTTGTCGACCTTCCGGGGATACCAACCGTGGACGGAATCGTACTTGAGGAGATAGGCCAGGTCCCCGAGGTCGGCAAGATCGTTAACGCCCACGACCTCCACACCAGCTCGCTCTTCCAGGATCCTGAGCACACATCGGCCGATCCGGCCAAACCCGTTGATTGCCACCCGTATCATCCGTACTCCTTTGGTGTGTCATCGGTACGCGTTCGGACAGGAGTCGACGCACGTGCGGCTTCGGCGTTCCCTCACTTTGGAATATCGCGCAACTCGACATCGAATCCAAGTACGACAATCCGATTCATACTCGGTGTTGGCTCCACGCTTTGAACCGAGCCTGGACGACTTCAGCGGTTGGCCGTAAGCTAGCTGGCACGTGAAGTACCCAATCCGGAAGGTGGCAAGAACCCGTGTTTGATGAAGTCGAGGCCGCGTGCGCCTACGAAGACCTCTACGTTCCGGCTCTCTCGAGTCGCTGGGCACCCCGACTACTGCAACTCGCTGGGCTCGGGCCCGGAACGCGGCTTCTCGATGTCGCATGTGGCACCGGTATCGTCGGCCGAGGGGCCGCGAAGATCGTGGGATCGAAGGGCAGGGTCGTCGGCCTGGACTCAGATTCCGGAATGATCACCGTCGCCCGCCGCAAAGCTCGACAGCTGGAGTGGAAGGTCGGACGGGCCGGTTCGGTACCCGAACCGGATCAGTCCTTTGACGTAGTGAGCTGCCAGTTTGGCCTCATGTTCTTTTCTGATCCCCGAGAAGCGCTTGCGGAAATGGCCCGCGTACTCGTCCCGGGGGGCAAGCTCGTTTTGGCCGTGTGGGACAGGGCGGAAAAGCAGACAGGAATCGCAGCGGAGATTGATCTGATTCATCGGATCGCAGGCCCAAAGGCGGCTCGTGCATTACGCGCGCCATTCTATCTTGGTGATACCGGCGAACTGCGATCTCTCGTAAAAGGAGCCGGCTTTGCCGATTGCTCTCTGACGACTGAGAAGGGAACGGCTCACTTCCCGAGTGTCCAATCCCTCGTCGAAACGGATCTCCGCAATTGGCTACCACAGATGAAAGTCCACCTCGTCGAGGAACAGATCTCGCGGATTCTCGCGGAGGCCGAGCACGAACTGGCTCCCTACGTGCAACCGAGCGGCGAATTGGTTTTCGAAGTGTCGGTTCACGTCGTGGTGGGAATTCGCTAGACCGCTGTAACCAGAAGGGCGCTGCCGTAACGGCAACGCCCTTTGGTTTAGTTCTCGAGTTCGCGGAAGCTAGCTAGCTAATCTTCCACGAAGTCGGGGTGCGCTACTAGTAGCGGCTACCCCGATCTTCCCGCGGACGGGCCTCATTGATGTTGAGGGTCCGACCACCCATCTCGACGTTTTCGAGAGCTTCGAGGGCCTGCTCGCCACCGCTCGACATTTCGACGAAACCGAAGCCGCGGGGACGACCGGTCTCACGGTCGGTTACGAGGCTCGTCCGGTCGACCTGGCCATACTCGGCGAAAAGGTCACGAACTTGGTCCTCGGTGGCAGTGAAAGGAAGATTTCCAACAAAGATATTCAAACAAAGACTCCTTGATCGCGAACGACGTTTTACGTCGATCGCCTCTAACTGAACTCCAGCCGCGTAAACGACCGGCAGACCTACATGGTCATTCGTAGTCATGGAACACTTAGTTACTGAGGCGTGGTCTTGGAGGGCTTCGCTTGAAAGCTGAGCAGATCTTCGAACAACACCGGGCAGGAAAAGCGCGACATAGCTAGTACGTGGACAAAACCACGGAAGCTGCCGTTTGGCAACTACTTTCTTTTTATCGGCATTTGGCTTTTCAAGCTGAACGCCGACAACCTTGAGATGCTATCCGAGCGGGTGTGTTACATCCTCGATTTGTCGACAACCTGTTTTTCTCTGATCTCGGCCCAGCGTGGAAGGCATCGCCGAGGGCAAAGATTCGGAAGGCAGGCTCCACCGAAATCTGTTGGTGGACAATCACTTCCCCTCTCGGCCCACAGCTGGAGGGGCGGATTCGACCGATCCCGTCAGCCTCTTTTGCGCCACTCTCTCTCGAACCGTTGTCTGTCGATGAAAGACTTTTGTGTCCCGATCTGCATCGTTGAAATCGCCGCGAACAGGCAGGCTCGGGAGATCGCTTCCCTTTCCGGAATGCCTTCACCCAGGAACGCTGCAAAGCTACCGATAAAAGCATCGCCCGCGCCCGACGTGTCCACCGAGGAGACTTCGAAAGCTGGCGTGTGAAAGACTTCGACCGACTCAGAACCTGAACTCGAACCCGCTAGAACCACACCGCGGCTTCCCAGGGTGAGGATGACCCTCCGAAATCCAAGTTCGACCAGATGCCGCGCACACTTCTTGGCCTGGGTGAGGTTGCGTACCGGCAGCCCAGATATCTCGGCCGCCTCGGTCTCGTTCGGAACGAAGTAGTCCGCATGACGGATCTTTCGAAGATCAACGTTACAGGCCGGCGCGGGATTCAGAATGCAACGTACCCCGTACTTCCTGGCGAGTTTGATTGTGTGATAAATGGTTCGCATCGGTATCTCGAACTGGAGCAGGATCAAGTCTGCCTTCTCGAGTATCGGGCTCGCTGCGTCGACGTCCTTGGGAGCGACCGTATCGTTTGCGCCTTTCACGACGAGAATTCGATTCTGTCCGTTTCCTTCGACGAGGATAGGAGCGGCTCCGCTCGAAGCTTTTGGTATGACCTTGACGTGCCGGGTTCCGACTCCATGCGAACGGAAGTTAGAAAGAGTCGCTGGTCCGAAAAGATCGTCCCCCACATGTGCGACCATCTCGACGTCGGCCGAACAAAGGCGGGCAGCGACAGCCTGGTTCGCTCCTTTTCCGCCGAAGCCGAGATCAAAGCGATCTCCGAAGAGGGTTTCACCCGGGCCTGGGAACCGGTCTGCGAAGGTGGTCAGATCGACGACGGCGCTTCCGACGACAACGATCCGAGGCTGGTTTTTCCGTTTTTGAGAAGCGTTCTTCGGAGCCATGTCGTTCACACTAGCTCAGGTCCGCCGGCCAGGGAGCAATACTGGTCTTTTGAATTTTCTCCTTGTCAAACATGCGACAACTGTCGCATATTAACTGTGACACTTGTCGCAGACCTTGAACGCTGATTCCGAGAATCGAAAGGACTTCCCGTGAGCCTCCTGCCTGACCTCTCCCGATTTGAGCTCCAGGTGCTGAAACAGCTCTGGACTCTGAAGGAAGCCAACGCTCGCGACCTCCAGGCCGCCCTCGATTCCGAGTCGAGTTACTCAACGGTCCGCAAGATCCTGGAGAGACTGGAAGGCAAAGGCGCTGTCGAGAGAGTTCGCGTCGAACACAAAGCGTGGATCTATCGTCCGACGATTTCCCAGCCCCAGATGGTCCAGAAAGAAGTACGGCGATTCCTCGACTCAATGTTCGACGGAGTGGCCGGCCCTCTTATGACTCATCTGGCTGACATGAACGCGGTCACGATGGAAGACCTGCAGGAAGCCGAGCGAATTCTCGATGAAGAGGACGCCGGTAGGGCAGCCGACAAACCGAATCGTGAGCAGGAAGGTGGCAACGTATGAACGCACTTTCACTTGATCCGCTCTGGTCCCACATTTTCACACACCTTTGGCAATCGACGGCTGTCCTTCTCATCCTCTGGGCCACCGCCTGGACGATTCGAGGGGCGTCGAGTCGACTCCAACACGCACTCTGGGGTTTGGCGCTTCTAAAATTTCTCGTCCCTTTCCCTTTGTTCCAAAGCCTGGGACGCTCCTTCGAGGTTTCGTCGAGCTCGAGTTCGCTGGTTCAGAACCTCGGTGCGGTAGTCGAGCCGGTCTGGATTCCTCAGTTCACTACCCGAGCCGGGGACGGTCTCGTCTACGGAGTTGGGATTTGCTTGACGTTCGTTTGGGCAATTGGCGCCGTTTGGATCCTGAAGCGGACATTTCAAGACTGGCGTCGCAGTCGCGAACTTCTGCGACGGGCTCAGCCTTGGCGCACGGCAGCTAAGTCGCCCATCTGGTTAACGGATGAACCAGTCCTTCCTGCGGCCGTCGGAGTCCGACGCGGCATCATCCTACTCCCGCGTCGGATCCTCGCCGAGTTGTCGCCGGTCGAGCTTCGTTCGGTCCTCCTCCACGAGCAGGCCCACATTGATCGTCGTGATGTCATTTGGACGCTCTTGCAGCGTGTCGCCTTTGCTCTCTTTTTCTTTTTTCCACCACTTTGGTTCGTTCTCTCCCAGCTGCATCGCAAAGCCGAACTGGCCTGCGATGAAGCTGCTCTTCGGGCCGGTGTCGAGCCTCGCGCTCTGGCCCGGGCACTCGCACGCACGTTGCGACTGGGGCTGGATCAAACCGGCCTTGCTCCAACTTTAGGTACGAAGTCCCCGTCGGTCCTGTCGGAGCGACTTCATCGACTGAATCAACCCAGGAGGTACATCACCATGCGTCGTCATCGCATGATTCTTACGTTGGCTGTAATCGGAGTCGGAGTCCTGACCCTGTTCTCTTTCTTCCCCGGCTCGGGCGGTCCACTAACGGCCCTGGCCGAGGAGAACGCCACCGAGGAGGCGAAGATTGACCCTCCGCGACCGATCGCAGAGTCGGTCGTCTATCCCGAATTCCCGGAAGAGGCCCGACTACTCGAAATGGGTGGAAAAGTCTTTTTGAGAGCACGGATCTCGGAGGCCGGAGAAGTTACCGAGGTGACCGAAGTTTCCGGAATCGAAGGGTGCGGGGCGTGCAGCGAAAATGCGATCACCGCGTTGCGCCAGTGGCGTTTTGAGCCGGCCACGAACGATGGAGTGCCGACCGCATTCGAAGTCGTCGTGCCTTTCATGTACGCCCTCGAAAACGAGACTGAAGGCGAGTCCGCGAAGCAGAGTGGAGCGAAAACAGGCAGCGAAGACAGCCACGACGCGAAAGGGAAGTAGGCACCGGCTGATTGGCGTCGTTTGAAACTCAGAAAAAAATGGCAACTTCCCCGGTGGGATCAGCCGCAACGACGACCCGGAGCGGGAGTGAATCACAACGATCACTCCCGCAGCGGGAGCAACGTCGCTCGATCACTTCCGATGATTGGAAACCACGCTAGTGGACTCTGAGTAGCTTCTGAACGACGACTCCCCTGGTCGGACCGAAATCGGCCCGGAGGAAATAGATCCCCGGCGGCACGTCGACTCCACGCTCATCCTGGCCATTCCACACCACATTCTCCGAGCGATCTCTCATGTCGAGAGTACGGAGAACTCTTCCGCTTGTATCGATGATCTGCACACCGTCGAGAAGAGCGCTTTCGGCTCCCGAACTGTCCAATGCTATCGTCGCCTCGGTGTCGAACGGATTCGGAAAGGCATGAAGGAAGCCACTCCCGGCGAGGTCCGGAACGGACGTTGGTGTCTGAAACATCAGGGTGACATCGAACTCTCCGCTAGCGTAGTCCGATTCGAAATCGAATCCGTCGGCCAGGCCGGAACTGACGACAAAGAGTCGGTACCGTCCAGCAGGAACTGTTCCGGATTCGGCGAAAGGCTCGAACATGTTCCGGTCCGGTGTGATCTCGATGATCAATCCTCCAGGTCCACTAAACTCCAGGGTCGTGTATCCGGAGTCGAAGCGACCCAGGCCCCCGGTCAGAGAATACTCAGCATCCGCGCTCAGATCGAAAGTGACATCGAATCGATTGATCGACGTACCACCGGCGGCGTAACCGAATTCCCAGCACTCACCATTGGCGAATTGGCTCGCCACGGCAGTCAGACCGTTCGGGAGGATCGCTGATTGTTGTGAACCTCCGCCACTTCCGATTGCCCCATCAAGGATGACATCAGCAGCGGCCCCCGAATCGAACGCGCCAAAGTCGGTGGCCGAATCGTCGGCCGAGTCCTCGTAGGTCCCGTCGTAGTCCGACGCATAGGCCGTCCCCACGATGTTGCGATCCTGCGAAATTGGCACGATCAAATCAGTCGCGAATGCCGTATCGGCAACAAAGAGCAGGACTGAGCTTAGGACGGTGGTGAAAAAAAGGCGGTTCAGCATGGCTACACCTGCTTGGTGAAAGGTAGAAACCGGCCCAGCGAGTATAGTTCAACCCCAGCGCGGAAGTCACTTGGAGCCACGGCGTGACCGGATTGACTGTCTTCTTCCGCTGCCGGACGACATAGCCTCGCATCGATCCGGGATTCACACAGAGCAGTCTTGGCTATCCCACCCGGACCACGCGCATCGTTCGAGTCGTACCCCCGGTCACGAAACGGGCGAGATAGACTCCGGACTGGACGCGATCGCCGTGGTCGTCGGTTCCATCCCAAAGCACACTGATCTCGCCTGCCGAAAGCCCGGAGCGGTATATACTCCGTACTCGACGACCGTGGGGATCGTAGATCTCGATTGTGAGGTCACCCGGTTGAAACAGAATAAGACGAAGTTCGGTTTCCGAAAAGAACGGGTTGGGCTGAGCAATCGGAAACTGACTGAGAGCAATATCCGGCGGGAGTGATTCCGGCGGAATCGAATCGGGTCCGACGAAAGAAACAACCATGCGGAACTCGAATTCCTCCCCGAGAGGATCCAGCCGCACGACCCCGTTTGGCGATACCGCTCGAGTCAGGCGTTGCTCCCAGTGCGTCAGCACAAAGTTCGCTCCGGAGGGGATATTCTCGCCGGCAAATTCCAGGGTCAGAGGCTCATCCGGATCGAGACCGGCAACGGTGAGATCGAAAACCATGACTTCGGATTCGGGGAGATAGAAGCTGCGGTAAAGATCGGAACTCTTTTCAGGGTTGGAAATCCCGCCGCTTTCATCCGCCACATGCATTTGTAACGTCGCAAAAGGTGGCGCCGGCACGGCACGACGAGACAAAGCCTGATCGGTGGCTGCTCCCAGGGACGCGTGAACGGAATTGGCCTCACCCTGGCGGGCAGCAATCTGGAGGTTCCAATCCGGGCGCGCCGGCTCAAAGTCCTGGTTGTCAGCCGAACGGTCGAGCACGAGATCCACAATCGGCGCCCCGGCCCGAAGTCGAATCCAATAACTTTCAAAAGGCCGGAGCTCCGTGGCGGGTACGTATTCGAAACCGGTCCACGCCCAAACGACGGGTGCAGTGAACGAGTTTGCCGCCGAGAGAAGAGGAACCGAACCGGTGCCATCATCGAGGCCGAGCTTCGAGACCGCAATCGGCACCTGGTAAAGAGAGGAGAACTGCGTCCAACCGCTTGTCAGCGGGTAACGAACAACCGTATCGAGGACGGGAACACCTGACCACTCCAAGGTGTCATCAGCCTTGCTCTCCAGCCAAAACCCATCTCCCGTCAGAATATCGGTGGCTACAGGTGCGGAGAGTTCCGACCACCGTAAGTACGACAAATCCTCATCCGACCAACGCCAAAGATCGTAGTCCGTTCCCAATCGACCGAGGCTACCGAGCAGTTCGCTCACGTCCCCAACCTGGACTCCGAAGCCGAAAGGACGAATCGCACCCGATTCCACTGCCAACTCGAGATCGGTTCGGACCGTGGCCGCCTGTGCTTCGATGACGCACTCTGCTACCCGAAGTTGGCAGTTCAGTGCCGGGGCGTCCAGTCCACCGACATACTCGATCTCTTTGGTGACCGATTCTCCGCGCCGGAGGGAGTAGTCGCCGGATCCAATGACTGAGTAATCCGAACAATCCAGATCGATCTGGCCCGACAGGACACCGCCGCCATCGTTGAAAATCGTGAGAGGAAGAACGCGCCGCTCGCCCGTCGGAACGAGCCCAAAGTCGAGAAGGATCGGCTCAGTTCGACAGAGAGGACTGGATTCTTCCAGAGCGACGCCCGACAGAGTCACGATCGGGCAGGCATCGGAGAAGTGAGCCTGGGACTCGAGCCCCCCGGAAAGAGTCGGATCCCAGCGGAGCGTGAAAGTCTGTGATTCACCCGCCCGGAGGAAGAACTCCTTCTCGCCCAAAACCGAGATCTCGGATCCGTCGATACCAATCTCCCCGAGCAACGTTCCTTCACCGGAGTTTTCGATGAGAACTTCACGCACGACGAAGGCATCTAGTTCCAGCTCCCCAAAATCGACCACTTCGGGCGTCACCGAACAGATCGCCTCGAGGCTGGAAGTCCCGCGTCCGCGGAGAGCGATCGGACCACAACCATCCTGACCAATGTCGAGCAGACACGACACCTCCGTCCCATCGATCGGACGGAATCGCAGGATCGCCGAATACCATTCGTCGGGACCCAAGGAATAGACATCAGAGCCAAGAAGTTCAAAGTCGCTGCACCCGACCTGGATGCTCCCTTCGAGGCGACCGCCACCATCGTTGCGAATGATCAGTTCCCGTTCCGGAGATTGACCGAGAGGGGCAACTCCAAAATCGAGATCGGTCGTCGAAAGGCTGCAGAGCGGTGGCGACGCGGCCTCCCCTCGACCGCGCAGGGAAACGCCGCGATCTTCGCACCCATCCAGCAGAAGCTCGCATTCGATCGGGCCGATCGCGGTGGGATCGAAGCGTAATTCCACGGTGTGCGCTTCCCCGGGAGCCAGGTCGACTTCTGCGTTACCGATAACCCGAAACTGCACGCAGTCTGTCACGAGAGTCCCGTTCAGATCAGCATTCCCGGTGTTTTCAAGCGTGACCGTGCGAAGCGACTGCGTACCAATCTGCGCGGCCCCGAAGTCGAGGAACTGCGGAGAGAATGAGCAAATCGGTGCGGGAACCGGCTCCGCAGTTCCAATCGCGGTTATCGTTCCGCACCGTTCTGAACCGAGTTCGATTTCACAATTGGCTGGACCCTCAACACCTGGCGAGAAGCGAACCGTAAAATCACGAGCCTCGCCGCTCGACAATTCGTAGAGAGAAGATCCAAGAAGGCTCCACTCCTCGCAGGCCAAGCTCATCTCTCCTTCGAGAAGGCCGCCACCTGTATTGACCATACGGAAGGTTCCGTCTCGAGAGGAGCCAACCTCGACCTTCCCGAGGTTGAGGAAACGGGTCGAGACCTCGCAGAAGGGAGGTAGCACGCCCGTCGCAGCGAAGGGAATATCAAAACAGGTGTGAGAACCCGTCTCGATCAAACAGGTCCGTGAGCCTTGAGTCGACGGTTCAAACCTGACTCGAAACGCCTGATCCTCTCCCGGAAGCAGGCTGTAGCTGGAAGGGCCGACGATGAAGACATCCGGACACGCGCCGGCAATACTCACGATCCCGGACAAAGTCCCTTCCCCAGAGTTGCGAATGACAAAGTTCTCTTCCACTTGGCTTCCGATGTCGACGGCACCGAAATCGAAGAAATCGGGGAGCACTGAGCAGTTGCGCACATCGGTGCCCTCGCCGAACAAGAGTATGGGCGAGCACCCGCCACTGAACTCAACCTCGCACTCAGTCGCACCAATTGCTACGGGCTCGAACCTGATCTCAAACTCACGGGCTTCTCCGGCAGCGAGGGCATAAGACGGGTCACCCTGGAAAGAAAAGGCGGCACAATCAAGACTCACGGAGCCGGTGAGAACGCCCTCGCCCACGTTCTCGAGTTCAAACCTGGCTGAGATCGACTCACCGATTTGAACCGGCTCGAAGCGAATCTCCGTCCGCGATACTTCGCAAACAGGTTCGGGTGGACCGTTCCCGCTCCCGGTTAGCTGGACATCGGTACAATCGTCGCCAACTTCGAGGACACAGGTCGAGACCCCTTCGATCAATGCGGTGTAGCGGAGGGTGAACGTCTTGAATGAGTTTGGTCCGAGGACGTAGCTGGGATCTACGTCGATCACGGCGAAGAGGTCACAATCAGCTGAGAGGGTTCCGGTCAGGACACTTCCTCCGCGATTGGTCACCGTCACTTCCCCGTCGACAGACTCCCCGAGGACCACGGAACCAAAGTCCAGATAGAGTGGGGAAACATCGCAGACCGGCGGCGCGACAACCTCGCCCATGGCCAGGACGGAGCTACAACCCTCGTCGGTCGAAGTAAGGTTGCACGAGTAGGTACCGGGTCCGGATGAAGAGAAACGGATGAGCAGCTCTTCAGTCTGGTCGGCCGCAACAGAAAAACTGGAACTCCCAACGAACGAGAATTCTGAGCAATCGGAGACGAACTCGCCGCTGATCTCCCCGCCGCCATCGTTCCGGATGGTCAGGTTCCGAAATACCGACTCTCCGACCGCCGTGCTCCCAAAATCGAGACCGCTCGGCTCGACCGTACAAATCGGATCGATAGTCCCGAATCCGAATGCCGGAACGGCAGCACAGCGGGTTCCGGTATCGATCGTGCAAGTGTCTGCCCCTTCGTCTACGGGGCTGTAGATGATCGTAAAGACCTGACTCTGCCGCGCGCCCAAGTCGTACGAACCATTGCCTTCGAGCTCGAATTCGTCGCAGACGACTCGAACCGCTCCCTCCAGGCGTCCCCCTCCCACGTTTTCGATTGCAAGTGTGCGCGTCGAAGAACTTCCGACGGCCGTGGCGCCGAACTCCAAGTCAGGAGAACTTACGCGGCACTCGGGAAGAAGCGTGCCCGTTCCTTCGGCCTGAAATGACGAACAGAGCGGTGACCCCAGATCGAGCGAGCAGACCTGGGTTCCAGAGGCCTCCGGAGCGAAACGGACGGTGAACTCCTGGCTGTCTCCAACGCCGAGGAAATACGTTGCCTCTCCAACAATAGTAAACGGACCGCATCGCTCGGTCACCGTACCGGACATCGAAGCTGTTCCCGAATTGAGAATCGTGAAGGAAAGGTCTCGTGACGCTCCCGCCTCGACGTCGCCAAAATCGAGAGAGTCGGGACTTACGTCACAAACGGCAGAACCGATTCCGCGGCCGTTCAGAGGGACTTCACAATTCTCGGATCGAGCAATACAACTGTACTCACGAATCTCGGTCGGGGCGAAGCGGGTCGTGAAGACGATCGACTCACCAGGCCCGAGTTCATACTGGCCGTCCGTATCGACCAGGGAAAATCCGTCGCAGTCCGTCAGGAATGATCCCTGGAGAGTTCCACCTCCGATGTTCTCGAGTCGGATTTCCCCGTCAATCGTCTCGCCGATGAGTACATTGCCAAAGTCGGCGGGCGTTGCGTCAGCCTGGCAATCAGGGAGAAGGATACCGCTCCCCGTCGCTGACACGTCGCCACACAACTCGGAACCCGTGTCGATCACGCAGAAATCGTCGCCCTCATCAATTGGTTGGTAGACAATGGAAAACACCTGCGATTGATCGGGCCCAAGCGAGTAGTTCGCTTCGCCGTCGACGCGAAACTCTGTACAGTTGAGAGTTACTTCTCCGGAGAGGACATCCTGGCCCACGTTTGTGAGGGTGAGATCGAGCGCCAGCGAAGAATCGACCACAACCGATCCAAAGTCCAAACCCGAACTCGGACTGACCTCACATCCAGCCGGATTCATTCCCAAGCCGATCGCAAAGACGCTCGGACAGTCGGAGTGTCCGATGTCGATCGTACAGGCCGATCCGGTCGCGCTTGTTGGAAAGAACTCGACCTCGACTTCACGACTCTCCTCCGGAGCGAGGTCGTAGTTCACCGGAGGCAGGATGCGAAACGTGTCGCAGGTCTCACTGATGGCTCCACGCAGCGTATCGATTCCGGTGTTTTTGAATGTGAAGCTGAGCAGACGCGATTCGCCGACCGGGACACTTCCGAAATCGAGCACCTGAGGAGAGACATCGCAATCGGCGAGAACAGGGGTGGCGAATGACGCAAAGAGCACGCAAAGAAAAACGTAGCAACCGACATGTCGACCGGTCCACTTCGCTAGTTTCGTCGTCATTCGAACTCCAAGCGGCGACTGGAAAAACTCTAATTCACGCGGGGCCGGGGGCGAAAACGAAACAAGCACGCTTCAAAATCCTGACTCAATCGGACGGGCAAGGGAAAGCTCTCTCTACCCCAGGCCGGCACCTTGATCGATCGTGCACCGGCTAGGTTCGCCGAAGCAATATCCGTCAGATACTGGTCGCCAACCATCACGACCTCTTCCGGATTGTCGAGGCCCATCTCCTCGATGGCAAGACGGATCAGATCCCCATCGGGCTTTCGAACCTGCCTGGCCCCTTTGGCGTAGAGGGACGCCAATTCTTCGGGTGCGAACGAGTCTTTTCCGTCTCGAAAGACTCGATCGATCCGCTTTTCGCCCAGCGCGTACGACCGCACGACTGGAATCTCCGGAAAGATCTCACCGAGAGCCAGGAAACGTTCATCCCCGCAGTTTGAGAGGATAGCGTGGGAAATCTCGGGGTGAGCGAAGAGCGATCGAACTTGTTGACGAAAATCTAACGATATATCTTTCGCATGATATTCCATGAGGGTCCCGTCGACGTCCCAGATCACACCACGAAGACCACGGGCCGCGAGGAACTCAGGCGTAATTGCCCGAATGTCCGGCAGTCGTTCCGTCGGTTCGAGCCGGCGCCTAAGGTCCCAGAGTCGCGGGAGCGACTGGCGGGCAGTTGTCAACCAATCCCCATTCATAGGGGGACGCTACCGCATGAATGGATTTGCTCCAACCCGGACCAGGATCAAGAAGGCCTGGGAGGCGGCCGAAGCTCTTGGAAGGTGTGGACTTAGAGACTCCCGATCCGCACAATGACCCGATGATTTGGAGGCTGAGCGAGCTCGAAGCATGAGCAGGAATAGATTCCTACGAAACGTCGCGGCGAACTGGATTCACGTCGTCTGGGGAGTCCTTTGGGGCTTGGTCATGACGCCGATCCTGCTGCGCACTCTGGGCAAGGCCGACTACGGTGTCTGGCAGCTCATCCATTCGCTCGTTGGGAACTACGGTTTGCTCGACCTCGGCGCTCGTTCCGCTGTCATTCGATTCGTCTCCAAAGGTCTGGCGGAAAAGGACGACGAAGCGGTCAACGAGGTGGTCAACACAGCCCTCGTCCTCTACATCGGAGTCGGAACGGTCGCCCTCCTCATCACGACGGCACTCGCTATCGTCCTCCCCCACATCGAGGGATTCGCTGCGTCCGGTTATGAAGGAGCGACCCTCCTCATCATCCTGCTCGGCGCGACTATGGCCATCTCGCTTCCGGGAAAACTGATCGAGGGCGTCCTCTCCGCTTCTGAGCGCTTCGACATATCGAACGGTATCGCGATCGGATTTTCCCTCGTTCGCCATCTCCTGTTTATCGCCCTACTCTTCAATGGAGGTCGTCTCATCGCCCTGGCCTGGGTCGTTTTGGGTGTGACCGTCTTTGAACGCGCGTTCGTAGTCTATATGGTGCTGCGTACTGTGCCGTCCCTGAAGTTGCGTTTGCGGCACGCACGTCGGGCCCGTGTCCGTTCGATCTTCAACTACGGGATCCACACCTTCTTTGCTCACGCTGGGGACCGACTACGCCTCTCTTCGGATTCCCTCGTCATCGGTTCGTTCCTGCCTCCAGAAATGATCGCCTACTTTACGATCGGCCAACGACCGCTGATGTATCTGAACAAGTTGAACACGAGCATCTCTCGCGTGCTCACTCCAGCGTTCAGCCGGACCGAGGCTACCTCGAGCGGAAGCACGCGAAACCTCGAACGGATGCTCCTCGGTGGCACCCGGATCAACATGTACGTTACGGGGCTGGCCTGCCTGCTTCTCTTTTTTACGGGCTCGCGACTCATACATCTCTGGGTGGGGACCAATGATGACTGGAGCCAGAGCATCAACGTGCTCTTCGTGCTTCTCCCGGCATATCTTGTGGCTGCGAGCAGCACCTCCGTCTCCTCGATTCTCCTCGGAACGAGCCGACATCAAATCCTCTCCGTCGCCACGATCGTCGAAGGACTCCTCAACGTCGGAATCAGTATCGCTCTGATCGGTTCTCTCGGTTTGGTCGGAGTCGCTCTGGGGACGGCGATCCCCATGGTCCTCATTCAGTTCTTCGTTCTACCGATCTACGCCTGTCGCGGGATTCAGCTCCCGTTCACTCGATACCTCCGCCACGGCATAGCTCCTGTCCTCCCGGCGCTGGGAGCGGCAATTCTGGTGGGTTGGTTCGCAGGGCAATGGAATTCCGGGCCGACCTTTCTTACGGTCGTTCGTCTCGACCTGCTCATCGCATTGGTTTTCGGAATCGTCGCGACAATCACGATGTCCTTGACGAATGACCCCATTCTGCCCCGACCGTTACAGCGGGACGGAGCCCGGATCGGGCCGCTCCCCTTTCGCGGAGATTCGCCCCGAGTTCTTCTGGTCGCGTATCGATTCCCACCACAGGGCGGAGGGGGCGTGCAGCGCCCGAGCAAGCTCGTGAAGTACTGGGCGAAAGCCGGCGGCGAAGTTACCGTTCTGACCGGACCCGAAACCTGGGCGAACAGAGACAAGACCTTGCTTGATGATCTACCGGCTTCGGTAAAGAGGATCTCCGCTCCGGAACCAAGCGCGTTTCGAACTCTCTCCGCATTCCAATCGAAGCTTCGTTTCGGGCCGCTCAAGCGGCTCGTCCAGCCACTTCTCTATCTCGTCTACCAGCTCTCGATCCCCGACCTCACTTCGGGCTGGTTGTTACCGGCCATTTGGCGAGGACATCGGATTACTCGATCGTTCAGACCTCATGTCATCGTCGTAACCGGGCCGCCCTGGACGCCATTTCTCGTGGCTCACGCGCTCTCCCGTCTCGCCCAGATCCCGCTCGTCCTGGACTATCGCGATCCGTGGACCCAAACCTATCTCCGTCGTACCACACCGATCCTGTGGAAACGCCTTCTGCCGAAACTCGAAGAGATGGTGGTGGGGCCTTCCTTGGGTGTTGTCTACGCTCATCGCGCGATCGGACGACGACTCGATCGGTGGCTTTCGGCGTCTCAACGAAGACTCTGGGTTCCCAACGGCTATGATCCATCGGATTTTCCAGCCGAGGAAGCGTCAGCGCCTGAGGACACCTTCGTCCTGGGCTACACCGGCGGCTTCTTTGCCGATCGTTCTCCCAAGGTGCTTTTCGAGGTGATTGATAAGCTCATCGTCGAGGGGAAGATAGATCCAGGCAAGTTTCGGATGCGCCTGGCAGGGGGACCGGGGCCGGCCGTTCGCCTTGCCAAAGAAAACCCCAACATCGCCCAGACGATTTCCTTCGAGGGTTACCTGCCTCATCCCGACAGCATTGGTCTGCTCCGCGGAAGTTCAGCAATCCTCGTCCTCGAAACCGACCAGGAGGACCGCAACTTCACCACGCCGGGGAAGTTCTACGAGTCGATCTACGCCGGGCCACCGGTGCTCCTATTGTGCCCGCCGGGACCAACGACGAGGCTGGCCGGCTACGTGGGAGGCTGTACCGTGGCCCGTCCGTTCGATGCCGACGAGATCAGGTCCGCGGTCCTCGAGATGTATCAGACCTGGGAGTCGGGCGAGACGCTCACGCGCCCCGATCGGAGTCGGATGCGCTTCTACGAGCGCGAGCATCAGAGCCACCGCTATCTCGACTTCCTCTGTGACATGCTCGGCACAAGGACCGAGCCACGAGTGGAGAGGTCTCGAAGAGTCGCCATGCCGGCCCCGCTCGACAGTCTGCCGACCGACGTCTAGCTTCTGTACTCTATTGACTAGGGACGGCCCGACCGACGATTCTTCCCTGGATACCAATTCGCACTGACTCCGAAGTTTATGTAACTGAGGTCGAAGTCGACACTCGTCGCGCCCAGCTTGGTCGTACCGAGCCGCGTCGCTCCGAAATCGACGGTTGGGCCGACAGCAAAGGTCTCACCAAGTCGGAACTCGTAACCGACCCCGCCAAGGAGCCCGAAACCGTATTTGGCCTTGTCCGCGGAGAAGCCGGGAAACAATAGCTCGACCCGCCCGGTTCCCAGACCCAAACCTCCTCGAACATAGAACCCTGACTCGGCCGGATAGAGGGTGAGGGCTCCCCCGATCACAGTCGTGGTCACCGTGGTGGGAATGAGGTCCTGACCGAACAGATTGTCGTACCGTCGACTCCACCCGCTCCCCTCGAAGGTGAGGGCAAGATCGGGACGCACCATCCTGCCGAGCCGAAAACCGAAACCGAAGCCACCCTGCCCCTCGGTTCGGATTCTTCCCGTGTCATCGAGATCGAGACCAATGCGAGCCGAACCCCCGCCCAACGTAATCCCAAACACAGTCCTCGAGCGTTCGTGGCGCTCCAAGGCCTGAGCTGGAATCGTCAGAGCGGCGAGCGCAGCCACTCCACAAAAGAGGCTCATGCTTTTGATCCAGAAACCTCGGTAGTCATCACATCGAAACAAAACGTTACCTCCGCACGAAACGTGAGCAAATCTCGTCGATCAAGAACCGCCAGCGAGCGCGACAGCCACCGTGTCCATCCCCGCCGGTGCCCCTCCCAATTCGAGGGATTGTCGAGCTGCCTCAGCCAGACAGGCATCTTTCACGCCATTTCGAAACGCATAGAGAGCAACCGCGGTATTGAGACGGCTATTCTCCGGGTTCTTTTTCGTCTGCTCACAGATCCACTCGGTCCACTCGGATACTTGCCCGAGGCTCTTGGAATGATTGAGAGTCGCCTTGAGCGCACTGTTGAGCGAATTGGCGCTGGGGTACAATTCGACAAGTGAGCGATAGATGTACGCGCTCCCCGCTGCATCCATGTGGAAGAACGCATAGTAGCGAGCCATCTCCCGCAGGGCTTTTTCCGCGTGTCCTCCGGCGTTGTCGGGATCGAGTTCGAGGATACGGTCCTTCATCCTGGAAGCTTCCGTCTCGTTTGTCCGATTGAGATACTTTTCCATGAGCGTCATACAAAGCGCCGGATTGCTCGGGTCTGCTTCGATCGACGCCTTCAACTCGGGAATCGGATCGACTCCGGTCATCATGCCGTAGGCTTCGGACAGAAACTGACTTCGGTTCACGTAACCCACGACACGATCAATCTCGTTTCCTGACGAATCGAGCAGGAGAATGGTAGGAAGTCCTGTGATTGGGTAGGTATTGCGAAACGTGTAACTCTCAGGGTCGTCCGAAGGCACCTTCACGGCAATCGCATCGCCGACCAACTCGGCGCCATCGGCGGTTTTCCACAATTCCTCGTCCATGATCCCACATTGCGCACAGTGACTCGACCAGACATCGACCAACAGCATCTTATCGGCGTCCCGAGCCATGGCCAGGGCCTCATCGAAAGAGCCGTTGACCCACGCAACGCCTTCAGCGGCCTCGGTGTCTGAGGACAATTCGGCGGAGTCCTGCGTCGTATCCTCTTCTGCAGCCTCTTCTGAGCTACAAGCGCTGAGTCCAAACATAAGAGTTAAGCCGAGTGCGGCAAAACCGAGCACATACCGATGAATCCTGGGGCCTGAGGCCGGGTCACGTCGTAGCTTCACGTTCGTCCATTCCTTTCGTGCGCACCGGGGGGCCGGCCCACGCGTTGATTTCCTGCGTCCCGTTCTTCGACACCTCGGAACGATACGACTCCGAATGTCGCTCTGGCAAAGGCCGTCTTGCGTTATTGCACGGGACATCGCAAAACCTTCTGAACACTCTGCTGGATTATCGAATCAGGACCAGCTTCCGCGTGAACGTTTCTCCGCCAATTCGGGCCGCCACGAAGTACGTTCCGGTCGGGAGTAACTCTCCCCCGCCGCCCCGACCTTCCCAGACAAAGAGATGGCGCCCGGCCGGGAGGAAACCTCGGTCCTCGCTCCAAACTCTTTGGCCAGACGGACTAAAGAGATCCAACCGAACTCTCTCCGCCGTCTCTAGTTCGAGCAGAAGTCGGGTGGTTTGGCGGACCGGATTCGGTTCGATAGAGATCCGTCCCGATTCGAGATCGGGAGATGGACTCTGTTCGCCGTCCGGGTCGAAGACGGCGGCGATCTCGTACTGGTGCACTCCGGCCGGAAGTCCGACCGAGCGGACGGATGTAAGGTCGATCGATGTGTTCTGCTCCGACTCATCCACGAGTTGAACCGAGACTCCTTCTTCCACGGTCCATGAAAGAGTCACCGGAGAAGCAGATGAGACGGTGAATGTCACCCTGGTCGATTCAAGGTCGGGAATCGCACTGCGGAGGAGTCGTCGGTCGGCACTCGACCAAGAGAGCGCCAGCTCACGGTCGGGGGCGGCCGGGGGAGCCCCAATATCCCAAGCGTCGAGTCCCGGCTTCGCTTCGGGATGGAGATGGAGTTCGATCCGCGCCGATTCCGATTCCGACTCCGCCGTGAGCGAGAGAGCATGAGCCTTCCGCTCCTGGCTCATGTCTGTTCGTACTCCACGACCGAGTAAGGGTTCGACTTCGACTGCCGGAACGAGAAGAGAGATTTCGTGGTCGGTTCGATTCTCGATCCAGCCGCCGGTCCATGGATCGAGTGAGACTTGCTCTGTGCGATAGGGGGCCAATGTCCCCGCTTCCGAATTCCCGGAGACATGGACCAGAATCTCGCCGACCCGGCGAGGGCGGGCATTGGCCAGAGTAAGCAGTTGGCCTCCGTCCTCGACGAGAACAGTTTGTGGGTCGACCCCGATCGCGTAGGCGGCAGGATTGCCGATCATATTCCAACCCGGAGAAAGGGCAACTCGATAGGCCGCCGCGGAGTCGTCGGGATATCGAGTCGTGGCCGGAAACGTCCACTTTGTGTCGGTGGCGAAGGCCAGCCAGTACCCACGACCAACCACGTCGGAAAGAGGGCGATCCGCGGAGTGTTCGATGTAGCGCTCGGCCGTCGGATCCCACCAACCCAATCTCCAGTTTGTTCGCCCGGCCGGGCCAAAAGACTCTTCGAGCCAGGCACCCATGCTCGATGCCGCAATCGCGGCGGGTGGTGAGACCAAACGGAAGCGCTTGGCGACAGCCGGCGGAGCTGTAACTTCATCGCTGAGAACAACCCGTCGGGGCTGATCGGCGCTCCCGTGAAAGACGATCAGACCGAGCTGTACGTCGACATACTGCAGATAGTACTCGACTCCCCGAATCGAGTAGTCCGCCACAGACAGAGCCGAAGTCCATTGGTTTCCATCCTGCGTGAAGCTCTGCATCTTGGAAAAGGCAGGCTCACCGCCACGACGGTACCAACCTTGAAGCTCCTCGATCCTCGGATCGTCAGTGTCAACCCGGAGAAGGGTGGTCATATCGTTGCGAAGCACTTGGACGGATTGGACGCGGGAATGGCAGGGTGACGGATCGCAATCGACGCCAGAGCCGAGAAAGGTCCCTTCGCAACTCGACCGCAGAGAAATCGTGCACTCCCCCTGCGGATCACAACATGCACCGATTTGGCGACAGACCGTCACTGAGCAGACGGTACCGTTGCCGAGGTAGCGATCCGGGCACGTCGCCTCGGTCAGGAGGAGGCAACTTCCATTCTCGAGGCAACAGGCGCCACGAGGATCGCAGGACGCCTCCGCACAAGTAGCACCCTTTGTCCAGACGACGCCGAGTTCGGACTGGCAGGCAGCTTGAGAAAGGATTCTGCACCCCCCTTCCGCTGAACAACAGGCCCCGACCGGATCGCAAGGCTTGGGGGAGCAGATAACCTCAGCTCCGAGGAAGAATCCATCCGCCTCGAGACAATCTGTCTGGGGAACGAAAATGCACATCTCGTCGAGGAGGCAACAGGCACCAATCGAAACACACTCCCCTCCGCCACAATCACCGTCGACGAACCAGAACCCTCCTTGCTGGGCGCAACGATCCGAAGTCGTGACGAGACACTCTCCGGTCTGGAGGCAGCAGGCTCCCGCGGTCGGACACGGGTCTGGGTCGCAAGAGAGTCCATCACCCAGGTAGGTTCCGGTGCCGGGTGAGCAGGCCTCGGGCGGGCCCAGTCGACACCCGCCGTCGATCAGGCAACAGGCACCCTGCGGTCGGCAGGAACCCTCCTCGCAGCGGCTGTCTGGATCCCAGGACGTTCCTTGGATATCCTCGCACCCGTTTTCGTTGAGGACCCGGCAGCTTCCGTCGAGCAAACAGCAGGCGCCGCGCCGCGGAACCACGGAGACATCGACAACGAGAGGTGCACAATCGTTTCCCATACCGATCTGACACTCCGAACGACCGAGCGTCGTCGCCGTAACGGAGAATTCGATCCGAACGGATTCATTTTCGGAAAGAGAGAAGTCCAAAGGAGTAAGGATCTGCAGAAACTCACAGCTCGGCGAGAGTGTTCCGCCGAGGCGGCCCTGTCCGCGATTGGTCACGACGGCCGACGCTGTTGTGGCGACGCCTAACTCAACAACCATATCGATAGCCGACGGCGTCAAGTCGCATTGGGGAGGTTCACCGCCCGATCCGAGCAACTCGACAGTATCGCAGCCTTGGCCAAGAGAGATTGAACAGTTGTGCTGGAGAGGGCCGGGAGGAAGAAACTCGACGAGGAATGTGTCGCTTTCCCCCGCCTGCAGATCATAGGAAATCGCCGTGTCCGGACTCTGACCGTCGACCAGATATGCGACACAGTCCCAGGTCACGACGCCGGTCAGGTTTCCTCCGCCAAGATTGGAAACGAAGAACGATCGTGAATCGCTCTTCCCCGGAATGACGACACCGAAATCGAGAAGGCTAGTGGAGATGCTACATATGGGACCCAGCCCTTCTCCCTCCGTCAGCCAGGGGCCGCAGGCACTTCCGAAATCAATCTGACAGCTGACTTCCGACTCGGCAGTCGGAGTAAAACGGACTTGGTAGATCTCAGACTCTCCCACCTCCAATTCGAAGCGTGGCGAGCCCTCCAGAGTAAACTCGCCACAATCGAAGGTCGGCTCGCCCGACAACACACCGGAACCAGTGTTTGTCACGACGATCGAGCTGTCCGCGAAGAGTCCAACTGGAACCGCTCCGAAGGAGAGCGACGCTGGAGTGATCTCGCACTCCGGCACCTCAATTCCCTGGCCAAGAATCTGCACCGTACTGCACCGCTCCGAAATGAAGAGAGAACAGTCGATCATCACAGGGCCCGTTGGTTGATAGGCGATTCGGAGGATGGCACTTCCCCCCGCCGGAAGAGAAAGGGACGTTTCTCCGACCATCTGCAATCCGGGGTCACTGCAGGTCAGAACCGCTTCACCGACGAGAAAACCGTCGCCGAGATTGGTCACAGTCAGACTATCGAAAACGACACTCTGGAGAGGAACCTGACCAAAGGAAATCACGGAGGGTTCGACCGAACAGACCGGAGCATCCTCACCTGTTCCGAGCAAGGAAACCGCTTCACATCGATCACCCAGAACGAGCGAACAGCGCACCTCCCCTCGATCCTCTGGAGCAAACGCGATGTCGAACGTGGCCGACTCGCCAGCGCCCAGTCGATAGGTCGATTTGCCAAGCACGGAGAATTCCGAGCAATCGAAGTGGAGAGCACCCTCGAGCAGACTTTCACCATCGTTCGTCAGAACGAGGTCACGCACAGAGGAATCGCCCAGATAGACCGTTCCGTAGTCGATCTCAGTCGCCGAGAGTAGACAACGCGGTCCCAAGGTGGCATGGCCCACCGCGGAGAGCGGTTGGCAGGGGGCTTCGGCCCGGACTTCGCAAAGTTGGCCGCCCACCTGCTCCGGCTCGAAGACAAGCGAATAGAATGCAGTGTCACCCGGCGCGAGGCGGTAGGTCGTGTTCCCCATGAGGCGAAAGTCCTCGCAATCCAAATCGAGTTCACCCTCCAACACTCCGCCGCCACTGTTCGTCAAGTAGAAGACCTGCTCGGAGGATTCGCCAACAAAGGTCGAGTCAAAGAGAATCGGATCCGGATCAAAGAGGCAGACCGGCGCGACCTCGCCCGTTGCCGTGGCGAGAAGGGGATCACAACCATCGATTTCGATAAAGCAGGTCCGTTCGCCGGTCTCAACGGGAAGAAAACGTACGACGAAGTCCTGAGACTGACCACTTTCCAGGTTGTAGCCGCCGGTACCGGCGAGAAAAAAGTCCGGACAGTCGATGCGTACATTTCCGGTCAGGAAGCCGCCCCCATTGTTTGCGACGGTAAAGATCAGGTCGCGCCCTTCATCAATGGTCACCGGGCCAAAATCGAGCACGGCGGGCGACACTTCACAGCGCGGCGCACTTTCCCCGGTGCCATAGACAACCAACTCCGGACAGTCCTCTCCGAGAGAAAAGCCACAACTGGATGCACCCTCTTTTTGTGGAGCGTAACGGAGTGTGAAGATCTTCGACTGACCCGGACCGAGATCGTAGAATCGATCACCGATAATCGAGTACTCGATACATGCCTCGGATATGAGCCCGTTCAAGAATCGACCACCCACATTGGTGATGCGGAGATTCTTGTCCCGAAACTGAGAGATACCTACCGCTCCGAAGTCGATCGTGCTCGGGGTAAGGAGACAGGAGGGTGAGTCGTTGCAGGGATTTGAGTCGCAGACACTCCCTTCCCCGAGGAAATACCCTCCTCGAAGATCGCAGCTCTCGGCCGTGAGGATGTGGCAGGTTAGATCGTTAAAGCAACAGGCGCCCGCTGTGCTGACATTCGACTCCGCGCGAGTCTCTGAACTCGAGATCCAGGCCAAAAACACCAAAAAAAACCCGAGGGCCCATCTGGCCGAAACAAGTTTCGAAGAGAAGCGCGGTTTCAAGAAATCGACTCGCCTTCAAATTGGGGTGGATAGCTCTCGGGTTGCAAAGACCTTCACTTCGTCGACTTTGGGGCCCCAGGACTGGAGGGGCGACCTAGATATACTGCTTGGACCGAATCTGGAAGACAAGGTTCCTTGTCGGTGAAGCGACTTGGGCCTGCTCGGCTTGGAAAAAAGCGCCACACTGTGAGGCTGCAAACACACGCTTTTCGTCTCGGGCTTGGGGCTGCCCGCCCTACCAAGCCGATAAAGCGTTTTCTGACAAATACTTACGAACCCCTGGCTCTTGAAGAAGAAACACCCGAGATGTGACTTCCCGGGCTAAGATATGGTCTGGAGGATTGTAGGCGCATGAATTGGCAGCTTTGCTCTTACCAACTCGTTTCTCGGGGAGAGTTCGGTACGCTGGAATCCTGCTCCTGGGAGCACCATGGGATTCGCTCGGGCTCTCTCCGGTATTTGCGGAGACGTCGCAATGTCCATGCTCCTGACGGCGGCGAGAGAAAAACGGTGGACCCCTGTCCTGGATTCGGCCCATCTTCCTAGTTCCCATGGTCCCTGGCTGCAACCTCGACGGAGCGTCGGAAGAACCGAGATGAGCAAGATTTCCCCACTGGATCCGGAGGCGCCGGACGACCAACTGGTCGACCGGGCCCGTGGTGGCATCCCTGGCGACATGCGTGCCTTCGAGTTGCTGCTCTCTCGTCACAAAGCACATGTGACTTCGAACTGTCGCTCGCTGTCTGGGTCCCCAAGCGACGCGGACGATCTCGCTCAGGAAGTGTTCGTCAAAGCCTACTTCGCACTGGCGTCCTTTGAGGGCCGATCGTCTTTTCGCACCTGGATTCAGCGCATTAAGGTCAATCACTGCCTGAACTACCTGCGAAAGCGGAAGGGAAAGCAGTTTCTCGATGTCGATGATCCGGTTAACCAGGGAGTCGAGGAGCTTCAGGTCGAGGTCGATGCGGAACAGCTCAATGAGCAGAGAACGGAGAAGGCGATGATTCAGCATACTCTCCAGTCCTTGCCCGAGAGTCTGCGAATCCCGCTCGTGATGTGCGACATGGATGGTTTTTCTTATCAGGAGATCGCCGACAAGCTGGAGATCGGCCTGTCGGCCACGAAAATGAGAATCAAGAGAGGCCGCGAAGAGTTTCGTCGCCGTTTTGACAGGCTGCTGGACCTAGCTGAAGCTGAACAATGAGATTTCGGTCGCGAAAGATGAGGCCTGTCCATGTCTGACACACCACAGGGCCACGAACCCGATGTCGATCCCGGCCTGCCGATTGACGAGCTGAAGAATCTCGACCTCGATCCGGGGCTGAATTTTGTCTCCGGCGTACGCCGCAAAATCAATCGTCGGAGTTTGGCCAGCCACACTATAGACCTGTCGGTGGGCGGCCTGACCGTCTTTGTGAAAGAGTACGTCTCGATCATTATGGAATCTGTCCGAGGACCGAAAGCACGGTAGGGACTACCCGATCGGCGGGGCCCGGTGGAAGGAGAGGTTAGGGATGACAGCATTTTCGCTCCGGGACGTCGTAACGGACATCCTCCTGAACATGAAGGCCTCGATGGTCGATCTGGTCCCGCGCATCTTTACGGCCACGATCGTCATCCTCATTGGCTACCTCATCGCCAAGATCGTGCAACGAGCCCTTCGCACGATCCTCACTCGTCTGAAGTTCGACACCCTGCTCGAGAAAATCGGGATTACGGGGACCTTCAAGAAGATGGGCGCCCATGGCTCGCCGGCCGCGGGTGTGGCCAAGACCGTCTACTTTCTCATCTTTGTCATGTTCATCCAGAGCGCGACGAAATCTGTGGGGCTCGGAGTGATCTCCGACGCGATTGGCGCCTTCTTTGCCTACCTCCCGAACCTCTTCGCCGCCATCGTCATCATCATTCTTGGAAACACCGTGGCGGAGTTCGGTTCACAAGCGGTGCGCCGCTCGGCCGAAGAATCCGGAATCGACTACGCCGAAACGCTCGGTCGTGTCGTCTCTGCGCTCATCTTTTTTGTCGTCGCCATCATGGCGGTGACGCAGTTGCGGATCGAGACGGACATCATCAAATCGGTTGCCATTGTGATGCTTTCGGGCCTCGCCCTCGGGGGGGCGCTCAGTTTCGGACTCGGCTCCCGCGACCTGACCAGAAACATCATGGCCGGTTTCTACGCTCGAAAACTCTACACCTCCGGCGATGCGATCCAGTTTGGCAAGGAACGAGGGACGCTGATTGCGATCACTCCGGTACAGACGCTGATCGAGCAAGGTGAAGAAACCGTTTCCATACCCAACAGTGTTTTCCTCGAACAGGTCGTCAGGCACTAAGATGCGTCGAGGACGGGTTCTTCTGGCCGTCGCCGTGCGTCTCGCCATCGGTTCGATTTTGAGCGCGCCGGGTTCTCTTCCGACCATACAGAACAGCTATGCCCAACCTCCGGCCACCCCTCCAGAACCCGTCCCGACAACGACAGCTGAACTGGCCGACGCCTGGGACCAGGCCTATCGAGTGAAGAACTGGCCGGAAGCGATCCGCATCGGAAAACTCCTCAGCGAACGCACGCCAGGGAATTCTGGGTTTCGCTACAACCTGGCTTGCGTCTACGCGCAAACAGGAAAACTCGAATCGAGCATGGCAAGTCTGAAAGAGGCCGTCCGTCTTGGTTTCGATAACGTGGCGCTCCTCGATTCGGATGGTGATCTCGATCCGCTGCGGGCAGATCAGAACTTCATGTCTCTCGTCGAGACGGTCTCAGCAAACCGTGATCGCTCGCAGGCTCAGTTCCAGTCATTGGCCGACGCTCAGATTCCCCTCATCTGGACACCAGCGGGACACGATCCCGAGGTACCAGCACCCATCATCATCGCGCTCCATCCTTACGGGAGCCGCGCCGAGTGGATCCTCGACTATTGGAAATCGACGGCCGAGCTGCGGGGCGCAATCGTACTGGCTCCGCGAGCGGTCCGCGCCGAGCGGGACGGATTCCAGTGGGGAACGATCGCAGAAACCCAGTACATCGTGGAGCAATCCTTCAACCTCTTGAAGAAACAGTACGCGATCGACGATGCGAAGATTCTTCTAACCGGCTTCTCCCAGGGCGGCTACATGGCCTTCAACCTGGGGCGCCTCCACGGCAACGTTGTCACGTCCGTCCTGCCGATCGCCGGACAGTACGATCGCGAACTGGCCGACCCCTTCGAGGTTCCAGAAGAGCAGCGAGCTCGGTTCTACGTTCTCATCGGAACTGGCGACTCGTCCTATCGCTCTAACCTCATCGCGATAGAGGATCTCCGGTCGGCTGGATTCGACGCTCAGATTCGCGAGATCGAGGGTTTGGGCCACACCTTTCCCCCCAACCACGAGCGGGAACTCGCCGACGCCCTCGACTACTTGTGGAAGTAGGCCAGATCGCTCGCTAAGCTGAAGGCTGCCTCGGCCAGCCCCAAAGCTAGAACGGGAGAGCGATTACACATGGGATTTCATACCGAACTCGACGACCGTCTGCAGAATTTCATCGGAGAACAAAAACTCTACTTCGTGGCTACTTCGCCGGTCGAAGGGCGAGTCAATCTCTCTCCGAAGGGAATCGATTCATTTCGAGTCTTCGGCCCCCAGAAGGTCGCCTACCTCGACATGACCGGAAGCGGGAACGAGACCGCTGCCCACCTCCTGGAAAACCCGCGCCTTACCGTCATGTTCTGCAGCTTCGATTCCAATCCTCTCATTCTTCGTCTTTACGGTACGGCACGATCAGTCAAGCCTTCCGACCCAGAATGGGTGGAGCTCTACAGCCACTTCACAGCTCACCCCAGTGCCCGCCAGGTCTTCGTGATGGATGTCGACTCCGTACAGACATCCTGCGGCTTTGGTGTTCCGATGTATGACTTCGTCGCGAACCGGGACACGATGGAAAAGTGGGCAGAGAAGAAGGGCGCCAACGGCGTACGGGCCTACTGGAAGGAAAAGAACGTCCAGAGTATCGATGGCCAACCCACCGGGCTGGTTGTCGACTGAGTTTCGGCGCGCCACTTTGACTGGACAGTTTGGATGTCCGAAAACGACCGACGTCGTGAGATCGAAAGGAATAGGTTCGTACCTCACCTGATCTGGCACAAGCCCGACAGAGAGGAGATTTCATGATCTACGCAAAGCTCGAATCCCCTATCGGACAGCTTCTCATCGGAGCTTCGGACGATGGAGCGATCAAATACCTGCGCACTCCCACCGAGGGTCGATACACGGACGCGAAGACGCAGGGGCCGTTTCGGATTCCCGCTCAATGGCGTGAAGACCCTCAGACCCTGGCCGATGCCCTGCGGCAGCTTCGGGAGTACTTCGCCGGTACTCGCCACGAATTCGATCTCAATCTGGATCCGGACGGCACGCCGTTTCAAAAAAAGGTATGGGAGGCGTTGCAGAGGATTCCCTACGGAATCACAACTTCCTATGGCGAACTGGCCAAGTCGCTCGGTCGACCAAGCGCTTCTCGAGCCGTTGGAGCCGCGAACGGGAAGAATCCGATCGCGATCGTCGTCCCGTGTCACAGGGTAATCGGGAAAGATGGTTCTCTCACCGGCTATGCCGGCGGCCTGCCGGTGAAGCGAGCACTGCTCGAACTGGAGAAGGTCGGTGTGATCAGCTAGCTCGATGCCTGCGGCCAACCGCGGGCCCGGCTCGCCGGGGAGCCTTTACTTCCCGGCGTCATCCAGGTTGACAATCGTCTCTTCCCCGGCCACAACCGTGACGGAACGCGTCGACGCCCCGAAACGCGTCTGCACACTGTAAGAGCCCGCGGGCACGATGACAGAGCCTCCACCAATCGTGCCCGAAGCGACGGCGCTTCCGTTGACGTCGAGAACATCATATGGCTCGCGCAGAGACCTTCGAATCGAGCGACCCAGATCCTCTGCATCGCTGACATCGTGATACTCCCCTCCACCGAGGTTCGCCCAATAGCGAAAGGTCGTTTTTAATTCAGCGTCGTCGATAGCAAAACCGACGATGTTGACGCGAACATCGAATCCGAGGTGGCGCAAACTCTCCACAGCTGCGGCCGGGTCCCCCTCACAGGTCTCCTCTCCGTCCGTAACCAGCACAACGACACTGGGTCCTTTCGCCGCGCCAAGGTCCTCAGCAACAAGTTCGAGAGATCGGGCAATCGGGGTCTTTGCCAGGTTCATCGCTTCGATCTTCGCGATCTTCGTGACGAGAGGAGCAGACGCGAGCGGGGAAAGCGGAACTTCCAGGTCGGTTCGGCAGGAACCCGCTTCCCGATGACCAAAGACGCGCAGGGCAAACGGAATCCCCGGTGGCAATGACTCACGAACCAAGCCCGCGAGAACCTCTTTCGCGATGTCGATCCTCCGCTTTTCTCCGAGTCGTTGCAGCATGCTGCCGGACGCGTCGAGTATCACTTCCACGGCTGCGTTCTCCGGGAGCACGATGACGGTGCTCGAGCCTGATCGGACGAGTCGGAGTTCACCGGGCTCCGCCTTCGGCGGTGTCACCCGAATCGGCCGACGCCCGAGAGTCTTTTGGCTCCGCCCCGTCGAGTATCGGAGTTCGTACTCACCCATTTCGAGGGGTGCGCGGATCGAAACGGGATTCCGCTCGAAGACATAGGCGTAGTGCCCGTAGTCTCCTTCCGTGGCTCCAGATTCGACAATCGTAATGTAGTCCTGGCGATTCCCCGGACCGGACCATTCGACCGGGAACGTGTCTCCACCTCTCACTTCATCGGACGCTGTCAGATTCGCACTGACCGCGGTGACCTCGAGAGGTCGTGTCGCCAGCGTGGTGTAATCCTGTCCGGTCAAATAGCGGATTTCGTACTTGCCCGGTTGCTCCGGCGCGGTCAGTTCGACAGAAGAGGCTTTCTTCGTATAGGCATACTCGCGATAGGTCCGCGCGTCCGCGCCCGCAACCACGATCGTGATGAAATCTCGCTCATTACCGCTTCCCCTAAAGCGGATCTCGACGGGACTACCGGCCGCGACCGAGGAAGGCGCGTCGAGGGTGGCGGAGTTTCCGGTCACTTCGAAACTGTGGCTGGCCAATGTGTAGTACTTCTGTCCAGTCAGATAACGTGCCTCGTAACTTCCCGCTTCCTCCGGAACCAGGAGATCTACCGGACTTCCTTGCTTCGTGTACACGTAGGTGTCGTAGGTTCGCTCCTCCGCACCTGCTTTGACTACAGTTATGAAGTCCTTGCCATGACCGGGACCGGTCCAGGCGATCGAGATCTTGCTGCCGGCCGATACGCTCGCCGGTCCTTGCAGGGTCGCGGTGGCTGGGGTGACTTCGATCGTTGCGGTTCCCAACGTCGGATAGGGCCTGTCAGCGCCGAGGTAGCGGACCTCATAAGTGCCAGGATCATCCGGCGCGACGAAGTCTGTCGGGTTTCTCTTCGCATAAACGTAATGGCCGTAAGTTCCCGCCGCTTGATCGGGCGGAACCAAGGTAACGAAATCTTTCGCCGTACCCTCCCCGACCCAGGATAGCGAGAAGGTACTTCCCGCTGTCACTTCTGAAGGTACTTTCAGCGCGATTTCCGCTCGAGCCGCGTCGGCAAAAACCGAAAGGAGGGCGATCAGGAACAAGGCGTGTAGTCCGCGACCCATGGATTCCTCCTTACTTCTTTGACTTCCCTTGGTTCGCGACGGATTGAATCGCTTCGGCGATCTTGTCGGCGTCGCCGAGATAACGATGTCCGAGAGGCTGAAGATTCTCATCGAGTTCATATAGGAGTGGCACGCCGGTCGGGATGTTGAGACCGACGATTTCCTCATCGCTGACTCCGTCGAGATGTTTGACGAGGGCGCGGAGACTGTTGCCATGGGCGGTAAGCAGGACACGCTTTCCCGACTGAATCATCGGAGCAATCGTTTCGTTCCAGGCGGGAAGGAAGCGGTCGACCACATCTTCCAGGCATTCGGCGGCCGGCACATCCGACTCGCTGAGACCGGCGTAACGAGGGTCGTGCCGAGGATGGCGATCGTCATCGAGTTCGAGCATCGGGGGCGGAGTGGAATAAGAACGACGCCACGTCAGAACCTGTTCATCTCCGTACTTTTTCGCTGTCTCCGCTTTGTTCAGCCCTTGGAGCGCCCCGTAGTGGCGTTCATTCAGTCGCCAGTCGCGATGGACTGGAATCCACATGAGATCCATTTCGTCCAGGGTCAGCCAGAGAGTGCGAATCGCCCGGCGAAGGAGAGAGGTGTAAGCAACGTCAAAGGTCAATCCTTCGGCGAGGAGTGCCTGGCCAGCCGTTTTCGCTTCCTTCACACCCTGATCGGTCAGATCGACGTCTTTCCAACCCGTAAACCGATTCTCTTTGTTCCAAGTGCTTTGTCCGTGGCGTAACAGAACGACTTGATACATGACGATTGCTCCTTCTCGATCTCCAGGGGTTGCAACGATGTTCCGGTATCATTTTCGAGGATCGGCAGACGGAAAGCACGGTGCTTCAGATTGAGCACGATGATTCTCTCAAAAGATCACAGAGACTCCGCTTCCAGTTCGTCCAGATATGTCATGAGCCGGCCCTCCGTCCGGGGCCCCGGCTTTTTCCGCATGTTACGCGCCAGTTGCCTGAGCCGCGAAAGATCGACGGTCGGACAGGAGGAAAGGATTTCTTCGAGAATGGCGTCATCCTCGTTGAGAAGCGCATCCTTCCAACGGAGCACCTGGGGAGAACCCACGACCAAAGTCTCTTCAGGAATCGAACCATCTGATGATTCCGGTTTCGTCGAGCCCCGCTTGTTCGAAACCGCTTCGGCCAGACGCTGCTCGATCTCCTCGATGTTCTCGAGGCGGAGAAGGGCACCAACGTGGAGTATCTCCCGCCGACGCGAACCGTGCTTCGGCCGAGAGGCCGCGAATCGAATCGCCTCGGCCAGTTCGTTCTCGAGCTGAAGTCGAACCAACTCCGGATCAGATAGGGAAACGAGACGGACCGCCAGACTTTGGCGAGCATCATCTTCCCGCTTCCGAGCAGAGCGACTAGGGTTTTCCGGAATCATTCTCTTGCGACCAGTTCTCGAAGGAGTTTCAGCATCATGCGTGCGCTCGATTCTAGGGAGCGAGCTTCTCCTGCGCTAGCAATCAGCGCAGAACAATCACTCTTTGACCCTGCTCCAACGGGACCTGCCCCTCTTCCATCCCGCGATCGCTTCTCATCCGAAGAAAGAACACTCCATTCTCCGGAAAGATTCCGGTCCTCAGGCTCTGGGACGGTGACCAGTCGAAAGAATGCGTTCCCGCCTCGAATTCACCTCCGGCGATCTCGGAAACCCAACGACCGGCGGCGTCAAAAAGCTGCAGATCGATCCGGCTCAGCTCGGAAAGCTCGAAACGCACCGTAGCCTGACCGGAAAAAACGACTGGATTCGGTTCGATCCGTAGCCCAAACGGAGTCTCGGCCAATCCCGTCCCAACCGTCTCCACGGAGCTGACCTGCCACTCATCGAACTGCGCCTGAAGGAGATCGATCGGATCCTGGCCCTGTGCGGTGTTGTTCACGTTGAGATCGAGATAGAGATCGTTATCAGCATCACCGGGCCGGGCGACACGAACGAAGGCCGAGATGGCCGACTTTCCCGCCGACTGACATCGAGTATCGGCTCCCGGCACCTTGGCTGCCTGGAGCGCGGCCATCAGCCTGGTGGCAAGCGAGCCGGGCTGGGCGAGAAAAGCCGCTTCCATGTCATCGATGATCTCCGGACCGAGAAGAATGTTTCCCTGCACAGAGTAAGTCGCCCCTGGGGTATCTCCTTTCCAATCGAAACAGTCGGCGCCGGTGAAAGCAGCCGAGCGGCCACCGTCGACCAGATCGACGACACCGTACTGTCGTACGCCTGGGTTGCCCTGCGCGTCGTTCGCCACGACCATATCGACGATCTCCTGAGGGCTAAATCCTTGATCCATCAATTGGCGGGCGTAGTTCTGGTTGGACGAGTTCCAAAAGGACTGCGTGTGGACGACTCCGACACCGGGATGAACATCGCTGAGGATGAGTGAACCTGCGATACATGAGGCACCGGCGCTCCCCACTTCGCCTGTCTCTGGATCGACTGCACAAATCGAGAACGTCGCCCGAGCCGGCCCGACGACAAAGAGGACACAAAAAAGGAACAAACAAAGGCTTTGTGAAAAAAAAGCGAGTCGGCTTCCGGATGATGTCGGCTTCATGGGCTGGAGCCTCCTCTTTCGTCAGGTAAAAGTTCGCCGCGAGCACAGGAGTCGTGTTAAAGATCTTGAGGGTTCGCCGGTATCTCGAACAAGCATCTGTTCCGTTTCATCCACGAATCTCGAGGATCGTCGCTATGGCATCTCCAGAATTTCCTCTTCCTCCGGGACCGGATGGGTTCCGAAATGCACCCTCCAACCTCCTCCGCTCCTCGCACAATCTGATCGACGAGATTCTGAGCGAGGCTCGCGACGCCAACGATCCACACCATTGCCAGATCAAGAAGCTCGAGACGTTTACCCTCATCTCCTTCGAGGATAGTGGCGCACAGATCGAACTGATCGATGCCGTCCTCACTCGAATCTGGAGAATCGAGGGTCTCGGTCCCCGCGCTCTCGACGAGGGCGGTGTCCGCGGTTGGAACAGCATCGGCTGGCTAACCAACCTCCTGCGAGAGCTGCTCGATGGCCGAACCGAGCCGACCGGGAACCAGGCAATATCCGACCTTCTCGTTCATCTCAACGAACAGGGTGACGCCGTCTACCTCAGTCTCGGCTCGCAGCTTCCAGAGCTGGCCGAGTGGATCGAGCGCACAACGCAAAGCGCTCTCTTGGATGAGACGTCGCAAAGGACTCTCAACGAACTCGCTACTCGATTCGAGGGGCCCGCATCGCCGAGATCGATTTGGAAAGGGAGAGAGCTCCGGCGAACGGCGGAATCACTGCGGGCTGCCTGGAAACGAGAGATAGACAGAAAGCACGATAGTCCGGTTCACGCCGGCAGCAATGATCCTACCGAAACGAAAGATCTTCGCTCACTCGGCGCGGCGGAAATCGCGGGGGACGAACGAACCGCCGATCCGATCGGGTCACCCCAACATTCGAACACGCTCCACACTCACTTCTGGGTCGATCGAAGATTTCACGGACGACGCACTCTCCAGCATCCACTGGCTGAGCAGCTGCGTGCTTCGGGCTGGACTTTTGGGTTACAGGGCGCTTGGGATCCCCCGCCTCACCCCTCAACCATCGCCGGAACGATGGCTGCGCAAATCACCCTCGAGTTGGGCGAACGAGATCCGAGTGACCTGCTCCCGGGAGGAAGCTGTCGCTGGGTCACCATCGGCGAGGTTCGGGTAGCGTGGGCATCGCCCGGAGACGAGAAGAACGACGCTCCGAGCACGCCAATCCTTCCCGACGAGGAGAGAGACGCACCCGGTGCAGTTACTCTTCCGGACGAAATCGTCGACTTGCTTCGTGCCGCCATCAGCCTCGTTGCAAACTCGGTATCAGACCCCATCTGACTGGTCGTCGTCCCGCTTCTCCTCCGGGCGTCGGTAGACAAGACGACTGTTTCGCTGCCAGGTGAGGTAGGTCCAGATCCACTGGACGAAGACGACGAGGCGGTTGCGGAAACCAATCAGGAAGAAAAGGTGGATCAGGGCCCACGACGCCCAGGCCAATCGTCCGGAGAAACGATGCTTTCCGATCATGGCAACGGCGCGATTGCGGCCGATCGTCGCCATGGTCCCGCGATCCTTGTAGTGAAAGGTCGGCCGCGCTTCCGCCCTCGATTTCCGTCCCGGTCGGGCCCCGTTTCCCAGAACCTCTTTCCGCAGAGTCTGGCCGAGATGCTTACCCATTTGCACGGCGACTGGCGCGATTCCCGGAAGGACCTTCCCTTCCTCTTCGAAGGCGGCTAGATCACCAATCGCAAAGGCATCGTTCTGAGCGGGGAGCGACAGATCCGCGTTGACGCGAATGCGCCCTTTTCGATCACGATCCGTGTCGAGTACGTCGGAGAGTTCAGCCGCCCGGACTCCCGCAGCCCAAACCACCGTCTCGGTTCGCAGGCGTTCTCCATCCATGACAATTCCGTGCGTATCAATTGCTTCGACCCGCTCTCCGAGTCGAACTCGCACGCCTAGATCCTCGAGCTGTTGGCGAGCACGGAGTTGGAGATCGTCGGGATACCCAGCCAGGAGTGCGGGCCCCATCTCGACGAGGTGGACTTCGGCAAGGGCCGGGTCGATGTTGCGATACTCCTTGCGAAGCGTCCCGAAGGCGATCTCCGCGACCGCCCCAGCCATCTCCACTCCAGTTGGCCCACCACCGATCACGACGAAGCGAAGAAAGCCTTGCTGGGCCTCGGGATCAGACTCCCACTCTGCCTCTTCAAAAGCTCCGAGGATGCGGGTCCTCATTTCGAGCGCATCGTTGATCGTCTTGAGAGACGGAGCGAACTCCTCCCAGGCGTCTTTCCCGAAGTAGTCGCTCGAGGCTCCCGCCGCCAGAACGAGATAGTCGTAGGGAAGTTCGCGATCTTCTCGGAGTCGAACGAGTCGCCGATCGAAGTCGACGCCCGTCACTTCGGCCACTCGGACCGAGACGTTCTTTTGTTTGGCGACAACGAATCGAATCGGCGCGGCAATGTCTCCGGGCGAGAGGCCACCCGTTGCGACCTGATAGAGCAGAGGTTGAAAGAGGTGAAAGTTGTTTTTATCGACAATCGTGATGTCGACGGCTACATCTGCAAGCTCGCGAACAACTGCCAAACCGGCGAAGCCGCCGCCAACGACGACAACACGGGGTCGCCGGTTTGGCTCTGCGTCGATCATTCGCCCTGGCTCGCTCCCATCTTCTCCGCCTCGGCCGGCGCAGTCGTCTTGATGTACTGCGGGTTCTTGACGTAGCGATCGAGCCATTGCTCCGTTTCCCACATCATGTGGAGGATGGATTCCCGGGATCGATATCCGTGGCTTTCGTGTGGCAGCATAACCAGGCGAGCGGTTGCCCCATGCCCTTTGAGCGCATTGTAGAACCGTTCGCTTTGCATCGGGAACGTCCCCGAGTTGTTGTCCGCTTCTCCGTGAATCAGAAGGAGCGGCTCATTGACCTGGTCAGCATGCATGAACGGAGACATCTCAAAGTAGATATCTGTTGCCTCCCAGAGGGTGCGCTCTTCGCTCTGGAAACCGAAGGGTGTCAGAGTTCGATTGTAAGCGCCGGAGCGGGCGATTCCCGCAGCGAAGATGTCGGAATGGGCCAGGAGATTGGCCGTCATAAATGCGCCGTAGCTGTGTCCACCAATCGCTACACGACCCGGCTCCGTAACTCCACGACGGACCATCTCGTTGACAGCAGCCTCGGCGCCGGCCACCAACTGTTCGACATATGTGTCGTTCGGCTCCTCTTCGCCCTCACCCGTGATCGGGAGGGACGGGTCGTCGAGCACCGCATAACCTTCGTTCAACCAGACGAGAGATGACCACCAGGACACTCTCTTGAACTGATAGGGCGAACCCTTCGTCTGGCCGGCAGCTTCCTTGCTCTTGTATTCCTTCGGGTAAGCCCACATGACCATGGGTAAGGGACCGTCCCGCTCCGCGTCGTAGCCTGGCGGCAAGTAGAGCTTTCCGGACAACTTGACCCCATCGGCCCGCTCGTAGTGCACGATCTCCTTTTGGATGTTCTTCATCTTAGGAGACGGATGTGGGAATTCGGTCAGCTGCCGGTGGTCCCCGGAAGCAAGATCAACCGCGTAGTAGTTCGGAGGATCCGTTGCAGTCTCGCGGCGGGTCAGAACATTCGTTGCGTTGTTGTCGAGGAGGGTTGAAACCGACTCGTAGTACGGTTCTTCGGAGCGAAACACCTCGGTCATCTCCCCCGACTTCATATTGAAACGACGGAGTTGCGGTCGCTCTCCTTCCGGCGACGCCCCTGCGCGCCTGTAGAACAAACTGATTCCGTCGTCGGCGATCGCCATGACACTGCGGCCGTACTCGTTCGGCATAGTCATCGGCGAACCCGGCTCGTTGTACTTGTCCTCCCACGACCATTCGTGGAGCAGTTGGGGCGGATCCCCCGGACGTTCGGGAGCTGCCATCACGGTTTGCAGCGTGCGGGAACCCCAGACCCAGGAACTGACCATGGCGAGATCACCCGTTCCCCAGGTGACACCGCCGTATCGGTACTTCGTTTGTATCCATGGAGTGGGGTCTGCCGAGAACGGCGCCTCGAGAAGATAGAGCTGATCCCGAAACTCCACTTCGACTGCGGCGTCACCGCCGTCAAGGGTTTCTGCCCAGAGGAGGGTGGCCGGGGCGTCGGCCCGCCATCCATGGCTTCTCGGGCCAACCTGAACCGATCCACGAGCGATCGGAATCGACTCCCGGAGCGGCATGTCAACGAGTTCCTCGACGAGCTCGCCCTTCTCATTCCAGATATCGACGCGGGTAGGAAACCGTCCGGCCGGGACCAGGTAAGAGAACGGTCGGTGAAGCCACTCGACCAAAGCAAAGTTGCCATCGGGCGATGCGGAAAAGTCCCAGACCAGCCCGGGCTCTCCGATCGGCGTTATCTCTCCCCCAAGGGAGACTTTGACAAGTTGGGAGGTGAGGAAGTACTCGAAGAGTCGTTCATCGTAGGGCGATCCGAGCAGATCCTGGTAGGTCCGAGCCGGTGATTTGTCACCGAGGTTCTCTTGTACAACCGGACCTAACGGTGCCCGGCGCGGCTGTGGCTCCGGTCCGCGATCCGAAGGAACCATCGTACAAAGAATGCTCTTCCCGCCTTCGAACCAACGGGGTGGAGCAGCAGCGGTCAGGTTGATGATCGCTTCGGTCAGCCTCGTCGCCTGGCGCGAGCCAATGTCCACTACCCAGAGCTCGAGGCCGTAGGCAGTCGTTTGGGTGAAGAGAGCCCGATCGCCGTCACCGGCCCAAGAAAGATTCTCCATCCTCGGTTTCTCTGGAAGTCCCTCGATCTCGTGGGTCCTGCCCGTGGTCAGATCGAGAACTCGCATCCCATTGGCTGGAGTAGTCCGACTGGGAGCGTTGATCTGTGGCTTGATTCGCATCCCCGCCAGGCGAAGTTCCCGCTCGGCCAGCTCGTCGATACTCTTGAGATATTGACGATCGAGGAGAAGGGCGTGGGTCCGCGTTGGACTCAGACGCAGCGAAGGCGTCAACGGCGTATCGACGAGATCGACCAACGCCTGGGACGGCATCTGGTAGGTGAGGTCGTCGACCGAGGCCGAGGTCGATCCAGCCATTAAAAGCATCAAGGGCAGAGCAAAGCTTGAGAACACAAAGGAACGAGGGATCATCGCAACATCCTCCTGGATACGCAGTCGAATTGGGGGCGCGACACGTAGTAAGGGTGCGAGAGTACCCTTTCCGGTCTGTCCATCCGCAGTATACCGATTTCGGTTCGGTCGGGTGCCGATTTGGGCCATTTGGCGAACTCCGCATCACCCCCTACAATAGAGTGCGAGAGAGTGGACTTCGGGGCATCGTTGACGACCGCTCTCGCGATCTTCGTGAAAAGGAACCTCATGCACCTTCTGTCTCAGGTCTGGATCTATCTCTTGCTCGCGTTGATCCTGGGCTTCCTCATCGGGTGGTTCATCTTCAAGAGCTGCGTTCACCAAGGGCTTGTTACTCAGCTCGACGATCGCACGGAGAGGCTCGTTCGGGCTCGGGCGACGGCCGATAACCTCGAGGTTGCGGCGAACCAGTTCGAGAGAGATTGGAGATCAACCGCGGAAACGCTCGAAGAGCGTGATCTCCAACTTGCCCAGACCCTGCAACACCTCACCGCGACCCGGGCGGATCTTCAGGAATCGAATCGCGACCGAACCGACACCCTCGACCAGCTCGAGGCGAGAACAGGCGAACTACGGGTGGGTCAAAGCGAGATCGCCGAACTCAGTCGAGCCCTGCGGGATCTCGAAGCAGAATACGAGGCGACCAGACTAGAGCTCGGAACGTGTCGATCCGAGGTTCGCGAGGCGCAGACACGCATAGCCGAGAGAACCAACAAGTATGCTGAAGCTGAGAACGAAGCGATCCGTGTCCGCGGCGAACTGGATTCCCAGAAGGACCGGATCCTCGATCTTACGAAGGAAATCGACGCCTTGAACGCAGCCTTACGAGCCCGGACTTGAGAGCGGAGCACACGCTCGGGGCTGGAAGACTACCTGAAGAGCTCTGCGTCGACGGTTTCTGAGGAGCCGCCGAGCTCCACGACGTCGCCAATCTGCAATCCCCGACCACGTTGCGTGCAGACCTCCCCATTCAAAGTGACCTCACCCGTTTGGATACGTACTTTCGCCTCTCCACCAGTACCGACCAGGCCCTTCAGCTTGAGGAACTGGTCGAGCCGCAGCTTTTGCTTTTTCTCGGGAGGCTTGGTGGCGTCATTCATTGTTTTAACTCGTGGTAAGGGAGTAGAAACGCGAAAGGCCCCGAGCCATGCCGGAGCCTTCCCGCCGATCACAATCAAGAACCGAAACTAGAAGATCGCAACGTTGACCGCTGGTTGATAGGTCCAGAGGAGGGCGACCGAACGTTCACCCGGAACATCGAGATTCTCGACAGCGAGGACTTCGATTTTACCGTAGTGGAACTCACCGTTCTCATCAGAAGGAAGCTTCACGGCGATAACCATGTCCTCGATCTCTGCCATCGTCGACCCGAGAGTTACGCCCCCCGTCACGAAACCGTCAGTTGGCGTAGACGAGGCATTGGGATCGTCCAGGACCTTGAACAGTGCGACACGGTCTGACCAGTCGTTCGGACTATCAACCACATCCGGCGACTTGATTCTCAGCAGTCCAGAGGAGTCCTCGTCTCCTGCCGCAGCATCTGTCCCCAGATAGAAATCGACATGGACGATGTTGTCGATGACAAACTCGTAGGAGATGCCCTCGGACAGATCTACCGCACTGTTGGCTGACTTGTCAGAGAATTCTGAGATCGAGATGACCTTCTCGAGACTGAGCCCACCTTCAACCGAAGCCGTGAGAACCTCCGTACCACCCGACACGTTCTCGTTCTCGTGGACCGAGCGCACGGTGAAGTACTTCAACTCACCATTGGTCAATCCCGTAATCGTGCTCCGCTCTCGGCCGGCGGCTTCCGTACCCAGTAGCTTTGCGGCCAGATCGCTGCCGGTGAGGGTAGCCATCGACTCGTCACTCATATAGACGTTGTATCCAGCAAACTCGGTGAACGAGCCATCATCTGCAGACCTGTTCCAAGTAAGGATGACTTCGCCATCGCCGTTCTGGAATGTCAGGTTCGATGGGCCGGCGAAAGAGTCCGGCGGCGACGTCGAGTCGTCGTCATCACTGCAGCCCGACGCGAAGAGACTCGCCGACAGGGCAACGGCCAGCGCCACCTGGTAAATACCCTTGAACTTCAAATTCCGCATGTTGTATCCATTCCTCCACGCTTTATATCAGCGGCCCTTTGTTGGGATCTGCTCCGTAATCCGGATCACGCAGGATCGCCATGAATTGCAGTTCTGATTCTGCAGCCGTAAAGAGACTCCAGCCAGTGGCTCGACGTCAAGAGGACTTCGCCCCTCCGAAACGGGTCTTACATCAGATCCCGGCATCCGAGCCCGCTGCAGGATCCTCCGATTCCTGTCCGTCGACACTGGCGATATTCGATTCAAGTCGTTCCCATCCATGATCTTGGAGCCACTCAGAGGCAAAGTCGTAACGTTCCCTGAATATGGCGAAGCGAACTCGGTCGCCGTTCTTCGGTCGGTATTGCTCATCGATTGCCTCGGTTTTTTCGCCGCGGGTCCGAGCCAGTGGCAAAACGGACTCCGGAAACCAGAAGAGCTCATCCTTGCTCGAGTGCCCAGCACTCGGCGCCTCGGCCCGCTCCCGATCCTGAAGTTGCTCCTTGAACTGATCTGCATCGACCAATTGCCAGAGATCGTCGTTGACGAGATTGCGCCGATAGCGCACGTCCCAGAGCTCGAGATCCCGATCGCGGCGGAAGAGGAGACGGGCGCCGCGGTGGGCGACCATTTCGACAGTTACGCCCTCGTGGCCGCGTTGCAGACCAACGTAGACCCGAGGTCCCTTGAATTCTTCGATGATCTTTCGGGCGAAGAGCAGGTTGATCTCTTCGTTTCGTGTCACCGCGATACAACCGGCCCGACTCTCGACCTGGGCCCGCACCAGAACACGCTCTTCCAGAGCGTTACCGAAAATGACGTGAAAGCCTTCCCGCTCCGCTGCGCTGGCACCGTCGGCGCTGGAATCGAGATAGGTGATCTCACCCCGCCTGGCTTTGGGGAGCAGAGCTCGCCCGAGGGCACGACCGAGATGGCTGGCTCCGAGAATGACAAAGCCCTGGTTCATCGGCCGCTTCAGGCCAAGCGCACCGGCAACCAGCCCGCCGGACATTCCCTGGACGACGACCGTCGACGCAATGACCAAAAAGACCATCGCCTGCAACTCGACGCCGCCCGACTTTCCTTCGTCGGCCAAGGCCTGGGCGAAAATCGAGGCCACGGCCGCGGCAACGATTCCCCGCGGAGCGAGCCAGGCCAGAAACAGCTTCTCCTTCGGCTTCAAACTGGAACGACGGGTGGCCAGAAAGATGTTGGCGGGACGGACCAGAAACATGAGAGCGAGGACCGCGAGAACTCCACGAATTCCAAGTCCCTGCACATCCACGATCCGGACATCCGCGGCCAGGAGCACGAAAAGCAGTCCTATCGACATGACCGTAAGCTGTTCTTTGAACTCCTGAAGCTCTTTGGAGACGCGGGAACGGACATTGCCCATGACGACACCGGCCACCGTGACGGTCCCAATCCCGCTTTCGTGCAGGATGGAGTTACTGAGCTGGAAGGCAAGCCAGATCAATCCCAGGACAAAGATGTTCTCCAGACCCTCGGGGACGATCCGACGAGACCGGAGCAGGAGGGCCAGGAGAGTTCCGGCAATCAGCCCGAAGACGACGCCAATCCCGACTCGTCCGACCACGCCGAACAGGCCCTCGACGAAAGAATCTGTGGTGGGCTGAAGCGCAATCTGGAGGGCAACGGCCGCGATGATCGCGCCAACCGCATCGATAAACACGCCCTCGGCTTCAAGAATCGTCTCCACATTGTGTCGGATCCGAATGCGGCGAAGAATCGGCGTGATCACGGTCGGCCCGGTGACGATAACAAGCGTTCCGAAAAGCACGGAAAGAGACCAGTCCCATTCCATGATGAAACGACCGATCATCGTCCCACCGACTGCAGTAATGAGAGCTCCGAGAGTAATCAAACTCTGGATGACACCGGCCTCTCGACGGAGCTTGCGAAGATTGAGGTTGAGACCGCCTTCGAAAAGGATGATCGCAACCGCAAAGCTGACAAGGGCATGGACGCCGGCTTCCATCTGCCCGGGGTCGATCCAGCCGAGCACGTCTGGCCCGAGAACCACTCCCATGGCAAGAAGAAGCACGATTCCAGGAATACGGAGATGTCGCGCCAGCGATGTCGCCACGACGCCGGCGGCGACAGCGATCGCTACGATGAGTTCGGGATTGGATCCCTGATCGGGTGATGACATAGGGGTATGAAAGACGAAAGTGGGAGCGTCCGCAAGCGGACGAAAAAAAAGGAGCGGCTCGAGATGACTCGAACCGCTCCCGAATCAGCTCCCGACCAGGTGGTCCAAACCTGCGCGTGCGCTCGCAGGTGAGAGCTCAGAAAGAACGCAACAGATCTAGTTTACCGTCAGGGTAACCTCGATCACGTCCGCCACGTCACCGTAGCTGTATCCGTCACTGACCACCTGGACGACACCCTCGGTCGGACCCGTGTTTGCTCCAGTCTGACGTGGCGCCTGGTTCATTCCGACACCTGGCTCCTCATTGATTTCGGTGCCCGCATCCCAGAGGCCGAGCATCGCGGTCAGATCCATGGCGGCACCCTCACCATTGGGGGTGCCATTGCTGAACAGGTCCATTCCATCCCCGAGCGGGGCATAGAAGAGATCGTTCGACTGCACGAACATCGTGGCAAACGAGAGCTTCTGCCCATCTTCAGCCACAAAGCTGAATTCGTAGACATCGTCCCCGGGGCCCTGGGGACCGGCACCGAATCCACCCGAGGCCTCAACCTGGGCCATCGACGGAAGATTTCCGACCAGGACACTGTTGTTGCCATCCTCGGCCAACTCTTCGAGACCGAGCATCGCGTCGGGAGAGGCAGACGTAAAGAGAGGGTTCGCTCCGGTATGGACGGCCCATGCTCCCGGGGCGAGGACATCGGAACCAGCCGAGACATTGTCGATCCGAACGGTGAAGGTCGTGACGGAGCTTTCCGTCACGGAGCTGAGCGTCGCAGAAAGGACATCTGCGTTGGCCGGATAAGTGTATCCGTCATCGACGGGCTGAACCAGACCCTCGGTCGGGCCCGCGTTCGGGCCGGACGGGGTTTGTGGCTGGTTTTCTCCGGCTCCGGGCGCCTCATTGACTTCGGTGCCGCCGTCGAGAAGAGCAATCATCGAAGTGATATCGCCGCTGATTGGCTCGTCACCGTTGAAAAGACTGACCCCACTCATGGAAGGCGAAAAGAAGAGGTCATTCGAGGCAACGTACATGGTGGCAAAGCTCAGGCGCTGGCCCTCTTCCGCGTCGAAGGTGGCCGTGAAGCTCTGACCCATGCCGATTCCGCCGCTGCCGAAGGTTCCGCTCGACAGGACGCCAGCCTGGGTGCCGAGAGCAGCTGCCAAGGTGGAGTTGTCTCCATCTTCGGCCAGGGCTTCCAAGCCGTCACCGCGATCGGACTGCCCCGAATCGAAAATCGGCGTACCGGAGGAAGTGAGAGCCCAGACGCCGGGGGCAAGAGGGGTTTCCGATGAGATATTGGTGATCGTGAGGGTGAACGATGTCGGCCCCTCGACGACGGGATCCATCGGGTCGTCATCATCATCGCTACAGCCGGAAGCGACTACGAGGGCGGCTAAACCACACATACAAAGTAACTTGCGAGACAAGATATCATTCCTCCTGTGGACGTTTCGGATCGAAAAAGAGGTCCGGTGGGGCGCGTAATGCCGAACAAACCGGGATTGCCGAACGACGATAACCCGCACCGGACCTCCGCGAGTTACCTTGCGAAGTGCAAAGCTGTGACGCGAATTCGCAGTTTCGGTGACATCGAACCGATACTCTGTGTCGGGGCAGGAGCATGGAGCGGGCTGCTCCAACGAAAACAAAACCCGTGAACAGAACCAGACTTTCGATATACTCCTCGCTTGGCCTTCATTTGTTCGACACCGATAAAAACTCGAGAGGAACCCGGGGACTTGAAACCGACGGAATCCAATGACGACGCAACCACCCCCCAACGACGGCCCGATCGCCGCGCGCTGGCTATTGTTGCCCACGTCGACCATGGCAAGACCACTCTCGTAGACGCGCTGCTTCAGCAATCCGGTACCTTCCGTGAGAATCAGAAGGTGGCGGAGTGCGTGATGGACTCCAACGACCTCGAGCGCGAGCGTGGAATCACCATCCTCTCGAAGAACACGGCGATTCGGTATCAAGACACCGTCATCAACATCGTCGACACCCCTGGTCACCGTGACTTCGGCTCAGAAGTCGAGCGGATTCTCTCGATGGTCGAGGGTGTCCTTCTCCTCGTCGACTCGGCTGAAGGCCCTCTACCTCAGACGCGATTTGTCCTGAAGAAGGCGTTGGAGGGTGGAAAGCAGCCGATCGTTCTGATCAACAAGATCGACCGGGCCGATGCCAGGATCGATGAGGTCGAGGAAGAGATCATGGATCTGTTTCTCTCCCTTGCGACCGAAGAGCATCACCTCGAGTTTCCCGTTCTT
>Ga0315338_1000985_pt1 | contig 44232 bp, 47 predicted proteins | sample ASW8metaG_FD_204518 | JGI IMG/M metagenome (GOLD analysis project Ga0315338, IMG submission 204518) | Ammonia-oxidizing marine archaeal communities from Monterey Bay, California, United States - ASW #8 | ecosystem: Environmental > Aquatic > Marine > Coastal | place: USA: California | collected... | reverse complement strand
CATCTGGCCAACCCAGGGCTGCTCCGGATGGCTAGTGTCATAAGCGCCCCCAACAAAGAAATTACCCTGTTTAGCGATCACAATTGGCGGCTTGTCTGGCGCCTGATCTTGGGCAAGGACAGGGACATTTCCGAGAAGCGCCGCAACGCTAGCAATGACAGCAATTCCAATATTATCTCGCATTATGAATCCCTCTCTTGATCACTCGCCTGCCTAGGTATTTTTGAGACCCTATCTTCAACCAATACTATTCAGACCCGCAACCGCGTCCGATGATGGACAAATGATTCTATTTTATTGGACAAAATAAGAACATATATATTTTATTCATTATATATCAGTATTTTAGTGTCCCCCTTGAAGGGTAGAACAAAACATGTACATTAGGCGTTTGGACAGCCTTGTGAGGGGATCTTCCGAGGCTCTGTGAAACGGTTCAACGCTGTGAAATAAGGAGAGGTAAAGTGGCGCAAGCGGTGCTTCGGGTGGTGAAACAGGAAGACGACGAAAAGAAGCGAGCCTTAGAGGCTGCTCTTTCCCAAATCGACAGGGCCTTTGGAAAAGGCTCGGTAATGCGTTTGGGTCAGCGTGAAAAAGCGGTTGAGGCGGACGCGGTCTCGACCGGCTCTCTCGGTCTCGACATTGCACTCGGCATTGGCGGCTTACCGCGGGGTCGCGTAATTGAAATTTACGGACCCGAATCTTCCGGCAAGACAACGCTCGCGCTTCATGCGGTCGCCGAGGTTCAAAAGTGCGGTGGAACAGCAGCTTATATTGATGCCGAACATGCGCTCGATCCAGGATATGCCAACAAGCTTGGTGTCAATACGGATGAACTACTCATTTCGCAGCCTGATACAGGCGAGCAGGCGCTTGAGATCACCGATACTCTAGTGCGCTCAGGCAGCATAGACGTCATCGTTATCGATTCAGTTGCGGCCCTCACCCCGAAGGCTGAGCTTGACGGCGAGATGGGTGATTCATTGCCTGGTTTACAGGCGCGGCTCATGAGCCAAGCATTGCGCAAGCTCACCGGATCGATTTCACGCTCCAACACCATCGTCATATTCATCAATCAGATTCGTATGAAGATCGGCGTGATGTTCGGCAGCCCTGAAACGACGACGGGTGGCAACGCGCTAAAATTCTATTCTTCCGTCCGCCTCGATATTCGTCGCATTGGCGCGATCAAGGACCAGGACGAAGTAGTTGGCAATCAGACGCGCGTGAAAGTAGTGAAAAACAAGATGGCCCCACCTTTCCGCCAGGTAGAATTCGATATCATGTATGGCGTAGGAATTTCTAAATCAGGAGAACTTTTGGACCTCGGCGTCAAAGCTGGTGTGGTTGAAAAATCCGGCTCATGGTTCTCCTATAATAGTCAGCGTATCGGACAGGGCCGTGAAAACTCCAAACAGTTTTTGGAGTCCAACCCCGAAATCGCAAATGCGATAGAAAGCCAGGTACGCAGCCAAGCCGGACTTCTGACCGATCTTACAATTGCAGAGGGGGAAGAAAAAAAACCTGTGGCCGCCATCGAAGAGTAAGCCCTGCCACCCGGTGAAAAAGAATTTTACGCCCCTCGTCGGCAGAGGGAGGCTTCCCAGAAGGGGTGTTCTTTCGAGCACCCCTTCTTCTTTGGAAAGATAAAGGGTGTGTCGTGCCTAGGCTGCTGCGCTAAATAAATTGCCGTCTCATATGCCTGCAGCCAATATTTAGGTGGGTTTCATGCCACCTAGCTCTGGAAAGCACGTCAGGATTTTCAACCCTAATGACGCTTCTAATAGACCACGATAGATCCTTCCTGCTAAGGAACAGCCCATGGCAAGTCTGAAGGAAATTCGTAGTACATTCCTTGATTTTTTCCGGCGCGAGGGGCACGAAATATTGCCCTCCTCCCCTTTAGTGCCACTTAATGATCCAACCCTTCTTTTTACCAATGCCGGAATGGTGCAGTTCAAAAACGTCTTTACCGGCCAGGAAAAACGCCCGGCGGCGAAGGCAACGACCTCGCAAAAATGCTTGCGCGCTGGTGGCAAACACAATGATCTAGATCGCGTTGGTTATACCGCGCGCCATCACACCTTCTTCGAGATGCTAGGCAATTTCTCCTTCAGCGATTATTTCAAAGAAGAAGCGATCAGGCTTGCCTGGGACCTATCAACCAAGGATTTTGGCCTTTCAGCAGACAAGCTCGTTGTGACGGTTTTTGACCAAGACGACGAGGCCCATCAGCTTTGGAAAAAAATTTCCGGGCTACCCGATAGCCGCATCATCCGTATCGGTACTACCGATAATTTCTGGTCGATGGGCGAGACTGGCCCCTGTGGCCCATGCTCTGAGATTTTTTACGACCACGGCGAGCATGTCCCTGGTGGACCACCCGGAACTAAAAATGAGGACGGTGATCGTTTCATAGAAATTTGGAATCTTGTTTTTATGCAGTTTGATCAGAAGGCTAGTGGCGAGCGCAATAATCTACCGCAACCTTCTATTGACACCGGTATGGGCTTGGAGCGCATGGCCGCCGTCACACAAGGCGTGCACGACAATTACGAAATTGATCTTTTTAGTCACTTGATTTTGGCCTCCGAAGAAGAGTCAAAAACAAATTCCGACAAAACGAATGCGGTAAGCCATCGAGTTATCGCAGATCATTTACGCGCATCTACTTTTTTGATTGCTGACGGCGTGCTGCCCTCCAATGAAGGGCGCGGTTATGTGCTACGCCGCATCATGCGCCGTGGAATGCGCCACGCTCATATTTTAGGTACGAAGGACCCGTTGATGCACCGACTGGTCCCAACACTAATTGCAGAAATGGGAGAGGCCTACCCCGAGCTCAAACGAGCGGAGACGTTAGTGAGCGAAACACTGCGCCTTGAAGAAACACGTTTTCGCGATACGCTGACGCGCGGCATTAAGCTTCTCGACGAAGCTACTAATAATATGAGCAAGGGCGATACGCTTAAAGGCGAAGTCGCATTCAAACTCTATGATACTTACGGTTTTCCCATTGATTTGACGGAAGACGCGCTGCGCGTGCGTGGCATCAATGTCGATCAGAAGGGCTTCGATGCTGCGATGGCACGTCAGAAAGCAGAGGCCCGAAAAGCCTGGGCGGGCTCAGGCGAGTCCGCAACCGATAGCGAGTGGTTTTCTGTGCAGGAAGAATTCGGAGCGACCGAGTTCTTGGGCTACGATTCTGAAAATAGTGAGGGGTTTGTCGTCGCTATTTTGCACGACGGAAAACGCGTAACCAGCGCCAAGTCAGGTGAGGAGGTTCGCATTCTCACTAACCAGACGCCTTTTTACGGTGAAAGTGGCGGGCAAATTGGTGATCGTGGTGTGATGTTTTCTGTTCAAGGCGTCAATGCGGAGGTGATCGACACTGAGAAAAAACTCGGCACACTGCATGTCCATGTCGTCAAACTTACAAGCGGCGAAATTAATGTAGGAGATGTAGTCGAGCTGCGTGTTAATGCCGAGCGCCGGAGCCTCACAAGAGCTAATCACTCTGCGACGCATCTCCTTCACAAAGCACTAAAAAATATCTTGGGAGAGCATGTCGCGCAAAAAGGCTCCTATGTCGGGCCTGATCGTCTGCGTTTTGACTTTTCGCACCCTAAGGGGATGACTGCGAATGAACTTTCAACCGTGGAAGATGAAGTAAACGCCATATTGTCACGCAATAGCGATGTCATGACACGCTTAATGCCGACGGATGAAGCGATTAAGGACGGCGCAGTTGCTATGTTTGGTGAAAAATATGCAGATGAAGTGCGGGTACTCTCAATGGGCGATGATGTTCTGGGAGGAAGCAACCCTTATTCGGTCGAGCTTTGCGGTGGTACTCATGTGCGCCGGCTTGGCGACATTGGACTATTTACAATTCTTTCGGAAAGCGCGTCGGCTGCAGGCGTACGCCGCATAGAAGCAATGACCGCAACTGGCGCAAGGCGGCATTTAGAAGCGCAGGTCAAGATCGCACGTGATGCCGCTTTGGTACTGAAAACTTCACCAAATGAGCTTGCAGTGCGCGTAGCACAGCTTTTCGACGACAAGCGCAAATTGGAACGCGAACTAGCGGAGGCTAAAAAATCTCTGGCACTGGCCGGGCCTTCGCAAGGCGGTGGCACCGAGACAGTTGATGTGGCTGGGATCGCTTGTATTTTGCGCGTCTTGAATGACGTTCCTGCGAAGGAGCTCAAGGCGCTTGTTGATGAAAGCAAAGCCAAGCTTGGCTCGGGCATTGTCGCTTTTGTGACGGTGGCGGAGGGGAAAGCCTCAATCGTGGTCGGCGTCACCGATGATTTGACCGCAAGGATCAGCGCAGTGGACTTAGTGCGTGAAGGCGCGGGCGCGCTTGGTGGAAAAGGCGGCGGCGGGCGACCAGACATGGCCCAGGCTGGCGGGCCAGATGGCGCAGGTGCGAATGACGCACTAGCAGCTATTCAAAAGTGCATCACGGCGCTGGTGGCTTAAAACACCATGGCACCCAGCCAAAATGTAATGCCACAGAACCTAAGGGCTAAAACCCACCATGTTTTAGAAGGCGGTCACACGGCAGGAACATTAGGCGCCGCGCTTGAGACATTCCTTGTCCTCTTGATTGTTGCAAATGTTGTTGCCGCCACGCTCGAAACAGTTCCCGCGATTAATGAGGCTTACGGGCCGCTGCTGATTGGTTTTGAGGTTTTTTCGGTCGCCGTGTTTACGGTTGAATATCTTGTGCGCCTCTGGACAGTTCCCGAAGACCCTAGATTTCGGCACGCCGGGGCCCTAAGCGGACGGATACGTTATGCCGCCCAGCCTTTGATGATCATTGATCTGCTGGCAATCGCACCGGTCTATATCAGCCTCTTCTTCCCCATCGTTGACCTACGTTTTCTGCGCATCTTTCGCCTTTTGCGGCTTTTAAAGATTGCACGTTACTCACCCGCGCTGGCAACGCTTTGGCATGTCATCGTCTCCGAAAGACGGGCGCTAATAGGTTCGCTTATCATTCTTCTGGGTATGGCCACTGTTTTGGCGCATGTGATGTATCTCGTCGAGAAAAGCGTTCAGCCCGAAATTTTCGGTAACCTGCCCGAAGCCATGTGGTGGTCAGTTACAACGCTAACTACTGTCGGCTATGGCGATGCCGTACCTATAACGGCAACAGGAAAAATCATTGCTGCCATAACCATGATACTAGGCGTCGGCCTGATTGCACTTCCTGTAGGCATTGTTGCCACTGGCTTTATTCAGGAAATTCACCGCCGTGATTTTGTCGTTAGCTGGAGCATGCTTTCCCGTGTCCCCTTATTTGAAGATTTTAACCATGAGACACTCGGCGAAATAATGAGCGCATTGCGCTCACGTGTGGTCGCAGCTGGTTCACGAGTGACGTCAGCAGGCGAGCCGGCCCAAGCTATGTATTTTATTGTGTCTGGCCAATTGGAAGAAGTGCATGCGATCGACAAAGTCACCCGGCCATTGGGGCCAGGAAATTATTTTGGTGAAAGTGCCCTTTTTTATGGCCGACCCCATCGCGCCTCTGTTACGGCAAAATCGCATGTCCGACTCCTCGAGCTTTCCGCAGAAGATTTCAATGGGCTGGTTAAACGCCATCCCAATCTGAAAGAGCGCGTGAAGGAAGTCGCCGTGGTAAGCAGCAAAGAGATGTAATGATCTCCGGCTGGCGCACTGCCAAAGGCCCCAGACTTAATCGTGGACTGTTAACCCAGCGCGGTTTTCAAATTCTCGTCGACCTTGTCGAGGAAGCCCTCCGTCGTCAGCCATTTTTGCTCGGGCCCGACGAGAAGCGCAAGATCTTTGGTCATCTCCCCGGATTGTACCGTGTCGACAACAACCTTTTCGAGCTGTAAAGCAAAATGCTTAAGATCGGAATTGTCGTCGAGCTTTGCGCGATGGAGAAGGCCGCGCGTCCAAGCGAAAATCGAGGCGATTGAATTGGTTGAGGTGCTTTCGCCCTTTTGATGCTGACGGTAATGGCGTGTGACAGTGCCATGCGCCGCTTCTGATTCTACTATGGTGCCGTCTGGCGTCATTAATACGCTGGTCATCAGACCAAGTGAGCCAAAACCCTGAGCGACGGTATCGGACTGGACGTCGCCATCATAATTCTTACAGGCCCAGACATAGCCTCCTGACCATTTGAGCGATGCAGCAACCATATCGTCGATCAAACGGTGCTCATAAGTAGTACCTGCAGCTTTGAATTTGTCAGCAAATTCTTCGTCGAAGACTTTTTGGAACAGATCTTTAAACCGCCCATCATAGCGTTTCATGATAGTGTTTTTGGTTGAAAGATAGAGGGCATAGTTCCGCCCCAGTGCATAGTTCATCGAGGCCCTAGCAAAATCGATGATCGATTGGTCAAGATTATACATCGACATGGCAACGCCACCGCCAGGAAAATCAAACACCTGGCGTTGGATTTCGTCGCCATCCGTACCCGTCCATGTCAGAGTCATTTTTCCGGGGCCAGGAACAACGAAATCGGTGGCTCGATATTGATCGCCAAAGGCGTGACGGCCGATAATAATAGGCTTGGTCCAGCCAGGAATGAGACGTGGAACATTCTTGCAAATGATCGGTTCACGAAAAATAGTCCCGCCCAGAATATTGCGGATGGTACCGTTTGGACTGCGCCACATCTCTTTGAGACCAAATTCTTCGACCCGCGCCTCATCCGGAGTGATTGTTGCGCATTTGACCCCGGCGCCATGACGCTTGATTGCATTCGCCGCATCAATGGTAACCTGATCGTCGGTTTCGTCGCGATGCTCGATAGAGAGATCGTAATAATCTAGATCAATATCAATATAGGGTAGAATCAGTTTTTTTTTGATGAGATCCCAAATGATGCGGGTCATTTCGTCGCCGTCAAGTTCGGCAATTATTCCCGCAACCTTGATCTTGGCCATGTGATACGTCCTTAAAAATGCTAATGGAAGCAGCAAAAGTCGCGGCTCTCTTAGCCGCTCGGTTTGCGCCCGTCAAAGATCGCTGACGAGGTGCACTTGCCATTTTTCCTGCGTCTCGGATTATGCAGGAAATCGTTTGTAAGAAATATGAGTATCGGTTTTAAAAACGCATGAAACCAACTTCGCAAATCAAGTCACCCACCATAATACTTTCTGAGCCCCAGCTCGGCGAGAATATCGGTGCAGCGGCGAGGGCGATGGCTAATTTTGGCCTGTCGGATCTCAGACTGGTGCGTCCACGCGATGGCTGGCCTAATCCTAAGGCTGATGCCATGGCAGCAGGTGCCCTGGATATTGTTGCGGCAGCGCAGCTGTTCGACAGCGTGGAAGAGGCGGTGGCAGAGCTAAACTATGTCTTGGCCACTACTGCTAGAGATCGTTCCATGACTAAACACATATTAACACCTGAAGAGGGTGCGTCCCGGCTGCGAAAAGCGACTTTAGAAGGCAAAGCCAGCGGGATTTTGTTTGGCGGAGAGCGGTCCGGGCTTACAAATGATGAAGTCGCTTTAGCCGACGAAATTATCTCTATTCCAACGGCAGATTTTTCCTCGCTCAACCTTAGCCAGGCAGTGCTTCTGGTTAGTTATGAATGGTTCGGGGCGGAGGACACGACCCCAACGGAGAATATCGATCATGGGCGCGGGCTGCCCGCAACACGCGAAGAGCTTTTTCTCCTATTCAAGCATCTAGAGGATGAGCTTGAAAAAGGCGGCTTTCTCTATCCGCCAGGTACGAGGGATGGGATGGTCCGTAATTTGCGCTCTATCCTGCACCGTGCGCAGCTATCCGATCAGGAAGTCAGAACCTTAAGGGGTGTCATCGTTGCGCTTGCCAAAGGAAAGGCACGCACCACAAAGCCTGAAAACAAAGAATAATATGACTTTTTCGCGTTTGACAGCGCAAAAGCCATGGGTATAGTGCGCGCCTTCTGCGAAGCAATTATTTTGCTAGCGTAGAGATGCATTCTTTGCCCAATTATTGGCTGATTTGGAACGCGCATGACGAAACGTACCCAGGCGAAATATAGGCTCGACCGTAAGGTCGGTGAGAACCTTTGGGGGCGCACCAAGAGTCCGGTTAACCGGCGCGCTTACGGGCCAGGTCAACATGGGCAACGTAGATCACGTAAACTTTCCGATTACGGCACGCAGCTTGCTGAAAAACAAAAGCTTAAAGGATATTACGCTAACATCACCGAGCGGCAGTTCCGCGGCTATTATGAAAAAGCTGCGAATAAGCCTGGTGATACCGGCGAGAACATAATTGGACTGCTTGAACGCCGTCTCGACATCGTGGTGTTCCGCGCAAAATTTGTCCCAACACCCTATGCGGCACGCCAATTAGTAAGCCATGGTCATGTTGCAGTGAACGGCAAACGGGTGACTGTTTCTTCCTTCCTCGTAAAGGAAGGTGATTTGATCGAACTTCGCGGTAAGGCAAAAGATTTGGCGATGGTACTGGACACTGTAAAAAGTGCGGAGCGTGAAGTGCCGGAGTATATTGATGCTAACCATTCAAAGATGACTGCAAAATATATTCGCGTGCCGCAACTCGCCGAAGTGCCTTATGCGGTGCAGATGCAGCCGAGTCTCGTCGTCGAGTTCTATTCACGTTAACAACACTTTCTCTGAACTATCTGGCGTGCGCCCGATGGCAGAAAAAAGTGCCGTATAAGATTTTTTTAGATGGCGAGCTTGTTCACCACGAAGAACATTCGCAACCTAACGGCTCTTAGTAGTGTTGCGGTTAATGTTACCAACAAGCGCTTTGAAAATCTTGTCATTGGCTTTTTTTAACTCTGGATTGACGACCTGTTTAATGTGGGAGAAATCCCTTGTAGATTTCTTCAGGTAACTAACCTTCGGCAAAGGTTTTTCTAAGCTCATTTGTACCCTCCTTCAGCAGAAATTTTTATAACGTATAGGCCCGCAAAAAACTTCTGGCCCATTTATTTTGTTCGACAAAATCAGAATCTGAAAAGACATTGCCGGAGGCAGTCAAGCGCTTCCGTCGGTGCGATCAAATTTAAGCTGATTGAAAAGTGCCTTTGGGCTTTTCCAGCGTAATGCCTTTTCCCTTTAGGTAAGACTCTAACTCATCACCTTCATACATCTCTTTAATGATGTCACAGCCACCTACGAACTCACCTTTGACATAGAGCTGCGGGATAGTTGGCCAGTCGGAATAAGTCTTAATGCCTTCGCGAATATCTGCGTCTTTCAAAACATCGACAGCCTTAAACTTGACACCAACATTGGACAGCACCTGGACCACAAGAGCTGAAAACCCACATTGCGGAAAGACAGGTGTCCCTTTCATATAAAGAAGGACGTCGTTTTCAGCGACATCACTTGCAATGCGGTCCTGTACAACGTTGTCGGTCATGTTGTGCTCCTTTTGTACCTTAGCTAGGTCCGAAGAGGCCCAAGGTCAAGGTGGGCACTGCAAAGTGTTGGGCATCACCGGCACCGACTTAATCTTTGGCAGTAGTATGAAGCGAGAGTGCGTGAAGCTCTCCACCCATCCGCCCCGACAGCGCGTCGTAAACCATTTTATGCTGCTGCACACGTGTCTTCCCTGCAAAAGCCGAGGAACAGACTTTTGCGGCGTAATGATCGCCATCTCCGGCAAGATCAGTGATTGTTATTTCCGCATCAGGAAAGGCACCTAATATGGCGCCCTCGATTTCTTTTTCTGACATGGGCATGGGGGCCTCGGGGGGTTTTGCGGCGACAACAAATCATGCGCCAAGATGTCCTTAAACTATAGCAAGCACAGGGTATCATCTAGGGACGAATTGTTAGCCTTCTATGCTAGGGCCAATCTATCTCGGGGCCAATTCAAAAAGTGGCTAAGCCATAGCGCTGGAACCTATCGCGCACTCATATAGTTAGGTAGCCAAGTTTCATGTTCGGCTTTGAGCGTTGTAATACGGGTTTTCCCCATACCTGGTACCTCAAGGTCTAAGCCTCCCGATGTCCCGATGAGGGCCACCGGAACATTCGCGGCGCTTGCAGCACGAATAATTTCTTTTGTCATTTCCGGTGGCGCCGCAAAAATATAGCGTCCCTGATCCTCGCCGAACAAAAAGGCAATGCTATTTGGCAAATCAAGCTTCGCACCGATCCCACCAGCCATGCACATCTCCGCAACAGCAACGAGTAGGCCACCATCGGAAATATCATGGACCGTATCGAGACGGCCCGCTTCAATCAAACTTCTCACAAAATCCCCATTGCGCTTTTCTACGCCAAGATTAACGAGGGGCGCAGAGCCTTCCTCTCGGGCTTCAATCTCACGCAAATACAACGACTGACCGAGATGACCTTTGGTTTCTCCGATCACAACAATCGCATCACCGGGGCGCTTTAAGGGAATTGTCGCCATGCGTGCGAAGTTACGTAAAAGGCCGACGCCACCAATCGTCGGTGTTGGTAAGATCGCTTCGCCATTGGTTTCATTATAGAGGGAGCAATTTCCTGAAATGATAGGAAATCCAAGGGCGCTGCACGCTTTGCCTATTCCATCTATTGCCGAAACAATCTCGCCCATGGTCTCTGGATTCTCTGGATTGCCAAAATTGAGATTATCCGTCACGGCCAATGGTGTTGCGCCAACGGCCGTAAGATTGCGCCAGCATTCTGCAACAGCTTGCTTACCGCCCTCCAAGGGGTCGGCACGGCAATAGCGTGGTGTGACATCACAGGAAATCGCAAGTGCTTTGTTGGTACCATGTACGCGCACAATGGCGGCGTCGCCACCTGGCCCTTGCACTGTATTGGCCATGACTGAGGTATCATATTGCTCCCAAACCCAGCGCCGCGAGCAAAGATCACTCGACGCCAATAGACGGCTCAGTGATTCGGCTATCGATTTATTTTGATCGACAGTGTCCGCCCTGAGCGGCGCAGCAGGCGGGCGAGACACATAGTCACGCTCATAGACAGGGCCTTCCTCGGCGAGCGCATGCACTGGCATATCAGCAACGACATCACCATGATGCTTGACAACAAGCCGACCGGTATTGGTGGTGACACCGACAACGGCAAAATCAAGCTCCCATTTTTTGAAAATACTGGCTGCTTCCTTTTCGCGGCCGGGCTTTAAAACCGCGAGCATACGTTCCTGGCTTTCCGACAACATCATATCATAGGCTGTCATGCCTGTTTCGCGTTGGGGCACATTATCGAGATCAAGCTCAATGCCGGAATCGCCTTTAGACGCCATTTCAGCGGATGAAGAGGTAAGTCCGGCTGCACCCATATCTTGTATGGCAATGATCGCATCGGTTGCCATCAACTCCATGAGGGCTTCCAATAAAAGTTTTTCGGTAAAGGGGTCGCCCACCTGAACAGTTGGGCGTTTTTCTTCCGAATGATCGTCAAACTCAGCAGATGCCATGGTCGCACCATGAATGCCATCCCGCCCAGTCTTGGAACCGATGTAGACAACCGCATTGCCCGCACCCCTAGCTGCGGATTTAAAAATCTTGTCTTGACGCGCAAGCCCTACGCACATGGCATTGACCAAAATGTTGCCATTGTAGGCGGGATGAAAATTTACCTCGCCGCCGACCGTCGGTACACCCATGCAATTACCATAGCCACCAATGCCGGCAACTACTCCAGATACGAGGTGGCGCGTCTTGGGGTGGTCGGGTGAGCCAAAGCGCAGTGCGTTGATCATCGCCACGGGGCGCGCGCCCATAGTGAAGACATCGCGCATAATCCCACCAACGCCAGTCGCCGCGCCCTGATAAGGCTCTATGTAGGAGGGGTGATTATGGCTCTCAATCTTGAAGACTGCTGCATCACCATCGCCGATATCAACCACGCCAGCATTTTCGCCTGGCCCTTGAATGACCTGTGGACCGCTTGTGGGCAGACGGCGCAGATGAGCACGCGTCGACTTATATGAGCAATGCTCGCTCCACATGACCGAAAAAACACCCAGCTCGACGAGATTGGGATCGCGGTTTAGAAGACGCTTAATATTGGCGTATTCGCTATCCGAAAGACCGTGCTCGCTGACGATATCCTGTGTAATTGCGGTCATGACAGTGTTTTAACCAGACTTTGGAAAAGTCCACGCCCATCGATGCCGCCAAGCGCCGGATCACAGACACGTTCAGGATGCGGCATCATTCCAAGAACGTTGCGGCGCTCGCTTAATATGCCAGCAATATTGCGTGCCGAACCATTTGGGTTTTCCCCTTCAGCATAACGAAATGCGATACGGTTTTGATCCTCCAAGCGGTCGAGTGTTTCGTCGTCAGCAAAATAATTTCCTTCGCCGTGTGCCACAGGCATTTTCATAACATGGCCCTTGCGATAGCTGCGCGTGAAAGACGATTGCGATTCCTCAACTGTAAGGCCAACTACACGACAGACATATTTCAAATGTATGTTGCGTATCAGTACTCCAGGCAAAAGACCGGTTTCGGTTAGGACCTGAAATCCATTGCAAATGCCAAGGACCGCAACGCCTTTTTCAGCTTTGTCTTTAACATCACGCATGATGCGCGAATGCGCGGCCATCGCGCCTGAGCGCAAATAATCGCCATAGGAAAATCCACCTGGTAGCACGATCAAATCGACGTTATCGGGCAGCGAAGAATCGTCGTGCCAAACCATGATAGGCTTGATGCCTGATGTTTGTTCAAGAGCAGTCGCTGCGTCACGATCGCAATTTGAATCAGGAAACACCACGACGGCAGATTTCATTTCGTCAGCTCGATCTCGTAGCTTTCGATAACCGTATTGGCGAGTAATTTTTGACACATTTTTTCAAGATCGGCCCGCGCTTTTGTCTCGCTACCCTCGGAAAGCTCGATGTCTATGATTTTCCCCTGGCGCACCTTGTCAACGGAAGTAAACCCAAGATTGTTCAATGCATGCCCTATCGCTTTACCTTGCGGATCGAGAACGCCATTTTTCAAAGTTACAAATATGCGGGCTTTCATTTAACGAGAACCGGACCGCCAGCTGTAGGGTTAATTGATTCGGGAAGGATACCTAGTCTGCGCGCGACCTCTGAATAGGCTTCCGATACCTCACCAAGATCTCGCCGGAAACGATCCTTATCTAGCTTCTTATTGGTCTGAGAATCCCAAAGCCGACACGAATCCGGGCTAACTTCGTCGGCAAGAACAATGCGCATCAACTCGTTTTCCCACAAACGCCCAAATTCAAGTTTGAAATCAATCAATTTGATTCCAACACCAAGAAACAAGCCGCTCAAAAAATCATTAACCCTAATTGCAAGGCTCACCATGTCGTCAAGGTCCTGCGGGCTGGCCCAACCAAAGGCCGTGATGTGCTCTTCGGACACCCATGGGTCGTGGAGTTTGTCTGCCTTGTAGTAATATTCGATGATGGAACGCGGTAGTGCCTGCCCTTCCTCAATTCCTAATCGCTTGGAAAGTGAGCCCGCTGCAACATTACGCACCACAACTTCCACAGGAATGATTTCGACTTCCTTAATAAGCTGTTCGCGCATGTTGAGACGGCGGATAAAATGCGTCGGCACGCCGATACCATTTAGCTGCGTCATCAAATGTTCGGAGATACGATTGTTTAGAACACCCTTACCTTCAATGGTCGCACGTTTGGTGGCATCGAAAGCTGTCGTGTCGTCTTTGAAATATTGAATAAGCGTACCGGGCTCCGGACCTTCATAGAGGATTTTTGCCTTGCCCTCGTAGATCGTCCTGCGCCGTTTCATTGGATTCGCCTTCAAGGCCTATATTTTGGCGGACGGCCAATCCGCTTTCTGGATAGAAAAGCTACACTAAGGACGCGACTAAGGCCTGATAAAGAAAGGGGCCGGCCCCAACAAAGGTCCCTACCAGTGATCAAACTAGCGGAAGCGCCCTGTTTTTCGCAACGCTACTCAATGCCGCTTCATATCTCGTCCCCAGCCTGTCGCAACAAAGCTATAGATTTACTATCTTAGCCAAGAGAAGCAACTGTACATGGGACTAAATATAGTTATTTCAAGGGGTTATATGTATGAGTAGTGCATTTGAAGACAGGAAAAAGGGATTTGAGAACAAATGGGCGCATGATGAGGAGTTGCGTTTCAAGGTTTTCGCCCGCCGCAATAAGCTCCTTGGCATCTGGGCAGCTGAGCAGACTGGGCTTTCGGTCGCCGAAACCGAGGCCTATGCGCGCGAGGTTATAAAGGCTGCTTTCGAAAAACCTGGTGATGACAATGTCTTTGAGAAGATCAAGGCGGATTTCTCCGTGAAGTCACTCGATATTTCTGAACATACGATCCGCCGGACGATGGAAGAGCTATTGCAAACGGCCAAAGAGCAGGTCGAGCAGGAAAGCACCTAAGAAACCCGAGGATGATTATGGGTCATGGGATGACGACATTAAACCTATGAGTGCCACAGCCAACATCCCTGACGAGACACTGCAAACTCCCAAGCCTAAGGGACGCATTTGGCATGCCATGGTGGTGACCCACCGCTATCTCGGTGTTGCGATGGCGCTTCTCATGCTTGTCTGGTTCCTATCTGGAATCGTCATGATGTATGTGCCCTACCCGCAACGGAGTGAGACCGAACGCGTTGGCGCTCTACCACAAATTTCATGGGCTTCTTGTTGTGATTTTTTGGGTGTCACCATGGCCGAGGGCGAGGAGGTTGTAAGCGCACAGCTGGAAAACGTTGCTGGAAGTCCGATTTTACGGCTGCGTAGAGCACTGCAGCCCGACATCATCTCCGACCTCGAACAAGGAAAAATTCTGGATATCAGCGAGGGAAAGGCCCGTCGTGTTGGAGCCGACAGCGCCGATCGAATTCTTGGCAACGCAAAAATCATTTCTGCCGAGCTGATTGATTATGATCAATGGACGGTCGGCGACAATGGCACGGGCCGCCGTCCCGTCTATCGCCTTGCCTTCGATGACCCTGCCGCAACACGTCTTTATGTTTCCGCCATTACTGGTGAAGTCATTGTTTGGACCACACGTGGGCAGCGTTTCGGCAATTGGTTCGGGGCGATCCCGCATTGGCTGTATTTCAGCGCATTGCGGTCCAATGGTCCGCTATGGATACAAATAGTCATCTGGGCCTCCATCCTCGGTATTTTTCTTACCGTGATTGGGCTTTATCTCGGAATTATGCGCTTTCGTGTCAGCAATACAGGCGGGCTCTCACCATATTCAGGTTGGTTTTATTGGCATCACCTCACTGGGTTGGTTTTCGGTATTGTGACCCTTGCCTGGGTAGCAAGCGGATTGTTTTCTTTGAACCCTTGGGGATTCTTGGAGAGCCGCCCCGACAATGCTGCTGAGCGCTTGGCCGGGCCATCTCAAAACTGGTCGAGCATACGCAACTCGATTGAGGCTATTAAAGCTAGTCCAATGGATGGACTTGTTAGCCTTACAAGCCAGCCATTCGATGGAAGATTGTTTTGGTTGGCGCGATTTGAAGATGGACGCGTCTTGCGTCTCGATCAAAGCGGAAATGTGCGAAACGCTTCGTCGGACGAACTCACCGCGGCGGCTCAGCTTCTTGCGGGCGAAAACACCATTGAATCTAACTCACTCAGCGAAGCAGAGGATGCCTATTACTTCAAGTTTCAGGGTTTTGCAGAACGCGAGCCGCTGATATTGCCTGTTTATCGAGTTATCGTCGAAGACGACGAGCACACTAGCTATTATTTAGATCCATCTAACACTCGGCTATTGGCACGGTTTGATAGCGCCCAGCGTGGTTATCGTTGGTTATTCAATGGCTTGCACCGCATTGATTTTTTCGCCTGGCTGCGAATACGTCCCCTTTGGGATTTTATCGTTCTCTTTCTAATGATTGGTAGCACCGCCGGTGTCGGAATCGGATTTTATCTGGCGCTACGCCGAATAAAATTGGACGTTAGTGAAGCTTTTAAGCGTCGAAAACCCGCGCAAAAATCCGCTCCACTTCCTTAAAGTGATAATCAAGATCAAATAAGGCTTCGAGTTCAGATTTGCTCAAATGATTTGTGACATCAGAATCTGTCTTAAGCATATCTAAAAACGTGCCCTCGCCATTCCAGGTATGCATCGCGTTTTTTTGTACCAGCGAATAGGCTTTTTCGCGCGATATGCCTTTTTGAGTTAGCGCCAAGAGTACGCGCTGGCTGTGAACAAGGCCTTGTGTTTGATCAAGATTGGCCTGAAGCCGCTCCGGGTAAACGACAAGCTTATCGACGATGTTAGTTGCACGCGCGAGCGCAAAATCCAGCGTGATCGTCGCGTCGGGGCCGATATAACGCTCCACCGATGAGTGCGAGATGTCGCGCTCATGCCAGAGCGCAACATTTTCCATCGCCGGTAGTGCATATGAACGCACCATGCGCGCAAGGCCCGTGACGTTTTCCGACAGCACTGGATTGCGCTTATGAGGCATGGCCGAAGAGCCCTTTTGCCCTTTGGAAAAAAATTCTTCCGCTTCTAAAACTTCGGTACGTTGCAAGTGCCGTACTTCGATCGCCAAACGCTCGAGCGAGCTGGCGATCACACCAAGCGTTGCAAAGAACGTAGCGTGACGGTCGCGCGGAATAATTTGCGAGGAGATCGGCTCGACCACCAATCCTAGCTTGTCGGCGACATGAGCCTCAACGCTGGGGTCAATATTTGCAAAGGTTCCAACTGCACCTGAAATAGCGCATGTGCCGATTTCCTTGCGTGCTTGCACCAGCCTTACCCGTGCGCGCGAAAATTCCGAGTAATGGCCTGCAAGCTTCAACCCAAACGTGGTTGGCTCCGCATGAATGCCATGGCTCCGCCCGATCGTGGGTGTAAATTTATGTTCCACGGCACAGCGTTTAAGTGCCGCCAGTAGAGCATCAATATCTTCTATTAGTAGATCAGAGGCACGAGTCAATTGAACTGAAAGGCAAGTGTCAAGAACGTCCGAGGAGGTCATTCCCTGATGCACGAAACGCGCGTCCTCGCCGACGATCTCCGCGAGATGGGTTAGAAACGCGATGACGTCATGTTTTACTTCGCGCTCGATCTCGTCGATACGCGCGACATCAAACTTCGCTTTTTTTCCTTTCTCCCAGATTATCTTGGCAGCACTCTTTGGAATAGTACCAAGCGCGGCCATCGCATCGGCGGCATGAGCTTCAATTTCAAACCAGATTTGAAATTTGGTTTCCGGTGACCAAATCGCCACCATTTTTTTACGTGCGTAACGGGAAATCATTGAAGCTCCGCAGGCCAAGGATTACGTAATCTTCTAGCGCCCTCCAGGGGCACGCGAAAGACCAGATTTCCACTGCCCACAAATCAAAGCAGCGCAGCGGGTATTAGTAGTGAAACTCTCAGATATAAGGGGGGTGATGCCAACCCTTGGGGGAGAGAGTAAAGGTTTCAAATCCATCCTCTGTCACGCCGATGCTGTGCTCAAATTGCGCAGACAAGGCGCGATCTCGCGTTACCGCAGTCCAGCCATCATTTAGAATCTTCACTGCGTGACTACCCAGATTGATCATTGGTTCGACAGTGAAAAACATCCCTTTTTTTAATTGCGTGCCATGCCCAGGGCGCCCAAAATGAACAACGTTCGGGAGCGCGTGAAACACGCGGCCCAAACCATGACCACAAAAATCTCGTACGATGGAGCAGCGCTCTTCCTGTTCCGCGTAGGATTGGATTGCGTGACCGATGTCGCCCGTTGTTGCACCTGGCTTAACGACATTGATGCCGCGCATCATCGACTCATAGGTAATCTCGACAAGGCGCTGCGCTTTTCGCTTTACATTGCCAACGTAATACATACGACTTGTATCACCGTGCCATCCATCAAGAATGACTGTTACATCAATATTTACGATATCGCCGTCCCGCAATTGCCGGTCGCTGGGGATTCCGTGACACACAACATGATTGAGCGAGGTGCACACCGTGTGGCGAAACCCCCGATAGCCGTAACAAGCGGGAAGCGCACCATGATCCAGCACATAATCAAAACAAATCTTATCTAGCTGTTCGGTTGTAACCCCAGGCTTGACTTCTTCGACCATCAAATCAAGAACTTCAGCTGCAAGACGTCCTGCCTTACGCATTCCTTCAAAATCCTCAGACCGATAGCTTGTAATCGCCATGGTAGCTTTGCGCGCGAGTGCGATCGCCTCATTGTCAATAAGGCGATCGAGAGGAATATCGATTGGGGCATTGGACATTGCGATAGCCTAGACTTTGATTCGTTAGATAATATTTTAGAGGAGTTTGGTCTTCTACTAGGCCTTCTTAGTTTATCCTAACAGCCCACATGTTGTGGTTTTTCTGAAAGATCAGCATATTTGTAGTTACAATTGTACACGCAGAATTAATCCTTGCCTGACCCACAGTGCTGTGCAAACCATGACCTCAACTTGGCGGGAAATGACCCCGTCTGTTGGAGGTAATGCAAGAATGATCGTCCGGCCCGTAATGGCAGCAGCTTTAGGTGGCATTTTGTTTGCGGCAGCAGGTGTTGCTGCAGCAGGTAATTTTTCATCCGACGGTCAGGGCGATTTTCTTTCAGAGGGTACGCACCAGTTTTACGTTTGGTGTTCGACAACACAGGACTACGTCGCGACGGCGCAAGGTGTGAACGCCGAAGAAGCTCAAATGAAGCTTTACAATACATCAAAAACCCGCGGTAACGCTGCCTGCTGGCCGGTTTGGCAGGGGCGTGTTACAGCCGGTTAACCCTTTTTTTAATACTAAGTGTGGCGGCTTTTGAGCCGCCATTTTCGTATCTGCCCCGTAAAAAATTTTTATTCAAGAGAGCTAGCACGGGCCTGCTCCGCGAGCATGTTTTGCGCAGCTTCATTATCCACAAATATTGCACGGGCATTCTCAAGAGCGCTCCGCGCATTCTCAATCTCTCCCAATACGCCATAGGCACGGATCAACATCGTCCAGCCCTCAATATCATTCGGCTCTTGGGTAAGTCGTGCCGCAAGCCCTGCTACCATTGCGCCTATGTCTGGACCTTCGTCCGGAGTCACAGCTCCTAAAGCCCCAGTTGATTCTGGTCCTGATGCACTGGTTGCCTCACCGCGGAGTGCCTCGATTTGAAAAGGTAAATTCGCGCGCCAATAGGCCGCTGACGGAGGTTCGCCCATAAGCGGCTCCCAAAGGGCCAGTGCCGCTTCATTCTCACCGCGCTGCGCATGGGCAAAACCAATATGATAGCGAGCCTGTGCATTTGCTGGATCAATTGTAAGCACATGGCGAAACACATCCTCCAACTCACGCGGTACACTTCCGGTTTGTAGCGCGCGTGCAGCAGCGAAATTGGCAGCCAAGTCTGGAGGGACATTTGCACCCTGCGACTGTGCGATATTCATTGCGCGCTGATACGCACCGACCGCCTGATCAGTTTCACCAAAAGCAAGATAGGCGCCGCCAAGAATCGCCCAGCCCTGTATGTCGTTTGGACGATCGCGTATGGCACGGGTAAGATACACGACAAGTTCGTAATAGTTTTCCGGGTTGGGCTCGGCCTTAAGACTAAGCAACGCATAATCTGGTCGGCCTAGAAATGAGTACATCCCAAGACCAGAAAAAAGAACTGCGGCGCCTGCAACTCCTGCTGACCAATAGCGTGCTGAGCGCCCGTCACCCTCCCGCCTGAATAGCGCAGGTGCAATAACAAACAGCGCTGCAACCATCGCCACACCAAGAAAAATCAGAGCAAGCTGTAAAATCATGAAATAGCCCTAGCATAGCGGTCCTAACCCCGTCATTTGACACCTTTCCTACCCCACGCGCCTTGACGTCGCAGCCTAAACGGGATTCAGCTCTCCTACGGGGCCCCGTGGCGGAATTGGTAGACGCACCGGACTTAAAATCCGTTGTTCCGAAAGGGACGTGCCCGTTCGAGTCGGGCCGGGGCCACCACAGCCATCAGATGGCTGACTGAAGGCTAAATGCTGAGTATTAGGGCGAATATTGCGCCCTAATCTCATCATACAGCCGTATGCGGTCTCACGAACGCCCGGTGGCAATGCTGGGCTGCCCCATTGGAGCTGGCATCTACAGCCCGCGAATCACGACTTTTTTGTACCAACAGGATAGAGGGGCTATTAGATTAGCATGGCCTATATCAAAATTATTTGCATGGAGAACAACTACTTACCGAGCAGCAGAGAAGTCGACATGTTGATGGATTTGACACCGAATTTCTAAATGCTTGGTATTGAACTCGGCTTTTACTGGCGAGGTTCCATATGAGTGTTGAACTCAACCACACCATCGTCTGGTGCCGTGACCAGAACAAATCGGCTAATTTCATTGCAGACATTCTTGGCCTAGACGCGCCAAAGAGTTTTGGTCATTTCAAGGTCGTTGAAACTAGCAATGGTGTGTCACTGGATTTCAGCGAAACCAAAGGCGATGTGCGCGTGCAACATTATGCGTTTTTGATCAGCGAATCTGAATTTGACCAAGTGTTTCAGCGCATCACCGAGCGCGGCATGACCTATTGGGCCGATCCGCGCAAAAAACGCGAGAATGAAATCAACCAAAATCATGGCGGTCGTGGAATTTATTTCGAAGACCCCGACGGGCATTTTCTTGAAGTGCTTACGCGGCCCTATGGCAGCGGAGGATAGAGCTTTTCTCTAATTCTCCTGTCCGCTGGCGCGTTGATCCGAATTGTTGATGATATCTAGCGCGTCAGCTTCGGTGTTTACAATCTCACCACCGATGCTGAGCACGGGGCGCGCGTCAGGAAATTGATGAAACCCTTCGCCGGTATAACGGATTTGGTGGCCTTGCCCGTTGACAATAGAAACTGAAGCTTGGAAATGAGCTGGCGGTGGCATGTTACCGGCAACAATGGCTTCGGCGATGTAGAGACGATAGTCATGATAATGAATTTGCACAAAATTGCGGCGGCCATCCGGCAAAGTGATCTGCAATTGATGACCAGGTATGACTTGGATTTCGCCATAGGCGTCATAGGTGACTTCACCGGTTTGGCGCAGCTCGGTGGCGGCATAGGCCATCGCGCCACGCAGCTCGAGCCCTTGCCGACCCGGCGGGCGCACAGTTGTGTGCATATCGATGACCGTCATCTGATAGCGCCCAATGGCATCCTCGGCGATATAACGACGCGAGGGCAAAGGGGACTTGAATTCTGAGACATAGATGAATTCTTCAACCCACGGTTCGCCCGGAAAATTCACCGAAAAGAAATCATCCGTGTTGACATATTCAATCCACCCCTGTGCCGACGCAGCTCCTGCATAGAACAAAAATGTCATCGCCGTAATCAGCTTCCACATACGCATTAGATCTCTCCCCTAAAATCCTAATCTTTTCCATACAATCGAAATTTTTTAGATGAACTACACCTTACGCATGAGTGCTATTCTTCACAGCCCCTCTATTACGGTATCATTCCCAAAGGCGCGACAATTGAGTTTGTCAGACCCATACGGTCGAAGGACTGCCGGACAAAACCAGATGCCTTGGCCTCTTCAACAAAATTGGTGACAAAGCGCAGAGCTGCCGGCCTTTCCTTCGGCACCGCAACTGCCGTGGTGGAATTGAGAAAGGCATCGTCCAAAATACGTCCACCAGGAATATGATCCAATATCCCAGCTAAGGATTCGCGGCCGAGCGCAATGGCGTCGGCACCCCCGGTAAGCATCAGCGTAACGGCATCTTCAGGTCCATCAAGCGCAATATGTGTCGCACGCGGTGAGGCCGCATTGGAAGCTCGGAAAGTCGCCGTGTCGGCCACTCCTGCGATGCGAAAACCTTCGTGGTTTGCTTCAGCCACGCTCAAAATAGAAGATGACGGTGCAACCAGATATGTACTTTGCAACAGATGAAAGGCGCTACCGAAATCAACGATTTGTTTGCGCGTCTCGTCAACTGGCATAAAAGTGAGATCCCATTCGTCATCGCCCGCGCTCATCTGTATTTCCCCGGAGCGCTCATACGCAATAAAAAAAATTGGAACGCCGAGTTCTTCACCGAGCGAAGTGGCAAGGTCGATGGTCACTCCACGATATGCACCGCTTTGCAGGTCTCTTATCCCATAAAAACCGCTGGGTGCGGGCCCTATTCCAATGGCAACGCGCACAATCCCGCTTGGCGCCAACTCTGCGCGCACCGCGGCTAAATCATCGGCTGCATTTGTACCTGACGCAAACAAGCTTGCAGCAATAACACAGGGTAAAATTGGCATAATTCGCATGGTGCGCTACGCCCGTGCAGGCATCGCCTGACTGCCTGCATCTGGATCGTTAAAGATCGATTCATCAAATTCATTTTCAAACCGCGCGATGATCGTGGTGACGACACCATCGCCGCAAACATTCACGGCTGTCCGCGTCATATCTAGTATCCGATCAACACCTAGGATCAACGCGATGCCTTCCACCGGAAGTCCGACTTGCGTCAACACACCAGCAAGAAGCACCAACCCTACACCGGGAACGCCGGCCGCTCCGATGGACGCCACGATGACCATTATGACCACCATCAAATACTGCGATATTGAAAGATCAATGCCGTAATATTGGGCAATAAATCCGGTTGCTAGGCCCTGCATGATTGCAGTGCCGTCCATATTGATTGTAGCACCGAGCGGAATCGTAAATGAGGAGACCTTGTTACTTACACCGATACGCTCTTGTACGGCGCGCAAGGTCACTGGAATTGTCGCACCGCTGGAAGCAGTTGAGAAAGCAAAGGTGAGCACATCGCGCATTTTCCGAAAATAAATGAGCGGGTTTAGACCCGTAAGCGTGCGTAAAAATATAGGATAAATGCTTAAGGCCTGAATCATTAGGACGACAAAGACAAGTGCAACATATTTCAACACGCCTACGAATGCGCCCCACCCCGTCGTTGCTCCCATATTTGCGACCAACGCAAACACACCATAGGGTGCGAGGGTCATCACAATCCCAACCAAGCGCATAATGACCACGTTGAAGTCATCGAAGAGTGAGGCGATACGCTTTCCTGATTCACCTGCAAACGCAACTGATAGGCCAAGTAGAACTGAGAAGATAATCAACGGCAGCATGATGCCCTCTGCCATTACTTGAACGGGATTGCGTGGAACGAAGTCGATCAATACCTGCGTGAACGACGGTGCAGCTGCGATGTCGCGAGCGACAGCTTCACCAGGATTAGCACCAATCCCGGGTTGAAAAATCACCGCAGCACTTAACGCCAGAGTCACCGCGATGCCCGTCGTCACCATATAGAGCCCTATAGCCATGCCGCTGATCCGGCCGAGACTTTTTGGGTCGCTAAGGGAGGCAACGCCCACCACTAAGGACACGAAAACGATGGGCACGATCAGCATGCTGAGAAAACCCACAAAGGCCTGGCCAACCACATTAAAGAGGCCCCCCAGAAGCCAGGTCTGTACCCAAGCTTGATCGGCAACGGTTGTGTTCAGTACTAGTCCAAAGGCCAAACCAAGACCCAGGGCAAGCAAAATGCGGCCGCTTAATTTGTGATGATCAAAACGCGTCGATGCCATTTTCTGCCCCACATTCGCTTGGCCTATCAGTCTATGGCTGAGAGCGATACCGGGCAACTACCGTGACCCACCGCTGGTCATAACAACCTCTCGCGCGATAAAAGAGTGCCCTATGAGATATTCGGCCATGATAGATAATTTTCTTACGCCAGCTGCGATTGCATTGTTCGCAAGCTTGGTTTTGTTTTGCCCCGCTCCACTCAAAGCGCAGGAACGCTTGGAGCGTATTGCTCGCGAGTCATTCGATGTGATTCCTCCTTCTACCCGCGTCGCGGGCGAACCGGGCGAAATGCACGTTGTCCAGGGAGCCTGCCGCGTTGGGCCTACCCATTGGGCACGGCGGCGGATCGTTGATATCGCGACCCAAGAATGGGCCTATTTCGGGTTTCAAACCATTGACACAACCAAGGTAGATACAGGCTTTCTACCCGAAGGGATCGTTGCTGACACTTCTAATCCTAACATTGCTACTCCGCGCGCTGCGCGCCAATATTTGCGACTTGGTGAGTTCGACAGTAGCGACGAACTTTTTCCGACAATCGGCGGCTATTGGTCGGCAACGCCCAATGGCCACGGAGCCATTGCGGACCAGAACCGCGCATGGGCAGCGCCGGGGGGTGATTCGACAAGTTGGCGGCGGCCTTGGTCGGCTGCATTTATTTCCTGGGTGATGTGCGAAGCAGGCCTTGGTAACATGTTGCAGTTCGAGCGCTCGGTTGCGCATAGGGTTTATATCGATCAAGCCATTCGCGCACGCGACGGCGCTGCACCCAAGGCCGCCTTTGTTGCGCATAATGCTGGTGAGGAAGAAATTGCCCCAGGCGATCTACTTTGCAATGCTCGAGGCAACGCGGATTACCGCTCACTTGCCGATAGGCGAGCAGATACCGGAAGGTTTGTTCCGCTACATTGCGACATCGTCGTAAAGGTTGACGCGGCGGCGATGCGTTTTTTTGTAATTGGTGGAAATGTTTTCCAATCGGTGAGCCTAACAATTGTGCCTGGCATGGTTGAGCAAGGCCGCGCGCTAAGGCCTATTGACGAAGGTACGCTTACCGGCATGCGCACGATATTTGCGCATCTAAAACTCAACGCCGATGCCGTCGAGATGAATGCACTCGACAACACCCCTACAATCCGCGCGCTCGGCGCAGCAGTGCGGGATAATGTCGAATCCCGATTTATCGATTAAGTTCTAAAATGAAAAGCGCGCTAGAAATAATAATAAGTTGAATTCATTGAGTTTTTTTTGTCCAGTTTTGTGGTTGCAACATTTCTCCGGTGGACGCATTCTCTAGGCGTATTCGTGACAACGAGGTGAAAAATGAAGAGACTTGGGATCGCTGCGGCTGGTGCCGCTCTCGTATTTCTCATGGGAACAGCTGCTCCCGCGCAGGCGCATCATGGCTGGGGCTGGTATGGCAATGAGGGATTTGAACTTACAGGCACCGTCGAAGACGCAAATATGGGTGGACCGCATGGCCAGCTGAAATTGCGTGTAGCTGGTGAGTTGTGGGATGTCATTCTTGCCCCGCCGGGACGCAACAACCGCGCTGGGTTGCAAAACAGCATTGTTGAGGTTGGGATGGAAGTTACCGCACGCGGCCATAGATGGCAGGATGATACAGGCCGGCTAGAAATGAAAACCGAACGGCTGGTGGTTGGTGACACCACCTATGATCTTTATCCAGAACGCGACTGATTTTTTCTTAGGAGCTTGCATTGCTCGATTGGCTGGCGTGGCTTGAGGCGTCCGCGCTTGCGGATTTTGTGCGCAATACCGGCCCCTATACCTATGGAATCGTAAATCTATTCCATGTCTTCGGCATCGCGCTCTTATTCGGCGCGATTGCCCTTCTTGATATGCGTCTTCTAGGATTTTGGAAGCTGATTCCCATTGCCCATCTGGCAAAACCAATTGTTCCCAGTGCAGGTTTTGGATTGATTTTGGCGGCATTGTCTGGCGTGACACTCTTCAGTGTTCAAGCGACGGAGTATTACTACAATCCGTTTCTTTACATAAAACTTGGCGCGCTTGTTTTAGGCATAGCAAATGTTTCCGCACTTCATTGGTCGGCGAGTTGGCGAGCCATCGAAAACGCCGAGGGGTCAAATAGTGGTCGCATACGGCTTGCGTTGGGCGGTGCGCTCTCTCTTGTCTGCTGGATCACGGTCATTACTGCCGGGCGCATGATCGCTTATTGGTGATGATCCGGAGTTATGACGGATCAGATGTAGGAAAGCCCGACACGAGGAGAAGTGGATTAAAACCGAACCTTAGTCTCGTATATCTTGCAAGAACCATTCGGTAGGTATTTCGCGTCCCAAGCCGGCCTTCTTTGCCAACTCATAGACATGACCCGCTGTGGCAAAAAACTGAGCACCCTGAAGATTGCCGCGCTCAGAATAAGTAATTTGATCGGGTGACGTCCGCCCCTTGGTCTCTCCATTTACGATCTGTGCAAGGGTCACACGCTTGTCGGGGAGCAGCGTTCCGCGGGCGCGTTTTTTCCCATGTCGCCCATCGCCAAACTTGTTGGCATCTGGACACGCTTCCCAGCCGATATTCTCGTCATCAAGGTTAAATTCAGGCCGGCCAATGGGCGAAGGTGCGTCGCCAAATCTCAAATAGGCATCAACGCGGTTGAGGCTTTCAGCATCTGGATGACCACTACCACCAATATTTACAAGATGAGTACCCTTCTCCAACAGCGCGCCGTCGGTAACCGGCACGGTAGAGTCTGTGAGGGCCGCCACAATATGCGCGCCACGATAAATCTCCTCTGGAGAGCTACAAACTTTCACTTCAATTTTGTGGCGCTCGGCCATTTCGGCTGCAAATTTTTCTCGGTTTGCTTTGGTTGGGCTGAAAACCTGTAGCTTCTTGATGTTCCTTACCAACATGAATGCTTCCATATGAGTGCGTGACATTCCGCCTGAACCGATCATGCCAACAACTTCAGCATCTTCATTAGACATATATTTTATGCCGATGCCGCCATCCCCGCCGACACGCATATGCTGCAGCACCCCATCATTAATGAAGGCAAGAGGCTCACCATTTTCAATCGAAGTAAGAAGAATCAGCCCGCAAAAAAGGCCTGGCTTCATGCAATATTTTTCTTGCGTGATTGCGCCGGCATAGCGCGTCTCATAAATGACATCTGACTTCATACGAATAGCAAAATAGCCGGAGATTGACCCGCCCTCCATTGTCCCCCATTGATAATTTTTTTGGGGATCAGAAGTAGGAATACGAATATCTATCCGCGGGCGGCACACTGCTTCTTGCGTGACTAATTGACGATAGGAGCCTTCCAGCGCTTCTAGCGTCGCTTCCATCGTGAGGAGTTTTGAAACGTCATCGTTATTGATGATGAGAGTCATGCGAGAACATCTCCTCAAATAAGGGCAGGTGGAATAGGCTGTGCCGCAAATGCATGTGTAAGAACCACCCTACTGAAATTACAGTAAAAGTCGACTTCCTAAAGTGCCCTGACGGTTTTTTGTTGTAGGGGGATTGAAGTGCCTGGGTGAATTTCAAGATGACTTGTCTCGAAGCATCGTTGAGGCCCGTTACACATCACAAACCGTGATAGCGCTTGTACCAGTCTACAAAATGTGAAACGCCCGTCTCTATTCGCGTTACCGGCTCATATCCTATGTCTTGCCTAATGGCGCCCACGTCAGCCCCGGTCTCAGCAATATCGCCGGCTTGTCTTGGAAGCAAATTCAGCTCTGCTTTCATTCCAAGCGTCCGTTCCAGCACACCAATCAGATCCATGAGGTTTTCCGTGTGATCGCCTCCAATATTATAGATGCGATGCGGAACCTCGCCTTCGGTCACCTTCGGCAACTTGTCGGCAGTCGCTAACAGCGCCGGAATGAGATCATCAATATAGGTAAAGTCGCGACGCATTTTTCCGAAATTGAAAACATTTATTGGCCGACCGGAAAGGATGGCATCAGTGAACAACCAAAGCGCCATGTCTGGCCTTCCCCATGGGCCGTAAACGGTGAAAAAACGTAAGCCAGTCTGTGGTATGCGATAGAGGTGCGAGTAGGAATAGCTCATTAATTCGTCGCATTTTTTCGTCGCCGCATAAAGAGATATCGGTGCGTCGACGCGATCAGTTTCTTTGGAGGGAATTTTCGCTGCCTCGCCATAAACAGAGCTAGTGGACGCGTAAACAAGATGATCGAGGCTATCTAAATGTCTGCAATGCTCCAAGATATTGAAATGACCTATAAGATTTGAATTTATATAGGATCCAGGGTTTTCGATAGAATGGCGAACACCGGCCTGGGCCGCCAAATGAATGACGCGGCGAATGGTGTATGGCTTTAGCGCTTCTCTAAGGGCTACCTGATCGGCCAATTCGACTTTATGAAATCGAAATCCATTATGCTTCTCAAGCTCAGCTAAGCGATCTGATTTCAGCTGCACGCTGTAATAATTATTAAGATTGTCCACACCGACAACCTCGTCTCCACGCTGCAACAGTGCCAAGGCCACGTGATAGCCAATAAAGCCCGCCGCGCCCGTAACGAGATAGGTCATTGATCGCGCCCAGCAACTAAAAACATATTCTAAACTTTCTGTAGTGCAAGAAAACTTTGTCCTGCGCCTTTGCGCGAAAGCCAATCGGCAAACACAGTTGGATCGTAACTCATTCTAAGCCATTCCTCGAAACGCTCCCTACCGGCATTGTCAACCGCGAACGCAGGAAAGTGCCGCATCCATCTTTGATTGATTCTTGGGCGATGGAGATAAGGCCACAGCGCAAATTGCGCTTGGGCTGCAACGTGCGCGTCTTTCCCACCGGCAATCAAGAGATAGACGGCTGAGGCAAGACTTGCACGATCCTGGCCGCCTGAACATTTGACAAGAAACGGACGTGGGGCAAGCTCAAACGCTTTGGCAAGTTCGATAAGCGAGGTGCGCGCAGGAATAAGGCGTGAGGATAGCCGGATATTATAATGCTCAAGATTCAGCCCCCTAGCGGCTTTGTTTTCTTGCTGCCACCATCGACGTGTCGGATTTTTGCCACGCAGATTGATGATCGCTCGAAAGCCATGGGTACGTAAGAAGGTCTGGTAAAACCCAATATATGGCTGCGCCGAACGTGCGACGTCTTCTGTCACCCAATGCAAATTATAGAGCCGGTCGAGAAGCACAGTCATAGATGCCATTTAGAAGTTCCGGAAAGCTGGGCGTACAGCCCGGTTAAGGCCCTGGCAAGAGCTCTTGATACGCTTGAACACAGCATCTGGCGCCTGGGTTGACTGGGAAAGACCGGAAGCTATATTGCGCGCCTTCCGTCTCGATTTTTTTCGTTCGCGGTACGCTATATTCTTTAAGGATTTCAGTATGTTCGCGGTAATCCGTACGGGCGGCAAACAATATAAGGTCGCAAAAGACGACCTACTCGACATCGAGCGCGTAGACGGCGACGAAGGGGCAACTGTAACTTTCGCCGAGGTGCTTGCACTTGGCGGTGCTCAGCCTAAATATGGAACGCCAATTGTTGAGGGGGCCTCTGTCGGGGCTGAAATTGTCGCTCAAAAGCGTGCACCAAAAGTCATTGCATTCAAGAAAAAACGTCGTAAAAACACCCATCGCAAGCGTGGACATCGGCAGTATCTGACAACGGTACGTATTACCGGCATAAACGCTAGCTAGAAATAAAGTTGTATTTAGGAGCTATCTATGGCGCATAAGAAGGCAGGAGGCTCCTCGCGTAATGGACGCGATTCGAATGCCCAACGCCTTGGTGTGAAATGCTTCGGTGGCGAGCGCGTACGGCCTGGAAACATCATCCTTCGTCAACGTGGGACTCAATGGCATCCCGGCACTGGCGTTGCGATGGGAAAAGATCATACAATTTTCGCCACCGTTTCAGGCAACGTTGAATTCCGTAAGGGATTGAAGCGACGTACCTATGTATCAGTTCTCCAGATGACGGAAACAACACAATAGGCTGTGTCAACAAGGAGCGTGCTGATATCAGTTTGGTTTTGGCACAATTAAGGGGCATCAAAATGACAATTAAACATTCAATCTTAGTAGTTTGTTCTGTCCTTTTACTCAGTGGGTGTGCCACGCCTGATGTCGTGACAGTCCAACAGCTAGGTGACAGCGAATTATCTTGCCAACAAATCAGCAGGGAATATGCAGAGGCACAAACCTTCTTTGACAGGGCCCAGGAAGAAAGAGGGTTCACTGGGACAAACGTCTTAGCGGGACTTTTCTTCTGGCCTGCCATCTTTGCCACATATTCCAATATTGAAGATGCGATGGATGCTGCATCAGACAGAATGACTTATTTATCTGGGCTTGCAGAGGACATGGAGTGTTCTTAGTAGGCTGAACCAGGAGCAGCCTAGTCATCATCTAGCGCCTCCTTTTTTATTCCTTCTCGAGAGATGGCGAGCGGGAATATGTTGTCGATAACACTTCAGACGAAGCTCTTACTCCCGTGAACCCCTGTGTCGTTCGACAAACTTGGGGCAATAATGCTGGTGAGAGGACATTTTGACAATGAACCGACCTTTAGGTGGGTCCGGTTCATAGAAAAAATCGACTGCAAACCAATTGATACGGACAAGGAAAGCTGCCTCTCGCGCAGAACTAAGATGTTCTGTCATAAGGATGCCTTAAGCCGCGCTGATTTCGAGCGCTTGAGATAAAGACCAATGAAATTTCTTGACCAGGCAAAAATCTATGTGCGCTCAGGAAATGGTGGGAACGGCTGCATTTCCTTCCGGCGCGAGAAATTTATTGAATTTGGCGGACCCAATGGCGGTGATGGAGGGCGTGGCGGTGACGTCTGGGTTGAAGCGGTAGAAAACCTCAATACGCTGATTGATTTTCGATTCCAGCAACATGTCGCAGCGCAGAATGGCTGCCACGGTATGGGAAAAGAAATGAGCGGGGCGAAGGGAGAGGGCGCCGTAATTAAAGTGCCTGTTGGCACCCAGATTTTCGAAGAAGACAACAAAACGCTTATTTGCGACGTCGACGCGCCTGGAAAGCGGTTCCTCCTTTTGAAGGGTGGAAATGGCGGCTTCGGCAATGCGCATTTCAAATCAGCGACCAATCAAGCCCCCCGGCAAGCCAATCCAGGACTTTCTGGTGGTGAAAAAACACTTTGGTTGCGCCTAAAATTAATTGCAGATGTCGGACTGATCGGCTTGCCTAATGCAGGCAAATCAACTTTGCTTTCGCGCGTCTCAGCCGCGCACCCCAAGATTGCGGACTATCCCTTTACTACTTTGCATCCACAACTTGGCATGGTGCGCACACCAATCACTGATTTTGTTATCGCGGACCTTCCTGGCCTCATTGAGGGCGCCCATGAGGGCACGGGGCTGGGAACACGCTTTCTCGGGCACGTGGAACGTTGCGCCGTTATCTTGCATATCTTGGATGGTACTGAATGTGATTGCATCAACGCCTATAGAACAATTCGCTCAGAACTAATCGCCTATGGGCATGGGCTTGAGGATAAGCCTGAGATTGTCGCCTTGAACAAGTCCGATGCCATTGACGAAGGTACGATCATTCGTGAGCTAAAACTGCTTGAAGACACTAGTGGAACAAAAGTACAAATTATTTCCGGAGTTTCAGGTGAGGGCGTTCAGGATTTGTTGTACCGGCTTGCACAGATAGTGGTTGAGGCGCGTAATAGTGAACAAACTGTTGCAGAGCCCACTGAAAGTTGGTCGCCATGAATAGCGATTTGGCTGGCGCAAAACGCGTTGTCGTTAAGGTTGGTTCGTCACTGCTTGTTGATTCCAATTCAGGAGCACTTCGGCTTGAATGGTTACAAAGCCTTGTATCCGATATAGCTGCGCTAAAGAACGCTGGTGCCGAGATGCTCTTGGTTTCTTCTGGCGCCATCGCATTGGGCCGCAGGACATTAGACCTCAGATCCGGCGACCTGCGCTTGGAAGAGAGTCAGGCGGCCGCATCTGTAGGACAAGTGCGCTTGGCGCAAGCCTATGTCGATGCCTTCCGTTCTTTCGGATTTACTGCTGCTCAAATTCTGGTGACCTTAGAAGATTCAGAAGATCGACGGCGTTATCTGAATGCGCGTGAAACATTGCGTACCTTGCTTCGTCTTAATGCGATCCCCGTCATCAACGAAAACGACACGGTTGCAACGGCTGAAATTCGTTTTGGTGACAATGACAGATTGGCTGCGCGCGTCGCTGGTATGGCCGAGGCAGACCATCTCGTTCTGCTCTCGGACATTGATGGGCTTTATACCTCGAACCCCGAGCACAACAAGGCCGCAACCCACATAGCACAAGTAACAAGTATTACCCCCGAAATTGAAGCAATGGCTGAAGGCCCAAGCTCAGGAGTAAGTCGTGGTGGAATGGTATCAAAAATTGCAGCCACGAAAATGGCAACATCAACTGGAGCTAGAGTCATCATTGCCAATGGCCATGTGATGAATCCGCTAAAGGCATTGGCCAGCTCAGTGAAACGTACCTTATTTGTACCCAGTGTTACACCAACTGCCGCTCGTAAACGCTGGCTAGCCGGCGGTCTTTCAGCAAAGGGCATCGTCACAATCGATGACGGAGCCAAGCAGGCGCTTCTTTCTGGAAAAAGCCTTTTACCAGCCGGCGTAGTTTCGGTGGAAGGTAGTTTCGACCGTGGCGACGTGGTGGTTGTAAAACATGTTAACGGAGAAGAGATTGCACGCGGTTTGGTTGCCTATCCAACCAACGAGGCGCAGATGCTGATCGGCCGACGCACCGTCGAAATAGAGGGTATTCTCGGCTATCGTGGTCGTGATGAGATGATCCATAGGGCCGATCTCGTCCTAACCAGTGTTGATGGAAATAGCAGCGAATGAACAGCGTAGCACTCAAAAAAAATCATAAGGCTTTGCGTGCCGAAATGTGTGCAATGGGAGAAAATGCGCGTAAGGCGGCGGCACAATTGCGCTTGAGTGCTGCGGATACGAAAAACAAAGCTCTGGACGCGGCGGCGGCGGCGATTCGCTTGCATGAAAAAGAAATCCTTTCGGCTAATGCGTGCGATATGGAGGCGGCAGCATCACGCGGTCTTTCGGCAGCAATGCTGGATAGGTTAAAGCTCAATGGCAAACGTATTGAGGCGATGGCAAGAGGCCTCGAAGATATTGCAACGCTTGCAGACCCTGTCGGTAGAGAAGTTGCGCGCTGGACCCGGCCAAATGGTCTTGACATAGCGCGTGTGACAACGCCTATCGGCGTTATCGGAATGATCTATGAGAGCCGCCCCAATGTTACCGCCGATGCCGGCGCGCTGTGTGTGAAGGCTGGTAATGCGGTGATTTTGCGCGGCGGTTCGGAATCAATGCACTCGTCACGCGTACTCTGCGCCGCGCTGGTCGCGGGACTGGAAGAAGCTGGCATTCCCCCGGACGCAGTCCAATTAGTTCCAACCACGGACCGCGCCGCCGTGGGCATGATGCTCGAAGGGCTTGGTGGAACCGTTGATATGATTATTCCTAGGGGCGGGAAAAGTTTGGTCGCGCGCGTCCAGGAAGAAGCACGGGTTCCGGTTCTGGCTCATCTAGAGGGCATCTGTCACAGCTATGTTCATGCTGAAGCTGATCTAACAAAGGCTCGCGCAATCGTTGTCAACGCCAAGATGCGGCGGACGGGGATTTGCGGCGCAACTGAAACGCTTCTGATCGATCGCGATGTCGTTCGAACTCACCTCGTTCCCATATTGGACGGTCTCACAGCAACAGGATGTGAAATCAGGGGCGATAAGGAAGTCGTTAATGCCTATCCTGCCGCAAAGCTTGCGACTGAAGACGATTGGCATACCGAGTATCTCGACTCGATAATTTCCGTGCGAATCGTCGACGGTGTGGAGGATGCAGTTCATCATATTTCGACTTATGGATCGCAGCACACTGAATGCATCGTAACGGAAGACGATAAAGCTGCAGAAAAGTTTATGGACGAACTTGATTCAGCAATTGTCATGTACAATGCATCGACACAATTTGCCGATGGGGGCGAGTTCGGAATGGGAGCGGAAATCGGACTTGGTACTGGTAAACTTCATGCCCGCGGCCCGGTCGGCGTTGAGCAATTGACCACCTTCAAATATCTTGTTCGTGGCTCCGGCCAAACCCGGCCCTAAAATGCATCTCGACATAAGCCAATGGATTCGTCCCCCGGGACCTGTGGCCGATGGGCTTAGGATCGGACTCTTGGGCGGCTCATTCAATCCCGCTCATCGAGGCCATCTTCACATCAGTAAATCCGCGCTGAAAGTGCTTGGTCTCGACTATGTTTGGTGGCTGGTAAGCCCACAAAATCCGCTAAAATCAATAAAGGGCATGACAAGTTTGGCGAAACGACTCCCCGCTGCGCGGGCAATGACAAAGCATCCGCGCATAACAGTCACGAATATCGAGGCCCAACTCGGTACGCTCTACACTGTAGACACGCTAGCATTGCTTTTGAAAAGATTCCCCACCGTTCACTTCGTATGGCTGATGGGGAGCGATAATCTTATCCAGATACCGCGCTGGCACGATTGGCACGATATTTTTATGATGATTCCCGTTGCCGTTGTAGCTCGGCCGGGAACAGTGCTTAAGGCACGCAGAGGTCCTGCCGCACAAAAATTTGCGCGCACAAAGGTTTCAGCAGACAAATTCTTTGCCAATCGTTTACCGCCAGCGTGGACATTCATTGAAACTCAACATGACTCGACAAATGCCACACAAATTCGCTCTTATCGCTGAAGTGATGTTTTGCGGCGGCAGCCTGTTTGGTCGTCTCATCTGAGTTGTGATAGTTTAGGCGCAGTTTCACCTGCGGTAAATATTGGCAAGGAGAGAGCATGGCTAAAGAACAGGTTCATTGGATATCCAGTTCTCAGCATTTCATTCTATCCGGAGCTAATTTCCGTAAACTTCTATAGGAGCCCCCACCCTGAGTTCGCCGCGTATCTTGAAAAAACCAACAGCCAAAAAAGCTAAATCAGAGCCATCCTTGCTCTTGCGCATTCTCAATTCGCTCGACGACGACAAGGCTGAGGAGATCGTGGCAATTGATCTTGCTAGCCGCTCTTCGATTTGTGATTCGATTGTTGTGGCTTCTGGGCGTTCGCGGCGCCATGTCGCCTCGACGGCAGAGCATCTCGCGCGACGGCTGAAGGAGGCTGGCTATGGCCGTGTGCATGTCGAGGGTCTACCGCAAGGCGATTGGGTTCTTGTCGATGCCGGTGATGTAGTTGTTCATCTCTTCCGGCCAGAAGTACGCACTTATTATGATCTAGAGAATATGTGGTCGGTGGACGAGATGTCGAAGCCTGTGCGTAAGAAATCTAAAACTGCGGGCAGTTAATGCGCATTAAGCTGATCTGTGTTGGACGCGCTAAGGGAGCGCCGGAACAGGAAGTATGTGACACATTTCTTAAGAATGCGCGTGGGGTGGGGAATAAATTAGGATTCACTCAAATTGAGCTTGTGATAGTCGAGACCTCTCGTGCACCCTCCGCTGAGCTACGTATGGTGCAAGAGGCCGACAGGCTCACCAAGCGCATCCCTTCAGGCGCGCACCGGATTGTTTTGGACGAAAGAGGCGGCGCGCTCGGGAGTAGGGCCTTTGCTGCCCGCCTTGCTGCATTACGTGATTTAGGTTTGCGTGATCTTGTCTTTCTTATCGGCGGGCCAGATGGTCTAGCGGCTGATTTTAGTAAAACTGCAATGGAGAAAATTTCCCTAGGCGCCCAGACCTGGCCACATCTGTTGGTGAGGGCAATGCTAGCTGAGCAAGTCTTCCGCGGCTTCACAATTTTAAGTGGACATCCGTATCACCGCGGGGGGTAACCCAACCATTTATGCATGATCACTATAAGTATATGAATTGATATGGTTTCTTTACTTTACTCAATCAAAATTCTGGATTGCGGCGAGGCCGCGACGCAGCTATATAGCGCCCGCGAACCGGGTCCCTTCTGATTGAAAGTTTGCTTATATGGCAACCGATGTGCCGACCACCTACAAGCCAAGTGAGAAAGAGCCGTTTATGAACGAGCGGCAGCGCGAATACTTTCGCCGCAAGTTGATAGCATGGAAAGAAGACATACTGCGTGCTGCTCGTACAACGATCCTTAATTTGCAATCTGAACCAACCCCAAATGCTGATTTAGCAGATCGCGCGACGACCGAATCCGAACGGCAGCTCGAGCTCAGAACACGCGACCGGCAGCGCAAGTTGATTGCAAAAATCGACTCCGCGCTTCGGCGCTTGGAAGATGGCTCTTACGGGTTTTGTGAGGAGACCGGTGAGCCCATTTCTCTCAAGCGGCTCGACGCACGGCCCATAGCAACACTTTCCGTAGAGGCTCAAGAGCGTCATGAACGACGTGAGCGCGTTTACCGCGACGACTAGGTTGGTCGTAAATGGAGGTCTTAAACCAAAGGCCAAAGCCACATTCGGTCCTTATGTTTTTTTTGGCTTAAACGTCGATAAGGTCACGAAAGTCTTCAAACACTTTTTTATAAATCGGTCGTTTGAACGGAACAATTATCGCGAGAAGCTCGACGGAACCAACCCATCTCCATTCAGTAAATTCAGGGTGGGATGTTTTTAAATCTATTTCGGAATCCAGGCCCAGGAAGCGCATCGCAAACCATTTTTGTGCTTGTCCACGATAACGCCCCTGCCACTTTAGGCCGATAAGTTCTTTGGGCAGATCGTAAGTGAGCCATTCACCATGTTCACGCAAAATCTTGACATTTCTTGTGCCAATTTCTTCCATAAGCTCACGCAGAGCTGCAGTTTGTGGATCCTCATGGTCGTCTATGCCGCCCTGCGGCATTTGCCATGCCTCAACAGGTTGATCAACTCGCCTACCCACAAATATCTTTCCCTCATTGTTGAGCATCATCATGCCCACACAGGGACGATAGGGCAGTTCCAAAGGGGACATTTTGCGACTCATGTTTGATAATGAACTATTTCCAGAGATTATGCGGAAACGTGTTTCAAATATACGTGCTTCATTTCCCAACAAAGCCTGGTGCCAGGAATGTAAGCGTTAGGGGCATGCATGCGCGGGACGTCATCATAAACCCGGTGATTGTGGAGCAAGGCAGCAAATAAGCTAGCCACTTTGCCCAGCAATCAATGGATCCATTAACGTCTAGTTTGGTATCGCCGAGTTGGAACCGGCCTGCGCAATAGGTGCCATAACGACGCCACGCAAACGATCAAGCGCATAGGAAAGTTGAAAATCATCAACTCTTGTCCCTGGTTCAGGACGAATAACCGGCATTGATATATCGCGATCTGCGCCCTCTGCATCAAGATGTCCCGCAAGACTTGCTTCGCGCCGGGTCAAAAACTGATCACGCTGTGCTTGATCAGCGGCCGAAAGGTTCGAAACAGCAATATCGGGCGCAATTCCCGTTGCCTGAATCGAACGGCCAGACGGCGTGTAGTAGCGAGCTGTGGTCAACCGCAATGCGCCTCCAGCCTGACCACCAAGCGGGATGATTGTCTGCACAGAGCCCTTTCCGAATGACGTGATACCAATAACTGTCGCCCGGCGGTGATCTTGCAGCGCACCAGCAACGATTTCGGACGCCGAGGCCGAGCCTTCGTCAACTAAAATTACGATCGGTTTGCCCCTGGAATCATCACCAGCTCTAGCATTATAGCGCTGCGTATCCTGCGGTCTGCGGCCACGTGTAGAAACTACTTCACCACTTTCGAGAAACACATCCGTAACACCAATAGCTTGGTCAAGCAGCCCGCCTGGGTTCGCACGCAGATCAAGAACATACCCTCTGAGTCGGGGCCCGATTTCGTCTTGAAGGCTGTTAATAGCGTCTTCAACACCTTCGACCGTGCGCTCACTAAACGAGCTGATGCGGATGTAACCGACATCGTCCATGGGCTCAAAGCGCACGCTTTGAATTTGAATGACGGCGCGCGTGATTGTAACTTGTAGTGGCGCCCTTTCACCCTGCCGCAATATTGTCAGTGAAATTTGTGTGTCAGGTGCGCCGCGCATGCGTTCAACTGCATCGTTGAGCGGCATGCCCTGAATCGAAATACCATCGATCGCTGAAATAAAATCACCGCTGGTAATACCCGACCGTTGAGCCGGCGTACCATCGATTGGAGCAACTACTTTTACAAGGCCGTCTTCAGAGCTAACTTCAATACCAAGGCCGCCGAACTCGCCACGGGTCTGTACCTGCATATCTTCAAAATCGCTTGGGTCCATATAGCTTGAATGGGGATCAAGATGTGTGACCATGCCATTGATCGCAGCATTGATAAGTTCCGCATCTTCGACTTCACGAACATAGTTCGCACGCACACGCTCAAAGGCATCACCAAAAAGATCAAGCTGTCGGTATGCCGACAATACACTTGGCGCACCGGCGCCTTGTGCGGAGGAAAGCAGTGCAACTGCGCCAACGAAGCCAGCAGCGATTCCTAGGCTAGCGATTGCTAAACGATTTTTCATCCTCTTGATGCCTTTCATAACTCGGCGCTCATCCTGGGCGCGGGATCTATTGTCTGACTATTGCGACGTAATTCAAGATAAAAAATGCAAAGACTGGAATTACAAACTGCATCATGCCGCAGGATTCGTATTCCCTTTCGCGCGAGCGGTGTGCACCTCGAACTTAACAAGTGAACGACCGGTCATCTCGGGTGGTTGCGTAATGCCCACAAGTGCAAGCAATGTGGGCGCCACATCCGAAAGGTGTCCATTGTCCAACGCAAAGGTACGCTCTGAACACATCCTTCCAGCAACGATAATTGGAACATCAAGAACTGTGTGAGCCGTGTGCGGCTCGCCAGTCTTGGGGTCTGTCATCTGCTCAATATTGCCATGGTCTGCTGTAATGAGAAGAACGCCACCGGCCTTTTCAACTGCTTTGCGCAAACGTCCTAAACATTTGTCTATAAATTCGACTGCCACAATTGCTGCTGCCATCATTCCGGTGTGGCCGACCATATCGGGATTGGCGTAATTACAAATAATGAGATCATATTTGTCTGAATCCACCGCCTCGACCAGTTTATCGGTCACCTCAGCAGCCGACATTTCAGGCTTCAGGTCATAGGTTGCAACTTTGGGGCTTGGTACGAGGATGCGGTCTTCATTTTCAAATTGGCTCTCACGCCCACCATTCATAAAAAAAGTGACATGAGCGTATTTTTCTGTCTCGGCAATACGGAGCTGCTTCAGCCCACCTTCGGCGAAAACTTCACCGATTGTCCCTGTGATATCTGTTGGCATAAAAAGAGCGCTCATGTGTGCGCATAAAGGCTCTGAGTAAACTGTTAGCCCTGCGGCAGACGAAAAATGCGGCACGTGGGTGCGGGGAAATCCGTCAAAATCTGGAACAAGAAGTGCTTCAGAAATTTCGCGAGCGCGGTCCGGTCGAAAGTTGGCAAATAATAATGCGTCGCCATCGTTTACACCGGTATATCCGTCAATAATGCAGGGAATCATAAACTCATCAGTGACGCCGTTTTGGTATGATGCTTCGATGGCAGTTTTCGCATCAGGAAAATGCGTGCCGGATCCGTCGGCGATGACGGCATAAGATTTAGCAACGCGCTCCCAACGTTTATCACGATCCATCGCATAGTAGCGCCCTGAGATAGTGGCGATACGAACGCCAGGGGCCTTTCCAATCGCACTAAAAAAATCTTCGACAAAGCCAAGAGCGCTTTTTGGCGGGGTATCCCGTCCATCAAGAAACGCATGGATTTCTACTTGCAAACCAGCACTTGATATTGCGCAGGCAAGTGCGGCGATGTGGCTTTGGTGTGAATGAACGCCGCCCGATGACATCAAGCCAAGAAGATGAACCACGCCCGTCGCCGCCCGGGCTGCTTCTAGCAGTACGCGAAACTCAGAAATGTCTTTAAAAGTATTTTTCGCGACAGCTTCGTCGATGCGCTGCAAGTCCTGTATGACAACTCGGCCTGCACCAATATTAGTGTGCCCAACCTCCGAGTTTCCCATTTGTCCGTCTGGTAAACCAACCGCCAAACCTGACGTCGCTAGCAGCGCATGCGGACATTCGTGCATAATGCAGTCAAAATTTGGCGTGTTCGCAATCGCGATCGCATTGTCGTTTTGGCCCGTACTGGCTTGGTTTGGGCGATGCCCCCAACCATCCAACACGCATAAGACGGCTGGTCTTGGACGTTTCGATCCGAGTCCCTGCGCAGGTGATACCGTGACGCTCATTACCTAACAAAACTCCAGAATCGAAAAATGCCTTGTCAAAAATAGGGGGCGCCGGGCTGCCTGTCCACGCGGCTATGAAACAAGGGTTGCAAATACCTCGAGGGCAAAGCACCACACAGGTAATAGAAGTTAATGCCTTGAAAATACAAGTTTATCTTCCTTGCCTACGAGCACTTTACGGTCAAAATAGCCTAGCTTGCCAATGTCACTTAGGCGCGGCAAGACTGAGCAACACATCCTGCGCCCTTTCAGGCAGTATATTTTTTGGACGGAGCATCATGGACGAGCGATATAGAATTGCATTGGAAACCGTAGCTAAAATAAACGGACCGGGATCCGATCGTATTGCCGAAGTCATGAAAGAAATCGCACCGGATTTTCACCAGCTTGTCATGTCCTTTGCCTACGGGGATATCAACTCCCGCCCTCAATTGGATTTAAAATCACGTGAGATCGCAACCATCGCCGCGCTGACCGTCATGGGAAATGCGAGGCCTCAATTGGAGGCACATATTGTCGGTGGATTGAATGTTGGGCTGACACGCGAGGAAATTATCGAAATCATTATGCAGATGTCAGTTTATGGCGGTGTTCCAGCCGCGCTTAACGGATTGATGGCTGCACGAAGCGCCTTTCAAACATTTGACGAAAAAAAACCTTAAGTTTTAGGATAGCTCGAACACACTGGAACGCAAGGTGATTTTATCTGCCCTGAAAAAATGCCTGCGAGAAGAATCCCGCCAAGCGCTAATCCTTGGGGGTCAATTCCGTGCCCTAATCCCGTCGCCATGCGCCATTGCACCGGAAGGCCTGCAGCGCCGAGCGCGCCAGCAGACAGAAACAATGCCTGTACTGGAATGACCTGGTCTTGATCGCCATGTTGTAGATAGACCGGCGGAGCACCCTTTGGAAATTTAGGCAGTCGTTCGGGTGCCACCACCATTCCTGAATAGCCGATAATAGCGGCCGGCGGTATCGCGCTCCGAAGGCCGACATGAAGCGCCATCATCGTGCCCTGGCTGAAGCCGACAAGTGCCAAATTGTCCGGCGACAAATTCAAGCGCTCCAATTCTTGAGCAAGAAATGCTTCGAGAATGGGCGCGGCCGCCTCAGTCCCACGTTGCGTTTCGTTTGGGTCGATGCGGGCAAGTGCAAACCATTGATAGCGTCCTGGCGCGCTGTCGCAGGGTTCAGGTGCATTGGGTGAGACAAACGCTGCGTCGGGAAGCAGCGCCTGCCACTGTCGCCCTAATGCAAGCAGATCATTACCGTCCGCCCCATAGCCATGCAGAAAAACCACAAGTTGTCGGGCTGATCCACTCGCAGGGGCAAGGCGCGGTCCATCGATTTTCGGCGTCGGCATAAATACCTCAACGAGAAGGAGTGTGGGACAGAAGGTCAGCCATCGTTATAGTTTCGACTCATGATTGTCACCCGTTTCGCTCCAAGCCCCACCGGGCTTCTCCATCTCGGCCATGCCTTCGCTGCACTCACAGCGTTCAACGCAGCAGGAAAACCAGGTGGGCAATTTCTTTTGCGGATGGAGGATATCGATAAGTCGCGCTGCAGGCCTGAATTCGAAGAGGCAATCCTAAATGATCTCGCCTGGCTAGGTCTGGTTTGGAAGCGCCCAGTGCGTCGTCAATCCGAGCATTTTAAGCTTTACAAGTACTCACTCGAAAAACTTGAAGCAGCGGGGCTACTTTATCCTTGCTTTTGTACGCGCAAAGAAATCGCCAACGAAATCGCGCGGGCAAGCGGGGCGCCACATCTCGACCCACAAGGTGTTGAAGGCCCCCTTTATCCCGGCACCTGCCGTGTGCTCTCAGCTACACACCGAAGCGAGCGGCGGGCTAGCGGCGCACCCTATGCTTTGCGCATTGACACAGAAAGGGCGTCATTGCTTGCAGGGCCTTTGATGTTCCAGGAGAGGGGGTGTGGGCCGAATGGCGAGCGCGGGAGGCAAAAAGTAAAATCAGAGCTACTCGGAGATGTCGTTCTGGCGCGAAAGGAAATGCCAGCGTCCTATCATCTTGCCGTAGTCGTCGATGACGCTTTGCAAGGCGTGAACCTGGTAACGCGTGGCGAAGATCTTTTCCACGCCACTCATATTCAGCGGCTATTGCAGCGCCTTCTTGATCTACCTGAGCCCAATTACGCGCATCACCGGCTGATTACTGATTCAGAAGGAAAAAAAATTTCAAAACGAAATACATCCATGACACTGCAGGCGCTACGAGAAAGTGGGGCACAGCTCGACAAGATAAGAAAGCAATTTCAGTTAGTCGTAGAGTGAAATCCAAGCGCGTGAAGAATTATCGCGCCAATGCACTCGCGTTTGCCGCATTGTACGCAGCGAGTTTCAAAAAACAAAATTGATTATAGGCTAGGTAACGCCTCGTACAATCGCTGGCTACAAAACTATTTTAAACATTTTGTTCGGCGGTGCATTGCTATACCGCTGCTTCACAGTTCAAACTAAGTAAATGACGACTCATCCCATAGACCGGCTCTTCAAAATTATTTCCGCCAGAATTGGCGGGGATCCTGCGCAGTCCTACACCGCGAAGCTGCTCTCTGAGGGAGAGGTGCATTGCGCCCAGAAGATGGGTGAAGAGGCAATTGAAACGGTGATCGCAGCCATCGGTCAGGACAAAGACGCGCTGACGGCTGAATCTGCTGATCTTCTCTATCACCTATTGGTGTTGTGGACGGCCCGTGGCGTGACGCCGGAGGAAGTCTATTCGGCATTAGCGGCACGTGAAGGGCAATCTGGAATCACAGAAAAATCTTCACGGAAAGATTAGTCATATTGTTCGAGATTAAATTCAGCTGATCAGATCCAGCAGCAAAAAAGCAGGGTACGAAATACCTACTCTGCAGCCTCTTCATCTTCGCCGAGCGAACGCACAAGCTCGAGCATCTTGCGCCGGACTTTGACATCCTTGACACGCATGAATGCGAGTCCGAGTTGAATGCCTTCTCCGGAGGACATGAACTCGATCACCGGCGGATAGTCGCGCGTGGCTCTGTAGCTTGCGGCATGATCTGCATCGGTTTCGATATCCTCATAAAAGAAACCAATGTGTACGCCTAAGATACCAGCAATTTCAAAAAGCCGGCCAGCACCGATCCGGTTCACACCCTTTTCATATTTTTGTACCTGCTGGAAGGTAAGGCCGAGTAATTCTCCCAAGCGTTCCTGGCTCATTCCGATCAGCATCCGACGCATTCGAACGCGTTGTCCAACATGCGCATCTATTGGGCTTGCCTGTTTCTTTGGCACTACCCTCACCCAATCCTTTCATAACTCACGGCAAAAGGGACAACCCTTGTCTAGATACAAAGCTGCCGTGTCCATTGACGTCAAGTCCGTTTCTTGTTCAACGTTAGGAAAGCGCCTGTAAAACTAGTGAGAACAAGCAGGATAAAAATCAATCCACCAAATCGTGAATAGGGCGTGGCAGGAAGCGCAACTGGGAGCGGCCCGTCCACAATGCCGCGCGTGCCAAGCTCCAGCTGAGAGCGGACCCGCCCATAACCATCGACAATAACCGAGATCCCCGCATTAGCCGCGCGTGCAATGGGTAAGCCTTCTTCGATCGCCCGCACGCGTGCGATCAACAAATGTTGCAAAGGGCCAGCATTGGGTCCAAACCATGAATCATCAGTAATATTGACTAACCAACCGGGCCGCGTGGAACTTGTGACCGCTCCTGGAAACACAATCTCATAGCAAATAAGGGGACTCATCAGCGGTGCGCCTGGAACACTAAATGTTTGCGGGCCAGGCCCTTCGCTAAATCCCGATGTGCCGCCGCCAATTTGCGTAATGCCCCATGAATTCAGAACCCGCTCAAAAGGAAGATATTCCCCAAAAGGCACCAGATGGAATTTGTCATGGATTGCAAGAATATTTGCTCCTTCACCTAGAATATAGAACGAGTTGTAGAAATCTGTGAGGTTGTCTTGTTCAGAAATGCGCACGGCGCCAGTTAAAAGAACACGCTCTGCACCGAGAATCGAAGCGATATCGCGCAACGCAAACTCTTGCTCTGCCAAGCGGAAGGGCGGCGCCGCCTCCGGCCAAATAATATGTGTGGGCGTAATTTCGGCGGGCGCTTGTGTGAGTGTTGTCAAACGTTCCCAGTTGCGAGTTGTGAATTCACTACGATATTTCTCGCTCTGCAATGTCGCTGGCTGTACAATCCGAAGTTGCACGTCAGGAACCGTCTCATCACTCGCATAGATCAGACGCACCGTTCCGTTCAGCCAGATGAGGACAAAAAATCCGATCATTCCAAACGGCAACCAGCGATTACGCTCGGAAGAAATAAGAAGAAGTGAAGCTCCGAGAAGAAGTGTAAGAAGCGTGAGCCCATAAACGCCAAAGACAGACACGCTCTGTAGAAGCGACGTTGAAGCGCCCCAGCCATAGCCAGGAAGGTTCCAGGGAAAGCCCGTAAAAATATGCCCGCGCAACC
>Ga0315338_1000984_pt1 | contig 44318 bp, 49 predicted proteins | sample ASW8metaG_FD_204518 | JGI IMG/M metagenome (GOLD analysis project Ga0315338, IMG submission 204518) | Ammonia-oxidizing marine archaeal communities from Monterey Bay, California, United States - ASW #8 | ecosystem: Environmental > Aquatic > Marine > Coastal | place: USA: California | collected... | reverse complement strand
GAGCGAAAAGATCGCGACGCCATCGGACACAGGTGCGCCAAAGGATTTCAGAACGGCTTTCGCCTGGTGTTCGTGGATATTCATGTGAGGGGCCTCGCAGGAGGGAGAGATAAGGACGGAAAAGGCCTAGAACTACTCGCCTTATAACACCGGTCGCTTACAGCGCAACCGGGGGCCAAGGCGGTGAATTCAGTCAGATATGGATGGCATCAGGCTCGTCTTCACTGGGCTCCCAGCGCTGACGTATTTTTAGAAGCGAATAGGGCGTGATCTTGCCAGGCAGCGCTGTCTCCTCGCCGACGATCTTCCCACTCATATAGCGGACCCCCGTCGACAGGGCCGCACTGAAGACTTCGTAATCATCAACATCGGTGAAATACGTCTCTGCACCCAGCAATTGCGCTGAGGTGACCAGCTCATAGATGGCAGTAACATCCTCGTCGCGCACACCATTCTGATTGATCCGCCAGGGGATTTCCGCACCAAAAAGATCAATGCCACAGCCTTCAAATCGCCTCAGATCACGGTCGGCAAAGTCCAGCTTGGCGAGCAAATTGGACCCAAAGCCCTTCATCGAGCGGAATAGCTCCTGCATCTGCATCACCGGTGCGCCCGGCGGAATTCCGTCAATGCGGAAGAAGAAAAACTTCCGCAGCTTTTGCGGCACCGACTGCAGGATCGAGAAATACGAGACCCGGTCCGACACTTTTGCGATCGTATCGTAATGCACCGGGATGCCGATTGCGCAGGTCATCTTCTTGGCAAATTGTTGTTGGAAGGCGCGTTGCGCCGCGATCGCAACTGCTCGGTCCAATTCACGGATAACCTCCGTATTTTCCGAACCCAGCAGTGTGTCACGACCATATAGAACCTCACCCCGATATGTCCGCCGGGCCAGGCAAAAATTCACGGACCGAACATTCTGGCGCGCATCCCAGCAGGGTTTAAAGACAATATCATCCCATTGCGCACCGCTTTCGGTGAAAACCGCTTTTGGCAAAGACGGCACATCCGGCTTTTTCTCGATCGACGCCGCCTCGGTCCAGCGCGGGGCTTGCGTGTTTGGCTTACGGCTTGCCGCATGCTTCCAGCCCTCACCGCTATCGCTTTGCGCGACCGCGTGACGGGTTTTTTGCCAACGTGGGTCACGCTTGTCGGACTCGGATATTTCTTTTTCCTGCTCGGTCCAGTCCGGCTCAGACACAGCGGAAGCGGTCGAGCCCAGGGCCTTTTGTTTAATGGACCGATCTGGCGGCCGCCGCCTCAAACGGGTCTCAGGCACCGGCGCTTCGATCTCTGATGGGTCGGGCGACGGCTTTCGCATATCCGCCAGTTTTCCGTCGCCGGAATGGGTTTCATCCAGTTCCTCGCCATCATCATCCAGCGCGTCCGAAGTTTCGTCCATCGGTACTGAGGTCGAAACAATCGACATAAACTCGGCGGGAGAAATGGAGCGCGCTTCGGCTTCGATTTTCAACTGTCGAAGGACTTTATCGCCCAGGAAGAACACATTCAGCGCAAGGGAGATTTCCTCCACCTTGTCCGCAGCTTCATCCCCCTCCAATTCGGAGAAGATGATCATGAAGCCGCCTTTACAGCGCAGCAAAACGTCATTCTCGCCTAGCCGACGTTCAATAAATTTGGCACCGGTATCGTAGATTTTTGACCGCAGAGACGCCCAATCTCCGCCGGCCTGGCCTTTGACCATATCCAGATTCACCCATTTGAACTGACCCATCTCAACGGTGTCGCGTTCGGTCAGGACATCTCTCAGTTTTTTCTGGACGTCTATATTCATCAACTAGCAGGCAATCTGGACAACTGGCACCAAGTACTCGGTGCCAGATACTAGTCAGACATATATTGAAAAATCGTGAGTCAGATCCGACCGGCGCTACCGTAATGTTGCGGCGATAGCGCCATCCACCGAAAGGGCCCCGCCCCCGCGCACCATCAAATAGAAGGATAGCGCACCAAAAACCACAATACTGGTCCACGCATAGGGCGCGACCCACCAGGCGAAAGTTGCACTGGCGAGGACCAGCGCCAGCCCGACCAATCGTGTCAAAAACCCAATTGTCAAAAGCAGGGCCGCCAATTGCGCTCCCCAGACCGCGAATAGCGCGATCTGGTCAGCCGATATCACCGGGATCGCCCAGCGCGCCGCCGTTTGGATGGCCTCCGGGACAACATCAGGCCACTCCCCGGCATTGGCCCGGCCCCAAAACCAGAGCCCCGGCACCAGTGACAGACGGATTACGCCGCCGACAATCCAGTCCGGCATGAATCGGTCATGGTTTCCCGACGTCGCCATTCTTCCCCCCTCCGCACCCACGCCGCAAGGCGCCGGTTAACGACCTTAGCATGCCCAGAAGGAGCTTTTCTGGCAATGCAGTGCAACTAGCGGGAGAAAATCTTGCCCAAGACATGATCCGCTGAAATGCGTCCTGGGCCCTGAACGGCGAGATAGATTGCCAATACGGCCCAAACAGAATGCGTCGCCCACCAGGCTTCAGGGAAGACAAAAATTTGGATAACCAAGGTCATGGCCAAAATCCCCAACGCAGACAGGCGGGTAAACAGGCCCAAAACCAGCAAGATCGGCAAGACAAACTCACCCAGCGTCGCCAGCCACGCCGAAACATTTGCGGGCAGGAGAGGCAGGGCGAAGTCATTTTCAAACAATGTGATGGTCGAGGATTTCAACTCCAGGGGGAATTCCGGAAGACGCAACCTTGCGCGCTCGATGGGAAAATCGGTCACATGCTCATTGGTCACCAACTCGGTGTATGAAAACAGTTTCGCCACTTCGACCTTGGTCAGGAGCGAGCGCCAAAAAATCCCCGCCAGCGATAAACGCGCCAGGAGTGGCAAAAAATCTCGCCCCGCATACTGACGCATGATCCTGAATACCATCCGGTACAGGATCCGAATTCGCCTTGGTGTGAGCGCCTGAGTCATTTGACAAATATCCCGTGTGACAGCCCAAAACCAAAGGCGGCGGCCGGAACAAAATCCGGCTCTGCGCGTGTGCCCGCTTCTGAAGCTGTTTCCAATGTGGCCCCACCGATCAATTGCGCAAAAAACGCAGCGCTACCAATTATCAGGGCATGATGATGAACCTCGCCACGTGAACGCCAGATCAAGGACGCATCTGTCGTAGGGATGAGGTTAATTGGGCGCGGTTTTGCATCGTAACGATTGCTGCGCCAGATCGCATAGGCGGGCCATTCAGAGGTCAACAAGCTCGCGCTTTGCACCACATTCAGTGTCAATTGCGGCAAGTCTTCCGGATTCATCGCCCCGATCTGATCCGGCGTCAGGACGGCTTCATCAATCGCGTGATGCGCCTCAAGCCAGGCTCGATCCAGTCGCGCAATATCCGTTAGATAAACCAGCTCGGCCGCCGGCGAATAGGCGGCGATATGGTCAGCAAACCCTTCGCCATAAAATGTCATGTTCGGTACATTGGGTGGCGTATTCTCCCAATACGCACGTGCCATTGTCGTGAAGAAATTCTCTCCGACCAGCCGCAACACGCTGGGATAGGCAGCCTTGAGCACGTCGATCGATGCGCGCACCACATTATTTCGGTAGACCGAAAATCGCGATAACTGATCCGGATCATCCAGATATGGCGACAGGGCCGTTGCATCACCGGTTTTTAGAGCTGCAGCAAACTCAAAATGATAACGATCAGGCATTAAGCGCCGCCTTGGGCCGCAGGGCGTCTAGCATGGATTGCGCACGGTCGCGTTCGTCCAATAACGTGTCAAAGGCCGGGATGTCACTGTCGCGCTCGATCAGCGTCGGCACCCGACCGGTCAGGGTCAGGGTCTGCTGATACAGGGACCAAACCGGCTCGCTGACCGGCGTATTGTGCGTATCAATCAGCAAGTCATCGCCCAGCGCCTCGTCCGCCTTGAACCCGGCCAGATGAATTTCTCCGACCTGCTCAACGGGAAAGGCCCGCAAATAATCCATTGCATCAAACCCCAGATTATTGGCGCTGACATGAACATTATTGACGTCCAGCAACAGGCCACACCCGGTTTGCGCCGCGATTTCTGTCAAAAATTCCGTCTCCGGAATATCGGTTCGAAACGGCATGTAATGAGACGGGTTTTCTAACAAGATCTGACGCCCCAGTGCCTCCTGTACCTGGTCAATATGGCCGGTGAAACGCGCCAGGCTGGTCTTGTTCAGCAAGGGCGGCAACAGATCAGGAAAATACGTTCCGTCCAAAACCGACCACGCCATATGCTCGGAAACCAGGGCGGGTTGATAGCGATCCACCAATACCTTTAACCGGGACAGATGCGATTTATCTACCGGATCAGAACCACCGAGAGATAGCCCGATCCCGTGAATAGAAAGCGGATGCTGGGCGCGAATGGCTTCCAGCCACGCGAGACGCGGCCCGCCCGCAGCCATAAAATTCTCGGCGTGAACCTCGAACCAGAGGCCACTCGCACGCGCATCCAGAGCCGAACGAAAATGCTCCGGCTTCAGGCCGAGGCCTGCTGAGGGGGACAGTACAGGGAGCGACATGCAAGCGACCTCCAACCCTGCAATCGGGACAGCGATTGCAGGGTATTTCGAGGAATATTTAGCCGCGTTCGATTTCAGTCAGCGAACCGGGACCGTAAGGAGTCTGGATGGATTCGCATGTGCCTTCAGGAACGTAGGTCCAGGCATTGCCTTGATAATCGACCGTCGATGTACCCTGACAGGATGTACCCGGCCCGGCCGCGCAATCATTTTCACCGGCAAGCGCAATACCGTAGCAACGCTCTTGAGCATCGTCCGCCGAAGCGACATTGGTCGTCGCCATTGCAGCGGCACCGGCGAGAGAGAGTGCCAGAGCGGATGCGGCGGCTGCGACGACTTTGGTTTCGTTTTTCATGCGGATAGTCTCCTTGATGACTCGAAAATTTCAAACGGTAAATACACGTCAGTTGATAGTGAGAACGCATCGATCCCGTCAAAGGGGGAATATCCGGGACCGATGAGCTGAACCATACACGCCCCGGTTTTCATGGCTATTCACAGAGCGGTTTCAGTCGATAACCTTCGCGTTATCACCTGTGCCTTACACGTTACCGATTTGTGAGATTCGCCAGACTAATTTCCACATCACGCACGGTATCCCCTGTCTCACCACGGATTTCCAGGCTCACATTGCCTTGCTCCCAGTCCACCATCACCGCGCCGTAATTAATCGGCGCATACATTTCGCCGATACGATGCGGGCCGGGCTCATTGTTTTCATCCGCAAAAGACATGTTCAGCGCCGACGAGGTAATCTCATACAGCGGGTAGCCGATCACATCTTCGCGCACATAAAGGCCGGAGGAGTGCCGGTCGCCCGACAACATCACCACACCTTCGGCGCCGGAAGCGGCAATCGTCTCATACAAGCGGTCGCGCTCATGCGGCATGGTCCGCCAGGCTTCCCAGCCATGACCGTCCGCATGCACCTGGATTGACGACACCAGCAGGCGCAGATCCGCCGGCTTGGCCAATTCTTCCGCCAGCCACGCCCATTGCACATCGCCCAGCATCGAAACCGACGTATCCGTGGTTGGCACATAGCGCTCACGACCCACAGCGCCGCGCTCGTCGGTCGGCATCAGCGCGCCGCGGAAATAACGCGTATCGAGCAGGATGATCTGCACGCGTTGACCCTCCGGGCCATATGTTCGGCTGTCATAAACACCGGGACGCGAGCGACGCACATCATCAGCGGGCGCACGCCAGAATTCCAGGAACAGCTCCTCGGCAAAACCGCGGAACGGAAAGTTTTCGCCAAAATCATTCATCCCGAAATCATGATCGTCCCAGGTCGCAAGCATCGGTGTCGAGGCGCGAAAGCGTCCAAACTCCGGCGCCGCCGCAAGGTCCGCATAGGCCTCACGCAATTCCGGCAGGGTTGCATCCCAGCGGCGCGCATCGCCATACACATTATCGCCGACATACAAGAACAGATCCGCTTCCTCGCCACTGATCTGGTCCAGCATGGCCAGATCCCAGTCACCGCGATGGCAAGAGCCAAACATGATCTGCGTCAACACCGCATCGCTGGCCGGTTCGGCCGCACCATCCGGGGCTTGCGGCCGCGACACATCCAGTTGGGCGTAGTAGGGAGCCAGGGCGTCAACCACATTGGTCGGAGCAGTTTGTGTCACACTGCTCACATCCTCCTGACAAGCTGCCAGGCCGAGAAGGCTGCCCGCTAATATCCAGTTCCGCATCATATTCTCCCTGCCAATCGCTCATCCACAAGCCAGCCGATCGAGCCGGTCATCAGAGCGGTAATTTATGGGTTTGGCAGGTCTATATTGACCGCTAGCCACCCCCCTCAATCAGAAGGTGAAGAGGTGTGACCACGCAGTCAATACCGCAACGTTGAAAGCCCTCCGCTATTGTGCGGAACTCGTCTCGTCGGCAAGCGCCAAAAATTGCATCGGCATGCCGCCAATATCGATCCGCACAATCGTGCCGCTTTCCGTATCGACGAAAATGTCATTGGCGGGCGATCCGCCTCGCTGCTCAATGCGCACGGTCTGGAAAGTGCCCGCCGGTGTCTCCACCTCAACAGCTTCCACCGCCGAAAGCGTGACATCCTCAGTCCCGCCACTCATTGGTGAAAACCAGGTGTAGGAAAAGCGCTCGCCCACCTGCATCGGGGCCACCGCAGCAAACACAAATGTGGTCGCCCGGGCCCAGGCATTGACCGGCAATTCCGCTTCAAAATCACGATTGGCATCTGGCTGCCCCGGCATGGAGCGCTGCATGCTGCCCTGAACACGGCCTTCCTCATACGTCCCGTCCAGAACAACGATCATGCTGCCCTGGTGAAACTGGATATGGAAATCCTGCGGCGACAAATCTTCCGCCGACAGATTGACCTCCATCGTTTCATAAAGCTCACCCGTAGCAAACATCGAACGATCCCAAATGGTGATCTGGTCGCCATTACGATCCCAGCCAAAGCGCATGAAACCGTCCTGCTTGCCTTCATAAAACAGACCCAGATGCAATTCGCCATGCGCGAGCTTGTCGCGATCCACACGAGCGACCCACTCTTCGACCTGCGCCGGGGCGGCGCCCATGCATAAAGTCGCCGCCATCACAGCAGCACCGATGATTTTTCTCATTAGATATTCCCACATTACGAGCCGGCCCGACGCTCTCACGCCGGGCCTGACCAGAAGGTGGCGATAACATTACCGGCGAACAGTCAGCCGCCGAAAAAGGTGACCCACATCAGACGCCCCGGCGCAAACGAAACCAGACCGGGAATTAGCAACGCACCGAAAAACAAGCCGCGCACTTGCTTGCCATGGTCCGCGCCGCCACCGGCACGCGCCGTACGGACCAAGCCCCACAGACCCACAAAGGTCAGGGGAATAAACAGATGGATTGGCGACGGCCATCCATCAAATATCTGCCGAATAAAGATCGCCGTCGTCGCTGTGATCACCATCAACACCACAAATGCGATGCCCAATGTGCGGTGCGGCAACGTGCCCTTGGGTCCCAGGATCTGGATTGCACCCACCACCAGGGCAGAGAGGGCAGCGACCGCGTGCACCTGAATATGAACAGGTGCGTTGAGAAAGGCCTCGAAATTCATGACAAGCTCCTACGCATTCGTCCAGGTGCCATGAAAGCCCAGCGGCACGGAATACGGCAAGCGCCAGCTGGCGACCGGACCAGCCGATAAATTCATCGCATCGAGAACATGCAATTCGGTTACCGCCTCCGCTGTATTCAAGACCGTCTGGACCAGCCAGCCATCACCCTCGCGGGAACTGCCCTCACGCGGCACGAACAGCGCCTCCTCGACATTCCGGCCCGCGCCATAATCATAGGCATCACCCGGCCCGTCAGAGCCGTCGCGACGAACGATATTGGACGTCTCGTCCGGCGTGTGACGGTGCTGGCCGATATGCCAGGTGTGACGATGTTGCTGGCCGATAAAACGGGCATCGATCTGCGGGAATTCAGCAAACAAATCCTCATGCGTTTCAATATCTACACGCCCGCCGGGACGCAGGGTGACATGGCGCATGCGGCTTTGGTCCGGATCCATCGAACCGGCCTCCCCGCGCATCGCTCGAAAGGCCCCGTCATAGGCAAAATCCGCATTATCTGCAATCGCAGCCTGTAGCCGGATCGTACCATCCGCCTCTTCCCAGGCACCACCAAAATGGAACAGGAAGCCCGGTGGCAAATCAAAATCACGCCGCACCGACCAGTCTTCCTTGTCAAACACCACCGCGCGCATCGGAATATTGTCCTGCCACTTATAGCCGGCGATAATTGGCAATTGCATCTCGCCCATACGGTCACAACCAATCAGGAAGACAAGAGAACGGTCGGTGATGACAAAATCATGGATCATGCCGCCGGGAACATCCCGGACCAGATCCGCCTTGCGCAGCGACCCGTCTGGATCAATCCGCCACAGCACTAATTGCTCGCGGAACGGATCCGCACCAAAATTCCAGATTGTTCCGTCCACATCCCGGCTCGGATGGGCGGAAAATGGCATGCTGGAGAGTTCTGGGCTCCAGTTTTTTACGCCATGTGTTGCAAGTGTTTCCGGATCCAGCGACCAGGCCGATCCGCCCTCCCACAGGGCCAGCAATTCATCCCCTATGCGGATGACGGATGTGTTGGCCACATTCATATCATCGGGCCCGCGAATACCGGCCATGTCTGGCGGGACAGAGCCCAGCGCAGGCATGAGAAAGCGCCCGGCCTCCTCTTCCATCCGCCATTTATTGGTTTGCACAAATCGCGCACGATGCGTCACGCCCTGATCGGATATCTCCCACCGGTGCACCATTCCATCACCATCAAACCAGTGCCGATAGCGCCAGTCATTGCGCGAAAAGCGACCCGGGCCGTTACGATGCAGAACGCCCGACAAGCCTTCCGGCAGGGCCCCATGGAACAGTTGGGCTGTCCCGTTCAAACCCTCCGCCGGCGCGTCAACCATCCCCAGAGTCCATGGTTGGGTCAGGCGGGCCCGCTCGAAAGAGTCATAGACCGGATCAAGTTCAAGTGCGCGGGCCATGCCGGGCGCGGAGGCAACACCTCCAGCGGCCAGCATCAGACCCAGGGTTTCACGGCGATTGGTTTTCATGGCCAATACTCCTGCAAGGCAACAAATAGGGACAATTAGTGAAGGTTGATGGCGTGGCTGTTTTCGCCCGTAGAGACGGTAAACATCGCGTCATCCCAACTCGCCGGTCCAAACCGACCCATTGCGTTGTTGGAAAATGCGAACGGCTCGAGGGGCACGCCCATCAAATTGGTGCTCATCGCGCCATCACCATCCACATCATGGTACATTTTCAAGCCGTACTCGCCGGGCTCCAAACCATGGATCGTCACCGATTCATTGACATCATCAACCGTGACCATGGCGCCGTTGACCGCCTCACCAGCAACCCAGCCGCTTTCACTATGATAGACACCGATCTGCAACGAACCGGACATGGCTTGAATATTGGAAACTGTGATCGTGAGCGTTGTCGGTGCAACGTCATCCGTAGCATGGGCAAAAACCGGTGCCGCGATAGACAACAAGGCTGTGGTGGCAATTACGGGGAACAAAGTCTTCATTTTCAGGTCCTCTAATCAGGGCCCGGCACACAGCATCTGGGTTCACATCAAACCCGTTTCGCCGACCGGTTGAGTCGACAAAAACCAGGGATGTCCCGCATTGGAAGCGACATTGCGTGAGGGGGCTGATCAGCTTCGCGAAATACGCTAGATGTTGGTTCACGTATCGCGAAGTGACACCATGATTCCGACGAAACACATCAAAGCCGCCTTGCCCACCATAGCTACTGTCATTGGGGTGGGGACGTTTTTGGCCATTCTCGGCCCCTACGGCAGCGAGGGTCTCGCCTGGCCATCGCGCTGGCTGTATTGGACTGTGTTAATGGGCTTCGGCTGGACCGCCGGTATTGGGGTCACAATGGGGCTGGATCGCTGGGCGAGCCATTGGACCGACAGAAGTCGATACATTGCCGCATCCCTCCTGGTTGCAATTCCGGTCACCATTGCGGTCGCGTCGCTCCAGATATTGGCCGGCAGCAACATACAATTTGGCGGCTTTCTCCAACTCTACTTTTTTGTCTGGGTAATTTCCGCGGGTGTTACCGTCCTGACCTGGCTGATGGCCCGACGAAAGGCCGATGAAGCCGAACGCCAGATCGGCCGCGCTCTGCTCGACAAACTGCCTCATAAGCTCCGCCGTGCCACTGTCCTGGCCCTGGAATCCGAAGATCATTATCTGCGGGTGCACACCGATGCAGGTGATGCGCTCATACTCATCCGTCTGACCGACGCGATTTCCGCTGTAGAAGCCCTGGAAGGGGCCCGAACCCACCGTTCCTGGTGGGTGGCCAAGGACGCCGTCGAAACAGTATCCCGTGGCGACGGCCGGGCGATACTCACCTTGAGCAATGGTATTGAAGCGCCCGTCAGTCGAACCTATTCGGCGAAACTGCGTGAGGCGGGCTGGTACTAGGCCATCACGTCTCGCTTCTTGCGCATTGCCAACCACCATTCCACCAGGATCAAATTTGGAATCCAGCAGGTGAAACTGATGATCAGATACGCCTGGTCCGGATTCTCACTCATGAACATCAACGGTAATTGAAGGCGCAGCGAGATCGCCGCCATCGTCACCGCGAAACTGCGATACATCCAGCGTCGATGCTCATCGATCCGCCGCGCCATTGCCGTCCGCAAACCCCGGTAGGTCACAAGCAGCCAGACAACCGCCATCGCGCCAAAGCCCAGCGTCGCGATCGGGCCTGCCTCCGAACCAATCGCCAGCGCCAGCCCCGCACTACCGGCGGTAAAAACGCCGATCATATAAAGCCGGCCGATGAAATGATGCACGCGCGGCCGCTTGCCTCTCAGGCCCGGCAAAAATTGGAACGGTCCCAGCAATAGCGCAATCGAGCCAAAGCCCGCATGCACGGCCAGCAATTGAGGGCCAAAATTATTGCTCAACATGCCACTTCCGTCCGGGATATCTAATGGCAGATAGTAAAGAGATGCATAGGTGACGACGAGCACGCACAACAAGACCAGTATGATAAAGAGAGGTCGATTGATCCGCGGGCGGGAAAGATTGAGAGAAGACGGTTCGGACATGAGAACTCCTGTTTGGGTCTCTTGTCCCTAAACGGGTGACCCACATACCGCACCCGTAAAACCGTGAAGTGTTAGTCCAATACGCCAAATGTATCCCGGGCACGCTTCACGGTTCGTGAAATGTACGCTTTGACATCAACGTCAATCGTCGGCATAGGCTCGATTATGGAGAAGTCAGCCGCCTATCTGCCCACTCGGGCTTCCTGGCCCTTGGAACTCGCCTTGATGGCCGCCGTCGGCCTGTTTTTTGGTCTGGCGGGATTGTTTAATACCAGTGAAGCTCCGCTAAATTACCGCCTTGGATACTGGCTGCCGGTGATGATGTTTGGCGGCATAATTGTTATGCTCAGTGAGCTGGCCTGGAACCGGCTGTCCGCACTTCCCCTAAAATCCGCAGCCGCGTCCTTTATTGCCGTGACCGTTATCGCCACGTCTGGCGAGTGCTTTGTTGTGGCGCTTTTCGATGGCCCACACGACGTCACCATGCCCAACTATTATTACATCGGTCAGCTTTGGCTCAATGTCGTGATCGTGATGATACCCATGGTCGCAATGATGCGGGTCCTGCGAATATTCCTGCTTCGCCCCCGCGTGACATCCGAGTCCTCGGTTGTGTCCCCAGACCCGTCAAACCCGAGCATCGAAATTCCGTCCCTGATCGCATCCCGGCTTCGGGCGCCATTGCGCACATCCACATTGCACGCCATCCAGGCCGAGGATCATTATATTCGCATCTTCACCGCCGACGGCGATGACTTGATCAAAATGCGTTTCGCCGATGCGCTCTCCAGCCTGCAAACTTACCCCGGTTTTCGGCTGCACCGCTCCTGGTGGGCCGCCGAAGCGGCGATACAGGGCGCGCGTTTTAAGAATGGCCGTGGCCAGGTCAGCCTGACCGGAAACGTCACCGCCCCGCTCAGCCGCACCTATGCCGGTGAGCTGCGCGAGGCGGGATGGCTGGGTTGATTGCCGGCGCGAACCGGCTGGGACAAGGGTCAACCCAGACGAGGTTCCCAATAACTGTTCACAATCTGCCAGCGATCATTGAGCTTCGTCAGCAAAACCCACTCAGTCCGGTCGGCTGCATCAATCCGAGCCGCACCTGTCCGCTGTGTCGCCTCAAACACTGTGACGGTTGAGGCCTGCTCGGCGACTCCCCGCTCTTCCAATTCGATCTCGATCATCTCAAGTGTCTCCGGCTGCAGGTATTCCCTCCGGCCACCGCGCACAACATGGCGACGATCTGCGTCTGGATACATTGCTGCAATCACCGGCGCATACTCGCCCGCATCCCATCCCGCCGCATAGCCACTGACAACGTCGTCAATCAAAGCCATGTCGGCTTCCCGGTTGGGGTTATCGATCAAACTGTATCCGCCATAGGCGCAATTGATGAACACCCACTCGCCATTGATATGCGTGCCGAGAAAGTAGTCATACCAATCCTGGTCTGCGGTGAGCCGCAGCAAACCCATCGATTCGGTCGATTCAAAGAAATTCACGCCGACTGTCGAGGTAACCGGGTCCAGGCGATGATTGTAATTGTAAACCGAGCCGAGCACTTGAAGGGTTCCAGGCGGTAATTGTTCGATGATCTGGATATCCGTGCCCCAATAGTTCTCCGTCACGCCGATTTTCGACAATTCTGGATGGACAGTCGACAACACCATTTCCGGGTCCCGGGCGTAAAAACCTCGGGCAAACGTGTCAGCGAGCTCCGTCAACGCCGCTTCGGTTTCTGCATCGTCTGCAAGCGCAGCTCCACCGGTCACATTGCCGACGATCAATGCCGCTAAAAACAAATTCTTCATCACCATCCCCTCTCAACTTAAGAGGAACAATAATTCATCAAATCCATTTTAGTGTTTAATTTCAGTAAGTTTGATCAACAAAAAGTGAGACACTTCCAAAACGTGCTAGCGCTTTGAATTCATTACGTTACATGTAACGAAAATCGATGATCTTGCGCACGCAACCATTGATCTGGTTATCTCGGCCGACGAAACGCACGCCACTCATCTGCGGTCTGACCCCAGATATCGGCCATCATGCCAAAACCGGCGACCTCAACTTCGCGACCGCTATTGGTCGAGCCGAGCTTGCGCGCCACACCCTGACTTCCGACATTGTCTGGATCGATCAGATGGATGATCGAATCCCAGCCCAAATCATCAACGACGTGGTCCATACAGGCGGCCGCCGCTTCCGTCGCATAACCCTTGCGCCAGGTTGAGCGATTCATCGACCAGCCGATTTCTGGCTGCGGCCAGCCGTGCGGATACCAGGGGCCAACACGGCCAATCCAGTCGCCCGATTCACGTTCAAGGACTGAAAAGAACCCGTAACCGCGAACCTGCCAATGGCCGATAATCGTGCACAGAGCCCGCCAGGCGATCGGCGGGGATTGGGTGCCGCCAATAAATTGTGTCGTCTCTTCATCTGCCATTAGCGCGCAGATTGGTTCAAAATCAGCAATTACCGGAGCCCGAAGGATCAGGCGTTCCGTCTCTAAAACTGGATAGGTCATGGGCAGATGCCACACTGTGCACTCCGTCGCGTCAAGCGTGAATTCCACTCAGACAGCCCGGTCATGGAATAGCACTGTGCGTGCAGTTATCGAACGATACCCTCCTCGCACGTGGGAGATAGCAAGGATAGGCAGCCGGTCTTTTTCAAATGACGTCTTAAAACGGCCCGATCTTTGCTGAATAAAGCTTTCGTGTTGTGAAATCGATTGGGTGTGTGGCTATGAATGAGCAAGACCGTCCCGGGATGGTACGACTGCTGCTCTACATGATCCTCGCAGCGGGGCTCGCTGGAGGCGTGACCGGTTGGATCTATGCGGGTGAGACCTTTGATTGGGTCGCCGGTCTGAATTTGCCAGTCTGGGTCCCAACGCAAGTGGTCATAACCGGCACCTGGATCGTCATGTTCCAATTGGTCGCCATGTCGCTTTGGCTCGTACAACGGTCTGGTCGCGATGGCATGCGAACATTTGCCTCAATCTTGATTGTCGGTTTGTTCGTCGCGATTTTCGCGCGCATCTATATCTATTTCGGCATTCAGGATGTGACGATGGGCTTCGCGCTCTCTCTGGGTAATTGGATTTATGCACTTTTTGCCATCGCATTCATCGGTCGCGCCAACCGTCCTGCCGGTTATCTTCTTTGGCCATTATTTATCTGGCAGTCCTTCGGACTGATCTTGTGCTTCGAAATCATGCGTCTGAATTCGGGCGCGATTGGCGTCGCCAGTTTTTGACTTCCGTAAATGATTCAAAAATAGCGCGCCTGATTTTCCTAAGCGATGTTGAGCGTGTTTGCCGTGCCTTTGCCGCGCAAGCTGCAGCGCGAGCCAGACAAGACAGCCGTGACGGCGACCTTGCGCCGGGACCATGAGCGACGCAGCCAATCGGCTGTTCCGTCCAAGCCCCCCCGACAGATTATTGGCGATCCTCTATCAATTACCGTCCGCCAGATGGCGCGATGGCCGAGCGCCTCTTTGACATCGCCGCACAAAAAAGCCGCCCACTCAACTGAGGGGCGGCTTCCTTGAAACGAGGGCGTGTTACGCCAGGTCTGGTGCCAGACCCTTGCAGGCCGCAACGAGGCCTTTGACCGACTCAACAGAGTGATCAAACATAGCCTGCTCTTCTTCATTGAGATTGATTTCGACGATCCGCTCAACACCACCGGCGCCGATGACGACGGGCACACCAACATACAAATTGTCCTGGCCAAACTCATTGGTCAGATGTGCCGCGGCAGGCAAGACGCGCTTCTTGTCGCGCAAATAGGCTGTCGCCATTTCAATCGCGCTCTCGGCCGGTGCGTAAAACGCAGAACCATTGCCCAGAAGGCCAACAATCTCGCCGCCACCCTTGCGGGTACGATCCACAATCGCGTCCATCTTCTCCTGGGTCGACCAGCCCATTTCGATCAGATCGGGAACCGGAATGCCGGAAACCGTGGAATAGCGCAGCAGCGGCACCATTGTGTCGCCATGACCGCCCATCACGAAGGCATTCACGTCTTCGATCGACACATTGAACTCTTCCGCCAGGAACCAGCGGAAACGGGCGCTGTCGAGAACGCCGGCCATGCCGACGACTTTATTCCGCGGCAAACCAGAAAATTCACGCAACGCCCAGACCATCGCATCAAGCGGGTTGGTGATACAGATCACAAACGCGTCCGGTGCGTGCTGGGCAATGCCCTCGCCGACAGCCTTCATCACCTTCAGATTGATGCCCAGCAGATCATCGCGGCTCATGCCCGGCTTGCGCGGCACACCAGCCGTCACGATGCACACATCCGCGCCAGCAATCGCGGCATAATCATCAGAGCCGACCAACTTGCTGTCCTTGCCGAAAACCGGGCTGGCCTCGCAAAGATCGAGCGCCTTGCCCTTGGCGGTGCCCTCGGCAATGTCAAACAGGACCACATCACCCAGCTCCTCACGGGCTGCGATATGGGCCAGGGTTCCACCGATCATGCCGGATCCGATGAGAGCAATCTTGTTACGGGCCATAGGAGGCTCCTCTTGCGGGTAAAATTTGGTGGCGGAAAATGAATATGGAGGCGGTCTAGCCTTCCCCGGCGCTGGCGACAAGATCAACACGGCTTGAGCGACAACAAAGCGCAGTCAGAATTGCAATTCCGGCAGGGTCAGACGCAGCGTCCGGCCATCAGATTTGCGGACAATTTCACGAACACCCGGCTCATACGACACAGTCCGGCAAGCCGGCGATGCGGTGTAATATTGATAACAACATTGATGCCCCGCGGGCGCACCGCGCGTACAGGTCTTGCACTCATCATAGAAATCCACTGGCGCATCTGCATGTCGGATTGGCAGGAAGCCCGCCGCCTCCAGCACCCGCCGCGACGGGTCGCCATAGCGGGCGCGACCAGCCCCGGTCCGCAGATTTTCCAGCGGCGCTATCTTGAGGCCGAAATAGGCCATCAGCCGGGCCTGCATCATCGGCTTTTGCAGACCAAAACCGGTATGCGCCTCATGGACCAACGCGCCGCCCAGTTCAAACAATCCCGCTTCCAGGGGCAAAACACCTGCAATCGCCAAGAGGCTATCCGGATCACCGACGTCTCCGGCTTCATCGATGATCGCCACCATCACACCGCGCGTCATCGCATCGGCAAACACGGTCGCATCTCGATGGATCACTCCGCCCCGCGCCTGGGTGAGCGTGTAGGCGGCCAGTGTGTCGGAGGTCGGAAAGCCGGGTTCCGAGCTGAGATGAAGGCGTGCGTGCATGCACGCCTTCTATCCCGGATTGCCAGGCAGGTTCAATCTCCGCGCAGCGTCAGCCCGTCAATAGCGGCCAGGCGACCATGATCGTCCCGACAAGGCCCGCGGTGAACAGCATCGTGCGGATGAAGGGAATGCCGAGCCAATAACTGGGCATATAGGCCACCCGCGCCAACGCGTAGAGTTGCGCGCCCATAACTGTCGTGGCGGTGTGCGTGTCGGTGACATGGGCGATCAGCACGACCGGGGTAAACATCGCCAGACTTTCCAGCTGGTTTTGCACCGCACGCGCCCCACGACCAACCAGTTTTGGATTATCACGCGCCTCATCGCGCGCGCCCGCCTGCCGCAAGGCACCAAACGCCACCAGCCCGGTCACACCCTGAAACACGATCCCGGCCATCAACATGCCCACCGAGGCCAGCAGCATCCATAATTCGATTGTCATCACACAATTCCTCTTGTTTCCACGTCACGCAATTAGCGATGCATCCACGCACATGCCATCGATCCATTTTCATCCTAGCTATGCGCCTGTGCATTCCCTATATCGTCTCCATGGACTGGAGAGATTTGCAAACCTTCCTGGCGACGGCCGAAGCCGGCTCAACGCTGGGGGCCTCCGAGGCTTTGGGCCTCGATCAGAGCACGGTCTCGCGCCGTGTTACCGCGTTTGAGAAGGCCATCGGCCAGCGCCTGTTTGAGCGGCTGCCGTCGGGCCTGGTGATGACACCCGCCGGCGAACGCATGCTGGCCACAGCGCGCGGCGTCGATAGCGACATTCACGCGCTGGAACGCCAAATGATCGGTGAGGACCCCGCCCTGCATGGCGATATCCGCCTGACCGTTCCACCCTTGATGCTCGACGCTTTCGTTGCCCCGATCCTGCAGGACTTCCACCGGCGTCACCCTGAGGTACATCTTGAGATCGATGTTTCAATGGCGGAGATGAACCTGACCAAGCGCGAAGCCGACATCGCCATTCGCGGCTCCAACACCCCGCCGGAGCACTTGATCGGACGCTGTGCCGGTCGCTATCACCTCGCCGTCTACGCCCATCGTGATCTGGCAGGAAAGCCTGAAGACCTGCCCTGGATTGGCTGGGGCGAACCCGGCGAACTCGACGCCTGGATCACCGAGCATGGCTTGCCACCCGCCAAGGAAGTCGTCTGGCGGGTTGATGGCATGGAGGGACAAATCGCCATGGTGAAAGCCGGTCTCGGCATCACGGCAATCCCCTGCCCGCTCGCCGATGCCGAACCGGACCTGGTCCGTGTTTATCCAGACAAGAGTTGGCCCAATCGCGATATCTGGGTGCTGACCCACAAGGATTTGATGCCCTCACCGCGCATCCGCACCCTGTTCAACTTCCTCGCCGACGAGCTGCGCTCAAGACGCGTCGTTTTGGAAGGCAATAGCGGCTAGCTCAGCGCCTCGGCCAGGCGATCAAACACCAGACGGATTCGACGACTGGTGTGCAATTCACGATGCGTCACCAGCCAGACCGGCACCGGGATGGACGGCAAGCTCGGCAGGGCCAGTTCGAGCTCTGGGTGAAAGTCAGCGATATCCCGGGTCAACATGCCGACACCCAATCCCCGGCGCATCAATTCCAGGGTGACCGTGCCACTGCCAGAGCTCAGTCGAAAACTGGCGGGTGTCAGCATCAGCCCGATCTCGGCGAAGGCTGCAATAACAAGATCATTCTGCTCAAACCCGATGAAGTCTAGCTTGGCGAGTTCCTCAACGGTCTGCGGTCGACCATGCTGTTCCAGAAACTGTTTCGAAGCGTAAAGCTGGCCCTGGGTTTCGCGCAGCAGCTTGCAGATCAGATCCGGTTGCTCCGGCCGCGCATGTCGGATGGCGATGTCCGCCTCACGCTTTTTCAGATCGCGCACATCATTGGACGCGATAATTTCGATTTCGATCTGCGGTGCCTCCTCGCGCAGAGCCGCCAGTACAGGCGGCAGAAAATACGTCGCCATCATATTGGTCGCTGTGATTGTGACCTGGCCTTCAATCGCCTGCGACCGGCCCGAGGCCGTCAATGAAATCCGGCCCGCTGCCTCGCCCATGGCGCGCACATCATCCATCAATTCAAGGCCTGGCCCGGTCAAATCCATAGATCTATGCCCACGCTCAAACAGGGTTACGCCGAGCGATTTCTCCAGGGCAGTAATCTGCCGGCTGAGCGTTGGCTGCGTCTGCCCCAGCGCCCTCGCCGCAGCCGAGAGCGACCCCTCCTCCACGGTTGCGAGGAAGGCGCGGATCTGATTCCAGTCAAAGGATGTGCCGAGCTTATTCATCGATTTTCGTATACCAGATCTACGCAAAACAACAATTTATATCACATATGCGTATGCCTATAATTATCGCAACACAGGCACAACACAGGCACAACACAGGCGCAATTCAGCGCAAACAACAAGAGCACAGGCGAAGACCATGCGTAATGACACAAAATTCTGGGACAAGATGGCCTCCGGCTATGCCAAGTCCGCAATCGGCGACGAGGCGAGCTATCAAATCAAGCTGGCCAAAACCCAGGAATATTTCACGGCCGACACCGAGGTGCTCGAATTTGGCTGCGGCACCGGCTCCACCGCCATCATTCACGCCCCTCACGTGAAACACATTCTCGCGACCGACATCTCCGAGAATATGCTCGCCATTGCCCGCACCAAGACGGTTGAGGCCGGCATTGAAAACATCACCTATCAGCAAACCACCCTCGAAGCTCTCGAGGTGCCAAACGCCGGCTATAACGTCATCCTGGGCCTCAGTATTCTGCACCTGCTGCGCGACCGCCGCGTTGCCATCGCGCGCGCACATGATTTGCTCAAGCCCGGTGGCGTGTTTGTCTCCAGCACCATCTGCATGGCCAATCGTATGTGGTGGATGGCTCCCTTTATGACGCTCGGTCGCTGGTTTGGCATGCTCCCGGTCTTGCGGTTTTTCACCAGATCGCAATTGGTCCGCAGCCTGACCGAGGCGGGTTTCGAGATCGAACACCACTGGACACCGAAAAAAAGCCAGACGGCGTTTATTGTGGCGCGAAAGGTTTAGTGCGGCCTGGCACCGGCCAGGCAGGACAGACAAAACGTCATGCTGGCGAAAGCCAGTACCCAAATCAAAAAGCGCCGGTGTGTGCAAACTGGGTCCCAGCCTTCGCTGGGATGACGGTTTGGGATCACGGTGCGAAAATGGCAAAGCCAGTTTTTGCTAGACACACGCATGCCCGTAATATAACCATATAGTTATGGAACTGAACAGTTATACAAACCCACCGGCAAATCTAGACGCGATATTCAGTGCACTCGCCGATCCGACACGACGCGATATCCTGTCGCGACTGGCGCAGGGCGAAGCCAGCGTCAATGAGATCGCCGAACCCTTCCAGATCAGCCAGCCCGCGATTTCGCGACACCTCAAAGTGCTCGAACGCGCCGGCCTCGTCGAACGCGATATCGACCAACAACGCCGGCCGGCAAAGTTAAAGGCCGATCAAATGGCCCTCGCCGTCGACTGGCTCAATGATTTCAAGAAATTCTGGGGCGACAGCTTCGACCAGCTCGATGCGGTCCTTGTCACCCTCAAGCAAAATCAGTCAAAGGAACCCGACCATGAGTGAGCTCCCTGAATTCATTTTCGACCGTGTCTTCGACGCCCCGCGTGATCTGGTCTGGAAGGCCTGGACTGATCCAGAGCTGCTGCACCAATGGTATGGCCCCGGCGCCGACACGATCATTCACAAATTCGATCTGGAGCCCGGCGGCGAATGGCTCAATGAGATGAAATGGGGCGACAACTCCATGTATCAAAAAGTCGTCTTCCAGACCGTCACGCCCACCACGGAAATGGTCTGGCACCATTATTCCTCCACCGATTCCAATTGGGTCTCCAGCCCCAACCCGCAAATGCCCGACTGGCCAGCCCTGCTGCTCACCACGGTCACGTTTGAAACGGTCGGCGACAAGACAAACGTCCGCCTCAGCCAAATCCCCCACGACGCCTCCGACGCCGAACTGGCCTGCTTTGCCAAAGTCATGGGCAATATGAGCAAGGGCTGGGGTGCTGGATATGAGATCCTGGACAAGGTGCTGGCCGATTTGCGCGTGGCCTAGCGCTGACTTGGCAGGACAAACAAAACGTCATGCTGGCGAAAGCCAGTACCCAGATTGAAAAGCGCCGGTGTGTGTAATCTGGGTCTCAGCCTTCGCTGGGATGACGGTGATGGCTGGAAGGGTGGGTGCTACTCCTCCTCCAGCGAAAACAATTCCTCCACCGACACATCCAGCGCCTTCGCCAGCTTCAGCGCCAACACGGTCGACGGAATAAACACCCGGTTCTCGACCGTATTGATCGTCTTGCGCGTCACGCCCACCGCTTCGGCCAATTGTGCCTGGGTGAGATTATTGCGGGCGCGCAATTCCTTGAGGCGGTTATTGAGGATGTGCGGATTCAAGCCGCCTCCTCCGCATCCGCGCGATTAATGCTGGCAAACACCAAAATCGGTACGGAAATTCCTACAATCAGCAGAATCCGGATCGCAATCGAAGCCGTAAAATCAATCATTAAATCCATTGCCATCAGACCGGAAATGACGGCAATCAAAGTGATATAGCCGATGCGAAACGCCTTCGCCTGATCCTGGCCATACGCCTCATCCTGAATCACCGATTGTTTGCGGCTCTTCCCCAGCTTGCTGGCATAATTGAGCATCATGATCATCGCCGCCACCCAGCCCAAAGCGCCGATCAAAACGGCAAACGGGATCACCAGATTGCTCATCTCCGTGCCCCAGCCGCGCAGATGCACAATCTCGTCGGCCAATTGCCCGCCCTGCCAGACCGCGAACGAAATCGCGACCCAGAACAACATCGTGTTTCTCTGCCCGATCAACTTGCTGACTTCATCCATAACGCACTCCTCATGTAACCCTTAAGTTACATGGAACCTATGCGTTACACGATGGGTCGTCAAGGTTACATTTTGGTTTTGTGCATTTCCGCTCACAAACCGTCATCCCAGCGAAACCTGGGACCCAGATTGAAAGGCGCCGGTGTGTGTAATCTGGGTCCCAGCTTTCGCTGGGATGACGTTTTTATACATAGCCCCGGCGCGTCACCCAGAACTAGCGCTTGATCGCCATCAAGATACCATCACCAATCGACGTAAACGCCATGTCCACGCGGTCATCATCGCGGACCTTGCTGGCCAGGGCGTTCAGTGCGGCGGTGTCGGGATCAGCGGCGATTTGGGCCGGGTCGGCGACGTGACCAGACCATAACACATTGTCAAACAGGATGATGCCGCCGGGACGCAGGAGTTTCAGGCCGGCTTCGAAGTAAGTGTCATAGCCGGTCTTGTCGGCATCGATGAACATCATATCGGCGTGGCCAGCAATGTCATTGATCAGCCCGCCCAGCGTGTCGCGGCCATCGCCAATGCGCAGTTCGATCTGATCACCCACGCCCGCCTCGTCCCAATAGGACTTGGCGCGGTCGGTATAATCCTCGGAGATATCGCAACCATACAGCTTCGCCGCATTGCCATGCATATCGACCATGGCCAGCATTGTCGCCAACGCCGAATAGCCGGTGAACACGCCGACTTCGACGGCAATCTTGGCATTCACCAGACGTGCGCAGATTTGCAGAAAGGAGCCCTGCTCCGGACTGATCTGCATCACCGCCACATCACCCATCGCATCGGTCTCGGCCCGGCATCGCGCCAGCGCGGCGTGCTCAGCGCGATTGGCCTTGCGAATGTAATCGGTCAGGGTTTCATTGAGCGTGATCGAACGGGACATGCGGAACTCCGGCTGCTAGAAAATCAGACCAGCAAATTCACGCCAACCGCCCCGCTTGTCCACCGCCAAAACCGCATAACCCTTTTTCCGGAACCGCCATGAATTATACCATCCGCACCATGCGCCGCGCCGACCTCGACCTCGCCAGCGAATGGGCGCGCCAGGAAGGCTGGAATCCCGGCCTCGACGATGTCGACCCGTTTTACGCCGCCGATCCGGAAGGCTTCCTGATTGGCGAAGTTGATGGCGAGCCGGCCAGCGTCATCTCCGTCGTGCGCTATGGCAGCGATTACGCCTTCCTGGGTTTTTACATCTGTGCCCCCAAATTTCGTGGACAAGGTCTGGGTTGGAAAATCTGGCAGGCCGGGATGGATTTCCTCGGCGATCGCACGATCGGCCTCGACGGTGTCATCGACCAGCAGGACAATTATCGAAAATCAGGATTTATCCTCGCCCACCGAAATATCCGCTTTGGCGGTTGTGTCGAAATCAACACCGTGGGTGATGAGAATGTCACAGCCGTAACTGCCCCCGCCATGCACCACATCTCGCACATGGACGGGAAACTCTGCCCGGCGCCGCGAAAAGCCTTCACAACCCTTTGGGCGAGAAATGATATAAGTCGACGTTTCAGCCTGTTACTGGAGGAAAATGGAATACCCGTCGGTTGGGGAACGATCCGTAAATGCCATGACGGACACAAAATAGGCCCCCTCCTTGCCCCCACCGTGACAGGGGCCGAGGCGCTCTTCCGGGGCCTCTGTCACCATGTCGGTAAGTCCACGATCTATCTGGACGTCCCAGAACCCAATAAAGCGGCGCTTGTCCTCGCCGACAAATACGGCTTATCCCCGGTGTTCGAAACCGCTCGGATGTATCGCGGCAAACCTCCATCGCTCCCACTGGAGCAGGTTTGGGGCATCACCACGTTTGAATTGGGTTAAACTCAGTCTGCAAGCTCAATTCGATCCGCGGAAAGATAAGCTTCACTCCGCATCTCAATCAGGCGCGACGCGGTACGTTCAAACTCGAAATTGCCATCGCCGGCTGGGTATAGTTGTGAGGGTTCGGCAGCCGCACTCATGACAAGCTTCGCCTTTGCCTCATACAGCGCATCGATCAGTGTGACGAAGCGCTTAGCTTCATTGCGTTTGTCGGCCGTCATCGCCGGAACATCTTCCAGCAAGACCGTATGAAAGCGCCCAGCGATCGCCAAATAATCCGCCGCACCCAAGGGACGTGCGCACAATTCCTCAAACCCAAAACGTGCCACGCCGGCCGCCTCGCGCTCGATTCTCAGATCGCGCCCCTGAACCCGAAGGACACACGATTGCGCCGCCGCGCCCTGGGTCAAACGCGTCCAGGCTGCACGCATCGCCACATTGGTAGCCTCATCAAGTGGGCAATAATATACCGGAGCGGCTTGCAATTGTTGCAAGCGGTAATCGGTCTCGCCATCAAGGGAAATAGGCTCCAGACGAACCTTCAACGCGGAAATAAATGGCTCAAACAATTGCCGGTTAATACCGTTCTTGTAGAGGTCATCGGGATGCCGATTGGAGGTGGCAACAACGACCACACCTTCGGCAAACAAACAATCAAACAAACGCCCCAAAATCATCGCATCGGCAATATCGCTGACTTGAAACTCGTCAAATGCCAACAAACGTGCCTCACGCGCCAAAGCCCTAGCGACCGGTGGGATCGGGTCGTCACCCGCATCGCGAACATATTCCTTGCGACGCTTGCGCTGACCCCGATCAAGCGCCCGCCAAACGCCGATGCGCGTGTGGACGTCCTGCATGAATTCGTGAAAATGCACCCGGCGCTTCTGAGCTATCCGCGCTTGGTCGATGAAGATATCCATCAACATCGACTTGCCGCGCCCCACCCCGCCCCACAGATATAATCCACGCGGGGACGGCTGGGCCTTGCCAAAAAGCGGCTTTCTACCGGGCTTCCAGGATTTCAGACGCACCGACAGGTCCGTCAGCGCCAATGCAACCCTTTCCTGGTCTGCATCCGCTGTCAGCTGCCCCGAGTCCACACGCTCGCGCCACAATGATATCGGCGTCGTCATGGCGTCAATCTAGTGCCGAGAGGTTGCATTTGGGTCAATAGGATTGAGGTGCGCCGAACCAGTGCGCGAACCGGGCACCCCCTGGCAGCACCGGCTGAAAATCGAGGATTTTTGACGCATATTCACGCAACAAAATACCATATACCATTGATAATAAACACCATTTACATCTACTAAAAAATTACCCTCGAGGGTTGAATTTTTGTTTTTCGCATATTATTTCTTGGGAATAAGATCACTCAAATTGAAATTTTCAACCCATGCCTGATTCAAATTCCGCTCTTTTTGTGCATTTCGGTCTCGGAAAATGTGCCAGTACATTTATTCAAAATGTCTGGACTCTCGACCCGCAATATACATGCCTGAATTTGACCCAGATGGCGGAAAGTATTCATACATTGATCGCCGCAGGTAAGGCAGGTTCCATCCCGCCCTTCCGCACAAATATCACCGCCCAACCCGGCACCACCATGGTCGCCTCGTCCGAAGCGCTTACCTGGGCATTTGTCCGAACACCGAGCATGCAGCACCTGATCCCTCAGGTTCAAAAAGAAGCAATTCGCATTATCGGTGAATCGTCACTTTCGCGTAAGGCACTGATTTTTGTGCGAAATCCTTTGGATTGGATCCGCGCTTGTCACGAACAATCGCTTAAGGAAGGTTTGTCGCAAAATGGCGAAGCCTTCTCCAAAACCAACGCGGTATTGATTGAATCTGTTCTTGATCTTAAGCGGATCAAGTCCTTGTTGGAGGCCCATTTCGACGAGGTCATTTTCCTGTCCACCGACCAATTGCGGTCCAAGCCGGATCAATTTTGGAAGACCTATAGCACCGCGCTCGACGCCCCGACGCCCTCTGATACCGCCATCAACACCATCACAAACAATGACGCCCTGAAAAATCCGTCACTTGGGCGCCGGCGAACCCAGCTTGGGCTGATCAATCGACAGCTCAACTTGCTGGAGGAGGCATGGAGGGGGCTCGAGGGCCTGCCCGGGTTTGCCGAAGTCGAGCGTCGCGCATTCCTGAATCACTACAAGACCAGCACACGCTGGGCCGCGCGCAGGGTCGCAGAATTTGGAACTGACGATATTTTAAATGAAATCTGCGGCGTGGTGACCACCCAGATTGAAGATGAATTTGCCGTTATTCCGATAAGCGATCGATTGCGCGCCCATCTATTGGAAAACTTCTATGAACCGCTGCTCGGGACTCCGCACATCCCTCAAGACGTGCTGGATTCCTATAAGGATCACATCTGTTCCGTAAAACAAATCGCGACCTAGCTATCCGGATCAGGCGTCGACCTCTGCTTCCAGGGCATTGTCCTGGATAAATTCACGCCGTGGCTCCACCACATCGCCCATCAGCTTCGAGAACAGCTCATCGGCGGTATCGGCAGCGTTGATAGAAACTTGCAGCAACAAACGCGCATCGGGATCAAGAGTTGTGTCCCAGAGCTGATCAGGATTCATCTCACCCAGCCCCTTATAGCGCTGGAATTTCATACCTTTAGTACCCGCCGCAATCACCGAATCAACGAGTTGACTTGGTGTGTTGATGAGCGTTGTTTCGCCCTTGGTAACAAACTCAGACGTGCCGGAATAATCCTCCGCGATCAGCAGGGCGCGCTCGGTCAGACGTCTTGCATCCGGGCTTACGCGAAGGTTGAGGTCTAGAACAACCCTCTCAGTGACGCCGCGCACAACACGCTCCATCACCAGGTTTTCTTCGTCATCCACCCGGGCAGACCAACCTTTTTCGCCTTCATCCGCCGACGCATTGAGTTGAACCGCTGTACGGGCGAGAGATTCGGCATCCGGTTTTTCAACCAGCGCGCCGGCAAGCGCGGCGGCCTCAAGCGCAAACTCCGGTGCGCGGGCCTTCATGCGCAAGACTGATGATTTTACCTTACCCGCCGTATCAACACGCGCCGCAAGATCCTGTCCGGCAAGCACTTCACCATTGCGCAGCGTTAGACTGGCTTCGCTGACGCCTTCCTCAATGAGGTAGGCATCCATCTCCGGCTGATCCTTCACATAGCGCTCAGATCGGCCACGCGTGATCTTGTAGAGCGGTGGCTGGGCGATATACAAAAAGCCGCGCTCGATCAGCTCAGGCATCTGGCGGAAGAAGAAGGTCAGCAATAGAGTTCGAATGTGCGCACCATCGACATCCGCATCGGTCATGATGATGACCTTGTGGTAGCGCAATTTTTCGTAATCAATCTGGTCACGACCAATACCCGCGCCCAGTGCGGTAATCAGGGTACCGACCTGTTCAGAGCCGAGCATCTTGTCGAACCGCGCACGCTCGACATTGAGGATTTTACCCCGAAGCGGCAGAATGGCCTGGTTCTCACGATTTCGGCCTTGCTTGGCAGAACCACCCGCGGAATCACCCTCCACTATGAAGATTTCGGATTTAGCCGGATCCTTCTCCTGGCAATCCGCCAGCTTGCCCGGGAGCGAGGTGATATCCAGCGCCGACTTCCGCCGCGTCAACTCACGCGCCTTGCGGGCCGCTTCACGGGCAGCTGCGGCCTCGATAATTTTGCCAACGATTTGTTTGGCCTCGGCCGGGTGTTCCTCAAACCATTCCGCAAGGGCTTCGCCGACGATACCCTCGACCGCCGGACGCACTTCAGACGAGACAAGCTTGTCCTTGGTTTGGGAAGAGAATTTCGGATCAGGCACTTTGGCAGAAAGCACGCAGGTCAGGCCCTCACGCGCATCCTCGCCGCTGATCGAAATCTTGGCCTTCGCCGCCAAACCCGAGGAATTCGCGTAATTATTGATCACACGCGTCAGAGCACCCCGGAAACCGGCCAGGTGCGTCCCACCATCCCGCTGGGGAATATTGTTGGTGAAACAGAGAACGTTCTCGTGATAGCTGTCATTCCACTCCAGCGCCGCCTCTACATTCACGCCGTCCTTGTCGCCATGGATGAGGACAGGGGGTGTAAACAATGGCGTTTTGGAGCGATCCAGATGCGACACAAAAGCTGCAACACCGCCCTCATAAACCAAGACTTCTTCCGTCGCCTCTGCGGGACGTTCATCCCGTAGGACAATCTTCACGCCGGAATTCAAAAAAGCCAGCTCACGCAATCTGTGCAGCAGGGTATCGTGATCAAATTCGATCATCGAGAAGGTCGCGTCCGATGGGTAGAAACGGACTTCGGTCCCCTTCTGCCCACTGGCATCGCCAACCACGGCGAGATCCTCGTCTGCCTCACCATGACGGAAGCGCATATAATGCTCTTTGTCATTGCGCCAGATGCGAAGATCCATCCATTCAGACAGCGCATTCACCACGGAAACGCCCACACCGTGCAAACCGCCGGAGACTTTGTAGGAATTCTGATCGAATTTTCCGCCAGCATGCAATTGGGTCATGATCACCTGCGCGGCAGACACTCCCTCCTCAGGGTGCATGTCGACAGGGATACCGCGTCCATCATCGCGCACACTTGCAGATCCGTCAGCGTGCAGCACAACCGTTACGGCCGTACAATGTCCCGCCAGGGCTTCATCGATCGCGTTATCGACAACCTCATAGACCATGTGGTGCAGGCCGGAACCGTCATCGGTATCGCCGATATACATTCCGGGACGCTTGCGCACGGCATCGAGCCCTTTGAGGACCTTGATCGAGTCGGCGCTGTATTCTTGATTCGGTGTTTCGCTCATGGCCATTTTGTACCCTGCTTCGCGTCGGCTGGCCATCCGTGCGCGCACGCGCGCGACTCTTTATAGGCAGTTTTTCATTTGCCCTCGAAATCGCGCTATCGAAAGACCAGAACCAGGCTAATTGCCAGCATCACAGAACCGGTCAGAATGTCAGCTCCACGCCGGACTTGCGGTGTTGTCAGCCAGTCTCGGGCCCGATGTGCCAATGCGATGTAAAAGCCGGCCGTCGGAACGGCCAGCACGGTCATGAGAAGCAGCATCACAGCGTAATTTGCCGGAGTTATTTCCGAGAGCGGGAGAAAGGCCGGTACCAAGGTTAAATAGAAAATGATCGGCTTGGGATTGGAGAGCGGCATCGCGATGCCGGCCAGATACGTCGCCGCCAGACCCCGTTTCGAACCGGTGGCAAATATGGGCTTGGGTCGTGCGCCAGTCCACGCGCTCCAATACGCCCGCCCGGCCATCCAGAGTAGATAGCTGACACCGACCACTTTTGCGAAGAGCCAAAACGCTCCCAATTGTTCAGCAATGGCGCTCAACCCAGTCACAGCAAGGGTGAACCAAAACATATCACCGGTCAGAATGCCCGCCCCATAAGTTGCGGCATTCCAGGGCCCTGCATCCAGTGTTCTCGCAATCATGGCTGCAATGCCGGGCCCGGGCGTTACAAACAGGATGAGCAGTGCCCCGGCAAATAGCAGCAAATTCTCCGGACTCATGAAGCGGGCTCCGTCACAAGATAACCGTATATAAATTCAGCCATTTCGATCGCAAATTTGTTGCCATCCATTGAGACGATCGCTCCCGGCCCGTCCTTAGGATACAATCCCTTTTCGACATAGATCGAGCTGAAAACATAGGTGACCAGCTCAGCTGTTTCACGATTGATTGGGCGCTTTATTTCGTCGGAAAACTCTTCGAGAGCCTTCATATAGCCCTCCACAGACGCCTCTAATAGAGCGTCCCATTCATCCCCAATCAAATCGGGCCGCAAGCGCCCATAGAGATGCGCCGCCCGAATGATATGGGCCTCAGGCACCAAAAACTCCCATCCGGATCGGGCGATCGTGTGCAAGGCTTGCCTCAACCCGAACTCTGGCTCGACCCGAACCTGGGTTTCCGGATTACTATTGAACTCCATCAGGCGTGCCTGGTAGATCTCAAAAATCACCGGGATAAAGGCGTCTTTATTCTCAAAACGGCGATAAACACTGCCGACGGACAAGCCGGCTTGCTTAGCAATATCGGCCACAGATATCTGGTCAAACGCGCGCGAACGCAACTCTACTTCCAGTGCCCGCACAAGCTTGTCCCGCGTTTCACGGGATCGCTTCTGCGTCGCTGGCTTCACACCCTCTGCCATTAATTTTCGCCTCCACCCTTGACGGGGAACATCGCTTTTCATATATGTGAATGAGAATTCGCGTTCACATATTCTATCGCCTTGCAAACCACAGATCAATCGACCTTGTCAAACCGGATGTCGCACATCGCGAACGAGGAGCCAACATGACCGAACTTTTCACGCAACTTATCAGCGAACCCGCCTTGCTCGCAGGCCTCATCATCATTCTCGCATTTCTGCTTCATGGCGCCATGACTCACCGAAAATACAAAGAGTGGCTAGACCGACAAACCCGGCCAGACAAGCGTGTCCCCCTCTACAATAAGACGATGATTCAACTTTGGGGGCTCGCGGCGGTTACGGTTATTCTTTGGTTTGTATCCGGTCGGAGCTTAGAGACGCTCGGCTTTCAAAACAGCGCATCCATCGGGTTTTGGGTCATCACCGGATTGACGGCCTTCGCCGCACTATACTTTGCCTGGAACTTACTCGTCATGCAGACATCCCCAAAGGCCAGGCAGGGTTTCCAGAAGCAAATTTCGCAGGCCGGCGATATCGATCTCGTTAAGCCCGAAACACCAAGAGAATTGCGTAGCTTTTTACTGACCTCCGTCACAGCTGGTATTACCGAAGAAGTGGTCTTTCGCGGGTTTTTGATCACCACCCTGGCTCTCTGGATGCCAATTTGGTTTGCTGGCGTCGCTGCTGCTTCGCTCTTTATTCTCGCCCATGCCTATCAAGGGCTCCGCGGCATGCTCCAGCTCATTCCGATCAGCCTAATCTTCACAGTCATGTTCATCGTATCAGGATCTCTATGGCCCTGTATTGCCCTGCATATTCTCGTCGATATCGGATATGGTTTGATGATGGCAACGGTTCAACGCCACGCCGAAGACGATGCGGCGCTAGACATGCAAGCTGCCTAAAACGACTCCACTTGGGCCTGATTCACCTTCAAGAATTGGGCCCGATTGTCGAATGCCTCAAACAAACTTCGCTCCACACCCGTCATCCAGGTTTGGGATCCACTATCGCAAATTTCCCGTGCCAAGCCTTCGCGTCGTATTTGGTCCAAATGCGCACAAGCCTCATCCAGCAAAAGCAATGGCGCGGCACCACCCTGACCGGCAAGGACCCGTCCCTGAGCAAGTGCAAGCGTCAAAATCAGTGCTTTTTGCTCACCGGTCGAACAATCTGCGGCGGCTTGGTCCTTGCCACGATGACGCGCGACCAACTCGGTCCTGTGGGGTCCACGTGTCAATGTTCGACCCACGATAGCATCGCGCTGGCGCCCCTCGTATAGAGCAGCGGCGAACCGGTCCTCGGCTTCACCAGCCATCAACCCTTCGGCCATGTCGGCCTCAACCGCTCCATCCAGAGAAAGCTCGGCCTGCGGGAACACCCCCCCATCTCGCCGGTCGATTTCCGCCTGCAGGCGCGCCAGGGCATCCAGGCGAGCGGAGGCCATTGCTACCCCGTGTCCGGCCATCTCGATCTCAATGGCATCCAACCATGCCGGATCCGTACGCCCCTCATCCAACAAGCGCTGGCGGCGAACACGCGTCTTTTCATAGGCGGATGCGGCATCAGCGTGGGCTGGATCAGCCGCATAGACCAATCGATCGAAAAACTTCAGCCGGTCCGCCCTGGGTCCGGCAAACAATCGATCCTGGGCGGGCGTGAGCCAGATCATTGGTAGAATACGCGCCAAAGCCCCCTGTTGGGCGGGATCTCCATCAATACGGTTCGTGCGCCTCCCGCCTTCGCGGGCTCCGACACCCAGTCGGTATTCACCAAACTTCGTTTCGACCTCGGCAAACACCGCCCATTCCTTCGCGCGATCAATGCCCGCTTTCCGTGCGACGCCGTCCGCGCCAGCAGAACGCATCCCACGGCCAGGCGATAGAAAGGATATCGCTTCCAAAAGGTTGGTTTTTCCGGCGCCATTCTCCCCAAACAGCACAACCGGACTGACATCCAGAGAAAGATCCAGCGCCTGATAACAGCGAAAATCTGTCAATCGCAACGACCGGACGGCGGCAGGCTCCGGATTCGCCGCCCCGGAGGGTGGCGAGTCTGAATTGAATGTGTCGGGTCGGCCTTCTGTCACACTCTCAATGGCATAAGCACAAACAGCGCATCAGGATCTTTGAGATCGGTTACGAGCGCTGGTGATGCTGAGTCTGCGAAATGGAATTGCGCTTCATCACCCTGAATTTGTGACGCAACATCCAGCATATAGCGAGCATTAAAGCCGATTGCGAACCCTTCATCGGAATAGGAAACGGCTAACTCCTCCGTCGCCTGCCCGCTCTCAGGGTTATTCACAGCAAGCGTTAAAGTGTCCGGTCCGACCGACAATTTAACCGACCGGGATTTCTCTACTGAAATAGTCGCGACACGATCAACGGCCTCGGCAAAACGCTTGTTCTCAACCGACATAACGCGCGTATTCCCGCGCGGAATAACGCGCTCGTAATCCGGAAAAGATCCGTCGATCAGCTTGGAGGTCAAAACCGCCTTACCCAGGCGGAAGCGAATCTTGCCCTCGGAGACTGAAATTTCCACATCATCATTTGCATCTTCGAGAAGGCGCCGCACTTCCTGAACCGTCTTGCGCGGCACAATGACGCCGGGCATGCCAGCCGCGCCGTCGGGCAGATCCATCTCGGCAAGGGCCAGACGAACGCCATCCGTTGCAACCGCCCGGAGGGTCTTGCGACCATCCTGCTCGGCAGCATGCAGATGGATTCCATTGAGATAAAAGCGTGTTTCTTCGGTCGAAATAGCGAAACGAGTCTTGTCGATCAGCCGCGCCAATTCCCCGGCTTCAATTGTGAAGGCGTGCTCGAGGTCCTCGGTTGGCATGACCGGAAAATCACCCGGCGGCAAAGACGGCAGGGAAAAGTCGGACCTTCCGGCCTTGAGCGTCAGCCGCGGATCGTCGCCGGACATCTCCAATGTGACATCAGCGCCGTCCGGAAGCTTCCGCGTAATATCGTACAGGGTATGCGCCGGAGCCGAGACGATACCTTCACTGTCACAGACAGCATCCGTCGTCTCAAGAATTTCGATGTCCAAATCCGTTGCCGCAAAACTGACGCCGTCTGCGCCTGCAGAGATCAGCACATTCGACAGGATCGGGATTGTGTTTCGGCGTTCGACCACGGCTTGAACATGGCCAAGGGCTTTCAAGAGCGTCGCACGCTCGATTGTCAGCTTCATGTCTCGCGTTCCGCTTTCAACGTGATGGTTGGCAGTGCCGGAGACAAAATATCCGTCGACACCAAAAAGGATGGGACAGACAGGATACATGAAAACGCGTCACTGCAAGAGTTTTGTCCAGCAGAGACGCGTTCAGAAGCGATTTATCCACGCAATTCGCGGGTCAAAACCTCAATATCCTGGGCAACAGGGTCACCGGCATCAATCATTGCAGTCACTTTATTGACCGCATGGATGACAGTGGAATGGTCCCGCCCACCAAAACGGCGACCGATATCAGGCAGCGACCGCGTGGTCATGGTTTTAGCGAGATACATGGCGATATGCCGCGGGCGCACGACCGATTGCGTTCGCCGCTTGGAACAAATATCTGCGGGCGTAACTCCAAAATGGGTCGCCACAGATTTTTGTATATCATCAACCGTCAGACGACGCTCAGAACTTAAAGACAGCTCTCGCAGCGCGCTCGATACCGCATCCAATGTAACGGGCAAACCCAAGAGGGCTGTCCGACAAATGACATTATTGAGGACACCTTCGAGCTCACGAGCGCTGGATGTGATCCTTGCCGCCAGAAAATCCCGAACAGATTCCGGCACGTCCAATACTGGATAGTGGCATTTTGCCTGTGCGATTTTACAGTCAAGAATTTGACGACGCAGATCAAGATCAGGCTTGCCGAGCGGACAAGCCAAGCCACCCGTCAGCAGCGACCGTAGCTTGTCGTCATTGATCTGCAAATCAGAGGGCTGCCGATGCGACGCCAGAACAACCTGCTTGTTCTCGGCAATCAGGGCCGCAATCGTATGCAAAAATTCGTCTTCGGTTTTTGGCTTTCCGGCGATGAAATGCACATCGTCGATCAGCAAAACATCTACATTGCGAACCGTTTCCTTAAAGGAAATCGTATCCCGCGCTTTCATGGCGGTTACAAATCCCGTTAAAAATTCTTCCGCAGTCAAATAAAGGGCCCGACACTGCTGATCGCTCCGCTCTGCGGCGGCTGCCACAGCGTGCATCAAATGCGTCTTGCCAACCCCGTAATCGCCATAGAAAAACACCGGATTGAACGGCGGGACAGGTGAGCCAATAATGGTACGCGCCGCTGCCGCTGCCAGCTCATTCGCCGGCCCAACTCGGAATGTATCAAACGTAAAGCGGTTTTCCTTTTCAGAACTCGCCGTCGTTTGACCGCGTCCTGTATTTGACGCGTCCGCCTGTCGTGCCGTCACAGCATCAGTACTTGCAGCCTGCGATTGTGTCTGCGTTTGACTTTCTGCCCGGACAAGAATTTCACGTGACTCGGTGTCAAGCTCCGCCCAAATGGCACGGATCCGCGCGCCCGCATGGTCTTCAACCCAGGCACAGTCGAATGTGCTCGGCGCAATAACAATCACATCACCAGAGCGCGCAAGGCGGACCCTAAGTCGCGCGATTTCTTGGGCATAGATGGCAGCACCGTATTCCGAACGAAGACGCGAGCGCACCTCGCGCCAGATTTCGGATATTGAAATTTCACTGTCGACTTCAAACGCAATCGGACTTGCTTCTGCAACTGCCATTTTGTTCAGCGCCATGTTCTTTCACCCTATAGGTGATCTTCGCTTCGAGGCGAAGATAAACTATTGTAAATTGGCACAATTCCCCCGCCATCAGCGCTGACAGCACGCGCGCTGAATCTCATTGGAATGGGTTTCGAATTGACCGCCCTCAGTCCCTAGAACGTGACGCTTTCCCGGATTTGGGTCAACAGGATTCAACGTCAAAAATTAGAGATTCTTCGCTTGACACGAGAAACCACAAACAGCGCCGATGGTTGCGAAATGCACATGACAATTTGGTAAGCTAAGCAGTTCAATTTGCGGGCCTAATGAACGCCAATTCAGTGGCGGTTTCATCGATTTACCAACTTCGCAAGGGCTGCGTGCAGAGAATAATAATTTATCCTAGAAACAGATTGTTGTAGCGAAGCCGACCGGCGAGCTCAGAACACTTCATCGAAACACAAGGCAAAGAAAAACGCCCGGGACGCGAGTCCCAGGCGTTCTGATAATCCGTCTTGATCCAGTTGGATCAGGCCGCCATCGCTTTGACGCGGGCAGACAGGCGCGAAACTTTGCGGGACCCGGTATTCTTGTGAAGAATACCCTTGCCGACAGCACGCATCATTTCTGATTCGGCGGTAACCAAAGCTGTTTTCGCTTCGGCCTGGTTGCCTGCTTCAATCGCCAGCTCAACCTTTTTAACAAAAGTACGCATGCGTGAGCGGCGTGTTTTGTTGACTTCGGTGCGACGTGCGATCTTGCGGACCATTTTCTTGGCCGATGATGTGTTGGCCATATGGCGTAACCTCTTTGTGTGGCCGGGTCGCGAGCGCCCGGCAAAATCCGTGAGCGGCGGCTAATAGGCCTTTGAACGGGGGGCGTCAACCGACTCTGCGGAATAAACCCTATCGATGTTTGAAATGAGGGGTGCGCTTCTCAACAAAAGCGTCCATTCCCTCGGTTTGATCATCCAGTGCGAACTGCGATTGGAATACGCGACGCTCATAGCGAACGCCTTCGGTCAGCCCGATTTCAAAGGAGCGGTCTACCGCTTCCTTGGTCATCATCGCGACGGGCATTGATTTGCTGGCAATTGTTTCTGCAGCTTCCATGGCGACGTCAAGAAGGTCATCCGCGCTGACAATGCGAGATACGAGTCCGGCACGCTCCGCTTCTGCGGCATCCATCATCCGGCCAGTCAGGCACATATCCATCGCTTTGGCCTTACCAACCGCGCGCGGTAAGCGCTGCGTACCACCCGAACCGGGCATCACACCCAGATTGATTTCCGGTTGACCAAATTTCGCTGTGTCAGAGGCAATGATGAAATCACACATCATTGCCACTTCACACCCGCCACCCAATGCATAGCCGGAGACGGCTGCAATGATCGGCTTGCGAAAGCGCGACACAGACTCCCAAGTCAGGGCAAATGGATCGTGCATGAACATGCCAACATGATCACGCGCCTGTAATTCCTTGATGTCGGCACCGGCAGCGAAGGCTTTGCGAGAGCCCGTGAGCACAACACAGCCCACATCGCTATCGCCCTCAAAGGCTGTCAGAGCGTCGCAGAGTTCGCCCGTCAGCTCATCGCAGAGCGCATTCATTGCCTGTGGGCGGTCAAGGGTAATCACCCCAACGCGTCCCTCTGTCTTCACCTGGATCGTCTTGTAGGCCATATAGGCACTCCGTGTGACGTCGCGGTTCCCCCCGCGCATTCAATTCCGCGCCGCTATAACCCACCAAGAGCGGCGGGTGAAGCGTTAGGGGGAGTCGCACGCATCACTTTTTTGCAAAACTTACGGTCCAGAAATCTCCAGGCCGCGTGCCCGCAGCATGCCAATCAAACTGTCATCGCCCGCCAGATGCCCTGCTCCCACAGCAATAAAGGCCGTTCCGGAGCCCTCCAAAATTTCCTCGACCTGACCCACCCAATTGCGGTTTCGGTTGACGATCAACGCCTCGTAGAACTCCGGCGTTTCGTCGCGCATATCGTCATTCATGAGAGAATTCATGGCCGCAATATCGCCACTGGCCCAGCTCTCATCCATATGAGTCATCATTTCCGCAACGGTTCCATCCTCGATCTGATCCAGCCCAAGAGACAGCGCTTCAACCTGAACGTCTTCAGGCATGTCCGCAAAAAAGTGCAATTGCTGCTCGGGTGTTTCGAAGTACCCGATACTTTGACCCGCGGACACGGCCTCGGCCGTCAACACTTGCTCAACTCCGGAGCTGGGGTCATGGCCCAATGACGTAATATAAGTCACCGTGACCGTTAAACTCGCTAACCAGGGCTTGAATGGTTCAAGGTTTGCGGCAGGCAGGCCCATCGAACCGGCCACGCGTTGGAATTGTATGTTGGTCTCTTCATCGAGCATGCTGGACAGGGTGCGTCCGTCGTGATTCAAACCCAATTGCATCACGAGCGGCTGCATGGCCTGTTGCGCGGCTTCATCACTCGGCGTCTCGAAATAAACTGTGTCGGCAGAGGCAAAAGCCGCGTCGATGCGCGCATTTCGCCACTCCAGCTCCGGCGGCAATATATGAATCGTTCCAAAAATGTAGATATCGGAATCTTCATCCGATAAATGCCAAAGCGCCGGTCCATCAGCTTGCTGGGCCGTGGCGAAAGGTGCCAGAGCGAAGCTGGCCAACGCCGTGACGCCAAAGATTCCCGCGCGTAAAATCTTGTTATTCATCATAATTTTTCCGAACCAACTAAAACAACGAAATATATCGTGTGAACCATATGGGATGATTGCGTGCATGAATATGGGATGGGCAGATCCTGAATCCCACATTGCCAGAACGACATCGAACTATCGCTGGCACTTCGAACAATAAAACGTCGACCGGGCCGATTGGACGATCCGTTTTATTTCTCCGTCACACCCCTCGGTTACACAAGCATCACCCTCGCGCCCATAGACGCGAAACCGGTGCTGGAAATAACCAAGAGCCCCATCGGTCGCGGCAAAGTCCTTGAGCGAGGAGCCGCCAGCCTCAATCGCCTCATTGATCACATCACGTACGGCCACCGCCAGCCGCTCTGCCCGTGTTCCGGGTATCGTTCGCGATTCCCGACGCGGGCTAATACCCGATCGATGCAAGGCCTCGCAGACATAAATATTGCCGAGGCCAGCCACGACCCGCTGATCAAGTAGCGCCATTTTGATCGGTGCCTTTTTGCCCCTCAACGCCGCACCCAAAACCACGCTTGAAAATTCGTTTGAATTTGGCTCCGGCCCCAAATCGGCCAAAAACGACACCCCGTCTTCATCCTCGCTGTCAAACAAAGTCATAAAACCGAAGCGGCGGGGGTCATTGTAGCGAATAACCACATCGCCCTGCAGGTACAGCACCGCATGATCATGCTTGGGATTAGCCGGAGAGGCATGAATGAGCTCAGGGCGCGGTATCGCGTCACCCGTTTCGATCGTAAACCGTCCAGACATACCCAGGTGAGACAACAGCGTCTCGCCACCGGACAACCTAATCAGGAGATATTTCGCGCGACGGTCCAGGCGCTCAACCACCTGCCCCTGTAAACGCTCGACAAACCGGTCGGGAAACGGAAAGCGCAAATTGGGCCGATTCTGCTCCACACGCTCTATCCGCCGGCCTTGCATGGCAGGCGTCAGACCACGGCGCACAGTCTCAACCTCAGGCAGTTCGGGCATATTGGCCTCCGCTTTTGCGAGCTTCAGGCCTAACAGCAACCGCAACCATGCATCAAGCCATCCTGCGACAAGACGCCTGTCAGAATGCTGGCCGCACCGGTGGCCGCCACCAAACGCTTACGATAGGGTGTGTGGCATGACTGACCCACAAACACAGCAATCCAGCGATACAGCGGGGCGAGACGAGACCGTCTCCTTCGGCTTCACCGATGTGAAAACCGGTGAGAAGGCCGGCCTGGTCCGCGATGTGTTCGACAAATCGGCGCGTCGGTACGACGTGATGAATGACTTAATGTCCCTCGGCGTACATCGGGTCTGGAAGGACATGGTTCTCAACCGTGCCAACCCCCAACCAGGCGAGCTGCATATTGATGTCGCCGGCGGGACCGGTGACCTCGCCCGCAGCTTTTTAACCAAGGCCGATCGTGCCGGGGATCGCCGCAGCGATACAAGACAAGCCCGCGCTATCGTGCTCGATATCAACGAACAAATGCTCCGCGCCGGGGTGAAGCGCGGCCTAAGCGAAACCCATAATGGCCGGATTGAATGGGTCACCGGTAATGCCGAATGTCTGCCGCTCAAAGATCGAAGCGCCGACTGCATCACCATTTCTACCGGCATCCGCAATGTCACCCATCGAGTAAAAGCGCTTACAGACATGCGTCGGGTTTTAAAGCCGGGTGGCCGCTTTTTGTGCCTCGAATTCACCCGCCCGACCTCCAAGGCCTGGGAAAAAATCTACGATGCCTGGTCGTTCAATGTAATGCCGGAATTAGGGGCCCTAGTTGCAAAGGATCGCGAAAGCTACCAATACTTGGTGGAATCTATTCGCCGTTTTCCAGACCAGGACAGCTTCGCGGAGGAATTGCGCGAGGCCGGTTTTAATCAGGTCAGCTACACAAATTTCTCGGGCGGCATTGCAGCCCTGCATGTTGGTTGGGCGTAGTCAAAATCGGTTTTTTTGCCCGCGACTTCACGTCACTCTCGCCAAGTCGCGCTAGGCGGACTAAACCCCACGCCAGATGTTTGCGACGATTGTTTCATTTCTCCGCCTGACGCGCGCTGCTTTCACGCTCACCCGTCACGATGCGATCCTCCCAGCCGAGTATCAGACGCTTTATCCGGCACCGATACGCTGGTTTGCCAGCGTCATGCGCCTCTTTGCCCGCAAGGATAACGCCGACAATCCGGGCGAACGCCTGGCGCGGGCGCTTGAGCGCCTCGGCCCATCCTACGTAAAATTTGGCCAGGTATTGGCGACACGTGGCGATGTTGTCGGAGAACGCTTCGCCCGCGGACTCGGGCGATTGCAGGACCGCATGCCCGCTTTCGAGGATAAGGTAGCGCGCTCCATTGTTGAGGTTGAACTTGGCAGCCCGATTGATGACCTGTTTTCGGAGTTCAGTGCACCAGTAGCCGCCGCATCGATCGCTCAGGTTCACCAGGCGACGACAATCGATGGGCGAAAAGTAGCTGTCAAAGTGCTGCGCCCGGACATTGAGAAACGCATTCTACGCGATATTCGCGCCCTGCGACTGGGTGCGTCTATGGCCGAACGCTTCGCACCCGCAAGCCGCCGAATGGAACCACGCAAATTTGTCGACACGGTCGCTCGATCACTCACATTCGAGACAGATCTGCGGCTGGAAGCCGCATCGGCCTCTGAATTGCGAGAGGCTGCCGCCTCATCCGACAGATATTTCATCCCTGAGGTTGATTGGTCGAGATCATCAAAGCGGGTCCTGACAACGGAATGGGTTGAAGGCATTCCTCTCACCAAAATGGACGCCATCGATGCGTTGGGCACAGACCGTAAGGCGTTGGCCACGCGCCTGACGCGCGTCTTCCTTTCCACCGCCCTCGACCACGGGGTTTTTCACGCCGATATGCACGCGGGCAATCTCTTCACCAATGTGACAGCAGATGTGTGGGCGGTAGATTTTGGCATTATGGGGCGCATTGGTCGCGCGGAACGTCGCTTTCTTGCGATGATCCTGCATGGCTTCATCACGCGGGATTATCGCGCCGCAGCCCAGGCTCATTTTGCTGCGGGTTACGTCCCAGCCGGGCATTCTGTCGACGATTTCGCAAGCGCCTTGCGGGCTGTGGGCGAACCGATCTTCGGTAAGAGTGCTGATGAAGTGCCGATGTCGCGCGTCTTGTTGCAATTATTCGAAATCACCGAATTGTTCGACATGAAGCTTCGCCCGGAATTGGTGATGCTGCAAAAAACCATGGTCCAGTGCGAGGGTGTAGCTCGCTCTCTCGACCCAGAGACAGACATGTGGGCCGCAGCCGAACCGGTCGTTGCCCAATGGATGAAGCGAGAACTGGGCCCTGAGGGTCAAATCCGCGATTTGGGGGAAGACCTAAAAAGTCTGCACGAGGCCGCGCGTAGACTGCCTGGCGCCATTGAGGACTGGGCCGACGTCGGTGCGAAGCTCAAGGCGGGCGAGTTCAAATTCGGCGGTGGACCAAGCCTGCGACCCTGGGCCATGCGACTGGCCTGGTTGAGTGCAGCGGCGGCAGCCGGAGCCGCCGCCACCTGGTCATTTATCACGTTGGGCTAGAGCTTAGCCGGCCGCCATTAGTGCCATGCCAAAATGCACCCACATGATCGCTAGAATCACAAAGCCGGCCCTGTGCGCCAGAAAGCGCAGGGGCACGTTGTTGATCGTCACATGGATCAAGGTGTGAAGGTAACGCGATACCACAAAGGCAAAAGCGAGCATTGTCTGCAACTCGGTTATAGTCTCGGGATTGATCGCCTGGAATGCGACCAAAACGTAGAACAGCACCGGTAGCTCCATCAGATTGGTGAGATTTCGCCCCCAATTCGCCAACCCGTCCGGCGGTGGTGTGCCGGACTTATTCTTCGAATAATCATCGCTGAGTTTACCCGACGCCTTGGCACCAACCCCCAAAATCGTCAGCATCAGATAGACAAACAAGGTCAGCAGAGCCAGTGCGACAGCCGACAACATCATCGTTGGAATCATCATAATTAGAGTCCCTCCCCGGACAATCCTAGGCGCAGGTTAACTCTGTTCACGAAGATGTCGAGCAATTGGCACTTGGGCTTTACCGCTGCGCGGGCTAGTTAGACTTGAGCAAGTTGGCAGCAAGTACAGGGAGTTGCCGTGTCAGATCGTCGTATTCTTCTGATCATAGGGGGTGGAATCGCCGCCTATAAGTGTCTGGAATTGATCCGTGAGCTAAAACGCCGCGGGATAGCCACCCGATGTATCCTAACCAGAGCCGGAGCAGAATTCGTCACACCGCTCTCTGTCGGGTCGCTTTCCGGTGACAAGGTTCACAGCGAACTGTTTGATCTGACCGATGAAACCGAGATGGGCCATATCGAGCTCTCTCGCTCAACGGATCTGGTCGTTGTTGCACCCGCCACTGCCGACCTGATGGCCAAAGCCGCCAACGGACTGGCGAATGATCTGGCCTCCACCGCACTCCTGGCCACCGACAAACCGGTATTGATGGCACCCGCCATGAATGTCCGCATGTGGGAACACAAGGCCACGCAGCGCAACATACGCACGCTGATGGAAGACGGAATTGCATTTGTCGGACCGGACGAAGGCGATATGGCATGTGGAGAATTCGGTCCGGGACGCATGTCTGAGCCTACCGTTATCGCGGATGCAATCGAGGCCATATTGAATGCCTGATACGCTCCACGGCCGTCACATCGTGCTCACGGCAGGCCCGACACTCGAGCCGATTGACCCGGTTCGATTCATATCCAACAGATCATCTGGCAAGCAGGGCTATGCCATCGCTTCCGCTCTCGCCGCTCTCGGAGCGCGCGTGACGCTGATCTCCGGTCCGACTGCGCTCAACGATCCAGCCAATGTTGAGACCATCCGTGTGGAAACAGCGCTCGAAATGCTCGCCGCTGTGGAAACGGCTCTGCCAGCTGATGTTTTCATTGGTGTTGCTGCCGTTTCTGATTGGCGGCCCGCATCCCGGGCCGACAAAAAACTTAAACTCGACAAGTCCGATTTCTGCGCCCTGCCGCTTACCGAAAACCCGGACATCCTCAAGACCATCAGCAATCATGCCGACATGCGGCCTGATCTGGTCATCGGTTTCGCCGCAGAAACGCACGACATCATTGAACACGCGCGCGGCAAATTGCAGCGCAAAGGCTGCGATGGGATCATCGCCAATGATGTGTCTGGTGACGTGATGGGCGGCGATAACAATCAGGTTACATGGGTCAGCGCCAGTCAGACCGATCATTGGCCGTCGGAATCCAAGGTGGAGGTGGCGGCTCGTATTGCCAGGCAAATCAGTCAAACAATCGCCACCACTTGCAATGAGGACACGCCCACATGAGCGCACCCGTTTCCGTCCGCATCAAACCACTTTCCCACTATCAGGGTCTCACTCTGCCCGCTTATGAGACGCCGCAATCAGCCGGCATGGATTTGCGCGCTGCCATTCCCGAGAACGAACCGGTCACCATACCGCCCGGGGAGTGGCGGTTGATCCCGGTCGGTATTGCTATCGCTTTACCCGCTGGTTTTGAAGCTCAGGTCCGCCCGCGCTCAGGCCTTGCCGCCAAGAAGGGTATTTCCTGCGTCAATACGCCGGGCACGGTCGATGCCGATTATCGCGGCGAGATTCGTTGCAATCTGATCAATCATGGCAAGGAAGACTTTGTCGTCAAACGTGGCGAACGCATCGCCCAAATGATCATCGCGCCGGTCACCCAGGCGATCTGGGAAGTGGCTACAGAACTGGACGAAACCCAACGCGGAACCGGCGGGTTTGGTTCAACCGGAGTTTAAATTTACTCACATATCCACCGAAACCCTTTTCACAAACTAGCGAGAATCTTGCCCGAACCCTTTCATTTTGCGGGCAAACCCTTAGATATCTTGCAATCAATTTGCTGGGAGTTCTCTATGACCAACACACCCGGGCGCGGTCGCGTCTATGCTAATATCGCCGATACCGTAGGCGATACGCCACTGGTTGAATTATCCAATCTCGCGGCTAAGCATGGCGCGAAGGGCAAAATTCTCGCCAAGCTGGAATTCTTCAACCCGCTCGCCAGCGTGAAGGATCGCATCGGTGTGGCAATGATCGACGCGCTCGAGGCGGCCGGCAAGCTCGGACCGGACGCTGTGATGATCGAACCAACTTCCGGCAATACCGGCATCGGCCTCGCCTTCGTCGCCGCATCACGTGGACATCGCCTGATCCTCACCATGCCGGAAAGCATGTCGATCGAGCGCCGCAAACTGCTCACTCATCTAGGTGCAGAATTGGTGCTGACAGACCCGGCCAAGGGTATGAATGGCGCTATAGCCAAGGCCAATGAGTTGCTCGAAAGCACGCCGAATTCAGTCATGCCGACCCAGTTTTCCAATCCGGCCAATCCGGATATCCACCGCAAAACCACCGCGATGGAAATTTGGAACGATACGGATGGCGATGTCGATGTCTTGATTTCTGGCGTCGGTACCGGCGGCACGCTTACCGGTGTTGCGTCTGTCCTCAAGGAAAAGAAGCCCGGCGTTCACATCGTGGCCGTCGAGCCTGCAGATAGCCCCGTCATCTCCGGCGGCAATCCCGGTCCTCACAAAATTCAGGGCATCGGTGCCGGATTCATCCCGGACAATCTGCAAGTCGACCTGATCGATGAAGTGGTCAAGGTCACCAATGAAGAATCCTTCGCCATGGGCCGTGAAGTGGCCCGCGTTGAAGGTGTTCCTGGAGGTATCTCATCTGGCGCGGCTCTGACGGCCGCCCTGGAAGTCGCCAAACGCGATGACATGGCAGGAAAGACCATTGTGGTCATCCTCGCCAGCTTCGCGGAACGCTATCTGTCGACCCTGCTATTCGACGACGCGTAATCACCAAAGCATCAAGAAAAAGCCCCGCTATCCGGCGGGGCTTTTTTGTTTCTAACCGGCAATACTCGCCGGCAGCGGATCGCAAAAACTGCGCACATCAAAGATCCGTTGATCCGATATTATATCATCCGGACGCAGCGGTCGGGACAATTCAAGCCCCTCCAGGGTCCGTGCGCGCGACAAGGCCACATAGGCCTGCCCGTGGGCAAACAAACGCCGCGAAATATCCAAATAAACCCGGTCGAGCGTCAGGCCTTGTGATTTGTGGATCGTCATCGCCCATGCCAGCCTCAGGGGAAGTTGCGTGAATGCGCCCGTCATTGTCTTGGTCAACGCCTTGGCCGCGGCGTCAAACGCGTACGCATTGCGTTCCCATTTTTGCGGCTCGACCTTGTAGACATCATCTCCGATTCGCACGCGCACCGCCTTCTCATCAAAGCCCTCGATCTCCGCCAGCGAGCCATTGACCCAACGCCCCTGCGGGTCATTGCGAGTCAACATCACGCGCGCGCCAACTTTGAGCACCAACGGGTCCTCTGTCGGAAACAGACGCGGATCAAACTGGCCCTCAACCTTGGCCTGGAACATATGCGCCTTGGT
>Ga0315338_1000983_pt1 | contig 44345 bp, 39 predicted proteins | sample ASW8metaG_FD_204518 | JGI IMG/M metagenome (GOLD analysis project Ga0315338, IMG submission 204518) | Ammonia-oxidizing marine archaeal communities from Monterey Bay, California, United States - ASW #8 | ecosystem: Environmental > Aquatic > Marine > Coastal | place: USA: California | collected... | reverse complement strand
TATCTGGGCAGCCTGGTAGAGATGGCACCGTCAGAAAGCCTGTTCAGCGAGCCTCTACACCCTTATACGAAAGCTCTGTTCTCAGCAGCCCTTCCTGACCATCCCGATGCTCAGCGCGACGAGATCATACTCTCAGGTGATGTCGCCTCAAATATTGACGTCCCCTCCGGCTGTCGGCTGCATCCGCGATGCCCTTTCGCGATGCCCGTCTGCTCGGAGGTCGTGCCCGAGTGGAAAGAGATCCAACCGAACCACTGGGCATCATGTCATCTCTACGATCCGGCGTATGCGCCTTCGGGGACCACCGCACCATCGTCCTAGATATCCGACCAGCGCGGCCGCACCGAATCGGGGTGTTGGTCGACCCATTTCCAGTAGTTCTCCCAAGCGTCCGAGACTTCACCTGCCGACCGGCGTTGTAGCGCCGGCTGCAGATCGAGCTTCGGCACGGCCTCGGGCTTGCCGATGAGCATTGCGCGCCACGTCATCTCGGCTTGATATTCGATCTCGATAGCCTCCATGGTGACCGTCTGCACGTTGGGGCCGGCAAAAACCATGCCGTGATTCTGCAAGTGGCAGGCCGGGTGGCCCTTGATCTTCTTCGCCACTTCGATCCCCTGCTGGACGCGACGGATCAACGCCTTATCCTCGTCGAACATCCGCGGCGGGTCGGCCACGGCCGCCGCGGCCTCGGTGCCGACCACTGGAAGTATGGTGGCGCCGGCGATACCCATCATGGACGCCCAGCGTTGATGCGTATGTGTGATTGCCCCGACACCGGCGTCTGAGCGATAGATCTCAGCGTGGATGGGCCACTCGCTAACTTTCGTGATCATCGCCGGGTCGCCACCCACGATGTTGCCCTCGAAATCCATGACGATCAGCTCGTCGGCTTTGACCCGGTGCATCTGGATATGCGGCCACGGCTTGATCAGGAACGTGTCCGTTCCGGAGATGCGCGCACTGGAGTGACCACGCGTCGTGCCAAGACCCGTCAGGTACATGAGCCGATGGGATATCGCCACGTTTTCCCGCAGATCTCGCATGTCTGCTTCATCGATCGCCATGGGGTGCTCCTGTTTGGCTGTGCGTCTGATGACTCCGGACTGAGGCCACCGGGGGCGGGATAGCTGGCCCGGCGATCGCTCTTGAGAGACTGCTGGGGGTAATGGTTGTCCCCTTTGCCCAAGCGTCTCGTGGGAGAATCGCGCAAGTATCGCCGAGCCGCAGCAACCACTCCTTGCTCATAGCGTTATGCCGCGCGACCATGCGGCATCACGGTGGCCGTCGAGCCACTTTTGATTGCCCCACTCGCCGCGCGCAACGCCATCGCGCACGTCCGGCTTCGGGGGCTCGAACCGTTTCTCCACATCGTCCTTCAGGTATTGGGGCTCGATCGTCTCCGGTGTGCCGACGAGCATCGCCTGCCACGTAATCTCGGCCTGCTGCTCGCCATCCGCCGCGGCAAGGACTGCCTTGGACACAGTGGTGCCCACGAACACCATGCCGTGGTTGCGCAGATGGCACGCAACCCCTTCGGGACCCATGAGCTCGGCGATCCGCTTGCCCTGCTCTGGGCCAGCGATCGACCCCCGAGTAGCCTCGTACACCGGCCACGCCTCGGACGCGATCGAGGCGGTCGGGGGATGCAGGAGAGGTAGCACGTCGCGTCCGGCAATACCGAACACGGTGCACCATTTCTGGTGCGTATGTGCCACCGAGGCGATCTCGGGACGCGCTTTGTAGATCTCGGTATGCAACGCCCAGCTCCCCACCCGGTCGGGATACCCCGCGCTGGATTCCACTATGTTGCCATCGAGATCGATGACCATGAGGTCTGCCGCTTCGACCCGCTCCAAGCTGACCGCCGGAAAGGCGCGGATCACCACTAGGTCGGTATCGGGCAACCGCGCGCTCACATGGCCCTGGTAGGCCCCGAGGCCGTAGTGATGCAGCAGCCGGTTGGCAAGTGCTATCTCTTCCCTGAGTTCGTCGACCATCGGTTCATTCTCCAGTTCGCTGGCGGCCGCTAGGAGCCCCTCGTTTCGCTGATGGCCCGCCACACGCGCTCCGGCGTGAGTGGCAATTCGCGGATGCGGACGCCGGTCGCATTGTAGATCGCGTTCGCGACCGCTGGGGCGACCGCCACGATGCCGCCTTCACCGACACCTTTCGCACCGTAGGGTCCGGGGCCATCGCCGTTCTCGATGAGGATCGTGTCGAACACGGGCGGGAGGTCGGCAAAGGTCGGCACGCGATAGTCGACAAGGTTCGGATTCAATAGCTGGCCGTCCTCGTACAACATCTCCTCGAACAACGTGTGGCCCATGGCCTGCATGGCAGCACCCTCGTCCTGGCCTTCCACCTGCTTTGGGTTTATAGCCTTGCCTGGGTCGGCAGCAGACACGTAGCGAAGTATCCGCACCGCGCCGGTACCTTCATCGACCTCCACCTCGGCAGCGCCGATGCTCACCTCCCAGAACACGGGGTTCTCTCGCAGCTTGCCGGCAGGGTGATTCGGGGTGACGTACCCACGCCCCATCAGTTCGCCTCCGGAGCCGCCAAACATCTCTCGCACCAATGCGCCATAACTCACCGATTCACCCTTGAAGCTCACCTGCCCGTCCTCCGCGATGAGTTGATCGGGGAAGGTTTCGAAGTGCTCCGCAGCAAGATCCAGAACCTGCTGGCGGACCTCGATGGCCGCATCGTGCACCGCGAGCCCCATCAACGTGGTCGAACGGCTGGACCCGGTCGAGCGATCGTAGGGAACCACGTCGGTATCCGAAGCGAAGACCCGGATCAAGTCCAGCGGCATCCGTAGCTCCTCGGCCGCGATCTGAGCCATCACCGAGCGTGATCCCTGGCCCATCTCCGCCGTGCCGAAGTACACATTGGCACTGCCGTCTGCGTTCAGTCTAGCGAGTGCCGTCGACGTGGGGCTCGCGCCGGAGTTCGTAAGGCTGCACGCGAACCCGATGCCGCGCTTCACGAGGGGGCTCGGGTGCTGCGGGGTGTACGAGCGCCAGCCGAAATCGTCGAGCACGCGCTCGATGCCGGGAGCGAGGTCGCCCTCCAGCGGGCGACTCCCTCGCCGGACCTCGTCGCCGGCCCGCACTAGGTTCTTCAGCCGCAGGTCGACCGGATCGATGCCGAGGCCCGCGGCGATGATGTCCGTCTGCGATTCGCACGCCCATCCGGCCTGCGGCCCGCCGATGGACCGATACGACCCGGCTGGTGTGCTGTTGGTGAACACGCCATAGGTCTGCACTCGCAGGTTGTCCCACTTGTACGGCCCAGGGATGCGATCGCCGACGCGCTCGGTGACCCGCACACCGTTGTCGGTGTACCCGCCCGTGTCCACGTAGACGAGGCAATCGCGAGCCACGAACGTGCCGTCGTTCATCACTCCGGTGCGGATCGTTGCCCTCCCCGCGTGACGGCGGACGGTGCGGAAGGCTTCCTCCACCGAGAGCGAGAGGCGGACGGGGCGTCCCGCTTCGCGGCTGAGCGCCATGACGAGAGGCTCGATCTTCGTATAGGACTTACTACCAAACCCGCCCCCCACGTACGGCACGACCACCTGAACCTGGTTCAGGGGCAGATGAAAGATGCGGGAGAGCTCGGCGCGGACCAGAAACGGATGCTGTGCCGAAGTCCACGTGCGCAGGCGATCGCCCTCGAAGCTGGCGATACACGTATGCGGCTCCATCGCGTAGTGGTAGACCATGGGGAACGTGAACGTGTCCTCGAACACGCGGTCCGCTTCCGCCAGTGCCTTGTCCACGTCGCCCCACTCATAGTGGTATTCGTGACAGAGGTTGGAGTCATGGATGGGTTCGGCACCGGGCTCGAGGGCTCCCACGAGGTCCATGACGACCGGAAGCGGCTCGTAGTCCACGTCGACGAGATCGGCGGCTGCCTCAGCCGTCGCTTCGTCCACCGCGGCCACCACAGCGACCGGCTCACCTTCGAATCGAACCTTGTCGATGGCGACGATGGGGCGGTCTTTCTTGTCGGACCCGTAGCGGGTCTCCATGTTCGTAAGGTCGTCGCCCGTGAGCACGGCGTACACGCCCGGCATCGCACGGGCGCGGCTCACGTCGATGCTCTTGATAATGGCGTGGGGCATGGGGCTGGGCACGAGCTTGGCATAGGCCATGCCCGGCACGGCGATATCGCCGGTGAAGACGGCTCGGCCGGCCACCTTCTCACGGGCGTCTTGCCGCGGGACCGATGTGCCGACGGTTCGCATCGCGCGCTCGGTCATCCGGACGCCTCCGCTACCTCAACGATCGCCTCGAGTATCTTCTTGTATCCGGTGCAGCGACAGAGGTTGCCCTGCATGTGGTCGAGTATCTCAGCTTCCGTCGGGTGCGGATTCGCATCCAGCAGGGACTTGGCAGTGAGCAGCATCCCCGGCGTGCAGAAGCCGCACTGCAGGCTGGCGTTCTGCACGAAGCTCTCCTGCAGTGGATGCGGGGTACCGTCGGTGGCCAGTCCTTCTATAGTGGTGACGATGCGACCTCGCAGCTCGAAGGCTGGCACTGTGCAGGAGCTGATCGGGGTGCCGTCTACCAGGATCGTGCAGGCACCGCATACCTGCATGTCGCAGGAGCGCTTGGTGCCCGTCAGCGCAAATGTGCCGCGCAGCAGGTCGATCGCAGCCGTTTGCGGTGCCACGTCCGCATCAACCCGATTACCGTTCAACGTGAACTCGATTGCCAGGTACTGTGGTGTTGCGTCGGTGGTCATGTGCTCGAGCCTCCGGCCAGGTGTGGGAGGGCCGTTATCGCCTGAGCAACGGCGCGCGGAACCAACACCCCGACGAGGTGTCGCTTGTACTCCGCTGATCCGTGTAGATCGCTGGTGGCCCCGCAGGCCTCGGCAGCGATCTCACCCGCGCGGGCGGCGACCAGCGAGCCGTCGGCGAGCACGCTCGCCACGGTCTCGCCTTTCAGCACGTCTTCAGCCGAACGCACCCGCAGCGCAACCGGAGGAACGGAGCCGAGCGCCACGCGCACGTCCTCGATAATCATGCCCCCCGCGTCGAGTAGCACGTCGACGGCAATGCCGAGGGTTGGCCGGTGGTGGTAGCCGAACTTGAGGTACGCGGACCTAACGCCATCGGGCTCGTGCTGCAGGACGATGTCGGTGAGCATCTCGTCGTCGGCCAGCACCGTTTCGTAGGGCCCCGTCTGCAGCTCGTCCATGCGCACCATGCGGGTTCCTCGTGGTCCGGTCACCTCGACTTGGGCGCCCGACAGCACGAACACGGCCGCGGGGTCGGAGTGCGGCTCCGCGAAGCAGATGTTCCCGCCTATCGTGCCTACGTTCCGCACGCGAACGTTGGCGACGCGATGCTCGACGTTGGCCAGCAGCGGCCTGCACTCCGCGACCAGCGGCGACGATTCCAACGCAGCGTGGGTGGCAACGGGACCGATGTGAAGCGTGCCGTCGGGCTCCTTCCAGATACGGTCCAGACCAGCGACAGTCTTCACGTTGACCAGTTCGTCATAGTGGAGGTAACCGGCTTTCATCGCCAGGAGCAACTCCGTTCCACCCGCGTACAGCCGTGCCGCGTCGCCATGCTCTCTCAGCAAGTCGATCGCCTCGCTGACGGTGGTAGGCTCGTGCAATCTGAACGGTTTCAACAAGTGGGATACTCCAGGCGGGTGCCCGTGAAAGGCAGAGCGGCGCGCATTGTAGCAGCCGAGCCCGGCCCTCGAACATCGCGGATCGCTTGCGTGCCCGGCGCCAGGCGTTGACGCCCCAGAGCCGCACCGATAGGCTCCGTCGTGCCCATTGCCCAACCGTCCGGCAGCAGCGTGCCGTGGACTGGAGACCGCATGCAGTTCGGCCTGTACCTCCGCTCATTCCTCACGGACCGCACCCGCTCGTTGCAAGAGCAGATCGCGGACGTGATCGAGCTGTGTCACGTTGCACGGGACTCGGGCTTCTCCGCCGTCTCCATGCCGCAGCACTGGGTCTCGTATCCGACCACTTGGCCGCAGCCGTTCCAGATGCTCGCGAGGCTCGCGCCCGAGACCGGCAGTATGCGGCTGATGACCGGCATCGTCCTGTTGCCGCTGCACAATCCGCTGCAGATCGCAGAGGACGTGGCAACGCTGGATCAGATCTGCAACGGACGCTTCACTCTTGGCGCCGGCATAGGCTATCGGGAGACGGAGCTGGAGGCGGCCGGAGCGACGCGCAAGGAACGCGCACCCCGTCTGACCGAGTCCATCGAACTGATGAAGAAGCTGTGGACCGGTGAGGTTATCAACCATGAAGGCCGCTTCTGGACCGTCCACGATGCCCAGATGGGCTTCGGCACCGTGCAGCAGCCGCATCCGCCCATCTGGATCGCGTGTCAGTCGGAGGGTGCGGTGCGGCGAGCGGCACGCATCGCCGACGCCTGCTACCTCGCACCGCAGGTGGGCTTCGATAACGTTGAGGCGCTGATCGGCATCTATCAGGACGAGCGCGCCAAGACCGGCCAAGACCAAGGCCGGGTGACGATCTCTCGCGGCGTAGCCTTCGGGACCGACAAGGCGACGGCGACCGCCGAGGCATTGGCATCCGCCCAGGCCTCCTATCGCATGTACGCCACGTGGAACATGCAGGAAGACACCATGGTCAAGATTAATATTGAGGAAGATTCGAAGGTCGACGATTGGGCGGTCGCGGGGAACGCCGAAGACTGCATCGAGGGCTTCGGGCGGCTCGAGGCGATGGGTGTGGATTTTGTTGGCGCCACGTTTTACAACATCCCAAAGGGCCTCGAGGCGCGCAAGGAGTACCTGCAGCGTTTCGCCGAAGGCGTCATCGGGAAGATGCGCTAGCCGATGCGGAGCTTCGACTACATCCGCCCCGCGACCGTCGCCGAGGCTGCCGGGCTGCTAGCCGACAACGCGGGCGATCCATTGGTCGTAGCGGGGGGCACCGCCGCCGTAGTCCTGATGCACATGGGCGTGCTGCGCCCCAGCCTCGTCATCGACGTGGCCGGCATCGACTCAATGAAGCGCGCGCGCGAGGGCTCGCTTGGCGCGCTCACCACGATCAGGGCACTGGAGCGCAGCCCCCACGGGTTGCTGGCGGAGGCCGCGGAGCAGGTCGCCAACGTGCGCGTCAGGAACGTCGCGACGGTTGGCGGCGCCATCTGCTACGGGGAGCCGCAGACCGACACACCAGCAGCGTTGATTGCGCTGGGCGCGACGGTGGAGATCGCGAGTCGCAGTGGCACCCGATCCATGGCGCTCGAAAATTTCTTCTTGTCGCCGTACGAGACGGCCCTGGAGCAGGGTGAGCTACTCACCGCGGTGGCGCTCGCCGATCCGGTGTTCGGGTCAGGCGGATGCCATGCCAAGTTCACCATCGGGTCTCCCGAGAACAAACCTGTGGCCAACGCGTCAATCCAGGTCAGCACCGACGACGGTGGACGATGCACGCAGGCGCGCATCGTGGCGGGTGCTGTGGGCCCCGTGCCGCTCCTGGCGGCCGGCGCGGCGGAGCGCCTCATCGGAGAGGCACCAAGCGATACGCTTATCGGCGAAGTGGCCGCCGACGTGGCGGAACAGATAGACCCAGTAGACGACGTGCGCGGGCCGGCGTGGTACAAGCGACGCATCACCCGCGTGCTAGTGGAGAGAGCTCTGAGATGTGCGCTGCAGCGAGCGAACGACAACCGAACACCCGACTAGTCGGCACCTCTATGCCCACGCTAGAGGCAGCCGAAAAGGCGCGCGGGCGCGTGGAGTACATGGGCGACTTGATGGTGCCAGACATGGCCCACGCCAAGATCGTGCGCAGCCCCCTCCCCCATGCGCGCCTCGTGTCGATCGATGCATCGCAGGCGCGGGCGCTGCGTGGGGTCGTCTGCGTGCTGACCCGCGACGAGGTGCTCGCCGACCCGGACGTCGAGCCGATCTACGGCTTCGTGTATCGCGACGCACCCATCGTCGCGCTGGACAAGGTGCGCCACCAGGGCGACATCATCGCGGTGGTGGTGGCCGAGTCGGAGGCGATCGCGGAAGAGGCAGTGGAGCTGGTAGACGTGGAATACGACGAGCTCCCGGCGGTTATGGACACCGCGGCTGCGCTGGCCAACGGCGCGCCTCAGGTACACGAGACCTTCCACCCCATCGCACCTGAGCTCCGGCCGGAGGAGGGCACCAACATCTGCCACCACTCCATCCTTGCCCGAGGGGACATCGAGGAGGGATTCCGGCAGGCCGACTTCGTCTACGAAGACACCTACACGGCGCCTCCGGTGCAACACTGCGCGCTGGATCTGCACGCCTGCATCGCCAGCGTCGAGGGCGGCAAGATTACCGTCTGGACGAACTGCCAATCGCCGTTCCCGTTGCAACGGGAACTGGAGCGTATGTTCAAGATGCCGGCGCGCGTGATCGTGCCGCACGTGGGCGGCGGGTTCGGCTCCAAGAGCCGCGACCGCATGGAAGTGGTCATCACCGCCGCGGCTAAGCTGGCGCGGCGCCCTGTGCGGTTCGTGCTGTCACAGGAGGAGACGTTCCAGACGTTCATCCGCCCGGCCTACCGGGGCACCGTGAAGACTGGCGTGAAGAAGGACGGCACCGTCACGGCTCGCCAGGTCACCTTCTACGTGGACGTTGGCGCCTACGCCATCTCCGGTGCACGGTCCGCCAACAACACGCTGAAGGTGGCCACGGGCCCTTACCGGGTGCCCAACGCGCTGGTCGAGTGCTACGCCATCTACACCAACAAGCCACCGTCGAGCCCGTACCGCGGTCTGCCGACCACGCAGCACACCATGGCCTACGAGACGCAATTCGACCGCATCGCTCGTGACCTGGGCATCGACCGTGTCGAGATACGCCTGAAGAACATGGTCGAGGACGGCGACATCCACATCACGGGCGACTATCTGCGCTCCACGCATGCGAAGGAGGTGCTCCAGCAAGTCGCCGACGGCCTCAATTGGGGCATTCCAGCCGAGCCGGACCCCTCCGGGGCCAAGCTGCGCGGCAAGGGGGTCGGTGCCACGATCAAGTACACCCTCACGCCTCCACGCCTCATGTCGGAGAACGAAGCCGAGATCGCACTTGGCGAAGACGGCATCTTTGAGGTACGCATCGGTACGGTGAACATCGGCCAGGGCTCGGATACGACCATGGCGCAGATCGCCGGCGACGCGCTCAGCGTTGGGCTGGAGTCGATCCGCATGGTGCACAGCGACACGGGACGCGTGCCCGTGGACAGCTCGACCACCGCCAGCCGATCCACGTTCCACATGGGCAACGCCGTGGTGAACGCAGCCGACAAGCTCCGGGCCGACGTGATCGATGCAGCATCGCACATGCTGGAACGAGACGCGGGCGCCCTGACGTTCTCATCGTCGGGCGTGATCGTCGCGGACGATCCAGGAACCGGGGTCGGGTACGACGAGATCGTCGAGCAGGCTGGGGCGGGATTCTCCGCAATCGGGGACTGCGTCGTCGGTGGCACCTTCAGCGCGCCCGACGGGAACGAATACCCCATCGCGTCCACCTTCTGGACCTTCGCGGCCGCAGGGGCAGAGGTCGAGGTGGACACGCAGACCGGCGAGGTAACGCTGGTGCGCGCCTCGGCATCGGCCAACGTGGGTACCGCCGTCAACCCTCAGTCCATCCTGAATCAACTCGAAGGTGGCATCAGCATGGAGATGGGGCCAACACTGTTCGAGCAGATGGTGTGGGACGAGGGCGGCCAGCTCCTCAACGCCGCACTGGTGGACTACCCTCTGCCCACCATGGAGACGATGCCCGACTACCGCCCCGCGATGGTTGAGCACCCCTACCCTGGCGGCCCGTTCGGCGCCAAGGGCATGGGCGAGATCGGCTCGGTCATCGTACCTGGTGCGGTGCTAAACGCAGTCTACGACGCCACCGGCATCTTGTTCCACGAGGTGCCGCTGCTGCCGCACCTGGTGCTCGAAGCGCTGGACGCGAAAGCGGCGGGCGCATAACGATGCAGGTATCCCTCACGGTCAACGGCCAAACCACTTGGATCGACGTGCCTCCCGAGCGCACGCTGCTTCAGTTGCTACGCGACGACCTCGGCTTGAAGGGCACCAAGGACTATTGCCATAGCGGCGTCTGTGGCGCATGCACGGTGCTCGCCGACGGGGCCGCGGTGAGCGCGTGCAGCCTGCTCGCCGCCCAGGTGAACGGCAAGAGCATCACGACCGTCGAGGGCCTTGAGGGTCCGGATGGCCTGCACCCGATCCAACAGGCGTTCATCGATAACTTCGGCCTGCAGTGCGGTTACTGCACGCCGGGCATGATGCTGCTGGCCAAGTCGCTGCTGGAGGAGAACCCGGCGCCGTCGCGCGAAGAGATCATCCGCTACATGGGCGGCAACATATGCCGCTGCACGGGTTACGCCGGCATCTTGCGCTCAGTGCAGGCGGCGGCGGATACGCTATCGAAGGGGTAAACCCTTGAAACTAGAGGTAGTAGTTAGATGGAAGTAGGCGACAATCTGACGGTCCATGCTTCGGCCTCCGACGTGTGGGATCTCTTTTGGGACTTCCCCAGGCTCGGCGCTTGCCTACCCGGCTGCGAGTCCATCGAGGCGATCGACGACCGGCACTTCCGCGCGCACATGATGCAGAAGGTTGGGCCCTTTCAGGTAACGATGGACCTGGACATGGCGGTGGACGAGTTCGTGCAAGGGCGGCGAGTCGTAGTCACCGGAGGCGGCAAGGACAAGCGTGGCAACACGCTGAAGCTGAACCGCCTCGCCTTGGAGCTCGAGCCGAGGAGCGATGCCGAGACGAGCGTCAGCTATGCTATGGACTTCAACCTGTTCGGCCGCCTCGCCACCCTCGGCAACGCCATGGTCAAGCGAAAGGCCGAAGAGATTCGGAAAGAATTCAGCACGCGTATCACCGCCGAGCTGGAAGGCTCGGGCGGATAGTCGGTAACGGAGAACCTTCATGCCCGTGGAAGACATCCGCGAATGGATCGATCGCGTCGAAGAGCTGGGTGAGCTGACCCGCGTCGAGGGCGTTGACCCCAACTTGGAGCTTGGAGGCCTCGTCGATCTCTACATGGGGGAGATGGAGAACCCGGCGCTGCTCTTTGAGCGCATGAAGGGCTACCCCGAGGGTTACAGCCTGCTCGCCAACGTGCTCACGTCTTTACCGCGCATCGCGCTGAGCCTCGACGTGCCGACCGACCTCACGCGGACCAAGTTCGTAAAGGAATGGCGAGACCGGCTGAAGGTGTTCGAGCCCCTGCCCGCCCAACAGGTCGAGGACGGTCCTGTGCTGGAGAACTGCGAGAGCGGTGACCAGGTCGATGTCACGAAGTTCCCGGCCCCGCTCTGGCACGCCGAGGACGGAGGCAGGTATCTGGGCACGGGCAACATCGTCATCATGCGTGACCCGGACAGTGGCTGGGTGAACGCCGGCACCTATCGCATCCAAGTACACGACGCGAAGACGCTTGGCATCATGATCTCTCCCGGCAAGCATGGTCGCATCATCCGCGAGAAGTACTGGGCTCGCGGCGAAGCCTGCCCGGTCGCCGTGTCCTTCGGCCACGACCCGCTGCTGCTGCTGCTCGGCGGCCTCGAGGTGGACTTCGAAGAGAACGAGTTCGACGTGGCTGGTGGCATCCGCGGGGAAGCGCTGAAGGTGATCGCCGCGCCCCACACCGGACTCCCGGTTCCCGCAAGCGCCGAGATCGTGATCGAAGGCGAGATTCCGCCGGATGAGTTCCACAACGAGGGACCCTTCGGTGAGTGGACCGGGTACTACGCGAGCGGCGAGCGGGACATGCCGATTATCAAGGTGAAGTCGGTCGTCTACCGCAATAACCCCACCGTGCTCGCATGCCTTCCCGGCAACCCGCCGAACGACAACACCTATTTCCGCAGCCCGATGCGCGCCGCGATGCTCTGGAACGAGCTGGAGCGCGCTGGCATCCCCGGTGTGGTCGGAGCGTGGTCGCACGAAGCCGGCGGCGGCCGTTTCTTCAACGTGATCGCCATCAAGCAGATGTACCCTGGCCACGCGAAACAGGTCGGGCACGCGACCGCGACCGTGCACGCGGGCGCCTACGCCAACCGGTACGTCGTGGTGGTGGACGACGACATCGACCCAACCGACACCAACGAGGTGATCTGGGCCATGTGCACACGCACCGACGTGATCGAGGACGTCGACGTGATCAAGCGCATGTGGAGCACGTCGCTGGATCCGATGGCCTACGCAGGTGACGAAGGGCCGCGCTACTATAACAATCGCATGATCATCGACGCGTGCCGCCCCTACGACCGGCTAGCGACGTTCCCGCCCGTGGTGCGTCAGACCAAGGCCGAGGCCGACGAGCTTCGCGCACGATGGCCCGAACTGTTCACGCCCGACGGCAAAGTGCGCAAGGACGTCAAGCGCGCCGGCAAGAAATAGACACGATAGACACAGAGGTTGCCAGACATGACCATCGACGCAAGTCAGCCGGAAGCACTCGGTTCGCTGAACCCCCAAGAGCTCTACTCGCTGTACATGGAGAAGCAGGTGAACTTCGGGCGTGCTGCGATGGCGCTCGACAAGCGGCGGCGCTCTGGCGGGCGCATCCACGTCCCGGCCGCCGAAGCCAACATCGCGAACGCGGGTCCCGACCAGCGCATGATCATCGGGCCAGAGATGGGTTTCAACGTACACAACCTGCATGTGTTCACGTCGGGTCGCGCGGGTGGCTCCGAGCGCTATCACACCCACGGCGACGCGCTGAAGCACTACATCAAAGGTGGCGGCTTCGAGATGATCGGTGAGGAGCGCTTTGAGGTGAAGGTGGGTGATTTCTGCCACGTTCCCGCGAACATCTGGCATGGCACCGAGAATCCTTCGCCGGAGCCCCTAGTGTTCTTAGCGGCGCAGCAATTCCCGGGTACCTATCGCCAGGTGCCCACGCCGTTCGTTCACCAGACCGCCGCCTACCGCGCTCCGGACGTCAAGGATCTGTCCGACGAGGAGCTCGCGAAGCTCGAGGCATGGCCACTCTATCTGCGCTACCTGGAAGAGCAGATGGCCTTCGGGCGCGTCGCGATGGAGGTCCAGCGCAGGCGCGAGCAAAAGCGATTACTCGTAACTGCAGAGCAGGCGCCGCTCATGGAGTGGGGGCCTGGTCGCCACCACATCATGTCCCCCGAGCAGGGATTCGACATCTACTCCTTCCAGCTCTTCATGGAGCACGTGCCACCCAAGACGGAGAACGGGGAGCCGCAGACCTCCGGCGACGCGATCCGCTACTACATCGCGGGAGAGGGCGTCGAGGTGATCGGCGTCGAACGCGTCGCCGTGAAGACGGGAGACTTCACCTGTATCCCTGCAGGCAGCAGGAGTGAGACGCTCAATCCCCACGACGAGCCGCTGCGATTCATTAGCTGGCAGCAGATCCCGGGCACGTTCATGCAGGTGCATACGCCCGTGCTCCCGGCGTAAACTTCCTCGGAGCGAAAGATATGCTGAGCGCAGACACGAATGCACGCATAACCCAGGTCGGCCCCGGCACGCCCGCGGGAGAGCTGCTTCGCCGCTACTGGATGCCGGTTGTGCCCAAAGCAGAGCTCGACGAGGTCCGCATGCGCCCAGTGCGGCTCCTTGGCGAGGATCTGGTCGCATACAAGGACGACCTGGGCCGCTACGGGCTTCTGGCCGAGCAGTGTCCGCATCGATCGGCCTCTCTGCGCTACGGCCGGATAGATGGCGAGGGCCTGCGATGCCCTTACCACGGGTGGAAATTCGACCTCACCGGTGCCTGCCTGGACCAGCCAGCGGAGCCGCCTGGCAGCACGTACAAGGATTCGATCCAACAGACCGCCTACCCCGTCCAGGAAGCGGGAGGGCTGCTGTTTGCCTACATGGGACCGGCGCCCGCTCCGCTGATTCCACGATACGACGTGCTCGCTCGGGAGGATTGGGAACGGCGCATCGAGATCCACCCGGTGCTCGAATGCAATTGGGTCCAACCCATGGAGAACGCGGTCGATCCAGCGCACCTCTACTGGCTGCACGGCTACACCGGTGGCGCCCCATCCGCCAGCCCTGACGACTCGAACGAGTTCGAGCCCTTCGGGCTCGGCATCTACAAGTCACACATCGAAAAGAATCGAACCGAAGCGCACCCGTTGGTCTTCCCCAACATCCTGCGCGGGCCGGGCCACGTCGCGCATTTCCGCATCCCCATGGACGATACGCACACGCGAATCATGTACGTGCTCTACAACCCCACACCCGATGGCTCGCCGGTCCATCAGGAGACCGTGCCTTACCAGTACATCGGAGCAGTGAAGGAGGCATACGACGACCAGGGGATGGCCCGCTTCCGTCACCACATGAAGAGCTTCGCGAGCCAGGACGCGATGGCTTGGGAGACGCAGGGAGCCGTGGTCGACCGCGAGAAAGAGCACCTCGCTGTCAGCGACAAGGGCATCATCATGTTCCGCAGGATGATCGAGGAGCAGATCATCGCCGTGGCCGAGGGCCAGGATCCCCTGGGGGTGCTGCGAGAGCCGCACGACACCATCAACTTCTACATCAAGCAGATCGACCTTCGCAGCGGCGATTCCATTTCCTGGCCGAACCAGGACAAGCGCAGCTTCGCACTGTCAGTCATGGACGACCATGGTCCGTACCGTGGCTCGGGCCAGTAGGCCACTCGCTAGCCCTTCAGCATCCCCTGGTAGCTCAGTGTGCAGTGTATTGTGGTCGGCGCTTGCGACCACGGACCGCGTCTGCTACTCCTCTCGCGGCTTGGATCGGGGACCAAACGGCTCCGGCTGGAAAGGGCCATCGCGCGCCTGCAGGTAGCCTCGCATGCCGTCTCGCTCGCCAGCCTCTTCCAACGGCCGTCGGAACTCCTCGCGCACGGAGGCGTGGGCGATCGCCGATAGCTCGGCGTTCAGCGTCCACGCGTTCGCCAGCCCCATCATGTCGAGGCCGCGCGTCGCGACGTAGAGGTTCGTGCTCACGACCTCCGGGCTGACCATGGCAATACGCTCGACGAGCGTGAAGCAGCGCTCTATCAGGTCGTCATGCGGCACGACGTCGTTCACCAAGCCGATGCGCTTAGCCTCCCACGCGTCGATGTGGTCCCCCGTCAGGCCGTAGAGCAACGCGTTCTTGAAGCCGGCGAGCAGCGTCCACATGAAGTTGGTATTGGAGATCTGTCGCACCTCCGGCTGCGCGAACACGGCTCGGTCCGAGGCGAACGTGATATGGGTGCAGATCGCATACCAGCTCCCCCAGCCCATGGCCCAACCGTTCACCGCGCCGATGACGGGTTTCGAGAGGCGCCACAGATGCTCCAGCCGCCGGATGCCCTCGCGGTCCCGCGTGCGGTGCCCTTCGATGTGCTCCCCGACGCCGACCCCCTCCGGCAGTCCCGATGGCCACTGCGTTGTCGCCCGGCTGAGCCCCCGCGTCATGTCGGCGCCCGCGGAGAAGGCGCGTCCCGCGCCGGTGAGCACGATGGCGCGAACCTCCGGGTCGGCCTCGGCCTCGTCGAGCGCTTGGTCGATCTCGTTGCGAATCTGTTCGTTCAGTGCGTTCATCTGTTCGGGCCGGTTCAGCGTGATCAGCACGCCGTGGCGCTGCTTCTCGTACAGCAGGTATTCGTAGGCCATGACCCCTCCTAGGTAACCGCCGCTAGTGGATGGCTCCCGACGTCTCACCGTCCGCGATCGCGTCCGCCGACATGCCAAGAATGGTGCCGAACACGTACGCATTGTCTGTCCCAGGCCACGGCGTCGGTGAAGATGCCGACGCCCGCGAGACCGAAGGGATACCCGGCAATCCCTGATGCGTGAGCCTGCCCCACGGCGGCTCGTCGATCTCCACCAAGTGGCCTCGCGCCCGCAGATGGGGATCATGATAGAGATGCTCGCTGTTCATCACCATGCCCGCCGGCACACCGTTCGTCTGCAATACGCGCAACGCCTGGTGGGGTGTGAGCTGGGCGGTCCACACCGCGATGTGCCGGTCCAGTTCATCGCGATGCTCTCGCCTTGCCCCGTGCGTGTCGAACCGTCCCTCCGCAACCCAAGGTGGCTCGCGCATGGCGGTCACAAGCGAACGCCAGTCGTCGTCACTCTCGCATGCGATGACGACCCACGTGTCCGGATTGCGGCAAGGGTAGCACCCATATGGCGAGAGGCGAGCGTTCAGCGGCTCGTCGTACCCAACAGGGCCCCACGCGCGGCCGTTGATGGTGTAGTCGAGGATCGCCGGTCCGAGCAGTGAGCCCTGGCCGTCGACCATGCAGATCTCCAGCGATTGGCCCTCCCCAGTGCGGTCGCGATACTCAATCGCTGCCATCGTGGCGAGTGCCATGAAGGCGGCGCCCACGTAATCGGGCAGCGTGCCCTTGGCGTGGGCCTCCATGGGCGATTCGGGGTGGCCCCAGAGGTGCACAAGGCCTGTATAGGCCTGGAGCGAGTTGCCGTAGGTCACCCACTTGCGCAGCGGACCGGTGGAACCGAGGCCGGGCATACCGATTTGGATGATGCCCGGTTTGCGCTTGATGAGATCCTCGTACCCGACACCGAGGCGGCCCATGACACCCGAGCTGAAATTGTCGACAACCACGTCGCTCACGTCCACCAGGCGCTTGAAGAGCTCCTTGCCACCTTCGTTGCGCAGATCGATGGTGCACGAGAGCTTGTTACGGTTCATGTCCGGGTAGATCGCCCGCCAGGTATCGCGGTTCGCAGGAAGGTCCGCCGATTCGACCTTCACAACCTCCGCACCGTAGAACGCAAGCATCTGCGTCCCGATGGGGCCGACGAACACACGAGTCAGATCGGCGACGCGGATGCCCTCCAACATTCCCCCGTCCTTGCTGGGGGCCACGACCGTCGTTGGCACGGCGGGCGCACGCGAACCCAATTCCGCCAGTATCTCCTCTCGATGCTGATCCAGCGTCGGCGCAGGCCGGCTCACGCGGTACGGTGTGCGCGACAGGATGATCGGAGGTCCCGGTGCCTCGTAGGTGCCCACGACCGGGTGCTCGACGGCTTGGAACCAACCGCGCTCGCGCATGTGCTCGCTGCCCACGAACCCCGCCAGGTCGCTCACCGGCGTGCAGGCGAGCCCTCGCCGTTGGGCCTCCTCGACGAACTCGGCGGCATCGAAGCGGGCGGCGAATTCGCCAATGATCATCTGCACCACGTCCACGTTGTCGGTGCGGTACTGCCCCACATCCCATTCGGGCTCGGAGAGCACTGCATCGTTCATCCAGCTTCGCGTGAGTTCATGCCAATGGGCGGCAAAATAAATGGCCAGGAAAACATACTTGCCGTCCTTGCAGCGGTACACGTTAAATGCGCCGCCCTCCTTGCCGGGGCGCTTCACCACCTCGCTCCGCTGGCTGTAACGAGCGACGGATTGCACGTTGGCGAAAGTGAGCGCTTCCTGCAGCGAAACGTCGATCCGCTGGCCGGCGCCCGTAGCGCGTGCGTGCCGCAGCCCCGCCAACGCGAGATACGCGGCCTCGATGGCCGCGATCTGGTAGCTCATCTGGCACGGCAGCACCACCGGGCTGCGCTCGTCATCGCCCTGGTTCGTCATGATGCCTGACATCGCCGCCGCGACCGGGTCGTTGCCGCTATAGCCGCTATACGGCCCCCACTGCCCGAACGGCGTGATGGATACCCGCACGAGCCGAGGGTTCAGCGCCGTCAGCCGCGCATCGTCGAAACCCAACGATGCCAGCTCGCCCGGTGGCGTAGCCTCGACGAAGAGGTCGGCCGCCGCAAGCAGCGAAGCGAACCGCTCCGCATCGACGGTCGAAGGGACGTCGAGAGCAATGCTGCGCTTGTTGAGGTTGGCATTCAGGAATGGGATGCCGCGATCAGGGCCCTCGATATCACCCGCGAAGGGGGGCAGCAGGCGATCCGGGCTGCCCCCGGGCGGCTCGACCTTGATCACGTCCGCGCCGAGTGCGCCAAGGTGCGCCCCCGCGAACGCGGCCGGCATGGCGCCAAGCTCCACGACCCGCACGTGCGACAGCGCCGACGGTCGTGGCGCTGCGCCTTCGAACGCTCCGGAAGCCACCTCAGCCCGCCAACATGCGGGGCGTGCGCCCCTTGCCCTGGGTCTTCGGCAAGATTGCGACCAGCGGCACCGTCAATGCGAACAATGCGGCCGCGACGAAGAAGGTGCTCTCGATGCCCGCGACCCGGCCAATTGCACCCGCAACCACAGGAGCGATGCTCCCCACGCCGAGGCCGAGGAGGAACTGCGCGGCCGTGGTTGAGCTCGCGAGCCCGGCGGGCGCGATGTCTAGCGCCAGCGCCCCCAGCAGCGTGGCCATGCTGAACAGGAACAGGCCGACCACTGAAACCAACGCGAGCAGTACCCACTGGTTCGCGATGAAACCGATCCATGGCGTCAGCACCGTCAGCACGATCACACCGGGTAGGACCACGGCCTTCCGGCTCGTCCGGTCCGACAGATAGCCCAGTATCGGCTGCGAGATCATGCTCATGCCCAGCAGCAGCGCCAGCAACACGCCAACGAACCCCGGCTGCAGGCCCAGTTCGTTCCGCGCGTACAGCGGCAGGAACGCGACCACAACGAGCTGACCCGCCGACCGCGTACCGCTCGCTATCAGCGCCAGCAACAGGTCGCGGTCCCTCGCGGCATCCTGCAACGACGCGAAGTACATGCCCATGGACCGGTGAGCAGGCGCCGTTGCACCCGACGTCCCTCGCATGATGAGCAGGAACACGACCGCGGCAGCCGCCACGGGAAGGAAGCTGAACCGGAAGATGCTCTCCCACGAAACCACCAACAACAGCCCTCCCACCACAAGGGGGCCGGTGATGTCACCGAAGCTGGCGCCGACGCCGTTGACGGCGAGGGCGAACGCGCGGCGATCAGGGAAGCGCGTCGATAGGAACCCGATCGCCGGCGGGTGCCAGAGCGCGCCAGCGATGCCCAATACCGCCGCGAAGGCAACGAGCACAGGGAAGCTTGCGGAGAGTCCCACGAGGAAGAAGCTCATGCCCAACCAAGCCAGTGCCACCGCCATGAACCATGCTCTGTGCCCGGAGAAACGATCCGCTAGGACGCCTATGGGGGCATTGGCGAGAGCGCCCGAGAAGGAGCGTGCGCCGATCACCGTTCCTGCGGCGAGCGGGCCCAGCCCCAAGCTGGCCACGATCTCAGCCAGGAGGATCACGAATGCCTGGCCGAACCAGTGCACTATTGCGTGCCCTGTGGTCACCGTGCCGATGACCACAAGGCCGCGGATGCCCTGAAGACCTGCGGGTTGCTCCGTCGTGCTACTCATACAAGGAATCGCACCTGAAGTGGGGTCGCGCGTACAGGATAGCAGCAGGCGCCGCCGCCGGTCCGTACCGCCGCGTCTGCTATAGTCGGTCGCCAGCGCCGGTGAACACCGGCCTCAGAGGCAGCCTCCCCTTGAACGCTCTCAGCCGCATGAACCCGACCGTCCGCGGCCTGTCGGTGCTGTACAGCAGCACACTGCTATCGGGCTTGGGGTGGGCGATGATTCTGCCCGCAATCCCAGTGCTCGCCTCGGAGTTCGACGTCTCTCTCGGCTTCGCCGCGCAGACGGTGACGGCATTCGCGCTCGGGCGTTTCGGGGGCACGCCGGTGGCGGGGATCGTCGTCGACCGCTTCGGCTCACGGGCGGGCATGATTGGTGGTCCCGCGTTGGTGGGCCTGGCCGCGCTCGGCGCCGTGGCCACTCCATGGTTCTCCATCCTTCTGGTCATGCAGTTCGTCATCGGGTTCGGCGACGTGGTGTGGACGATGGCCCGTGAGGTGGCAGGCATCGACCTCGTGCGGACCAACCAACGAGGCCGAGTGCTCAGCGGGTTCCACGGCATGCACACCGGAGGCCTTGCCGTGGGGCCTCTGTTGGGCGGCGTGCTCACAGTGGCATTCAGCTTCAGAGCAGTGTTCGTAGCTTTCGCGGTCCTGGCTGTCGCCGGAATGCTGTTGGGAGCTGTGGCCCATCGTGCGAAGCCCTCAGCCGGCGACGTACGGGCGCAAGCCTCCCAAACATTGTCCCGGTTCAGCCTGTCAATCGCGGCCCGGCTGAGGGCGATCGCCGATCTGTTCAAGCAGATTGAGCCGCGTTTCCGGCCGTCCTATTGGGCGTTCGTGTTCGCGACCTTCGCTGGATTCATGTTCCGGCTCACCGTGCAGAACATGTTGCCGCTCTACGCCGACTGGAAGCTGGGCCTTTCGCCAGTCGAGGTCGGCGTGTTGTTCTCCATCTCGGGCGGCGTAGTTTTCGCCATGATCCTGCCGGCCGGGTTTGTGATCGACAAGATCGGACGCAAGTGGGCCACGGTGCCAAGCACCCTCCTGCCGGGGGTCGCCTTCATGCTGATTCCGTTCGCCGACACCTTCTTGCAGCTTGCCGTACTCGTATCGATCCTCGGCGTGTCCAACGGCCTATCGCTAGGATCGCTCGCCACGTCCACCTACGACGTCGTTCCCGCAGAGGCACGTGGGCGGCTGCAGGCAGCTCGACGAACGATTGCCGAGGTTGGCGGCGTCGGCGGGCCGCTGTTCGGCGGCTTCCTGGCGAACGCTATGAACCCCGGAGTCCCGTTCTTGGCCTACGCCCCGATCCTGATAGCGGCCGGGCTCCTTCTCGCATTCGTCGCGCGCGAGACGTTGATCAAGAACCCGGTTCCGGAGGCGTCTGGAGTCTCCTCCACATAGCCTGTTGTCCTGGTATCCACGGGGGATTCGATTCTCAGCCGATGTTCGACCTGTCATACTACTGAGCCTTTGATCCCCTTCGCGAGAGTGCCCAACATCGGCGTGGAGGCCTAAGCCCATGGAACGATCCGGCTGGGGAGAGATTTACACCGAGCTGGGCGCGCGGCCCGTCATCAACGCCATCGGCAGCATGACGCTGCTCGGCGGCTCGACGCCACCCCCGGAGGTGCTGGCGGCCATGGAGGCCGCCAGCTCGGCCTACATACCCATGGAGGAACTGGAGGCTAGGGCCGGTGAAGTGATCGCCCGTGCGGTCGGAGTGCCGGCGGCCTATGTGACGTCCGGCGCCGGGTCCGCGCTCACGCTGGCGATCGCCGCCCTCATGGCCGGCGACGACCCAGCCAAGGTCGAGCAGCTTCCCGACACGGCTGGGATGAAGGACGAGATCCTCATCCAGACTAGACAGCGCTACTGGTACGATCGCTGCCTTCAGTTCGCTGGCGCCAAGCTCGTCGAATTCGGCTCTGCGGAGCACACCACCGCCCAGGATCTCGAACTGGCGATCGGCCCGCGCACGGTTGCCGTACATTACCTGGAGAAGCGTGAGGCGATCGACCCAGATGCTCTCACCCTGGAAGCAACGCTCGAGATTGCAAGTGCCGCAGGCGTACCGGTAATGGTGGACTCCGCCGGCCAGATCTATCCGCTAGAGAACCTGGGCGGCGCCGTACGGAAGGGAGCCGTTTTCCAGTGCGTCGCGGCCAAATACATGGGCGCGCCCCAGTCCACCGGATTCGCCTTCGGGACCGAGGAGATGATCCGCAACATCTCCTTCCAATCCTTTGCCGGATACGAAGGGAAGCGCGTTCGCGGGATCGGTAGGCCGCACAAGGTGGACCGCCAGGAGATCGTTGGGGCCGTCGCCGCTGTCACGCGCTGGGTGACCATGGATCACGAGGAGCGGCTCGCTAATGGCGAGCGCAAGTCCCAGGCAATGGTGGACGCCCTCCAGGGACTGCCTGGCGTGGACGCAGTTTTCGTCGACAACGTCATCGGGCACAACGCCTTCGGGCTCACCATCGCCATCGAGCCGGCAACTGCCAAGCTCACCGCCGACGAGCTCGTCGCCAAGCTGAAAGATGGAGACCCGCCCGTGTGGACCCGGGTTCGCGACGGCGATACAGATCTGATACGCATCAGCCCTTCCGGGCTGCAAGACGGCGAAGAGGAGCTCGTCGCCGAGCGCATCAGTGAGCTGCTCTCGTAACGCGCCCGCTATCACCTGGTGCCATTCGTCGCGACCGGACGGTATGATGGGCATTATCGATTCCACAGGGAGGCGTAGATGCTGTCAGCCGCAGACACCGACCTGCTATGCCGCGTAGGCTCGGGGACGCCCATGGGCGAGCTGATGCGGCGCTATTGGCTGCCAGTCGAGTACTCTGCCAAGCTCGAGCCCGACGGCCAGCCGCGGCGCGTGCGCGTGCTCGGTGAAGATCTGCTCGCGTGGCGCGACACCGGCGGCACGCCGTCGTTCGTGCAACCCCGATGCCCACACCGCGGCGCGGGGCTCTTCTTCGGACGAAACGAGGAAGATGGACTGCGCTGCGCCTACCACGGATGGAAATTCGACGTTGGCGGCAGCTGTGTCGACATGCCGAACGAGCCCGCAGCGAGCAACTTCAAGAACAAGGTCAAGATCAAGGCTTACCGTGGCGCCGACTACGGCGGCTTGACCTGGATCTACATGGGAGAGGACCAGGCCAACCCGCCAGGCGTTCCCCAATTCGAATGGGGCCAGGTACCCGAAGAGAACATTCAATACACCCACAAGCTTGTGTACGAGTGCAACTGGATGCAGGCACTGGAAGGCGAGATCGATTCCACCCACGTCTACTTCCTCCATTCGCGATTGGTGCCCGAGGATTCGCCGAAGTACGGTCTGTACCTCGAAGAGCGAGGCGCCGACTTCCACATCCTCAACACCGAGGTGGGCGTCACGTACGCGGCTGAGCGGCCGGAGAAGGATGGCAGCGCCTATTGGCGCACGACTCATTTCCTCTTCCCCATCTACGGGATGTGGCCCGGCAGCGCCGACGATGGCACAGTGCCGCTATCCATTTACCTGCCCGTCGACGACTACCACACCGTGCATTTCGGCCTGTGGTGGCACCCCACGCAGCCCATTGAAGGTGGCCGGCACCCCGCGAACCTACTCCCTGATGAGGTCGGGCTCCTCGGTGGCGGCACGGGACCGAACAAGCCGGAGCAGAAGGGCCGCTTCTTCGCGGACTCCTGGGCGGTCGCGAACCCCGAGAACGACTTCCTGATGAACGTCGAAGCCAAGAAGACAAAGAATTTCACGGGTATCCCCACGGTCCGGTTACAGGACGACGCCGTAATCTGGAGCATGGGGCCCATCATGGACCGCACCCAAGAGCACCTGGGCACCGCAGACGCCACGGTGATACGAGTCCGCAAGCGTCTCCTCGATGCCGTTCGCGCTCTCCGAGACCACGGAACGATTCCGCCCGGCGTGGACGAACCGGAGCTGTACAAGGTCCGGTCGATCGTCACAATCTTGCCTCCAGGATCCGACTGGGAGGACGCGCTCCACGACTGGCATCACGCCCGGACCGACGAGCACCCCAATCCCGGAGCGACGCAGAATCGCGCGATCAAAGAGCGGTTTTAAGGAGAGGCACATGGCAGACGACGAACTTCGCGGAGCGGTGCACTGGATCGACCATTTCGTGGTCGGCACGAACGACCTCGTGGCCTGGGCCGACTGGGCGGTGAACGCCACTGGCGTCGCTCCTTCTCCGATCCGGGGTGTCACGACGGCTGCGCGCAAGCGCAACCAGCCTTTCCAATGCTTCCTCTGGTGGGACGACCCGTCCTGCCGCATGGGCGCGTTCTTGCAGTCTGAGATGTACCCGCCGAGCAAGGAACTCGGGCACGACACGCCGCTGTGTGGCTTCTACGTCCGGCCCGAAGACATGGACCGGCACGTCCAACGCCTCGACCGCTATGCCATTCCCCACACCAGCCCTGTGCGGATAGAGACCGAAGGCGACCCAGGCACCACCGTTTTCTTCGCCGACCCCGACGGCAACCAGTGGGCCTTCTTTGCCCCGGACGAGATGCCGGCCGGCGCCATGGAGGTCTCCACGTCCGATGGCGTAGGGAGGATCAGCCATGCCGTTTACGGCTCGCGTGACCTGCAGCGCACCGCTAGCTTCTACGAAGAGTACTGCGGGGTGAGGCCCGTGCAGAGCACGGCCATCCCCGAGGACACCTTGGTCCTGCGGCTCCAAGGCGGCGCGAGGATCGTCTACAACCTCGTGGACGTGCCGGACGAGCGCACCGCTGGGCATGGCCCCTGGTGGGACATGCACACCGCCCTCACCGTGCGGGACGACGAGTTCTTCCCGAACTACCAACGCATGTGGGCCGGTCTTCCTGAGGAGCCTGGACCCAAGGAGGACATCAATCTCCCGCTGGCCGAGGAAGACGCCCTACCCGCCAGAACCGGCCTGCACCGCAGCCCCGTGGGCTACAGGTGGAAGGAGACCTACTCCCGAGGCGATGAGTTCTACGACTGGGATGGCCACGCGTTCCACTTCATCGGTGGCGTGTCGCAGACCGACGACGGGTCGCTCGCCCGCTACGTGGGCAAGGAACAGGACGCGTACTTAAACGAGCTCACAGACAGGGTCAAGGCGAAGTGAAGAAGGGCGCCACCTCCTAGCCATGATCGAGCCCGTCAGCCTCAGCCAGGGCCACTACGAGTGTCGCTCGCTCGACGCGACGCTTCCCGTGCTCACGGGGCTCTTGGCCATGGAGGTGCTGGAGCGCAACACGGACTGCGCCATGCTCAAGCACCCCAACACAGAGTGGCGCCTCGTCGTGCACGAGGGAGGACCGGATGCCGCGACCAAGCCGTTGGCCAACCGCTGCCGTTAGGAAAACGTGGTGAGCTAAAACCCATAGAAGCGGCGCGGGTTGTCGTCGAGTATCTTGCGCGCGACCTCGGGCGATATCTCTTCGCTCGTGCCCTTCTGCTCGATGACGTCAAGCGCCCGGATCTCGGCCGATTGATCCGCGTGAGTGTAGTCGGTGCCGATCAACAGATTATCCTCGGCCCCGAACTGCAGGATGTAGGGCAGGTCATCGGTTGTGTCGCAGGCGACGTAGAAGCGATACCGCTTGAACAGGTCCTCCTTGAAGTCGAACGGGTGGAACGTGAGCTTCTGCTTCTTGGCCATCAGGTCGGTAAACAGGAAGGGGATCCACGATGCCCCGGCCTCGATCCAGCCCGTGCGAAGCTCGGGGAATTTGTCGGGAACGCCGTTCATGACGAGGTCGGTGAAGGCGGAGATGGCGTTGAAGCGCCCACCCAAGTCGACGCCGGGGCCCTCGGGCGGGTTGCCAGTGCCAGTATGGATGCAGATGGGCAGATTGAGACGGCTGGCCTCCTCGTAGAGCGGGTAGAAGTAAGGGTCGCTGGCGGAACGGCCGATCTCGAATCCCTTCTTGAACACGCCACAGGCTCCGTGATCCTTGGCCCAGCGCAGTTCCGCCACGGCCTCGTCCATACTCATCATCGGCATGAGCGCCACCCACCGGAGCCTGCCCTTGCTAGGCTCGGTGGCATCGGCGATCCAGCGGTTGTAGGCACGGGTCAGTGCGAGCTCCACCTCGGGGCGTGCGGTGAGGCCGGTCAGGAACAGGGTTGGGTACAACACCTGCACGTCTATGTTGAGCTCGTCCATGTCCCGCAAGCGCGCCTCCACGTCGACCAGCTCACGGGTCGCTTGCACGGTGCCGGTACGCACGTCGTCGCGCCAGCGCCGGAGCTGGTTGCGGCCGTCGATCAGCCAGAGACGATGCGGACGCGCGTCTCCGGGAGCCGTGGCTACACCTGGGTCCATGGTCAGCGGCGCGAACTTCTGCTCGGCCTCGCGGAGGTAACTCCAGGTGGCTTCGTTCTCGTCGATGTGGGCGTCAGCGTCGATGCGCGGCATTGGTTCCTCCCGGTCCATGGGGGTGATGGTCGCGATGGTAGTCCTTCGTTGGGGTGTGTCAACAGGCCGAGCGCCGTGTCGACTCCAGGCCAGCTATACGACCTAGGAGATGATGCGACTGTCCTCGCGTCGGGTGATCATCTTCAGTTCGAGGTGCCATGCGGCGCCAAGGGTCCTGGGTTTGCTGATCGGCGCAGGCATCATCGCTGCGGGAATCGCCGGCGGTATGCATGATGCTGCTCAGCCCCAACTAGGAGCAGATGACCGCTTAGGCCGGTGCCACGCGGGTGCCGAGCGGGCGGGCCGTCAGGCGCGGGATCATGTCGTCGAGCAAGAGCTTCGACTGCTGCTCGAAGTCGGACCCGATGACGCGCGCCACCATGGTCGTTAGGCCACGATCGACCATCTCCTGCAATCTCCCCGCTATCTCCTCGGGCGACCCAAAATAGCCGGCAGCCGCACCCGACCGGTGGTGCGCTCCGAAGTACGCGTCTAGATGAGCGTCCGCGTTACGCCTTGCCCGCTCCCCATCCTTATCGAGGTGGAACGTCGCGTACATGGCTGATCGGTCGGCCTGGCCCTCCCGTCCGGCCTCGCGCGCGTACCCGTCCACTCTCTGCCGGAGATCCGAGAACTGTTGGGGGTCTCTCGCCATCGTGAACCAACCGTCGCCGAACCGACCGGCGCGCGCGAGGGCGGGTTCCGCCCCGGCAGCGACGAACGTGGGGATGGGCCGCTGGATGGGCCGTGGGCGAATGCCCATGTCGGGCGGGGTCGAGTAGTACTTACCTTGGAAGTTGACAGAATCTTCCGTCCAGAGGCGCCTCATGAGATCAAGCGATTCGGTCAGCCGTGCCCCTCTCTCGTTGTTGGGCACGCCCGACGCCTGGAATTCCCGCAGGCCTTCGTCTCCACCCTTGCCGATAGCGGCCCCGATGATCAGCCGCCCGTTGGAGATGACGTCGGCGGTAGCCAGTGCGTGTGCCAGGAGCACAGGGTTGCGCAGGGGCACGCTCAGCGGCACCGTCCCGATCCGCAGACGGGTCGTCTTCATGGCCATGGCGGTCATGATCGTTAAGCAGTCGGCTCGAGGCCAGGCGATCTCGATCCTTGAGCTGTCTCCAACCCAGACGTGGTCGTAGCCCAGCTCTTCGACCAAGGTGGTCTGCTCCCACAGGGGAGCCAGGTCGGGGTGCGCGACGTGGTCCCCGGTCAGGTCAGCCGTGTGCAGCAGCACTCCGAACTCCAATGCTCTACCGGTCGTGACCATGGCAAATCTCCCTCTTGGAATAGGCAGCACGAGGCCGGCGCAGCCCGGCGGATGATACGCACGGCCAGGCGAGGGGGTCAATCGGCTTTAGCCCGCCCGTGGGCCGAGGCGGCTGCACGACGCCCTTGACCTTCCGTATCGCCGGCCATCGTACCGCTCTCCGCGGCGCCATCAAGCTTGACACGCTCCCAAGGTTCAGCACATCATGCAAGGCACCAGTGATGCCCGGCAGCTTTCGCGCCAGTGCACGTGTGCTTCCGAAACAGCTTAGCGGAGCATGACGGCCAAGCGTCAGATTCGGCCTTATATCAGAAGGACTATCGTCGTGAGGCAACAGCATCGCCCAGGCTCCGTCTACTGCATCGATCACTACGTCGTTCCGACGAACGACATCCTTACATGGCAGTCGTTCATGGAGAATGTGCTGGGGGGGCGGCTACACAAGATGGGCGGATTATCCACGGCCGAGCGCTTACGCCGCGGGCCGATCCGCATCATGATGAATGTTTCCGACCGCCACCAGATCGGCGGCTTCTTGCAGAACGACATGCTCCCCGAGCCTTCCACCCGAGGTGGCGCGCCGCGCTTCGGCTATTTCATCCGTTCCGAAGATGTCGGTGACCATCTCCGCAGGCTCGAACAATTCGACATCCCTCATTCCGACCCAATCAAGACGTCCGAGGAGGGCCAGGAGGGGACGGCCATCCACTTCGAGGACCCTGACGGCAACCAACTCGAGTTCTGGGCGCCGACGCATCTGCCGGCAGGCGCCCTAAGCACGACCAACCCCACCGGGGTCGGCAGGATCAGCCACGCGGTCCAGGAATCACGCGACCTCAATAAGACGGTCGAGTTCTACTCCCGCTACTGCGGATTGGATTTGATCGAGAGCGCGGATATACCTAAGGACACCGTCGCCATGGAGATGACCGGCGGCGGACGGCTGGTATTCAAGGAGGTGGACACGCTGGCGCCTCGCACGGGTGGTCACAACAAGTTCCTGGGTCAGCACACCGCACTCACGGTGGAGAACGACGGGTATCTCGACGCGTACCAGCGCCTCTGGGACGAGCTACCGGAGTCGGAGTACACCCCCTACTCCAAGGACGAGATCGATATCGATGAGACCGTCTTGGCGCCCCGCACCGAGTTGCACGGACTCGAAGCCCGGGGCGAGCGCGGCAAGCACGTGGTCCGCGGCCATTTCTTCTACGACTGGGACTGCAACAACTACCACCTCACCGGCGGCGTGCCGTCCGATGGAGCGATGGCCGAGTACACGGTCGGTCACTCGGACTAGCAGTACGAAGAAGGCACGAACCATGGCGCAATACGACGAGGGTGCAGTACTGAAGATCGACCACGGGGTGGTTGCGACCAACGACCTGTGGAAATCGATCGAGTTCTTCACCGAGGTTTTCGGTGGCAAGCTTCGCCGATTGGTGAACGTGAATCTGCGGGGGTTGGACCGCGAGGTTCCCGAGATGGCGTTCGTGAAGGTAGCAAACCACCCCGGGTGGGGACTTGCGATCCAGCCCCAGCCTATCCCCGCACCGACGCGGCCCATGGAGGGCCCGACATGGGGGTTTGAGGTCGACGAGCGCGGCCTTGAGGGAGTCTGCACGACGCTGGACGAAAAGAACGTGGCTTATGATGGCCCGTTCGACTACGCGGCACCGAGCCCTATCGCCAGGACGATCGTGGTGCGCGACCCCTACCAGTGGGAGTATGAACTGACCGAGCGGAGGGACGAAGACAAGAGCGACGAGCTAGCGTTCGGAGACCTGGGTCTGCGCCGCATCAGCCACGTCAGGCTCGAAGTCACGGACCTGGCCGAGGCGGAGGATTGGTACACCGAAACCTTGAAGCTCCTACCCACCGACCAGGTGCCGGGCGAAGCTCAGCTCACGCTGAAGACGCAGGCGACCGGACAGCTCTTCATTCTTCACGAGGTCGAGGAGATGACGCAGCGGAGCTGGTACTCCTTCGGGCCGCACGTGGACATAAAGGTTCCCATCGGCGATCTCGAAGCGTTCACGAGCCGGCTCACGAACATCGAGCGTTACTGGAGCCCGTTCCCCGAGAAGATCCCATGGCATGAGCCCAACATGCACACCCTTTATTTCTACGACCCCTTCGGGAATCGCATGCAGGTCAGTGAAGACGTTCCGCACCCATAACTTTTCCGTGAAACGAGAGCCTAACCATGAACCCTGCCCTATCATCCGCCAGCATCGTCGACATGATGGTTGGCGTGCAGAACATGATCGAAGCCTCGGACATCCAGAAGGGTGACCAGATTCTGATCCTTGCCGACCGGCGCAGCGACCCGGTGACCATTGAGGCTCTCTCCGTGGGCTTGACCGCGATGGGTGCCCATCCGATGGAGTTGGTCACGGAGCCGATCGGCCGGTATGGCGTTGTCCCTCAGCCTGTCATCAACGCCATGGAGGCCTCGGACATCGTGATCTGGGTGTGGCCGGTGTTCCTCACCTTCACCCCAGCCCACCGTGCGATGGGACGCAGGCGTGAGGAGAGCGGCACCCAGCTCAAAGAAGCACGGATGAAGCCGTATTTCGTGTACTTCGAGGGCGGGCCGGCTCTGCTGGCCCGCGACTATGCAAAGTTCCCCAACAAGGTGCTGTGGAAGATCGCCGAGAAGGTACGGGACGTGGTCTCCGCCGGCAGCGTGGTGCATATCACTGACGACCTCGGGACGGACCTGACGGCCACTTACGACGGCTCCAAGTTGTACGGCATGCAGTTCCGGCCGGGGGATCCACCGGGCCGGAACCACTTCCCCTGGGGACGCTGCGGGATGTATAACGGCAGCGGCGACGCTAACGGCGTGGTATACATCAGCGCGGTGCAAGGTGTAGCTGGGATGCTTGAGGAGCCCATGCGCTGGGAGATCAAGGAAGGTTGGGTCACCGATGTTACGGGTGGCGGAGAGGTCGGGGAGGAGCTCAATCGGATGTTCGAGGAAGTGCCCGGTTCGAACAAGTTCGTCGAGATTATGTTCGGCTACCACCCTAAGGCGTCGATCCAGCATGGCATCGAAGATCCCATGCATTGGGAGCTAATCTCCAAGATGCCCTGGGCCGGCTTGGGCACCGATCGCCAGAACCCGGACTTCCGGCACATGGATGGGTCTATCATGAACGGACAGCTGTACATCGACGGCAAATTGCTCGTCGACAAGTACGGCATGCTGGACCGTTCGTTGCTCTACCACCCCGACGTAGTGGAGGTGGCGAAAGAGTTCGGTGATCCGGTGGAGATATTGGCTCCGGTGTCGCATGCGGCGCACGGGTCCAACACGCAGTGGTAGAGGCAGCATTCTGCCCTAGGAGCAACCTGGCGGCGCAAGCCGTATCAAGAGTGTAAGGAGACTTTGGAATGATGACAAAGAAGATAGTGATGGGATGGCCAATCGCGCTGATGGCGTTATTCGGCTTGATGGCCACTGCGTGCGGTGGGGAGGACCCGACGCCGACGTCAGTGCCGCCCACACCGACATCTGCCCCAGCAGCTGCTGCTGCTGTTGCCCCAACTGCAACGCCGGTGCCCACCGCGCTTGACCTGTTGGTAGCGGCCGCCGACGAAGAGGGTGGTGTGATTCGGGCGATGGGTGGCGTGTGGAACAATCCAAAGCGCCAGTCTGCCATGGAGATATCCATGGAGAAGATGTACGGCATCGACATTAATTACGAATACACACCGCTGGCCGGCGGAGTTAGCCAGAACGCCCAGGCTGCTCAGCTTCTCGAGGAGCTTGCAGCAGGGAAGACACCGCAGACCGACATCTACCGGGGCACGCAATCGAGTACACCGAGGTTGATCAAAGAAGGCGCGCTCCAGAAGGTGGACTGGGCACAGTACGAGCCTCGCATCAACAGCGTCTCCCTGGGCGGTCTGGACGGCGAGGTCCTCGCTCTCTCCACGCGTATCGGTGGAATCGCATACAACACCGATCTCGTGGCCCCCGCTGACGTGCCGCAGGTCCTCAACGATCTGCTCGATCCCAAGTACAAGGGCATGATGGCGACGACGTCGTACGCGGCAGTGTGGGACCGCGCCAGCATCGAGGCAGACGGCACATGGAACCAGGCGAAGGCAGAGGGTCTTCTTGACGTGCTCACGAAGCTCGTCAAAGGAGGCAACATAGCCGGGATCATCGGATGTGGTTCCACTGAACGGATCACGAACGGCGAATTCGCGCTGTTCGTCTTCCAGTGCGGCGACAACACCGCACGCGAGCTGAAGGACAAGGGTGCGCCCATAGACTTCGCTTACATCCCTGAGGTCGCTAACATCACGCACTCGTATCAGGGGCTCGTGGCCAATGCGAAGTACCCCAACAGCGCCAAGTTGCACATGGTGTGGAACCAGACGACAGAGGGGCAGCGCATCCACCTAGAGGCTTTCTACAACGACTCCGCTGCCTATGAAGGCAACCTGATGCACGACGTGGTCAAGGACATCGAGTCCCGCGGAGCTCCCGTGCCCATCGTGGACCTGAAGACCTACACACCCCTGAACGGCAACGTCCAGGCGATCAAGAAACCCATGAAGAGTGTGATTCGCGGCGGGTAACGTACGGCTCTAAACAAGCCGGAGGAGGAGAAGGGGCCCTGCCCGCCTGGGCCCCTTCTCCTGTCCGGTGATTATTCCTTTGCAACGGTTGGACGGGGCAAGGAGCAACAGCAATGGCAACCCTAAGCGACACCAGACGAGCGCGCCCGAGCGTAAATCCTTTGCATTATCTATCTGGGCGATCGCTCATCTTCGGGCTCATGTTCATCGTGCTGGGTGTCGTTTTGGTTCTGCTCCTCGTAGCCGTCCGGATGTCGTTCATGGATTCCATGACGAAGGAGTTCACCTGGGCAAACTATACGGATCTCTACGGAGATTCGTTCGTCTTTACTGCGCTAAAGAATACCCTGGGGTTTTCCGCGGTAGCCATCTTCGTTTCGCTTTTGTTCGCCACCCCGATCGCCTTCTTCGCAGAGCGAACGACCTTACCGGGTCGCGGTTTGATATTCCCAATGATGCTGATCACCACGCTTATACCCGGTTTTTTCGGCGCTATGGGCTGGCTCCTGATGTTCCATCCACGCATCGGCATGATGAACAAGTGGGCAATCCAGTTGATTCCTGGGATCGACGGTCCGATCTTCAATGTCGTTTCCGTCGTCGGCATGGGGATCATCACGGGGTTAGGCTTGACGTCGCTCGCGTTCATCATGATGGCGGGGTCGTTCCGAGCCATGGATCCGGCGCTGGAAGAGAGCGCCCAGATCCATGGCATGGGTCTGATGAGGCGGCTCAGGAGGATCAGTTTCCCACTAGTGTGGCCGGGCATCCTTGCGGCCGGACTGTATGTCGCGACCATCGCCCTCGCCTCCTTCGACGTACCCGCATTCATCGGATTGAGCAACAGGATATTCACGTTCTCCACCATGATGTTCCTCATGGCGAATCCCGAGGTGGACGCGCCCCGATTCGGGATCATCGGTGCATCGAGCGTCGCCATGATCTTCATCGCCCTGTTTCTAAGCTGGTGGTACTTCAGCGTGATTCGGCGTTCGCACCGCTACACGGTAGTGACCGGGAAGAACTATCGCCCAAAGCTGATCAGGCTTAACAAACGGTGGATCGCGCTCGGATGGTCGATCGTGTCGGTCAAGATTCTGTTCAGCTTTGCCATACCTCTCTTGATGTTGGTCTGGGCTTCGCTGCTCCCGTTCTTCGAGCCCATCTCGGCCGAAGCGATCGGCAAGGTTACGTTAGACAACTACCGCTTGATCCCCTGGTCGGTGCTAGGGGGGCCTCTCAAAAACACCCTAATACTCACGTTTACTGTGCCGACTGTACTCGTCATCATTGGGCTAGCGATCTCGTGGATCGTGGTACGGTCGAAGGCACCCGGCGTGTGGGCTGTGGACACCGTTGCATTCCTTCCCCATGCGGTGCCCAACCTGATCTTCGCGACATCCATGTTGTACGTCGGGTTATTCTGGATACCGAATTGGATCCCTTTTCACGGGACCATTTGGATACTGGTGGCAGTGTTCGTCATCGCACGGGTCAGCTTCCCCACGCGGGTCTACAACGCCGCCCTCCTCCAGATCCACAAAGAACTAGACGAAGCCGGCTACATCTTCGGGCTTGGGACGATCCGTGTGCTGTGGCGCGTCACCACGCCGCTCCTCATGCCGACCATCCTGTATTCATGGATATGGATGGCGCTGCTGGCGTACCGTGAGCTGACCCTCGCTGCGTTCCTGTCGAGCAGCGAGAACGTCACACTTCCGATGTATATCTTCAGCATATTCAACAGCGATCGACCGGTTGCCGCGGCTCTCTCGGTGGTACTGCTCGTCGTCATGTTGCCATTGATAGTTTCATATTTCATATGGACGAGGCGGCGCGGTCAGTTGGCAACCTAATGCACCGAGCCGCTTGATGGAGGCCAGTCGATATGATTAACGCAGAACAAGTCTTGAAGGTGTTTCACACCAAAGAGAACGACGTGGTCGCGCTCGACCGCGTGGATCTCCAGGTGGACGAAGGCGAGTTTTTCGTCCTGCTGGGCCCATCAGGTTCTGGGAAGACGACGCTGCTGCGCTGCGTCGGAGGGCTGGAGGACCCGGATGGTGGAGAGATCCACCTGGGGGGCGACCTTGTGTATTCCGGGAACACGAATGTCGTCGTTCCACCCGAGCTGCGACGCGTCGGCATGGTATTCCAGTCCTACGCCATCTGGCCGCATATGACAGTCGCTGACAACGTCGGGTTACCTCTGAAGGAAGGCAACATGAAGGTCCCCCGCGACCAGGTCGACGCCAAGGTGAAGCGAGCGTTGGAGCTGGTAGGACTGCAGGACCTGGGACCCCGACCTGCCCCCCTGCTCAGCGGTGGACAGCAGCAGCGCGTCGCGTTGGCGCGGGCGCTGGCCGTCGAGCCTCGCGTGTTGTTGATGGATGAGCCTCTCAGCAACCTGGACGCCCGGTTGCGTGAGGAGGTACGGGCGGAGATCAAGAATCTCGCCAAGCAGATGGGCCTCACTGTTCTCTACGTGACCCATGACCAGGAAGAGGCGATGGACCTGGCCGACCGAATCGCGGTCATGCACCTCGGGCGGATCCTGCAGCTGGGCAGCTCGGAGGAGCTCTACATGAACCCGGTCGAACCTCGGGTAGCGCAGTTCTTCGGCGAGATGAATTGGGTGAAGGGTGAAATGGGCGACGCTGGTGTCGTCAATACCTCGTTCGGTGCGATGAAGGCAACCACCAACAGCGCCATCGCGTCCGGTTCCAAGGTGCGCGTTGGCGTGCGGCCCGAGCATGTGGAGCTGGTTCCTGGCCAAGGCGCTGCCGCAGATGGACTGAGTTTCCCGGCCGAGATTCTCTCTCAAACCTTCCTTGGGGACCGGCGAACGTTCACGGTCAAATTGGGCGACACCATCCTAACCGCCCGAGGCGACCCTGAGGTCAGCATATCGGGCGCCGTGACGGTACGCATCCAGCCAAATCGCGCCTCGTGCTTCGCTGACGATGGTTCGGTCGACTAGCGGATGGCGCTGCTGCTGAGCACCGATGAGCTCGCGCCGCTGATCGACATGTCTCGCGCCTTGGAGGTGATCGAGGCCGCTTTCGTCGAGCAGGGGCAAGGCCTCGCCGTGTTCCACGGACAATTCGCATTGCCCATGACCAAGGAGCGCAACCGTGACGAATCCGGGGCCCTCACAGGCGGTCGCATGCGCGTCACTTCCGGCGGTCTGCTGGGTGCGGGCAAGGTGGGCTTGCAGACGTCCGCGGCCTCTGTCGGCTCTGGCGCGGGCGTGGCGCTGCTGTTCGACTGCAACGACGGGCTCGTGGCGGTCATGGGTAGCGCGTACGGAAACCTGCGGGCAGGTGCCACGGTGGCGATCGCGGCAAAACACCTCGCTCGCGAAGACGCCACCACCGTGGGCCTTATCGGATCCGGACGCAACTCCATGGGTCTCGTACAGGGCATCACCGCGGTTCGCAATGTGAGCTCCATCAAGGTCTACAGCCGCAGCGAAGAGAACAGGCGATCGTTCGCCGAGCGCGCGGGTAGAGCCGTCGGGATGGAGCTTGAAACCGTCGACGAGGCGCGCAAAGCCGTGGAAGGCAGCGATGTCGTGTTGGTCGCAACCAACGCCCATGAGCCCGTGTTCGACCCCGCATGGCTCACGAAGGGTGCGTTCGTGGGCAGCCTTGGCCGTATCACCGAGCTTGACCGGGGGCTGTTCACCGCCGCTGATGTGCTGGTGGTGGGTAGCCATGAGCAGGAACGCACCCGCTACTACAATCTCTACGAGCCGATCCCGTTGGACGAGATGGTCGCCGAGGGTAAGCTCTCTGCAGACAAGGCGCTGGAGCTAGGTGATATCGTGGTCGGCAAGGTACCGGGACGCCGCGGTCCCGACGACCTCACCGTGTTCCACGAATCGCAGGGAGGTTTCGGCGGGGTCGCGCTGGCGGCGGCAGGATACGAAGAGGCCCGGAGTCGCGGCCTGGGCATCGAGGTAAATCTTTAGGCGCATCACAGGCAAGCGGAGGAGAAGATCATGAGCATCCGAGAGTTCTCAACCCGATACGGCAAGGATGGGCACCGCATATTCTTCGAGCGCGACCACGAGTTACTCGTGGGTGCCGCGAAGAACAGCAAGCGCGCCATCCCGAAATTCCGGCCGTTCGACATGATCGACAAGGCGCACGAGCCTCTGGTGATTTTCCAGAACGTCGACGTCCGTTTCGGCGTCGAGGGCCTCGCTGGCCCCGCACCCGCATTCCGGCGCAACCTGGATTTCGACGACATCACGTTCCAGTGGGCGGGCCACAGCACGCTCGAGTGTGAGTATGGCACCTTCGAGATTGATCCCGGCGGCTCGGTGCTCGTGCCGGCCGGCGTGTCCTACCGCCTAATCGGCTCCCCCGACAGCCTGCGTGTGTTCGCGCTCGCCACCGAGCCGGTGGAGATTACCATGGGCGAGGACAAGCTGGTGACCGAGACCCAGTTCGACGTGACGCGGGTTGGTGGCCCGCCTCTCGCCAGTACCAACGGAGCGGCGCCAAGGGGCACCGTCATCGAAAAGATGTACCACTGGGAGGACGGCGAGGTCGACGAGCTAGAGCGACCCTACGAGGGGCTGGTGAGCACCGCTGTCTCGGGACGTGGCATGCAGCAGCTACGCGTCTTCGACTTCTTCGACCAGCGGACTGGCATTGGTGGCCCTGGACCGACGTTCTACGCATCGTCTGCGTTCCACGCGGAGACCTACAACACGGAAGGTGACATGCTAGCGTTCCACCGGGGGCTGGACAGCGACGAGACGTGGTGGCAGTTCTGCGGCGGGTCGATGAACGAGTCGGAGTACGGCCGCTTCGAGCTCACCCCGGGTGAGGTGAATCACGCCCCTCCGGGCATCGCACATCGCGTGATCGGGACGCCTGAGTTCCTTCGGTTGGTACTCTATTCCAGGCGGCCCGTGCGGCTGGCGATAGACCCCACCAAGCACCTATTCGAGAGTCACTTCGAGCAGAAGGTCAGCGCGGTGAAGGCAGCCGACTGGATGTCCCCCGCCTGGGTGGGCGCGGGAGCCTAAGACCTCGGCCAAAGAAGAGGGCCCCGGCGTTGCCGGGGCCCTCTTCTTTGCATTCGGTACGACGGCGCATACTAATATTCGCCTATCGCCGCGACGGCTTCCTCGACGAAGCTACGGTCGAATACGGTCTCGAACGTGGTGCCCTCAGGCATCAGACCTCGGGCGATGAGCGCCTCGATGTCGTTCGCCACGAGTCCTTCGTCCGCGCGGCCGTTGGGCACGAAGCCGAGGGGGAGCATCGAAGTCAGCAGCTCCTCTGTCTCGCCGGTCTCCTGGACGAGGACCGCAAGCGTGTCTTCGCGGCCAACGCCCTTATCGAAGGCATCGCAGTAGTCGCGAGCGCCTCGCAGGTACGCGCTCAGAAAGCGTATACCCACCTCTCGGCGCTCTTTCATGAACGGGGTTGAGAACATGATGTAACGCGCTTGGAGGTCGCGATTCACCTCGTCGCCTACCTTCCAACACATCACTTCACCGGAGGCTACCTCGGCGGCCACGCCGTTGGGTCTGCGGCCAATGACGATGTCCACCTCGGCGTTCTCGAGAGCGATGCGGCGTGCGTCACCCGCATGCGGGGTTGCGTTGATCTTGACGTCGTCGATGGTCAAGCCGGCCTGCTGCAGCACACCGTGATAGGCCATATAGTCGTCGCCTCGGCCTCCGAGCAGACCGATAGTCTTGCCTTTGATGCTGGCGGGGTCCGGCGTCAGGCTGCCGTCCTCCACGATGGTCGAGCGCGCGAGCAGCGAGGTCAGGCCGTGACCCGCGCGAAACTGCTCATGCACGGCAACGGCCATGAGCTTTCCTGCGAATTCAGGATCGGTGCAGTAGTCGATGAATCCTGGGCTGCAGTCAGCCCTGGCCTCGGCTGTGGTCACCCACGGCTGCTCCTTCGGGTTGTCGATGGACAGTTCGATGTCCACGTCTTTGAAATAGCCTCGCGCCTTGGCGATGTAGACAGGCGCGAAGATGATGTTTGCGGTTTTCCCCGCGTACTGTGCGAACGTTACCTGATCCATCTGCTCCCCTTGTCGGCCTTCCTTAAGGAATAACCATAATCTCGTGCGGGTCCTTGCCCAACCGGCGTCCACCGCTGGCGGTCACCGCCACGGTATCCCCCCAATGCGCCGCGGGGCCGTCGTTGGGTTTCACGGCTGGTTTCACGATGAACACATTGCCTTCTTGCAGCGTGAAGCTCTGTACTTCGTCGTTCAGGTTCCCGCCGACCAGCAACGGGCGGTCCTCGCCGAGTCCACGGCCATGCATCGTCACGTTGGCAGTACAATCAAGTTCCTCAGCGATCTCGTTGATCGCGGCGGCAATCACACCGAACTTGACGCCTGGCTTCATGCGCTCTAGGGCGCTGTTGAAGACCGAGCGTTGCTTCTCCATCGCCTTGAGGTCAGCTTCTGGAGGATCGCCAAGGTAGATGGGTTGCACACGCTGCGCGTTATACCCGATGTATTTCGCTTCTAGCTCGTTGCTGATGGTATCGCCCTTCTGCAGGGGCCGGTGCGTCGGTAGGAAGGCGTCGCGCGGGTGGCCTGGCCCAGAGCCCCACAGGACCATCGTCGGGATCTCGGTGCCTTCGGACATGATGGCGTAGTAGTACTCCGCATACACCTGGTAGTCAGGCATGCCCGGCTTGGCGGTCGCGAGGATGCGCTGGATGCCAGTCTCGACCATGGCACAGGCGCGCTCCATGCACGCGATCTCCTCGGCAGATTTCACGGCACGCAGGTTGCCCAGCATAGTGGTGACGTCTTCGAATTCCGCGTTGGGGAACGCGGCCTCGAAGCGCTGGAGCATGCCGGCCGGGAAGAGGCCTTCCTTGGTGCGAAGCCCGTCGTTCAAGCCGACGACGCCAATCTTGTGGCGGTCGATCCCGAGATCCTTCATCTTGTCAATCATGGGCGATGCCCACATGTGCTGCTGGGGGGTTCGGATATCCTGAACCCACTCCTGGACCGTGCCCCAGAACTCGGGACGGTTGAGCGCCACGGCCATGACGTCGCCCTCGGCCGGGAATACGCACGACGTTTCCGAGCAGTTGCCCCCGATGTGGGTCATGTAGCGGCAGTCGGCCTGGTAGAGCTCCCAGTGGCCGGTGTGTGGGGCCGTGATGATGCATGCGATATCGCGCTCGGCCATCGCCGCTCGGATACGCCCCCAACGTTGATCACGCTCAGCCATGCTCAGGCGTGGCATGTCCAGTAGGTCCGCCATAAAGTTCCCCTTTTCCGTTGCACAGGTTTATTCGAGAGAACCGGGCCGCACGCGCGGCTCTCGGTCCTCTGGACCGCCGGGCCCCGGCCGCATACGCGGCTGGCGCCTCCTAGCTCTGGCCGACACCAGGGATGATGATTAACTGGAGTCGGTTCCCGAACGGGTCGTAGAAGTAGTCACTCTTGCCTCCGCCCGGCCCGCCGGACGTGCGTTCGTCCTTGCGTATATCACCCTCGCAGTAGACCCCGAAGCTGTCCATCTTGTCGTGGACCTCATCGTACTCCTCGACGGAGCTGACGCTCATGGCAAGGTGGGCACCGACGAACGGCGTCGTGTTGTTAGGGTCGGGGACGCGGTCCGCGAAGGGTCCGCGGAACCGAGAGCGGGGCGACAGTCTGTCCACAAGCTCGAGGAACAACAGCTGGCCGGTGCCGTTCTTGAGCACGATCCTGCCCTGTTCCAGCTCGCCGTGGTCGCGATAGATGACTTCCATGCCCATGACGTCGGCGTAGAAGCTCTCCGCCTGCTCGAGGTCGGTGACTTCCATCGCCAGGTGGCTGATTTCTTCGTACGTCGCCATACCAGCCTCCTATTTCACCGTGGAGAATTCGAGCACGTTGCCATCGGGGTCGAAGACGCGGATCGTCTCCTTCAGCGGAATCGCGTCCGGGTAGGCGAACGGTCCCTCGTATTCGACGTTGGCCTCATCCAACTGCTTGATGATCTTGTCGAATTCATCGTCTTTCACCGAGAAGCCGATGCGGGGCATGCCGTTGGTCTTCTCGGGCAACTGCTCAGGGGCTAGGCAGAGCTCGAAACGGTGGCCCCCCATCTCCACGAAGGACATGATCGGCCATCCCTGGTAGGCCTTCAGGTTGAGGTTCGCCATCCACAAGGGCTTTGCGCCCAGCAGGTCGTCGTAGAACTTGTGGGATTTGGGGATGTCTTGAACCATGAATCCCGTGTGATCGAACGTCTGGATGCGTGCTGCCATGTTCCTTCTCCTTTGCTTGAGCCTGGGATCCAGCCTGCTTACGCCTTGGTGGCGTCGGTCTCGGGCCTTCGGTATGCCAGCTTTCTCTCCTTGGTGGGTCAGGCGGTCGGATACCCTGCCCTCGCCACTTTGATAGGCCCGTCTATCGGCCGGTGGTGCGGGTGATGAAATCGATCACCACTCCGTTATAGTCATCGGGCCGCTCGCGGAAGTGGAAGTGCCCTGCCTGGTTGAAGATGTGCATCTCCGCATGGGGCGTGCCTTTGCTGAGCATAGCGAAGAGAGCGTACCCGACCTCGACGATGGCGGAGGGGTCGTTGAAGCCCCAAGTTAGCAGCACCGGCATGTCCAGACGACCTTCTTCGATCCATCGGAGCGTCTCTGCTTTGTCGGCGGGGAACCGGCTCTGGTTGGCCTCTCTACCCCCGGATTCGACGTCTTCCTTCGTCTGCAGCGCCTTCGGGGTGCCACCCAGGTACAGCGCGGTGTCCACATATTCGTCGGTCAAGTCGTCCGTGGTGTAGTCGAGGCGCGTCCAGCGTTGGATCAGTGCCTCGCGGGAGTCCACCGGCATGCTCTCGTACATGATGCGACGACGCTCCTGCATATCGCCGACCGCAGGGCCGAGAGTGCCCGAGTCAGAGATGATCAGACTCTTGCACATCCCCGGCATTTCCATGACCAATCGGGCGACCGTGTAGCCCCCGTTGGATTGGCCAGCCATGTGGAACTGCTTGATGCCCATCACATCGATGAAGCGGTGCAGGTGCTGGACGATATGGTGTTGCGTGTACTCCTCGATGCTCTTCGGGTTGTCGGTCAGCCCACTCCCGAGCTTGTCGAGGGCGTACACGTGGTACTTCTTACCAAGGCCTTCGAGGTTGAGTGTCCATGTGTTGGCGCTCACGATGCCGTCGAAGAGCGCGCCGTGCACGAGCACCATCACTTCTTCGTTCTGCTCACCCACCTCGTAGTAGCGGGTATTGATGCCGTCGACGTCGGCCCATTTGGCTTTGAAGCCAAGGATCGCAGCGTCTTCTCGAACTTTGGTTGCCATTATTTTTCCTTCTCCGAATTGCATCCATGAGGCCCCACGGGGGCACCACGAATCGCAACAGTACCACAGACCCGCCGCTCCTGCGCTGAGAGCGAAGCGGTCGCCAAATTAGCCCCGGATTCGGCTCACGTCGAGCGTGCTCGCCACGAACATATCGTCGATCGCCAATACGTCTTCCGTCACACCGCAGACCGCGGCATAGCGGGCCATCGTCTCGAGCGCCACTCGGTTCCCTTCCACGGTGTACGGCCACGGATCGGGGCCGAACAGCGCCTCCTCTGCCTCAAGCTCGGCTCCATACCAAGCGAGGAACGACCTGCGGGGATCGCGCACGTGGGCAAAGCCCAGTTCCTTCGCTTTCGTGAACGCCTTCATCACGCTGAGGGCGACCCAGGGATGCTCCTCCAAGATGTCGTTCTTGATCACCACCGTGTGCCGGATCGGGAATATCCCGGTGCGCCTAAAGTAGTCCATCTCGGTCTGCTTGAAGTCGGGCCACAGGCGGCGCATTTGATCGGAGTCGGTGCGGACCGACTCGTACACCTCAGGCGGGATGATGAGGTCAATCTCCCCCGCTCTGAGTGCGTCCTCCACCCTGCCGCCTTCGGGCATGCGCGCGTGGTCCATCCACGGGGGAGGCGTCCATCCGGGCACTTGCTCGCCGGCGTTGGTGCGTATCTTGAGGGAGGCGGGCGGAACGCCGAATTCCTCTTGCAGCAGGCCGCGCATCCAGATCGTGACCGGGTTGAAATGGGCCTGCATGCCGACGGTCTTACCCGCCAGGTCCGCAGGGGTCTCGATCCCTACCTTCGTGTTGATCACGACGTTGCCATGGAAAAACCCACGATGGGGGAAAACCGGTATTGCCGTGAAGGGCGCCCCACGCGATTTCCAACCCAGAAATACGCCCATCTGAAGCTCGCAAATGTCGAACTCCAAGTTGCGCGTGAATCGGTCGTGGCGCTCGCCGGAAACGAGCGGGATCACGGTCAGGTCTATACCTTCCGCCTGTACCGTGCCGTCCACGAGGAACCGGGTTCGATCGTAATTGCCGCAGGAAAGACTCAGACTCAGGTTCGCCACGGTGACCTCCACGCCGCGATGCGGCACGCCTACGCGACGATAGCATCGCCACCGGAACTGTCAAACCCGCGCCGGTTATGCAGATTGACAAGTGCGCGTAATATTAGCCCCGCGCCAGCAGAACCGTTTAGAGGAGTCTCAACATGCGTCTAGAAAACAACATCGCGATCGTGACAGGCATCAGTGGCCTCAACGGCCACGCCATCGCTCTTGGCTATGCCAATGAGGGCGCGGACCTGGTCGCGGTCGACGCAGATAAGCAGAAGGCCGAGGAGATGGCCGCCGAGGCCCGGGCGGCCGGGCGGAAAGCACTAGCCCTTGGCGTGGACGTTACGAACAAGAGCGAGGTGGAGGGGATGGTGGCTGCAGCGGTCGACGAGTTCGGCCGCATCGATATCCTCGTCAACGCCACCGGTGCGGCCCACAATCAGGCATTCCTCACCTTCGACGAGGGCGACTTCGACCATTGCCTGGACGTTGGGCTAAAGGCCTATTTTCTCACCTGCCAGGCGGTTGGACGCCAGATGGCGGAGCAGGGCGGCGGGCGGATCATCAACCTGTCCTCTATCGTCGGTAGGCTGGGCTCGGGCGAGGCTGCGGGTTGGTGCGCAACGCGCGCCGGAGTCGACGCCATGACGCGCGCCATCGCCCAGGGGCTCGGCTACTACGGCATCAACGTGAACGCACTGGTGCACGGCGGCATGGAGACATTTGCATACGGAGTGGAGGAGGCCGCGGAGCGCCGCCGGCGCATCCCTTTCGGTCGTCTCGGCAAGCCGCAGGACCTGGTCGGGCCGGCGATCTTCCTCGCGACCGAGGACGCCAACTTCGTGGTGGGCGAGACGCTGTACGTGGACGGTGGCTACACCACCGCCGCGGTTACCGAGGAGCAGTTCAGACCCGAGTGGGCCAGGGCGGAGCACACCGCGATGGGGCCACGCCAGGATAAGTACGTCCGTTAGCCCTACTACCCAATACTTCAGCGAGCGAGGGAATCATGCGTCTCGAAGGCAAGATAGCGATCATCACCGGAGCCAACGGCGAATTCGGCAAGGCCATCACCCCAGGCTTTGCCGCCGAGGGCTGCGACGTCGCGTGCGTGGACTGGACCCAAGAGGATGCCGACGTAGCCGCGGCCGCGGTCCGCGAGAAGGGTCGGCGGGCGCTGGCGTTGGCGGTGGACGTACGTGTAAGCGCCGATGTCGACCAGATGGTCAAGACGGTCGTGGCAGAGTTCGGACGGGTCGACATCTTGGTCAACACGACCGCCGTACCGCACAACCAGGAGTTCCTCAACTTCAAGGAGGAGGATTTCGACGACACATTAGCCCGGGGAGTGAAGTCCTACTTCCTCACCGGCAAGGCGGTTGCCAACCAGATGGTCGAGCAGCGCTCTGGCAAGATCATCAACCTATCCTCCATCGTAGGGAAACTCGGACCCGGTCAGGCCGCCGCGTGGAGCGCCGATAGAGGCTCGGTTGATGGGCTGACGCGGGCCATGGCCCATGCCCTGGGCTACTATGGGATCAACGTCAACGGAGTCGCTCGCGGGAACACCGCGAAGCCGCCGTTCTCTGTGGGTGTAATCGAGCGACTGCGGCGACTGCCGCTGGGCCGAACCGAGACGGCTGAGGACATGGTGGAGCCCAGCGTATTCCTTGCCTCTGACGGCGCCGGCTACGTCACGGGCCACACGTTGTACGCGGACGGCGGGTACACGGTCGCGGCCGTGACCGACGACCCATTCCGCCCGGAGTGGGCACGCGCGGCACCGGAAGCCTGACTGGAGCTTGCAATGCGATCGGATGCGTAGCGCTCTCGGCAGACGCTTTGAGTTCTTCACGGTTCTCAGGAACCGCGACTATCGCAAGTACTACATCGGCATGCTGGCCAGCGTCACCGGGCACCAGTCGCTGCTGGCGGTCAAGGGCTGGCTCGTGTACGACATTACGGGCGAGCCGATGACTTTGGGGCTCGTGGCTGCCGCACAGGCGATCCCGGCGGTGAGTTTCAACCTGTTCACGGGAGCGCTGGCCGACCGGATGGACCCACGCAAGTTGATCATGTTCGGGGAGAGCATGGCGGCGGTGCTGACGTTCATCTTGGCGACGCTCACGCTCACCGGACTCATCGAAGTCTGGCATATCTTGGTGATCGCGTTCCTTACGGGTGCGGCGGTCGCGTTCGACCAGCCCGCGCGCCGGGCGCTGTGGCCTTCGCTGGTGCCTCGGGAGCATTTCATGTTCGCCGCATCGATGAGCCAGGGCATCTGGAACGGGACCAGGGTGTTCGCGCCGGCGCTAGGCACAGGCATCATCGA
>Ga0315338_1000982_pt1 | contig 44350 bp, 37 predicted proteins | sample ASW8metaG_FD_204518 | JGI IMG/M metagenome (GOLD analysis project Ga0315338, IMG submission 204518) | Ammonia-oxidizing marine archaeal communities from Monterey Bay, California, United States - ASW #8 | ecosystem: Environmental > Aquatic > Marine > Coastal | place: USA: California | collected... | reverse complement strand
TCCTCCACCTCGACGAACAACCCGCGATCGAAGACGAGACCGCGATCGCCGCCATGGCCCTCCTCTTCGAGGTTGGACCCGCCGCGTTCCTGACGGACAAGGTCCTCGGCGCGACGCTCGGACTCGAAATGTTTCAATTGATGGCGAAGCATGGCATGGACGCCTACGGCCTGACCGGCGCCTGCTACGTCGCCCTCATGCACACGGCGGTTCTCAACAACCACGAGAAGGGTTGGACGATCGCGAACAGCCTTCTCGAGATCCGCGACAAGTACCCGGCGAGTTCGACCTACAACGGCCATTTCCTGCTAGGCCACGTCACGACCCTCCTCTGGCCGAAGACGCCCTACGAGGGGCTCTTGCCTCTGATCGACGACGGATTCGAGAACAGTCGTCGCGCGGCGGACATCACCTATATCGGCTACTACGCCGAGCTCCTCGTCCAGCTCGATCTCTACATGGGTCGTTCCGTCGGACAGCTCGTGGCGCGACAGCAGGAGTTCTCCCATCTCTCGAAGCGGATTCGATTTCGGGAACTCGAGATCACCCTCGAAGTCACTCGACGGGTCCTGCATCACCTGACGAACCCGCATTCGCACGAGCCGGATCAAGTCGCGTTCCAACCCCTCGACCGAGAAGTCGAGCAGAGAGTCCAGACCGATCTCGAACGCGGATTCTTCTATATCGACTACCTCATCCTGGCTCTCGTGTACCGCGATCGGGAACTCGGCGGCCGATGCGTCGCCCGCCTCGACGAGCTCGTTGAGTTCACGACGAACGGGCACCACCGCGCGGAGTACCTGACCTACGCGAGTATCCAGCGCGGAGCCGAAGGGAGCGCGGGCCGAAGTCGCCGCTCACTACGAAAGCTGAAGCGCGCCCGAAGCGAGCTACAGAAGCTGGTTCGCGTCGGGCCGGAGGCTCACGCCCATCGACTCCTCATCGTCGACGCCGAGCTTGCTTCGCTACGAGGCGACTTCGCCGAGGCCTGCCGGCTCTACCAGGGTGCCATCGAAGCCTCCGAAGAGCGGGGGTTCCTGCATCTCGCGGGCATCGTCGCGGAGCGGGCGGCTGATCTCTGCGAACGGGCAGAACTCCCTCGCCAACAGGACGACTACATCGGCCTCGCCTATCGCTACTTCGCCGAGTACGGCGCGACCGCGAAAGCGGCAGAGCTGCGCAGTCGCTATCCGAGACAATGCGCGGCGAGCGAGCAGAGTGGAAGCGCGCCCATGGGCGTCCCGCTCGACTCCCTCGACGCCGACGCCATGATGAAGGCCTCTCGCGCCCTCTTCGAAGACCTGGCGATGGGACCACTCGTCGACCGCCTGCTCTCACTCGCCATGGAGACGGCCGGCGCGACGCGGGGTTGTCTCTTCCTCGATGATCCGCAGGGAGGGCTCTCGCTGGCGTCCGAGGGTTCCGTCGAGTCCAGCCGGATCGAGATCTCCGAACGCGAGGGCAGTACGCCCATCTCCGACCTTGATCCTTCCGGATACGCGATCGACATCGTCGAGAACGTGATCGAGAGCGGCGAGCCCGTCATTCTCGACGAAACGGCAACCGGCGAACGCATCGCAGCGGGCAGCCCCGTCGATCCACAGGGCATGAAGTCGATCCTTTGTCTGCCGATCGAGGATCGCGGGCGACGTCGCGCCGCCCTCTATCTCGAGAATCAGCTGGCGAGCGGCGCCTTCTCGCGCGAACGAATCACTGTCCTCGAAGTCCTGCTCTCCCTGGCCGCGATCTCTCTCACGAACGCGAGCCTGTATGCGCGACAGGAACATGCACTCGAACTCGAGAAGTCCTCCCGCGACCGACTCGTCCGACTGAACGCCTTGAAAGACGAGTTCCTCGCGAACACATCGCACGAACTCCGCACGCCGCTCCACGGCATCATCGGGCTCGCCGACTCGATGATCGCGGGCGACTACGGCGCGCTCTCGGAGGAATCGAAGGACAATCTTCGCCTCATCGTCGGCAGCGGCCGGCGACTGTCGGGCCTGGTGAACGATATCCTCGACTTCACGCGGCTCCAGCGAAGCGAACTCGAGATCCAACCCAAATCGGTCGACATCGAGGCGATGGTCTCGGTCGTCTGCGGCCTCCTCCGCGCCGAGGCCAGACGAAACGGCATCACCCTCGTGAACGAAGTCCCGACCGACACGGCGCCCGTCCTCGTCGACGAAAATCGCTTCCAGCAGATCCTCTTCAATCTCGTCGGCAACGCGATCAAATTCTCGGACGAAGGCGGGGTCGTGCGTCTCGATGCCGAAACCGAACAGGGCATGGCGACGATTCGCGTGTCCGACGACGGCGTCGGCATTCCCGCGGACAAGCTCGACATCATCTTTTCCGCCTTCGAACAGGTCGACGCCTCGGCCGAACGTCGCAGTGGCGGCACCGGCCTCGGACTCCCGCTCACGAAGAGGCTCGTCGAACTGCACGGCGGCGAGATCGCGGTCACCTCCGAGCTCGGCGAGGGCTCGGTCTTCTCCTTCACGCTCCCGCTTTCGGGCGTGCCCGCCGAGGACCTCGAGGCCCACGAACTCGCCCAGGTCGCGCGAGCCGACATCGAGGAAGACCAGGCCTCGTTTCGGGAGGCACCCGTCGCGAGCGAAGCCGACCGCGTCGACGCGCCCTATCACGTGCTGATCGTCGACGACGAACCCGTGAACCTCCGCGTCCTCGACAACTACCTCACGGCGAGTGGCTACGAAGTGACCTCGGCTTCGAGCGGAGCCGAAGCCCTCGAGCTCCTGGCCTCCGGTCTCGAAGCGGATCTCGTGATCCTCGACGTCATGATGCCGCGGATGAACGGTTACGAGACCTGCCGTCATATCCGACAGACCCGAAACCTCGTCGATCTCCCGATCGTGCTCCTGACCGCGAAGAACCGGGTCGAAGATCTCGCTGCTGGGCTCGAAGCCGGCGCGAACGACTACATCCCGAAGCCGTTCTCGCAGCAGGAACTGATGGCGAGGATGAGGACGCATCTCGGCCTTTCGAAGATGAGCGGTGCCTTCAGTCGCTTCGTCCCCCTCGAAATCGTGAAGTTCCTGAACAAGGACAGCATTCTCGACATCCATCTCGGCGACAACGTCGAGATGGAAATGACCGTCATGTTCCTCGACATCCGCTCCTATACGAGCCTCGCCGAAGGCATGACACCCGGTCAGGCCTTCGGCTTCCTGATCGACTTCTTCCAGAGGATCGGCCCGATCATCGAGGACAACGGCGGCCTCGTGAACCAGTATCTGGGCGACGGCATCATGGCCCTCTTCCCCGGATCCCCCGACGACGCCGTCGACGCCGCCCTCGGCATGCAAGCGGAACTCCGCCGCTTCAACGAGGAACGCTCGGCCGACGGGCAGATGCCCGTCGACGCCGGCATCGGTCTGCATACGGGCGACGTCGTCCTCGGCATCATCGGCGACAAGTACCGAAGGAGCGGCAACGTCATCTCCGACGCCGTCAACCTCTCCGCGCGCATCGAAGGTCTCACCAAGGTCTACGGCGTCCGCATCGCCGTCAGCGCCGAAACGCTCTCGCGCGTCAAGAACGTCGACCCTACGTCCCATCGACTCCTCGACGAAGTCCGGGTAAAAGGAAGGAAGAAGGCCGTCCTGGTCCACGAGGTCTTCGGCGCCGACGAGCAAGCGCAGCTCGAACTCAAACGATCGAATCGCGACACCTTCGAAGAGGCGGTGCAGCTCTATCGGAGCCAGGCCTTCGCCGAGGCGCAGGCGCTCTTCTCGCGAATCGTCCTCGAAAACCCGGACGACAAGGCCGCGGAGTTGCTGCTGAGTCGATGTGAGCACTACTCGCGGCATGGCGCGCCGCTCGGGTGGGATTGAACGATGAGGCGAGAAGCGAATGTCCACCTTCCTCGAACCTGACCGAGACATCCTCGAGCATCGCCAGAGGTGGCGATATCGCGGTGACGACCGTCCCGACTTCGCGATCCCGCCCGGCCCAGGCGAAGAATCCGTCTGGGACTACCCGAGGCCGCCTCGGATCGTCGTCGATCCCCGGCGTGTCGAAGTCTTCTTCGATGACGAATCGATCGCAATGACAACGCAGGCCGTCCGTGTCCTCGAAACGGCGAGCCCTCCGACGTTCTACATCCCGCCGGCCGACGTCGCCCTCCATCGACTCGTCGAGAGCGGCCAGCGATCGATGTGCGAATGGAAGGGACTCGCCGTCGACTTCGATCTCGCCGATGGACCGCGTTCGGTCGGCTGGTGCTACCCCCGTGTGTTCCCAGAATTCGAAACGATCGCGGGTTGGTTCGCCTTCTATCCAGCGATGCTCGACTGCCGCGTCGCGGGAGAGCGCGTCCGGGCGCAGCCCGGTGGGTACTACGGAGGCTGGATCACGGGGGAGATCGTGGGTCCCGTCAAAGGGGAGCCCGGCTGCGACGGCCTATGAGTCGTCGGAAGCTGCTCGAACGACCCGACAGCGCGGCGGCCCGACATGAGATCCGGTCGACCTCGAGCGGCCCGAGAGCGGTCGGAGATCTGTTCGGGCTGCGTCGCGCTACCGGGCTCGACGAGCATTGCATACGCAAGACCGCCGCCGGTCGTTCGGTGGCGACCGGGCTATGATGGGGAGAACATTCCTCGGACCCTTCGTTTCGTGCATTTCAAAACCCTCCTCTCCATCCTGCTGCTCTCGCTGCTCCATGCGCCTGCCGTCGTAGCGCTCACCTCCTATGCGACGAGCGCGACGGACGAAATCGGCTCGACCGGATCGGCAGCCGTCGCGCTGGGCGTTCCTGACGACCGGTTCGTAAACGACGCAGGGATCGGCCTCGCTGGAAACACCGACACCTTCGACGTCGGCGAGTCCGTCGTCCTCGCTTTCCCAGCGCCGCTTCGAGCCATCGCCAGTCACCACGACCTCGTCGTCTCGGCCTGGGTCGGCGGCCTCGGCGAGACCGACAACGCGAGCGTCCAGGTCGAGGTCAGCACGGACGGCCTCGTCTTCAGCGTCGTTACGAGCTTCGATACACAAGACGCGCGCAACCGGGCCCAGGACGACGACGAGAACGACTTCGCGGGCGTCAAACATTTCTGGATCGACTTTGCCGGCGCGGATCTCGTCACGCACGTGCGCCTCACGAATCTCGCAGGGACCGCGGAAGGGCTCCGGCTCGACGCTGTCGAAGGACTCCATCCCGTCGTCGATGCGACGCACGCCGTCGAGATCCGCTTGGCCCGCTATGCCCCCGACAGCGAGGAGCGCTTCAGACTTCGACTGAAGAACATGGCCGACCCCGGTGGCGTTCCGATTCGAGGGTTCAGGATCGATCGACCGAGCGATCCTGCCTTCGGTCTCACCGACACGGCCCAGCTCCTCGCCTCGAGTTCAGGCGCCTTCGTCTGTGTCGAAGGCTGTATCGGGAGCGCCGGCCCCGCGGTCCCCTTCGGACGCCACGTCTGGTCGATCAGCGGCGGCGTCGAAGCGCCGCCCGGACTCGGCCTCGATCCCGGACACGAGATCTCTCATCTCCTCGGTCAGAGCTTCAAAGCCGAGACACCGCTCGCGACCTACCTGTCCGGCTTCCGCTTCACGATCACCTTCGCCGACGGGCTCGTCCAAGTCCTCGACTACGACGAAGACGTTCTGATCGCCGAGGGCCAGCTCTATCAGAAATATCCCTACCTCACCGAGACGCCCACGGAGAGCGGGCCCCGCCCGTCGGACTACTCCGAGTGGAGGCGGCGCTCGATCATCACCTTCTCGAATCCCCCCTCGGTCGGCGCTGGACATACGCCGAGCCTGAATGGCCGCCTGATCCCGACCAGCCAGAACTTCACCGAAGAGGGCATGCACGTCGAAGGGTTCTGGGCCCCGAACGACGAACCCAATTTCATCGAGGGCCATTTCCACAACCTCGACAACGGATTCGAACGATCTCATGGCTTCGAATCGACCCCGGGCATGGGACCCGATCGACAGGGCATCTATATAGAACGCGTCGACGGCGGCCTCTTCGACCTCGAACGACTCGACTATCGCCTGGGCGGTGGACTCCTGGCGACATCGATCCTCATCAGCCCGACCTACGACCCCTCGCTTCCCATCACGGGCCAGTTCACGGAGTTCCCGGTCGTCGAGAACCCCGATTTCGAAACGCTCAGCTTCAGTCAGTTCACGGACGTCTCGTCCCTCTTCATCCTCGCGATCATCGTCGACCCCCTCACCCATCGCGTCGACTGGGACGACATCGTCATCCGAACGGACGACGTCATGACGATTCCACCCGTCGCCGTCGCCGGTCCCGATCTCGAAACGACGGATACCGACGATGACGGAACCGAGTTGGTGAGTGTCGACGGAAGCGGTTCGTCGGATCTCGACGGCACGGTCGACGACTGGAGCTGGCGCGAGGACGGCCTCGAGCTCGAGAGCGGCGAACTCACGAGCATCCCGTTCGCCGTCGGTCGACACCAGGTCACGCTGCGGGTCCTCGACGACGACGGCAACGCCGCCGACGATCCGATCCAGATCCAGGTCAATCCGCCCGGCGGCCTGCCCTTCGCCGACGCCGGTCCGAACCAGAACGTCCTCGACGACGGGATGGGCATGGCCTCGATCACCCTCGACGGATCCGACTCCTTCGACTCGAATGGCAGCATCACGAGTTGGGTCTGGAGCGAGATGAGCTTCCCACATGGCAGTGGCGAAACGCTCGTCCTGAGCCTCGGGATCGGCGTCCACGTGATCGAGTTGGAGGTGACCGACGACGACACGAACGTCGCGACGAACACGGTCACGATCTCGATCACGCCCGTCGGCGGCCTGCCGCCCTTCGCGGATGCGGGCGCGGATATCGTCGTGACGGATACGAACCTGGATGACTCCGAGAGCGTGACCCTCGACGGCTCGGGCTCGACCGATCCCGACGGAACGATCACGAGCTGGAGCTGGAGCGAAGGTGGCGTCCCGATCGGCAGCGGCGAGATGCTCGCCGCGAGCTTCTCCGTCGGCGTGCACACGGTCGACCTCGTCGTCGAGGACGACCTGGGCGCGACCGGAGTCGACTCGGTCGAGATCGTCGTCGAGGAGGGCATCGTGATCGATCCCCCGATCGTCGTCGGGACACAGGCGACGGCGAACGCGATGAACGAGACGAGCCATCTCGTGGATGTCGACATGCTCACGATCACGGAGGGCGATCTTCTCGTCGCGCACATCTGCGCCGACGGCGGAAGCGGCCTCGTCATCACCTGTCCCATCGGCTGGAGTGAAGTCGTGCAGTCCGCGAGCATCTCGAGCGCGGTGTTCGGAGCCGTCTGCATCAAGCAAGCCGACACGAGCGACGAATCCGCCCTCGCCTACGAGGTCAACACCTCGGGCGCGCAACAAACACAGAGCGGGGTCATCGTGCTCCAGTCGCATGATCCTCTCGCGCCAATCGATGTCACGGCCATCCGAGCCGATCAGCTCGATACCAGTCCCCAATCACCCGCGCCGCCGATGGCGCCGCAGCCGTTCAGCCAGGTACTCCGATTCATGTGTGCGAACGGGGGGCAGGTAACGAACGGGGTCGGATATCCGGCCGGAATGGTGAGCGAGTTGTGGCTTCTCGAATCGGCAGACGGGTCGTCGGGGCCGGTTTCGGGCGGCGCAGCGATCGACACGCTCGGGAACGCGGGATCGGCGGTATGGACGGATGCGCTCGCGACGAGTGAACAGAGTGTGAACTTCACGATTGCGATCGCTGGGGTCGAAGGCGAACCGCCGACGATCGAGCCCATGATGGTTCCGGGGTTGTCGGGTCCCGGCGTCGTCGCTCTCATGATGGGTGCATGGATCGTTTCAGGACGCCTGATCGCGCGGCGACGGACGGGCGACAGCACGGGCGCTCGATCGCAGCGTGCTCTATCGCTGGCGGAGCGTGCCTTCGCGCAAGAACGTGGGGGGCGCGATGATCCGGCCCACGCCGGAGCATGCCTGTTCTTCGATCCAGGCAGCCCTCTCCGCCGGGACCGACGCCGATGACGTCGACTATGACGAGCAACCCGAGATGGACTGCCCTCTCGCTCCCTGGCCACTCTTCGTCGCACGCCTGATCGCCAACGGCTGGTTCCTCCGACCCCAGGCGTTCGCCCAGAGGAAGGCCGGCCCGAGCGCAGGGCGGCGCATCAGGACCGCCATGCTAAGGCTCGGCGTCTTCTGCGCGCTTTGGATCGCCGCATTGGCGACTCTGCCGACGCTCCCCGTCGCGGCCGCGCTGGTGGCCTGGATCGCCTGGATCATTCCGAAGGTGCGCTGGGTGAATCTCGAGTTCCAGAACCTCGCCGAGGGGTAGACGCGGCGCTAGGAAGTCGCTTCGAGCGGGCGACGACCGGTTCGAGACGCGGCGCCAGAGGGTCGAAAGCGGCCCAGAAGGACCGCCCAGCGCCGCGCCAGCCGGGAGAACGCCGTCGGATGTCTGGATCGTCGGGCGCCGTCGAAATATTCCGTTGACTTGGATCCCATTCTCATGTCAGGCTGACCTAGCCCCTCGTTTCCATCGAACCCGCCACCAGGAGAATTCATGCGAAATCGAAACAAAGTCTGGTCGTCCGCCGCTCTGATCACGATGTTCTCGTCACTCGTCTTGTTCGGCGCCAACTGTCCGGGCCTCAACGTCTTTGCCCTGCACGAACTCGACGAGGCGGGCGTCACCAAGTATCTCGGCATGTATGAACCGGCCTCCTCCACGGATGTCGGCGATGGTTGGACGAAGCACACCTTCGACCCCGACGGCGGAAACGGCCCGATCTGCATCGCCGGCACGGCCTACTCCGTCTTCACGCGCGCCGGAAACCCGTCGAAGCTCTTGATCTTCGAACAGGGCGGGGGCGCGTGCTGGCAGGACTTCTATAACTGCAACGTCCTATCTGAAGCCCAGGAGCCGCCCGGGCCTGCGGAGGGCATCTGGGACTTCGACTCGCAAGACAACCCGTTCGCCGACTACTCGATCGTCTACATGCCGTACTGCGACGGATCCGTCTTCTCCGGCGACAACGACGTCTTCGACCCGGCCTTCGGGGCGGCGATCGGCGTTCCCCAGGCCGTCGTCCGATTCCATCGCGGGCTGCGCAACCAGACCGCCGGCATGGACCTCGCCAAAGCGACGTTCCCCCATGCGAAGAGGATCACCCTCGCCGGCTCGAGCGCCGGTGGTGTAGGCGTCGCGGGCTTCGCGCCGTTCCTGGCCCGATTCGTCTACGGAAACTTCTCGCACCTCACGGTCTTCAACGACGCCGGCCCCGTCGCCACCAACCTCGACGCCGTCGGCGACATCGCGGCACGTCAGGCCGACTGGCAGTTCGACCAGTTCTACCCCGCAAGCTGCACCGAATGCGACGCCTTCGGACAGTCCACCGCGATCATCGACTGGCGACTCGAAAACGACTCTACGATTCGGGAGGCGTTCTACGAAACCGATGGGGATGGGACGAACCGCTTCTTCCTCGACCTGCTTCCGCCCAACGGAACCCAGCAGGACTACCGAGATCTGATCCTCACCGAGCATGGCGCGCTCAACGATGCCTACCCGCTTCGCTACAAGCGATTCATCGTGAGCGGCGACGTTTCGCATACTGCCCTTCAGTCGCCCCTGTTCTATACGCAGGAAGTAGACGGCGTGTTGCTGAACGAATGGACCGACGACTTCCTCGTCCCGAGACCGTTCTGGGTCGACCTCGTAGAGGACTTCTCCCCGGCGCCGTTCTAGTCACTCGGTCGTTTCTCGCAACGCCGGCAACGGCGCGGGCAACGGCGGCCATTGCGACGACCACGAGCCAGGCTGGACCCGTTCGAAACGGGACCAGTCTGGCTTGTGGTCGTTCAGTGTGGCTGAGGTGTTCGAAATGACGTGCTCCGCTGCCTGGCCGTCATCGCTGCCGTGGTCGTTCCGACCTCCCTCGAAAGGCGCAGTCGCGAGTCGCGACGTATTCTCGCGACATGACGACCACACGAAGCCCTCGCTCGGCCGGCTACACGATCCATGGATTCCCGCGCAGCTTGTTCACGCGCAAGCTCGAAGCGGCGTTCGCCTTCTACGACCTTCCCTTCGATCGAGCGCCACGCAGCATCGGCGACGACGAAATCGGCAAGCGGGCGGGCACGCACCAGATTCCGATCCTCGAGACACCCGAAGGTTGGGCGCTCGGCGACACGACGCCCATCCTCGAACTGCTCGATGCGCGCATACCGAGTCGCCGACTCTTTCCGACCGGACCCCTGGGTGTCCTCGTCCACGTCGTCGAAGAGATTCTCGACGAATGGGTGGCGCGAGTGATGGTGCATTACCGCTGGCATTACATCGAGAACACACGGCATGTGATCGAAGAGATGACGGGCAAGAAGCTCTCGCCCGAGGAAGTATCACAGCACCCCATGGCGCAATGGGGACCGCGTGCCTGTCGCGCAACGGGCACGTTCTACGAAGCACAACAGAAGGCCGCCGAAGCAGAGTACCTCGGGGTTCTGGACGCCCTCGAAACACAACTTGAAACGACGGCTTTTGCGCTCGGCGACCGACCCACGGCTGTGGATGCGATCCTGCTCGGCGGCTTGCACGCCCACACCCATGCGGACCCGATCCCCGATCTCTCGTCGCTTGGGCGAGTCGTCGCATGGGCCGAAGGGGGCGCCGTCGATGCGGCGCGAAATCCAGGCGACGCGGAACTCGCGCCGTTCCCCGAGAGCACACCCTTCGCGCAGCACATCCTCGCGATCGGAGCCGCACAGTACTCTCCGTTCGTCGAAGCGAATGCCAAGGCACTCGCCGAAGGAAGCAAGGCCGTCGAAGTCGAGACCTACGCCGAAACCACAAGTTATCTCGCGCGCGTGTATCCAGAGCAATCGAGGCAGATGATCCAGCGGCGCGTGCGCGATCAGCTGAACCCGGAAGAGCGCAAGACCGTGGAGACATGGCTGACGAAGGTCGGACTCGGTTGCTTCCTGCCGTAGTCCGGGAGTCGAATCCGATCTAGCCGCTGAACGTACCGCGCTCCGCCACGGCGAACGTCAACACAGAGACCAGGAAGAACCACGCGGCCAGCCGCTCCACCCATCGCTCGCGGATGAACAGAGCGATCACGACCATCGAGCCCCAGACGATCATGCTGACCAGGTAGGGCATGTCGGACCAAACGGGTGCGCGAAGCGCGGCCTCGCCTACGTCGATGACGAGCGTCACGAGGAGCGTGATGAGGAACGTCCGCTTCTGTCTCTCGGTTCGCTGCTCACCAGGGGTTCGATCCGGGAAGAGCGTCGCGGCCATGGCGTAATGCGCGGAAGCCCAGATCATGAGGAAGGCGTACTGCTCGAACCTCCACTCCGCGAAGTCGCCCCAGCCAATGAAGCCCCACCAGTTGACGATGATCATCATGACGAGCGTGACCGCCCAGACCAGACGCACCTCGTCGATCGCCTGCTCGTTGAGGAGGCGCATGGCCCCGGACAGCAACTGCGTCAGGGCCAGGCCGAACACGATGGACAACAAGACGACGAGAAATTCGAATCCGCTCATGACTGACGAGAAGGATATGCCGTGGAACGATCGTTGGCGCCCCCACTCGCGTCGCGGACGCGCGGCGAGGGTCGTTCGCGGAGCCTTCGCTCGTTGCGGTCGAAGCTCTCGGGATCGGCCCGAGGCCTAGAACCAATCCCCGATCTCGGGCGTCTTGAACGAGAGACCGATCAGGACGGCGTGATTGAACTGGTCGGGACCTTTGCGATCCAGATAGTTCATCAGGTAGCCGAGGTCGACCGTCGCCCAGCGACCGAGCGGATGATTGATGCCCGCGTAGAGCTGGTCTTCGCCGAGGCCAGCCCGGCGAACGATCGAGGTCCCGTGCAGGTCGACGAAGAACTCGTTGCGGACGACCATGCCGAAGTCGAGCGGGAGGGGATGGCTGACGCCGAACATGAAGCGGGCACGATTCGCGACCGAATCCGTCCCCTGGAAGATGCGCTGCTCCATCCAGAGATGGGTCAGGAGCTTGGCGTCGCCGAGGGGATGGTTGTAGGCGATGCGCTGCCAGGCGCGGTCTTCGTAGGCGTTGAAGGGATTCTCGAACTCGTGGCGGTCGTAGCCGACGGCGAGTTCGACGCGATCGGTCCAGTCGAAGCTGAGCCAGGGCCGCAGCACGGTCCGCTGGTAGGTGTCGATGTTCTCGACCCAACGATTCTGGACCATCATATGAACAGCGAAGCGCTCGCTGAGCGGCACGCCGATCTGGTTCACGATCCAGAGCGCGCCGTCGTTGCGATCCTCGGCTCGGGCCGAAAGGGGAGCGATCGCAGTCAGCAACAAGAAGGCGCACGCGACTCGGCGAACATTCATCGGAAATCGGAACTCAATCGCTTTCACTTCTTCTCTCCGCTCCTCGATTGCTCTCGCTCGGCGCACTGGCGCGACGGGCGCCCTACCCTAGGCCATCCGAGAACATCGCATCCACCCGCTCAGCCAATCCGACCGAGCGACGATGGGGGTCGTATTCGAATCGGCAGACACACTCCGCGATTGAGACGTTTTTCGATCGATAAAGAAGGAGTCCTTCAAGGGAATCCCGCGCCGCCAGGAGGCCGTCTCGAACGAGGCGTGTCGCCACAATAGGCGTGTCACCTTCGACCGGAGACCTACGGGGAATCCCCATCGTCTTGAAAGGTCACCTCGTGCACGGCATCGCCGGCGAACGTGGACCCGAAGATCTCGACTCGATGGACCGTCGCCCAGCCCGATACCGTGATCTCGATGTGTTGGAAAATCGCAGGCGCCGAATCGATCTCCGTCGTCGCTCGGGCCCGGCACTCCGCATTCGACCGAAACGTTTCGACCCGGATGAGACGCTCCTTCACCCCTCGGATTCGGAACTCGAATTCGCCACCGGACTGGGTCCGCTCGACCTTCTCGGGCTGTATCACACCGTACCCCGGTCGCTCCCAGAACCGGAGCTCCTGGGTTTCGCCCTCGCCCACCTCGAGCATGCGCCAATAGGGGTGCACAGGATTCTCGGCCAACGGTCGGCATGCGCCGTCGACGCGCACGCCGTAATGCACCTGGTTGCCGTTCGTGTTCTTCCGCAGATGAATGATCGAGTCGACAGCAAAATCCGACGAGGCGAAGGTCGGGCTCGCCCCGAGAGCGATGAAGTACAACAGGATCAGAAGCTCGGCCGTGCGCGTTCCGGTCATCGCGATCTCCACTCGAGTCTAGTGTCAAGCCAAATATGCCATCGCTGCTCCGTCAGAGGAAGATCTCGAACGCCGAATCCGAGCGACGCCATCCAATCTTCGCCAGAGCGCAAGCGTCGCGGGCGGGTCGCGATCCCCTATCGTATGAGCGATGCCAGCGAGGGTTGAAGTTCAGATGCACGCGCGATGGAAGCTGGCCCTCCCCGCGCTCGTGGCGAGCCTTCGATGAAGCGGCTCGAATGGATCGACTGGGCGCTGCTGATCGGTCTGGTCCCGATCTGGTTGTTCAGTCTCGGCCTCCATGTCAAGGAAATCGCACGCACCGGATTTGCGGAGCCCCCGATCTATGCCGCGCCTCCGCTCGAATCGGACGGGTATCCGCGTGTCGGCGGATTTCGGCTCGAGCGAGGCCGGGGCGGAGAGTCGATCCATGTCGGCGATACGCTGATCCAGATCGGGGATACGAGCCTACGCGGCGTCGGGTATTTCGGATTCGATGCGATCGCGCTCGACGAAGCGGGCCTCGGCATGGAGGCGCCGCTCATCATCGAACGCGGCGGTACGCGGCGCACGATTCCGCTCGAGATGCTCAGCTCGGGCTTCGCCTGGTATCGAGCGATTCCGACCACGGGCTGGGTCATCGTGTCCAGCTTGATCCTGCTGCGCGGCGCGCGTCGACGCGAGTCGAGACTACTTTTCGCCGCGACGCTCTGTGTGGCCATCCAAACGACCCAGTTCTATGGAGGGCCGCGAGAACAAAGCTACGTCGCGCTGGCCTCGTTCTGGATCTTCGGCGGCATCTCGTTCATCCTGGCGCTCCGCTGGGCGATCGGATTCCCCTACGAGCTGTCGAACAAGGATCGCGTTCCCGTCGCGCTCTGTTGGATCGGCGTCCTCTTCTGGGTCGTACGACTCGGATACGTCTTCAACACGCCGATCCCGCCGGATGTCGTTCCCTATCTGCCCCTGTCCTTCGATGCCGTATTCGTCACGTTGATGCTCGGCATCATCACGCGGAACTACTACTACTCGGATCCGGTCGGCCGGCGCCGAGTCAAGTGGATCCTCTTTTCGGGGTATCTAGGCGTCGCCCCTCTGGTCCCGACGATCGCGGCCCGAATCGCCTTTCCCGACTTCCCTCACTACGACCTGATCTTCGAGATCGTGGTGACCCTCTGGGTGTTGGTGCCGATCGGTCTGCTGATCGGCATCCTGAAATACAACCTCTACGACATCGATCGCCTGATCAGCATGGCCGCCTCCTACAGCGTCGTCGGCGGATTCATTCTCGCGGGCGCACTGACGCTACTGCCTCGCGTCGCAGCGGCGGCCAGTCCCATGATGGGACTCGACTCCGGAACGGGTCAGACGCTGCTGTCGTTCGGGGTCGCGATGCTCGTCGTGCCCGCTCACCGAAAGCTCCGTCCCCAGATCGAACGCTTCTTCTTTCGCGAGCGACACGCGATCGAACAGGGGATCACCAGCCTGCTGTCGGATCTCTCCGGCTGCACCGGCCCCGGCGACATCTTCGAACGCGTGGGCGATCGCCTCGATTCCTTGCTTCGGCCCGACTCGACCACGATCTACGCTGGAATCGAAACGAGCGCTTCGCCCGCCGGCGGCTTCGAACCGACCTTCACCCGTGGCCAGGGCGTTCCTCCGGCGTTCGAAGGGGACAGCCTCCTCGTATCGACGCTGCAAGATCGCAAGGAGCCGCTTACCGCGGACGCCGTCGTTCGGAGCGACAGCGATCTCGAACTCAGTCCTTTCGATCGAGCAGCGCTCGAAACGCTAGGCGTGCCGCTCGTGCTTCCGATCCGTCGCGGCGACGAGCTCGCCGCCTTCCTTTGTCTCGGCCCGAAGCGATCGGGCGATGTCTATACCTCGACCGACGTCACCCTACTCACGGCGGTGACGGAGAAGGTTGCGAGCGAATTGCTTCGCTTCGGTCACGCTGACATGATCGAAGCCGGCCGGGAAATGCAGGCATCCCTCCGACGCTACGTGCCCGGCGCTATCGCCGAGCAGATCGAAGCCGGCGCAGACCTTCAAACGGGCGAGCAGGAGGTCACGGTCCTCTTCGTCGACATACGCAGCTACACGACCTATTCCGAGGGTCGTCGAGCAGAGGAGATCTTCTCCACTGTGAATCGTTTCACGGACACCGTGTCGCGAACCGTGCGACTGCACGGCGGGTGCGTCGTCGAATTCAACGGAGACGGGATGATGACCGTCTTCGGCGCGCCGGCTCCTCTGGAAGACAAGGAGCGGCATGCGGTCGAAGCTGGCCAGGCCATCTTCCTCGCGATGGAGGAGTTGGCGCTCTCGACCCGAGACGCGGACTCGCCGCCGCTGTCGGTCGGCGTCGGGATCGCAACGGGCGAAGCCTATGTGGGCAACATCCAGGCCGTGGATCGAATGATCTGGAGTGCGATCGGAAACACGACGAACCTGGCGGCGAGGCTCCAGCAGCTCACCCGAGATCTCGACGTCGCAATCGTGATCGACGCCGCGACGTGGCGAGCCGCCGGCCTGCGCACCCCGCCCTGGAACGCGTTTCCCGACACGCGCATTCGTGGGCGGACCGAGAGCATCGACATGTATGGGCTGCGCCTCGAGAACGAGCCGCCAGCTGATTGAATGGGTGTCGGTCACAGAGCCGAACAGCTCACGGATGTTCGACAAGCGAGGATCAAAGCATGACGATTCAAGATCTGGGCAGCATCGGTGAACTGATCGCAGCGATTGCGACGATCGGGACACTCGTCTACCTCGCGGTTCAGATCCGCCAGAACACCAGGACCGTTCGTTCCTCGACACTGCATCAGAACACGGATCTGTGGTCCACACTCTGGATGCGATTGGCCGAGCCGGACATCGCTCGAGCCTACGCTCAAGGAATGACTGGGCGGCCGGACATCGAACCTCTCGTCTACACGCAGTTCTTCCTGATGTGCCGTGGGATCTTTCTCGCACTAGAGAACCAGTTCTACCAGGTGAGAGGCGGAGTCCTGGATAGCGAGGCGTACGCGGGTTACGAACGCGCGATCGCGGAGCAGCTTCTCGCGTATCCCGGGTTTCGAATATGGTGGGAGCAGAGTCGATCCGTCTTTTCGCCGCCCTTCGCGGCCCACATCGACGCCATGATCGAGTCGGAACCCGAGGCGGACCCGACGAAGCTCTACGCCGAATGGCAACGGATCGCGAGGAGCAAGGCGGAGCTTTCCTCACCTGGAGCGACGGAGTCTTTGCGCGCCGGGGTGCCACGGCAGACGCAGCTCTGATCGCGATTGACGTTGGCGCTCATTCAAAACGCCCGGATGGCGGCGCGGCAGCAACTGCTGCTGAGACAGTTCAGGATCCAGATGGTTCCCGTATGCGGATGCGCCGCAAAATCCCTGATCTGTTCTTCCGTCGGTGCCAAGTATCCCGAGGTCGGTCTCCTTCGGCCGGGGCGTTCCATCGACGCGCACGAGTCGAGGATGAACCTGGACTACCTCCCCCCTCGTCGCAGAGATCGGACGCAGGCCGCGCCTGAGACACGACTGGCATGGCACCTCTTCCGACGACAATCCCCGAGAAGCACCAATTGAAGTCCGCGGATACGTGCTCGATTGGCACGACTCGGCCTTCAAGGAACCAATGAGACCGGCCAGGCAAATCGACACGCGAAGAGCCTCCGTCAGTCAGGCTCTGGGTCCCTTCCCCAACCTCTCGCCCAGCGCGTGGGATCACGTAGTTCTTGCAGGGACAGTCGGCGTATCCTCTTCGAGATCACGGCGTCGATCTCGACGAAAGTAGACTTGCATCCTTCGACCGTTTCCTCGAAGACCCGACGAACGACGAAGTGCTTCTCTTTGTTGCGCGGCCGTACTGCCGTCCATTTCGAGAAGAGCAGCTGCTTCGAGTCGGGTACGGTCATCGGCGCTTACTTTCTGGTGGCTAGCCGGTCATCTCTTGCCATGCGGCGGATGGGAACGTTCGAAAAGGTCGGCGTGAATCACGTCAGCCAATGCCTCTGCACTCTCGAAGGCATCCTCCACGCGATCGCCATGGGTCCAGTCCCCACAAGCTCCGAGGCCGAGCTTCGTATCCCAGACTGTCGTCTCCGCATAAGACCCAGCCGGACGTGCGTAGAGCCACCGGTGAGCAGCAAAAGAGCCAACCGCTGGCAGCGGTCTCCCCAACGCGACAGCGAGAGCTGCCAGGAGAAGTTCGAGAGTCTCTTCCGGCTCGAGATCGAGATGGGACTGGCTCCATCCGGCCGTCGAGTGCAGAACCCAGGTCTGCCCCTCGTCCCGGCCCGGCTTCGAGCTATTCCGAGCAATCCAGCCAAGCGACGAGGAGCGTACGAATGCCGCGTCGAATTCGACCTCGAGCTCCGACTCGAATCTCAGCATCAGTGCGTGGCAAGGCAGCATGCGTAGGTCGGACACACGTCGAGCAAGCAATGGAGCCGGTGCGAGGAGCGGCACAGCCTGAGGCGCGGGCACAGCCATGACTACGACATCGAATCCCCGGCGATTCTCTCCGTCTTCTGTCACTAGAGTCCAGAGCTGCCCCTCTCTCTGAACAGATTCGACTCGAGCCGAGAACTCTGCCGGGATGTCGCCCGCAAGGTCACGCGCGATCGCGCTCATGCGGGGTATGCCGACAAATCGCTTCGGCGGTTCTTTCTCGCGACTCACGACGCCATCGTCGAGCGACACCATCCGGCCCTGCCATTCCGCGACGATGCCTCGTCGACACCAGTCGTCGACCTGCGCGACGAACTTCGGCATTCGAGCGGTAAAGTACTGCGCGCCGTGGTCGAAATGACCCTCGCCCGTCCTCCGCGTCGCCAATCTCCCCGATGGACCGCGAGCCTTCTCGAAGATAGAGACCTCTGCTCCTGCATCACGCAATCGGTTCGCGACCCGCAATCCCGCGAGTCCTGCACCAATGATCGCAGCCTTCATGATCCGTTCTCCACGCGACTTTCCTGCCGCCCTTGCCTCGTGCCAGCGGAAGGGATGGGAACTCGCCGCTCCTCGAGTGAGTAAAGTATCCCTCGCGCTGATCGAGGTTCTCTATTGGCTGAAAGACCCCGACGTCCGGAAGCTCTCGATTCCCGCCAGCCAACCGCAGAGACAGGGATGGTGACGCGAGGAACGATCTCCACTCACTACGTCGAGTCATCTTCCGGAGGACAGCCCCGAGAGATCGAATCGTCTCGCATCGACGAGCGTTCTGATGTCAATTCTTCACAGAGCGCCCAGAGTGCTCGACGGTCCTTCAGGGATTCCCTCGTGATGGGAACCAGATGGGTCCTGCGCTGCCTTCGATCGAAGAAGAAGCGTCCGGTGGGTCGTCCTGCGTGTTTCGAAGCTGCGAGCCACACCACAGTGTCGGCCCCCTCGGCTGGCGTACGCAGAATTTGACGAGTCACTCGATGGAATCGAGGTAGCGACCCCTGTACCGCGGGCGTGTCTGCCCAGCCTGGGTGCATCGAGTTCACGAGAACAGTTCCGCCTCCCAATTCTTCGGCCCAGAGTTCGGCAAGAATCACCTGCGCTCGCTTCGTCTCGGCGTAGGCGAGAACACCATCATAGTCGCGACTCTTCCAGTTCGGATCTTCGAGATTCAATCGGCGCGTGTACATGCCGCCCGATGAGACCCAGACCACGCGGCCATCAGAGGATGCTTCCAGGTTCTCGCGCAGCAGGCGAGTGAGCAGGAACGGCCCGACCACATGCGTCGCGAAGGTGAGCTCCAAGCCGTCACCGGTCTCGGCGCGTTCATCAGGGAGAACACCTGCGTTGTGCACCAGCACATCGACCGGACCTGCGCCCAACCGAACCGCCGCCGCCCGAATCGATTCTAGATCCGACATGTCGACGATCTCGAGCGACACCCGAGGATTGCCTGTTTGCTTGCGTACGCACTCTGCCGCCTCGGCACCTCGCTCTGCATTGCGACAGAGAAGAACGACTTCGGCACCCAGGTCTGCCAGTGCCAACGCCGTCTCGTATCCGATCCCCGAGTTTGCGCCCGTCACGAGACAGCGTCTTCCCGAGAGGTCGACATCCAGGTCGTCGGCGCCAAATGTCAGACTATGAATCCGGAAGCCGGTTCGATCGAAGGACGAAACGATGAAGGGATCAACGACTCGACTGAGGGCGCATCCCAACCATGCTCGACTCGACGACGGAGAAGCCGGGTCCTCGAGGGGCTCCGCCTCTGGTTCCAGGGCTTCGAGAATTTCATTCGTGGGCGGATGATCGCCAGCCTCGCTGCTGACGTATCGATACATCAGCTCGCCATCGGATCGGATCACGAACACACCACCGAGCTGCCACGGGTCACCCTCGATTCCCGTTTGGCGAGAGCCCGCTCGAAGGGCGCGCAGGGCGTTGAGAGGAACTCTCGGAGAGAGGAGCTCGACTCGGCCTCGTCGAAGACCGGACGCCCGGTACGCACGGAGTTCCGGATCCAGCAGAATCGGACAATCGAGGTCGAAATCCTCTCGGAACGCCGCAGCGAAATTCGCTGCTCCATTTCCGACGATCACGACCTCTGCGCCTCGGGCGCGAATTTCGTTCAACCGGTCGCGCAACTGCGCGACTTGCTCTCGGCAGAACAGTCAACCAAAGTGGCGAATGAATACGAGTACGACCGGCTGCTCATGCCAAAACGATCCAAGACGTTCTCGATGCCCGGTCCAATCGGAGAGCTCGATGCCTGAGATTTTGTCTGCGAGTTTCATCCTGTCTGTTTCCTGACTCGACGCGGTTCGAACGCATCTGAATTCTGCGCTGCGACGTCATCTGGTTGCCGCGAATGGTCGGTCCCCCAGAGCTCCTCGACGTCGATTGCCGAGGAGCACGGGGGGGAGACTCTCGAAGCACCGACGCGATCACGCCGCCTTCGAGAAGCCCTTACGCTCGACCTCTGCCACCCTCGCCTTCTGCTTGCGGAATCCCTCCGCTCCCTTGAAGTCTTCGGTGACATAGATGTAGACCGCCGCCACGACGATGAAGCTGACTGCGCACCCAAAAGACAATAGAACGACTTCACTCATGACCATTTCCTCCTAGCAGCAAAGCGCCGGCCGACAGGATCGACGGAACCCATATGCCTACGTAGATTCCCTGTTCCTGGCTTCCTGTGAAGAAGAGCGACACCGACATCACAAACGAGAGTCCCGCCGCCAGAATGAACAGGGCTTTCGGCCTGCCTATACGGGTAACTGCCTCGCTCCTTTCCATGACTCGCTCCTTCGCTCTTGTTTCTTCAACTCTTACGTTCATTACGCAGCTCCTTTTGGTTTCTGATGAGACGTGTTCTTTCGAGTAGTTCTGGGACGTCTTCGGCTTCGAGAGGAGGCTTTCCTCCTCCCCTTCCTCGACGAACCCTCGAGATCGAGAGGAGATTGCCCCTCATGTTTCGCTGGCCCTGTGCGACTCAGTCGTTCTCGCAAGCCCCGCACGGCGAGTCGACCGACTCTCTGCATCAGGACATCGACGATGGGTTCCGCAATCCGACGAATGCCGATCAGTTCGATTCTTGCTTCGTAGGTCACGCGGGTACCGCCCGCTCGGGCGACGAACGTGATCTCGTCGACCGAAGTCAAAGAGGAATCGCCTCCGGTCAGGACCAATCGTGACGGTCTCTCGAACTCCGTGATCTCGTACTCGAGCGGAATGAGCTGACCGAAGAATGCGACGATCACATCGAAGCGGCTGCCTAGACGAATCTTGCCCCCCGTTAGTCGATGGGCCTCCGCAACTCCCGGGTCCCATTCGGCGGTGCGGCTGAAGTCCGCGAGGTAATCGAACGCCTCTTCGATCGGGACGGGCAGGTCGATCGCATCTACATATCTGGCCATTTCTCGTCTCCTTGCTGGAACGAGATTGACCTTCGCTTCCGTTCAGTGTTTTGTCAAGATTTTATCTATACAAAAAGCAATCTGGTCGGTTTTGATATTTCGATAACTATATTTTTACAATAAATACAGATAGTTATATGGATGCCTCTGTACGCAAAGAATATCGTTCTGAGATAAAATCTGGACAAAAATGGAAATCAAGATAGAGTTCAGCGATGCCGGAGCCCAAAAGCGATCCATTCGAGCTGACCTATCCCCTTCGCACCGCGGCGAGGCTGACAGGACTTTCGCCGGAGGTCCTGCGCGCCTGGGAGCGACGGTACGAGGTCGTCGTGCCCCTACGAACGGCTGGTGGCACCAGACGCTACAGCGCAGCCAACCTCGAACGGCTGCGCCTGGTCAAGGCCGCGGTCGATGCTGGTCACCGGATCGGAAGAATCGCAGACCTGGACAATGCGGAGCTAAAACGCAGGTCGGCGATCGGTGAAGCACGTCCCGCAGGCCAACTCGACGAGATCCTGGCCGCACTCGACCGACTCGATGATGCGATGTCCCAGAAGCTTCTCTCCTTTCAACTTTCCACATTGGGACCGTCGAGATTTGCGCGAGAGATCGCAGTTCCCCTCGTGTACGAGATCGGCGAGCGCTGGTCCAATGGAGAGATGGGTATTGCTGCGGAACACCTCGCAACTGGCATTCTTCGATCATTGCTCGGATCGTCACTTCAACAGACCCCCAGCTCGATTCTGGGTCCACGAATCATCTTCGCGACACCGACTGGCGAGCGCCACGAACTCGGCGCATTGATCGCGGCACTGACCGCGCTCGGCGCTGGCGCAAGCCCTCTCTACCTGGGAATCGAAGTGCCGGTCGACGATCTAATCAGTGCCGTCGAGGAATCTGACGCAGTGGCACTCGGCCTGAGCCTAGTCACGATCCCGACCTCACAGGCGGCGCGTGCAGTTCTCGCCCTGCGCAAGGGACTGGCAGGCCCGACTCGTCTCTGGCTCGGCGGATCCGGCGCGAGCGCAGTCAAGCTCCCAGGCGGAGTGGAGCACATCCAAGCCCTAGAGGACCTCGAGCAGCGAGTCGCCCTGCTCTACGACTAGTGCGCAGCGTCTTCGAACACCCGACGAACCACGAAGTGCTTTTCATTGTCACGCGGCTCCATTCCGAGAAAAGCAGTGGCTTCGAATCGAGTATGGGCGTCGGCGAGCACTTCTACCTCGGAGCGAACCTCGCGCGGCGGACGCAGCGGGCCGAATCCCCAGGCACTTCGTATCGGATTCAGGCGGCGATCGTCGTCGGACGCGGAAAACGCCCCATTCGGCATCGCATCGATCCTGCTGCGCGAGAGGCTCCGAGGACAGATCTCGCGCTGGTCGTAGACGCCGAGACCGCGGGAGTCCCCAACAGACGTTCACGGACGACGATTCCGGCCCTCGGCGCCCCGCACACCAAGGGAGTACTCCGCCAGGGCGCCGAAATCATCAGGACAATCGCACGATAGACCGATGGATAGGGCGGAGCCGGCACGATCCTGAGTTCGATCGAGTCGGCGCGTGTTGCCGTTGAATTGCCGGTCCAGATCGTTTCGCAGCGCCGTGGCAGAACGAAACTCCGAGAGAGGAACCGAGATCAGTGTGTGCTTCCGTGCGTCCCAGACTCGCCCTGCCCTTGCTCGCCCTTTCGATGTCGATCATGGGCTGCGCACAGTGGACGGACAGCCTGAACGTGTTCGCCCGGCCCGGTGCCATCGGGGGTCATGTCGAGATTCATTCGGGGTCGCCCGGGTCGCCGGATGCGGCCCGGAAATCGAATTCGACGGAGACTGAGATCCTCGTCTTTCTCGAACCGATCCCCGCGCGATTCTCGCTTCATTCCCCCTGGCACGAGGGGACGGTTCCGATTCAGACGGCACGGAGCGCCTCCGGAATCCATCTCGTCGTCGTAGATGAACCGATCCGAATTCAGAATCTGGATTCGATTCACCATGAACTCTTCACGACGAACACGGAGAACCCTCTGCGGGCCCGATTGGCGGGCGGAGCCGAATCGCAAGTCCTTCGCATCGCCAGCCCGGGATTGGTGCGGCTCTACTGTGCGTTGCACCCAGAGGAGAATCACACTCTCGTTGCGAGTGTCGACCCTGTCTATTCCGCGTTCATCGACTCGAGTATGCGGTTTCGCATCCCAAGTGTTCGCCCGGGCCGATATCGGGTTCGCGCCGCCAGCGCCCTTGATTGGGGCGAACCCGAGACCGTCGAGGTCGTGACCGCAGGGACAGTCCAACTGACCTTGCAACTCACGCCCGGACAAAGTCGCTGAGGAAGCCACTACCGATGACAAAGCTCAGTGTGCTCCAGCGCATCACGATCAGCCTGTGCGCGATCGCGACGCTCGCAACGATCCTCGCGCTCGCGGGACCTCGCCATCAAATCGCGCAGGATCTCGAGGAAGCCAGCGGCGAACGCCTGGAACGCGCCGGCGCTGCGACCCAGCAGCTCTTGAGCGACGCGCAGGAACACCTTCGCGAACGTCATCGTTCCATGTCGCGCACACCGGAGTTTCGGGCGAATCTCGAAACCGTCGATGTGTCGACGCTCTCCGCACTCGCTAGAACTCTGGTCGAGCGCGAAGAGTCGATCGATGCGGTCGTTTTCACGAACAGCCGCGGCCTGCAAGTCGCTACAGCCGGCGTCCGCCAGCTCTCGGACCGACTCCTCGAAGCGCGATACAGCACGCCGGAATCCGCCTGCGCCACCGAGAAGCCCAGTGGTCATTGCCAGACCGTAACCGGCTCTGGAGATCCGTTTCTCTTCGCCTTCGAAGACCGAATGATCATCGGCACGTCCGTCCCGCTCTTCATCCGAGATCGCTTCGTCGGGCGCGTCGCCTTCGCGGAGCATTACGACTCGACGCACCTCGAGGACTGGTCGGCGCTGTCGGGTGCAAGAGTCGTGTTGGCCGACCCAAAGCGACCTCTCGCAGCCCTGGAGCGAACCGTCGTCTCGGTCCCCCCTCTCGAGCTTCGCGTGGCGAACTCCTTCGAAGCCGAGAATGATGCACTCGACCGGATGAGCGCCATGATGCTGATCGCAGGTCTCTTCGCCCTCGCGGTGGCATACGGCCTGTCATTGCCTCTCGCTCGAAGTCTCCTCGGACCGCTGGCGGAGATCAAATCCGCAGCCGATCGCATTCGAGGCGGCGACCGCTCTACGCGGCTGCGGAGCCCGCGAGTCGACGAGTTTGGAAACGTGGCACAGGCCATCGACACGATGCTCGATCACCTCGAGTCGGCGCAGTCCAGTCTCGAGCGTGCTCAATCGATCGGCCGACTCGGAGGTTGGTCCCACGCCGCGGGCGAATCGGAGGTCGAGGTCTCGAGTCAGCTGCGATCCATTCTGGCACTCGCCCCAGACGTCGCGACGACGCCGATGGCATCCATCTATGATCGCATCCATCCCGACGATCAGAGAGTCTTCCGAATCGCCCTGGAACGATGCGAGGCACAGGGGCTGCCCTTCGCCCTGGATCATCGCGTCATACCCGAGAGCGAAAGAGAGCTCATCGTTCACACCGAAGGAGAGCGAGTCCTCACAGAAGAAGGGTCCTTTCGAGTCGAGGGGATCATGCAGGACATTACCGAGCGCAAACGCGTCGAGGAGCAAGTCCGCACGCTTGCTTACCGCGATGGATTGACTGGACTCGGAAATCGACGCCTCTTCGCGGAGTCACTTCAGCGCGCGATCAGTCTGGCACAACAGAATCTTCGCCCCCTCGCCGTGCTCTTTCTCGATCTCGACGATTTCAAGACGGTAAACGACACCCTCGGCCATAGCGTTGGCGACCAACTCCTTTGCGTCGTGGCTGACCGTCTCAACGAGATCGTTCAAGAACTCGCGACCAACACCACGGATCCGACAGTTCATCGCCTGGGTGGCGACGAGTTCGCCGTCATCCTGCCTCAGATCGATGACGGGAATGTCGTCTCGAATTTTGCCGACGCGATCGCGACCCGACTCGACGCTTCGGTCGAGGTCGACGGATACGAGGTCCAGGCAAGCGCCAGCATCGGCATCGCGACGTGGCCCGATGAGGGCCTCGACGCCGAAGGCCTCCTCACGGGCTGCGACACCGCGATGTACTACGCAAAACGCGAGGGCCGCGGAAATTACCGTTTCTACGAGCCGTCGATGCGAGTCGTCTCGGAGCGGCGCTTGCGAATGGAGACGCGACTCCGCGAGGCGATCGACGAGGGCAAGCTCGAGATCGTCTACCAGCCCAAGGTCGAGCTACGGACCGGGCGTGTCGCCGGTCTCGAAGCGCTGCTGCGATGGCGCGATCGCGACCTGGGGGCCGTCTCGCCAGACGAATTCGTGGCCCTGGCCGAGGAGACGGGCCAGATCCTGGCAATCGGAGAATGGGCTCTCAAGGAGGTCATCAGACAGGCCAGGTGTTGGCTCGATTCGGGCATCACCGACGTCCCGATTTCCGTCAACGTGTCGAGCGCCCAGATCGAGGCGGACGTCCTGGTCGACTCCGTCGTCGAAGCGCTGCGCGAAGCGGACCTGCCTCCCAGTCACATCGAACTCGAAGTGACGGAGAGCGCGCTCCTCGACGACAAGAGCCACGCCATCGAGATCCTTCGAGATCTGAAGCGGATCGGCATCAAGCTCGCCTTGGATGATTTCGGCACCGGCTTTTCCTCACTGAGTTATCTCCGCTGCCTCCCAGTCGACGTCATGAAGATCGATCGCAGCTTCATCCTCGACATCGTGGAGAACGAACAAGATCGCTCACTGGTGCGATCGATCATCTCCATGGCCAAGGTCCTCGGTCTTGCGGTCGTCGTCGAAGGCGTCGAGAGCCCGACACAGCGCGACCTGCTCTCGGAGATGGGCTGCGATTTGATCCAGGGATTCCTCTACAGCGAAGGTGTACCAGCCGAGCAGGTTCCGGAAGTCTTGAACCGCATCGATCACCCCGAATAGGTAGTCCCCTCCGACTCGTCACTTTCCGGCAGCAAGTCAGGATGCGTGAGCCTCGTTTCGAAGTCATCGCCAACATGCCTCAGCGGCGCCTTCACGAATCGCGCACAGATCAATCGACGCCGCTCGCCGGAGAGCCGATGATCGTCGTGCCCGCATCTCCGGCGACCAGGTGGGATGCGTCGGCGAGGGCACCAATGCGCGCGACGCGAGGGGGCATGCGTCCATCTCGGCGGACCCCGCTCACGAATCGACAGGCCGCTTCCACCTTCGGACCCATCGATCCGGCCGCGAAGGAGTGGTCCCGCATCTCGTCGGCGGTCGCGAACAGAATCGGTTGAGCATGTTCTGTCTGCCAGTCTCGGTAGACCGCATCGACGTCAGTCAACAAGAGGAGGCTATCGGCATCCAGCTGATCGGCTAACAGCGCCGCGGAGAGATCCTTGTCGACGACTGCTTCGACGCCACGCCAGCCGCCGGTCGGATCCTCGACGACGGGCACGCCTCCACCACCCGCACAGATGACGACGACGCCGGCTTCGAGCAGGAGTCGAACGGCCCCGATCTCGAGGATGCGTCGTGGCTCAGGAGAAGGAACGACACGGCGCCAATACCCACCGTCGGGCGCGACCGGCCACCCGCGCTCGGCGGCAATGCGACGTGCGACGGTTTCCGTCCAGACAGGGCCAATCGGCTTCGAGGGGTTCGCGAACGCCGGATCGCTCGCATCGACGACGACCTGCGTGAGCAGCGTCGCGACCTCCTTCGCGCCCTCCCCCGCCCCCTCCAGGTGATCGCGCAGCTCGTCTTCGATCAGGTAGCCGATCATGCCCTGGGTCAGCGCTCCGAGTACGTCGAGGGGAAGCGGGGTGTCCGATCCGGATTCGGCCTGCTGGGCCAGCAATCCGACCTGTGGACCGTTGCCATGGGTGAGGACGATCTCGTGCGAGGCTGCGAGTCCGGCGAGCACGCTCATCGCCGGATGAAGATTTCTACGCTGCACTTCCGCGCTCGGTCGTTCGCCACGCCGGAGCAGCGCGTTTCCGCCGAGTGCGATCACGATTCTCATTGCAATGCTTCCGCCAGGACCATGAGCCCGCTCCCCGCGATGCGCTAGCGATTCAGGAACTGCTCCTGGAATCGCTCGAGAACAGAAGGGAGTACGTCTCCCCGCTCCGAGAACTCATAGTCGACGCTGATGATGGGCACATCGAGACGGATGCGTCTCGACAGTCTTGCGGGTGTCGCATCGAGAACCAGATCGACGGGCGCGAGACGCAGCGTCTCTTCGAGGTCACGAATCTGCGCAGGGCTGTAACCCATCGCCGGGACCTCGGGCCCCAGGTGCGGAAATGCGGCGTATGTCTCCGCGATCGAACCGACCGCGAAGGGTCTTGCATCCACGACCTCAGCGGCGCCGAAGCGCTCGGCGGCCAGACTGCCCGCACCCGTCGCCAGACCGCCGTGGGTGAGCGTCGGCCCGTCTCCCACGACGATGATGCGTCGCTCCCGCAATGCCCCGGGTTCCTCCATCGAGAGGATCATTTCGCCGAGGACGATCGGCGCCTCAGGCCTGATCGCCGCCGATCGCGCTCGCAGCGTCTCGACCTGCGCGTGGGGCGCACTGTCGACCTTGTTGATGACGACGACGTCCGCTGACCGGAAATTGGCCTCTCCGGGGTGGTAGATGAGTTCGTGGCCGGGTCGATGCGCGTCGAGCATCACGATATGCAGGTCGGGCCGGAAGAAGGGCAGATCGTTGTTGCCGCCATCCCATAGCACGACATCGACATCGCGCTGGGCTTCCTCGAGGATGGCCGCATAATCGACGCCTGCAAAGATCGTGGCGCCCATTTCGATATAGGGCTCGTATTCTTCACGCTCCTCGATCGTCGTGTCGGCCGCATCGAGATCTTCGTCGCAGGTGAACCGTTGAACTGCCTGCTTCTCGAGATCGCCATAGGGCATCGGGTGACGAACGGCCGCGACGCGCAATCCATGGTCGATCAGCCAACGAACGATGAATCGCGAGAGAGCGCTCTTGCCAACACCGGTGCGGACCGCGCAGACGGAAATCACGGGGACGGATGCTTTCAGCATGGTCTCGGCCGAACCGAGCATCCCGAAGCTCGCGCCCGCAGCGAGTACCAGCGAGGCTCGATGCATGACTTCGACATGGGGGATGTCGCTGTAGGAAAAATAGACCTGATCGACCGCCTCGCGTCGAATCAGATCCTCGAGCTCCGATTCCGGCAGAATGGGAATGCCTTCGGGATAGAGCTCGCCCGCGAGGGCCGGGGGATAGCGGCGATCATCGATGTCTGGAATCTGGGCGGCAGTGAACGCGACGACTCGGCATTCGCGATCGTCGCGGAATCGGGTGTTGAAATCATGGAAATCCCGGCCGGCCGCGCCCATGATGACGACACGTTCGGGTCCCTTCCTACGCTTCATCGCGTTCCCCTCAGACTTCGGGTCGATCGACAGCATCCGCTATTTCTGGCAGTTCGTCGCCCGTGAGCGTCTCCTTCTCCAGAAGCAGCTCTGCCGTCTCGACGACCAGCGCCTCATGACGCTCGAGGATCCCGACCGCTTGTTCGAAGGCGCGCTGCACGAGATCGCGGACTGCGCAATCGACTTCACGTGCCGTCTCCTCCGAGAAGTCTCGCTGTCCGACGGCGAGTTCGGCCGGCCCCTGCAGAAACGCGGAGCGCTCGCTCTCGAGCGACACGAGACCGAGCTTCTCGTCCATGCCATATCGGGTCACCATGCTGCGGGCGATGCCGGTCGCCTTGGCGAGATCGTCCGACGCTCCGGTCGAGACGTCATCGAAGAAGATCGACTCGGCCGCTCGACCGCCCAGGAGGATCGTCATCTTGTTGGACAGTTCCAGGCGTGACATCAAGAAGCGATCCTCGATCGGGCGCTGGATCGTGTAGCCCAACGCGGCGATCCCGCGCGGGATGATCGAGACCTTGTGTATGGGATCGCTTCCGGGGAGTGATCGTGCGATGAGGGCATGGCCGATCTCGTGATAGGCGGTGACCTTGCGTTCGTGAGGATTGAGCAGGCGGTTCCTCTTCTCGAGGCCGGCCACGATCCGCTCGATCGCGAGATTGAAATGCTTCATCTCGACGTGCTCAGAATCCTCCCGCGTGGCGAGCAGGGCCGCTTCGTTCACGAGGTTCGCCAGATCTGCCCCGGTGAAGCCGGGCGTGAGCGCCGCGATCTCGGCCGGCCGGACGTCCGAGGAGAGGCTCGCCTTCTTCAGATGGACCTCGAGAATGGCGATTCGACCGAGCTTGTCCGGACGATCGACGAGAACCTGCCGATCGAAGCGACCCGCACGGAGGAGCGCCGCATCCAGGATCTCAGGTCTATTCGTCGCAGCGAGGAGCACGACGCCGTCGCGCGGATCGAACCCGTCGAGTTCGGCGAGCAGCTGGTTGAGCGTTTGCTCCTTCTCATCGTGCCCGCCCATCATCGGGCCCATGCCGCGCGCACGACCCAGGGCGTCGAGTTCGTCGATGAAGATGATGCACGGGGCCCGCGCGCGCGCCTGTTCGAAGAGATCCCGAACCCGGGCGGCGCCGACGCCGACGAACATCTCGACGAACTCGCTCCCGCTGATCGAAAAGAAAGGCACACCCGCTTCGCCCGCGACGGCCTTCGCGAGCAGCGTCTTGCCGGTCCCGGGCGGACCTACCAGGAGAATCCCCTTCGGCAGCCTTGCGCCCAGCCGACCGTACCGCTCTGGTTCGCGCAGAAATCCAATGATCTCGGCCAGCTCTTCCTTGGCTTCGTCGACTCCAGCTACGTCGTCGAAAGTGACCTTCACCGATTCTTCGGCATAGATCTTCGCGCGGCTCTTGCCGACGGACATGAGCCCTCCGCCGAGTCCGCCCGCCATCGTGCGTCGCAGCAGGAAGCTCCAGAAAGCCACGAGAATCAGCAGGGGCAACAACCAGGCGAGTGCTCGGCTGAACCAGGTGTCCTCGGTCACGCCCTCGAAGGAGACTCCCTTCGCCGCGAGCTGGTCTGCGAATTCCTGATCCACGCGCACGGTACGGAAGCGTTTCGGTTTGCCCTCTTCTGTCCGGGTCAGTTCACCGACGATCTCGTTCGTGCTCACGCTGAGGTTCTTGACGAGCCCTTCCTTCTCCAGCGCGATGAATTCGCTGTAGGCGATCGTCTCGACCTGCGTGCTCTCCCACCAGATCTGCGCGCCGAGGATCGCGATCCAGAGTAGTGCGATGAAGACCCAGGCATTCGAGCGCGACGGAGGCCAGAGATGCCTCGCCATCGAGCCGTCCTCCGGACCCTCGATCAGCGGCTCGTTTGCCTTGGGCTTCGACTCTCGACGATCTTCTGGCGACGGTTGATCCACCATCGGTATAGGCTAGCGCCGCGAGCAGGTGTGTGCGCCCCGGAAGAGGCTGCATGGATTTCACGCGGGGGTCCTTGACTGTCACACCTGCAGCGTCGACTAACGACGCGCCGAACGACCAAGAATTCGCGGTCAAGATCTCACGGGTGATCCGGCGGCACAAGTCATGATTTCGGCGTCCATCGGACAGCGCTGTTCACGCCTCGATCTGGAGCGGCCGGTCCATTGAAGCGTGAGACGCGCTGCTCCCGCGCCGCCGGCGCTCGCCTCTAAGGCACCGCGACGAGCGGCGGAGGAAACCATCGGCAGTCGACGACTTCGTCGTGGCCCTCGTAGACCCGCATGCCGAGGAGATAAGGTCCGGGTGCGGTGGGGAGCCAGTTCGAGATGTCGTCGGGGCGCTCTGCGCCGATCGTGATCGTCAGCCCTCCGTCGTCGTCGTAGCGCAGGCCCGGGGTCCGGTCGCCGATCGACCAGCGATCCATCTCATTCTCGATGAGGTAGAGGTCGGGGCCGTAGGCGGTCAGCGACCAGAATCCGTTGCAGGGAGGAAGACTGTCGCGCCCAAAGTGAAGTTGCACGGTTCGACTGCCGTCGACCGGCCTCCCTTCGGCGCTTCGTGCCATGTACGAGCGGTTCTCGATTGCCTGATGTCCGCCAAGGCCAATCTTGGCACCGACTGCCCGTTTCAGGATATCGCCCCCGAAGCCCGTCGCGTCTCGAACGGTCGACCAGCCATCTCTGGACACACCGCCTTTGACGTTGAGCCCGGCCACGCTCTTCTCACCCTCCTCGACGCCCGCGACGAGTTCGTCCGCGGAGAAGCGCCGAGGGTCTTGCACGATCGCCCACGCTTCCTCGGAGATCTCCGGATGCCAGGGAGCCGGGGAGTCATTGGCAACGAGGCCGGCCAACTCGGTGAAGAACGCGGCGCCGGCGGCGGCGACTGCAGTCGGCTTGCCAGCGCGCTCGGTGAGCTGATGCGGGTGTGAGTCCGGCGCCCGCACGGTGATGCTTCTCTGTAGCTCGCGCGCCGTCTCGAGATCTTCGGGCGATTCGACGAGGACGCGGACGATCACCCATGCCGTCGGCGTGGCGACCGGCACGACGCGACTGCCATCGTTCGGTGGGGGTGTGTTCGGATCGTGCGTCACCCGGACCCGGGTGCCACCCACGCCGTGCAGGCGTCGACAGACGTAGGCGACATGGGTGTATGCATCCAGGACCATCACGTTCCAATACCGGCCCGGATGGTCCATCGGCGGCACGTCGATCTCGAGATCACCATGCCGCAGGTCGTACCATCCTGACGAGTACAGAGTGTCGTTGTTGACCGCGACGACGCCGCGATCGCGCGGCGTCGCCAGGCTGTCGCGGTGGCTCATCACACCGGTCTCGGCGCGTGAACAGAAGAGGGACCGCGTCCGCTGCGCGACGACCAGGGGGTACCCCCAAACGTAGGCCTCGGCGGCGGGTGACGTGCCGGCGGGAAGCGAGGACGAAGACGACATGGGTCGCGTGCGACCTACGCCTCGGTCGGCGTCAGGCCCATGAAGGCCTCGATGTTTCCCGCATAGAACGCCGCACGACTAGCGTCGTCGATGCCGTCCATCGTGGCCTCGAACTTTCCGATCGGGTCGGCGGAGCCTTCGGGATGGGGGTAGTCCGAGGCGAAGCAGAGCATGTCCGGGCCGAGCTGTTCGATCAGCTTCCCGACGGGCTCGGTTGCAAAGGGACAGACACGCAGGCGCTCGCGCGCGACTTCCGATGCCCGGCGTTCGCGCGGGGCGACACGACGCGTGGCGCGCTCGACGAAATCGAGCTTGTCGAGCCAACCCGGTACCCACGACGCACCGCGCTCCATCGAGACGCAGCGCAGGCCGTCATGACGCTCGAACACACCGTCGAGAATCATCGCACTGAGAAACATCTCGAGGCTGTAATTCATTCCGATCAGGCCAATCAAGGAGTCGGGTGCATCGCCACCGACGGCGACCTGGTCTCGGCCGTTGTTGTGGAAGCTCGGGCTGACCGGGTCGTAGTGGCCGTCGACCGCGATGTGCATCACGAAGGGCACGTTGGCGGCGGCGAAGCGAGCCCACACGGGGTCGTAATCCGGATGAGTAAAGGAGCGGGCCTCGGGATTCGGATCACTCGGATCGAGCATGACGGTCGCGACGCCGTCGGCGAAGGCTTCGTCGATCAGTCGACCGGCGACCTCCGGGCCGAGTGAGAGCGGCACGTAACCAATGGCATGCATCCGGTCGTCGTTCGCGCAGAACCCGGCCATGGCCCGGTTGTGAACTCTTGCGCCGACTTCGAGCACCTTCGGGTCATCGACATGGGCGATCTGATGAAAGGCGTACGTCGCGAGGACGTACTGATGCTCGAAGCCCAGGACGTCCAGCGCATGCGAGCGGTCCTGCGGATCGAACGCGCCGAGTCGCGACCAGGGGCTACGTCGCAGATCGAACATCGAGGCTTCGAACTTCTTCATGGTCGCTGGGTCGTTGCGGCGGGCTTCGAGATGGCCACGGGCCTTTTCGATCGCCTCGAGCGAAACGGGAAGCTCCGTCTGGGCCGTCATCGGCGGGAGCATCGCCGCCTCCTCCGGAGTCGCGACGGAGTAAAGGAAGTCGTCGAGCTCGAAGAGGTGGCTGTCGACGTCGATGATGCGACGGGTACCGGCGTAGGTCATGTCGGCTCTTCTCCTATTGAGGGCTTGGTGTCTCGGGGATCGCTCGCGGGTCGCGCTCGGGTCGAGCGCGCATTGAACTCTCGCTCGACAATCGTTATTTTAATAGTCTCAAATAGTGAGAGACCTGTCAAGGCGGGGCCCAAGGACCGCGAGACGCTCATCCGCGGCTACCGTGGCGCCGACCGAGGCCCAGGACGAGTCAGGGGCCGTCAGGGGGAGTCCGATTGAAACCGAGCGCCCATCCATTCTCGGTGAGGCAGCGCCCCGCGCTGCCAGCGCCATGAGTGCGCCCCGACGGCGCATGTCGCCGGAAGATCGTCGCGATCATCTGCTCGAATGCGCGCGGTCGCTCGTCGAGGAACGGGGCGTGTCGGCGTGCACCATCGACGCGGTCTCCCAGAGAGCGGACGTAACACCGCAGCTCGTGCACAAGTACTTCGGCCATCGGGTCGCCCTGCTCGAAGCACTCTATCACCAGGAGCAACGCGCTTTCGCCATTTCCCTGGAAGCGGAACTCGCCGAAGCGGACACCCTCGAGGAGGTCGTGCGCATCTTCGTCACAGCGAACTTCGATCAGCTATCCGGCGCAACAGCCATCGGCCAGCTCATGAGCACCCCCGAGCTCGCGCCGGCCATCGACGCCGACCGTGCCCGCGAATCGCGCGCCGCCGGGCGACTGCTCGCTCGAGTCCTGGGCCACGAGCACCCTGCCCTGAGCGAGAGTGCGGAGTTCGTGCTGACGATGAGTTCCGCGGCGTCGATCGCGGCGGGGGATCTGGCGGCTCGGCGCGGGCGCGATCGTGAGGCGGATATCGATGCGACCGTGCGCTTCATCATGGCGGGGATTCGGTCGCTTGCGCAGGGCGGGTAGGATCGACCGGTGATGAATCTTCGGGGCGCGCACCGAGACAAGTGGTGCAGCAAAGCTCCCGATCAATGTTGCGAAGTGCACCGAAAACAGGGGCCCTCTTCCGCAGCTTCACACTGACGCCGCTCGCACACACCCAATGGACCCTTGCCCAACACACATTGCGCCCCGGCCTCGACGCAGTACTCAGTCGGAGCCTCTACGAATCCGCTCGAATCACAGCCGAGGACGGCCAGGAGCAAGGCCAAGATCCATCGAGATTTCATCTCGCCTCGAGCCGGTGCAGATTTCGAACGTCTTGGAACGAGGCAGAGCTCTCCTTCCGTGCGACGCCGCCCCATCATCGCCGGACGCGGTCGTTCGCTACGTCGTCGCTGGCCCCAAGACCGGCGCCCGTATCGATGTCGGCGAGCAACGCGTTTCGCAATTTCTCATCGATCGGCTTCTCCCCCAGCCAGATCCCGAAATAGGCGCGAGCAAAATCTTCACCTTCGATCACCGCCAGCGGACGTCCGTTCAAGGCCAGCTCGGTCCCGCGGCGCGGCACGTAAGTAAGCGCATATCGGTCGCCGGGCTCGACGGAGACGTAGGCCGCATGCAAGCGACGCATCCGGAGCTCGAGGGCCGCGAAGTCCGCCGCCTCGAGGGTCTCGCGAAGAAGCTGCTCGGCCGCGACGCCGAATTTGTCTCCGGGAATCGACCAGAAGTAGGAGAGCTCCAGGCGCTTCGATGCCTCACCGAGCGAGTTCATCACGGCCGAGCAGTCCTCTCGGTAGAATCCGGCCACGTAGCCCTTGAAGATCCGCCGGTAGCGGAGCAGCCCCGTGGAGCAGAGTTCGAGAGACTCCGCACGACCCGCGACGTCGATCACCTTCGACTCGTCGAACTCGACACCCGCCTCGACGCCTGCCAGCGAGGGCCCGGGCATCAGGAGAAGGAAGAGAGCGGTCAGCCACGGGCAGATCTGTCGATGCAGGGTCATGAAGGATCCGATCGTCATTTCGATGCGGCGGGACAATAGATTTCCCAGGACATTTGTCGAATGCGCACATCCCTCGAACCCCGTCCGCACGTCCGTCCTTCCCTCTCGCTCCGGCTCCCACTCTCTTCCGGCACTCTCTTCCCGCAATCTCTTCCGGCACTCTCCGCCAGCCCTCCTCGCCCGCAGCCCCGCGCGGGAGTACCTTCTCGAAGACGGTGACACGGGAGAGATGGCCCCGGCGCGTAGGCGGGTGTCCCCTGCGCCATCCGATGGAAGGCTGATGCAATGGCGAGACGAAGTACCGATCCAAAACGCGTCCTCATCCTCGGCGGTGGTTTCGCGGGCCTCGCCGCTGCCCTCGAACTCAAGGGCAGTCGACACCAGGTCACGCTCATCGACCAGAATCGCTGGTTCGAATTCCTTCCGAACATCCACGAACTTCTGTCGGGTGTGAAGACGCCCGACCTGCTTCGCCTGCCCCTCGACGACAGCCTGCGCCAAGCGGGGCACAAGTTCATCCGGGACAGCGTCACCTCGATCGACACGGCCTCCCGAACCGTTTCGACACAAAGGCGGAAGCGGCCGATCGGCTACGACGTCCTGATCGTGACCTTCGGCGGGGCCGACGCGACGCGCGGCGTAGACGGCGTCGTCGAGAACGCCCTGCCCTTCAAGTCCGTCGCACAGTGCAAGCGCATTGGTCAGCGTTTGTCTCAGCTCGCGCGGCGACGGAAGCCCGCGAACGTCGTCGTCGTGGGCGGTGGCCTCGAAGGCGTGGAAGCGCTCGGCGAGATCCTTCGGCGCTATCGCGGTCGAATGGATGTCGCACTCGTCGAAGCGCGGGAGCGCATGCTGCCCGAAGCGCCGAAAGCGCTCGACACGCATCTGCGCGAACTGTGTTCGCCCTACGAAGTCCGGTTCGAGATGGAAGCGCCGGTGGCGAAGATCGAAGCGAAGACCGTCACGCTCCGGGATGGCCGATCCCTTCCCTCGGACCTCACGATCTGGACCGGCGGACCCGCGCCGCCGGCGCTCCTCGCCGAGAACGGTCTGGCACCGCCCGGCGCCTGGGCGCCCGTCGACATGACGCTGCAGAGCAAGGGGCATCCAGAGGTCTTCATCGCGGGGGATGCGGCGGAGCTACCGACGCCGCTCGCCAAGCAGGCCTATCACGCGATGGACATGGGCGTGTGTGCGGCGCGCAATGCGGATCGACTGCTCGCGGGTCGATCGCTCTCGGCGTTCCGTCCCTCGGGCAAGCCGACGCTGATCTCGTTCGGCGACCTCACGTGTTTCCTGGTCGTGGGTGATCGTGCGCTCGCGGGGCCATCGCTCGGGGCGGCGAAGGAAGCAGTGTTCGAGTTGGTGATGACGCAGCTCGAGACACGAGCTTGTTCGAGCCTTCTTCCTCGCGTCGTGCGGCGGGCGGATCAGGCGGCGCGAGAGTTGTTGTGGCCGACCGTGAGTTCGCTCGAGGCGCTGCGGCGGCAGGGGCGGGTTTCGCTGCTCTCGAGCCCATAGCGGTTCGGAGCGCAAAGGGTCGCGAGTCTGTCGTAGGCGTGGCCGGCCCGCTTGCCTCGAACTCGTGATCGCCGATGGGTCGAGACGGAGAAGATGCCTCTCTTGAAGATTCGTTCGAGGAATGACCGCACAAGACCCTTGTCGGCAACGGCCCTTGCTGCGTTCTGTGCGGGGACCGTCGCCTTCCTCGTTTTTCGAGATCTCTTCATTCCACACGTTCGCGACACCGAGGTCTGGTTCGGACTCGAAGTCCACGGATCGGCGGCCTGGTTCAGCGCACCGATCCATTGGTCGATCTTCGCTTTCGGCGCATGGGGCTTCTGGTCCCAGTATCCGAGGATCTACGCATTGGCTTCGACCTATGCGTTCTACATCGCCGCGAGTCACGCCATCTGGAACATCACCAGCTCATCGGGCGGCGGGCTTCTCGCGGGTCTCTGGCAGGCGGGCATCTTTGCGATCCCCGGATTCCTCTTGGGGCTCGGCGCGCGCGCGGAGTATGACCCTCGTTAGGCCGAAGCCAAAGACCACCCCACGAACCCCGCAGCATCGACGGATCGAGCACGGCCCAAGGATGAGTCCATGGAAATGACCCCCGAACAGGCCTTCATCGTTCGCAACCTCTACCTGACGGCACTCGCTCCGCTCGTCGTGATGCTTAGCCTCTACCTATCCGGCAGGCTCCCGAAGTGGGTGATGGCCGTGTACGGCTACTCGTTCTTGATTTGCGCGATCGGATGGGAGATCTGGTACACGTACGGCCTGGTCGGCGGCCTGCCCGTGACGGATCGGCGCGCGCCCGCGATGTCCGAAGCCATCCCCATACACCTGAACTGGGTCCTGACCTCGCTCTTCGATGCAGCCATATGCGTCATCGCGCTCTACCTGGTCTGGCTGGTGGCAGGTCGCAAGGAGTCGGCCTTCGAGCGCTTCCGGTGGCCCTCGCTACTCGTCCTGCTCATCGTCTTCGTCGGCCAGAACGTCTACGTCGAATACATGATTCACGATCAGGTGAAGCCGGGATGGGCGCTCTCCTGGGCCCCTCTGATTCCGACCGGCCCCTGGTTGAATTTCGTCTTGTTCGAGATCAACGGCCGCGCGATCACGTTCCAGACCCAATTGCCGTGGGTGCTGATGGTGCCTGTCTTCATCTGCCTCGTTCGCTCGTGCCGAGGACGGTACGGAGAACGCGAAATGCAGACGGTGGTCCCGAACTAGCACGCGCCGGCGTGTTTCTCACTCAACGAGTTCTCCCGGGAGGCGTCAACGGTCGGTGACAACCTCGACTCACCAGGCTCGATGCCGCAGAAGGCAACCCGGAGGAAGCATCGGTTCGACCAAGTTGGATCCTGCGCACGGCCGAATTTCGCGAGTCGGACCACAGGATGAACGCAGCTGGAGTATTCTCTCCGTCCATGGCCACACCTGAAAGCACCGTCGACACCGACTGGACGATCCTGTTCGTCTGCTGGCTACTCGTGGCCGCTTCCACGCTCGGCAGCCTGTTCTTCTCCGAGGTGATGGAGCTGCCGCCCTGCTCTCTTTGCTGGATGCAGCGGATCTTCATGTTTCCGCTCGCGATCATCCTGCTCTTCGCGCTGTTTCCGTTCGATCCCGGGATCGTGCGATACGCTCTTCCGCTCGCGGCGATCGGGGGCCTGGTGGCGCTCTACCACCTACTCTTGCAGGTGGGCTTCATTCCCGAGAGCGCCGCGCCCTGTCGCGAGGGCGTCTCTTGCTCGGAGGCGCAGCTCGCGCTCTTCGGTTTCGTGTCCATTCCCATGATGTCCCTGCTCGTATTCGCGAGCGTGACGGGGCTTCTATGGTCGCTAAAGAGGAGACGGTCTTCGTGAAGAGGTCGACCATCGTGCTCGTCGGGGCCGCGGGGCTCATTCTCGTATTCGCGCTCGCCTCGTTTCTCTATACCCGCCAAAGAGCGAGCGAGATCGAAGAGCTGGCCGCGGCAGCGGATTCCCCGCTCGAGCGACCCCACTCACAAACCCTCGGGTCGGCAGATGCCAAGGTCGTGTTGGTCGAGTTCTTCGATCCGGCCTGTGAGACCTGTCGCGTCTTCGATCCCTACGTGAAGGCCATGCTCGCCGAGCATCCGGGCCGGGTGCGCCTGGTTCTGCGCTACGCCCCTTTTCATCAAGGCTCGGACACGATGGTCAAGATCCTCGAGGCCGCGGCGCTTCAGGGTCGCTTCCGCGCGACCCTCCAGGTGATGTTCGACACCCAGCCCGAGTGGGCGAGTCACCATCGCCCGCAGCCCGAGAAGATCTGGGAGTTCCTTCCCCGGGCGGGGGTCGATCTGGAGCGAATTCGGCGGGATATGGAGGAGCCGAGGATTCGGGAGATCCTCGAGCAGGACGTCGCCGACCTCCGCCTCCTCGGCGTTCGCAAGACACCGCAGTTCTTTGTGAATGGGCAGCCACTCACGAGGTTCGGGCGGGAGGAGCTCAGGAGGATGTTGGCGGCGGAAGTGGCGAAGCAGTATCCGCGGTAGTCGGCGAAGCGTCTCGCGGAAGCCCCGGAAGCAGCGCCCGGAGAATCCCAAGGGTCCCAATTCCGGCGATCGAAGTCAGGATGACTCTTCTCCAGCCTGCTTCGCCGATCTACGGTCGAGCGCAAGGAGATCTCGAGACGGCGCGGCTCTCACTCACGGCGTCCAGCTGCGATAGCGAATGTGCGCGGGCTCCGATGATGTCTTCGATTCGCTGGCCTTGTCGCCGAGCCATTCGAACCACTCGCCCCAGGAAGGCTGGTTCTGCTCTGTCCGAACGTCGGCTTGCCAGCGCGCGAGCTTGCGCGACATCGTGGTGACGATGCCGCCCGCGAGGTCGAGGACGAGATCCATCGGTGCGATGCGCTTGAAGATGAGAAGGCCCATCGTCTCGAAAGAGGTCGTGACGGTGATCGCCGCTTCCACGTACTCGTCGCCCCGGGCGCGGAGTTCCTCGAGCGTGATGCCATCCGGAACCGACTGGAGCAGGGTGACCGCGCGGGCGAGATCGCGACTGTAGAAGGTCTGCGCGAGGTTGATCGCTACGGCGTCTCGCTGCTGTGCACGATATTGGCGAATCTGGAACCATCCGAAGACGAGTCCCGTCAGGATCGAGCTGGCGCCGACGATCTCGGCGAGATTGGCAAGGGCCGGAAGCGTGAGAGTAGTCATCGGCATTTGACTCCAGGATTCGGGTTTCGCCCCCGGCCCGTTCTTGAGTCGGTCGAGGGAGCGTTTGTATGCGCAGAGATAGCGTCGTTCATACGAGCCGCGCTAATCGCACGGTGGGCAGGGCCATGTCCGTCCATTCACGCCAAGAATGCAGACCTGGCCATTCACGAAGCATGGCTGACCGCGCGAACGATGCCTGACAAGTATGGTCAGCCCGCTCAGCTCGCCGCTCGGATCAATTTGACATTCCACACCTCGGCGCAGGCTTTGGAAGGATTCTGTCCATGATCGTGCCCCGTCACGCGGTCGCATATCACTTCTTCAACGACGCGGACAAGCGTTTCGAAGTCTACGATGGGATCCACGAGATCCAGAAAGGTCCCTTGTGGCTCGGAACGGACATGATGGTCTGGAGCATCACTCGTGATTCCATAGCGGAGCGCGTGGCCGTTTCGCCTGACGACGCCTGGGATGTCCAGGGAACCGCCCCTCAGCTCGTTCCTCATCGCTCGCGCAAGCCGGAGTACACGGGCTTAATCCTGGAGCGCGCCCATGACATGAGCGACGTCAACGCACCATGACTGAAGGCACGGATGAAGGAAAACGACCTGACGGAAGATGATCTCAAGTCCGGGCTCTAGTCACCAGGCAATGAGAAGCGCTCCGCGTTGAGTTCGGTTTCAATCGCTTCCATGTGCAAGGAACACGTCTACATCAAATCGCGGACGACTCGGTTGAATGGGAAATTCGAAGGGTCACACCGAACTGACAAGGACGAGTTCTACCAGCTGCTCACGTACAGCGACGACGTGGATCTCCAGAGGAAGCTGGCCGTCTGGGATCTGGGAACACTTCTACAATGTCGACCGCCCGCAAACAGCTCGTAGCGGCAGGACGCCATACGAAGCGCTACGGGAGAAGCCATCCGAATGAATAACGAATAACGTCCGACTTGATTCCCAATACCACTCGGCGGGGTGTGTCGGTTCCTTGCCGTCTGCTCTCTCCCTTCTCTCACCCCTCGCAATCCAGCTGGATCGATCGCAGGGGTGGGGGGAGAAGGTCCGACGCCCCAACTACCGTTGGGGCGTTTTTCGTAGGACGAGCGTCTCCGGTCGGTCAGCCTCTTCGCCCCTTCGAAGCCAGACCGATCAGGCCGAAGCCGATGAGCAAGGCCGTACCCGGCTCGGGAACAAAGGCAGTGGAGTCCGGCTGAGTCCCCAGACCGAAGAGCGCCTCGGTTGAAATGTCTGATTCGCTGAAACCCGTCAGACCCGAGAACTCGAACGAGGCGGACTGCGCGACCAGCTGCACCGTCAAGTTGTTCGTTTCGACATCGCCCGCGTAGATCCCCTGATCGATGCCGTCGGTGAGCATCCCGTTGAAGCCATTGGGGGAAAAGCTGTTGTTCCCCGCGGCGCCAACGCCGAAGGTGAGGAGATCGGTCCCGGGCTGGGTCGTGAGGCCCTGCCTGAAGTCCCAGACATGGGTCAAAGACGTACCGCCCTGATCTGCAGTGGTGAGCAGGTCCGCTCCGGCTATCGCCAGAGTGTCCGCACTCCCGACGATCCCGTTGTACACGTCGCCCGTAGCGCTATTCAGCGTCAGCGTCGGTCGGCTGACGCCATTGTAGATGTCGAAATAGAAGCTCCCCAGCACGTCGTTGGGGTTCAGGCTCGGTGACGCACCGTTGGAGTGATTCAGCGAATCGTTGGTCAGAACCAGCGTCAGGATGTCACCCGAAATCGTCAGATCGGCGGTGAATCTGACGTCGACGTTCGTGTCGATCGTCGTGCCTTCGAACGTAAACGTGGTAACAGCCTGAGCGCCGATCGGAAGCAAAAGAAGCAGCAGCAAGGTGCTCAAGAACGTTGAGCGCAGAAATCCCGGTAACATCGTAGTGGTTTCCCTTCCCAAGGAGTAAAACTCGACTTCCTCAATCTACAGCCCGCGTTCTCAAAAAATTTCGCCAAACTTCGTAGCTCAGCGAACATATCTGCAGAAAATTGACGCCGTCGCACCCGGGTCTTCGTTGTACTCGAGGTGTCCGATCGGCCCGTCGGACACGACACCGACGGGCGCGTCCAGGACACCGAAGCCGTCCGTGGGAAGCGTCGCGATCTGCGCATCGTCGACGCCGTAGACCAGAACGCTCTCCCCGTCCCAGCTGCTGTTGTTCTGGAGCGCGACCGAGGCAGCGAAGAGCGGTGGCTCCTCGATCGAACGTCAGGGTGCTGGTGCCAAGGCACGTATTCGGCCCCGGCGTCGCGAGGACTTCTACCGCGAGCGCGACGTCTGCCGCCGCCGTCAGGAAGGTGTCGATCTGCGCCGTCGGCATCCTGACCGCTTGCGCTTGCCATGACACCTCCCAAACCGGCTTCGTCGTCCACGAAGATCTGCGTCACGGCGAAGGGCGGCGCCGCGACGACGAGACAGACGCAGACTACCTGGGTGGCGCACATTCGGTGTGAAACACGGATAGTCGGGCGCATCAGCGGGGCCCTTGGGTCGACGGGCCTCTCATGCCGCGAAAGCGGGCGCGGCCTCGAAGGACTCGACTAGAATCGATCTTTCCGCGCGAAGCAGGCGTGGTTGCTCCATGAGCTAGACGGGACGGAGTACCGATTGAGTCAGGTGAAGTTGAAGAACCGTGACCGCCGGGTTCAGCGCGTCATCCTGATCGAGGGCTCCGCCAATCTAGCGGTCCTTGCTTTGAAACTCGTCGTCGGGGTGACGACCGGTTCGATCGGAATTCTCGGCGACGCGATCCATTCGGCCACCGATGTCGCCAACAACATCGTTGCTTTCGTGGTCATCCGCCTCTCGACGCGCCCTGCGGACGACCGGCATCCGTATGGACATCGAAAATTCGAAACCGTCGCCGTCTTTGGACTGGCCATGCTCCTGACCGTCCTCGCCTTCGAACTGGGTATGCGAGCCATCCGACGAGAAGCGATCGAGATCGTACACACTGGCTGGGCATTGGGGCTCATGATCGGAGTTCTGACCGTCAACACGACCCTCGCGACCTGGCAAGCCCACTGGGCCCGTCGACTCGAATCGGACATTCTTCACGCCGACGCACGACACACATTCGCGGATGTCTTGACGACGCTCGTCGTCATCGCCGGTTGGCAAGCCGCCGCCAGAGGCTATGTCTGGTTCGATACGATCGCCGCGCTCGGCGTCTCTGCCGTCATATTGGCGCTGGCCTATGGGCTCTTTCGCCGCGCGATTCCGATTCTCGTGGACGAGACGGCGCTCGAGCCCGAGGCTCTGATCGACACAGCCCTATCGGTTCCCGGCATCCTCGGCATCCGTCGGGTTCGCTCTCGCGGCAGTGACGCGCACGCGATCGTCGATGTCGTCGCCCTCGTCGCCGCCGACCTGAGCACGGTCGAATCGCACGACATTGCGACAGCCCTGGAACGAACGATTCGATCCAATTTCCCCGCAGAGAGCGTCTCGGTCCATATCGAGCCAATCGAAAGCGACGGTGCGCGAAAGGAGGATCATGAAGATTGAAACGATTCTCGTCCCGACGGACTTCTCAGAACATGCCGACAGAGCGTTCGAGATCGCGCTTCATCTCGCATCGACCTTTGGCTCTCGATTGGAGCTCATTCACGCTTATGATTTTGGGCAGTGGGTCACTCTCTACGAGGTGACGTTCGCGGAACGCGCGGGGGAGAAGATTCGTCTCGAGGCGGCGGCCCGACTCCAGCCATTCATGGACCGAGCCAGAGCAAACGGCCTCGACGTTTCAACTCTGGTCGTCCTCGGCAGCCCCAGCGAAATCATCATTGAGCGTGCAAACGAAACGAAGGCCGACCTGATCGTCATGGGAACTCGTGGTCGCAGCGCCGTGACCCAGCTGTTTTTGGGAAGTGTCGCCGCGCGGACCCTACAGATGGCGCCGTGTCCGGTACTCACGATTGCTGCTCACTGTGAAACGCACGAGCGTCCCATCGACCCCAGAGAAAGTGGGACGACGGAGGCGTAGAAATCGATCCCCTTCGCCGCTCAGACCTTCCTGGCAAACCAAGGGAGCATTGCGCTCACCTCGTCCATCACCTTCTGGTAGTGCGGTCGACGTTCGAGCGATCGCACATCCATCAGCCATGAGCTGAATCGGAAGAAGATCGCCATCACGATCGGTCCGCCCAGGACGAGCCCGGCACGAGATTCCATCACCCCCGCCGAGACCGCGAAGGGGATCATCGAGAGCCAGAAGAGGACTTCCCCGAAATAGTTGGGGTGACGAGAGTATTTCCAGAGCCCTACCTGGATCGCTCCGCCATTCGCATAGTCGTCCGTTTCTCGGAACCGACGGAGCTGTTCGTCTGCCACGAGTTCTATTGCCGCGGCCGTGATCGCTCCCGTCATGCCGAGCAGATCCCAGATACCGAGCGGCGACTGCGCGGCGGGGGCGATCGCGAGCACGAGCGCCGCCGGCGCGAAGGCGAAGTAGACGAGCACGGTCGGAAAGAGATGCATGCCGAGAAGCGAGTTCAGCCAGTACGGGACAGGGGCGGCGCGCATCGCTTCGTAGCGCCAGTCCTCATGGATGAGCCCCGTCCGCCAACCCGTCCACGAGTACATCGTGTGATATCGAATCGCCCAGATCGCGAAGACCGCGACGACGCAGACCTGCCTCG
>Ga0315338_1000981_pt1 | contig 44364 bp, 48 predicted proteins | sample ASW8metaG_FD_204518 | JGI IMG/M metagenome (GOLD analysis project Ga0315338, IMG submission 204518) | Ammonia-oxidizing marine archaeal communities from Monterey Bay, California, United States - ASW #8 | ecosystem: Environmental > Aquatic > Marine > Coastal | place: USA: California | collected... | reverse complement strand
GGACCCCAATCAACCCGCCGCGTTGCACCGGCTTGGTTTGATTGCCCACCAAGCGGGAAACGATGACCTCGCCGTTGATCTCATCACCAAGTCCCTGGCCATCAAACCGGAAAACCCCGGGGCGCTTAACAACCTTGGCATTGCGTACCAGGGACTGTGGCGGCTGGAAGACGCCGTGGAATGTTACCGCAAAGCCCTCGCCATCATGCCCGATTTCGCCGAAGCGCATAACAATCTGGGCACTGCGCTCAATGAACTGGGGAAGCTGGATGAGGCCGCAGCAAGTTACCGCGAGGCTACCGTCTTCAAACCCGATTACGCCGAGGCGTACAGCAACCTCGGGCTATCGCTCCAGGAGATGGGCCGGCTGGACGAAGCCGTGGCAAGTTTTCGCAAGGCTGCGACCCTAGACCCCGGTCTCGCCGAAGCGCACAGGCACTTGGCCGGGAGCAAAAAGCATTCTGAAATGGATGGGGACATCCTCGCCATGGAGCAGGCCTATGCCCGGCCCGCCATCAGCGATGAGCAGCGGATGCATCTGGCTTTTGGCCTGGGAAAGGCCTTCGAGGACTTGCACCAGTACGAAAAGGCCTTTGATTTCTTCGCCGAGGGGAACGCCATAAAGCGCGAGAGCTACAGTTATGCCAGTGAAGACCAGGCCAATTTCATCAAAAAGCTCGGAGAGGTCTTTGACTCTTCGTTGTTTGCCAAGCACCAGGCAACGGGATGCGGCGATGCAACACCCATATTCATCCTGGGCATGCCACGCTCAGGCACAACGCTGGTGGAACAGATATTGGCCAGTCATCCGCAAGTGCACGGCGCCGGAGAACTGGGCACCCTGAGCAGAATCGTGAACTCGCACTTTGGAAAAATGAGCGGCGGCGAATTTCCTGAGACCGTTCAGAGGTTTGCTGATGCTGACTTTGAGCGCCCGGGGCTGGAGTACATTGAGACGGTCCGCAAGCAAGCTCCCGACACTCGCTACATTACCGACAAGATGCCGGAAAACTTCAATTACATCGGCCTGCTCAAGCTGATCCTGCCCAATGCCAAGGTTATTCATTGCCGACGCGACCCGGCGGATACCTGTCTATCCATCTTCAAGACATATTTCACCGGCAAGCACGAATACTCCAACGACCTCGGCGAACTGGGACGCTATTACAAGTCATACCGTGGCTTAATGGAGCACTGGCGCAACGTCCTCCCCGGCTTCATTCATGATGTTCAGTATGAAGACGTAGTCACCGATCAAGTCGGTCAAACTAGAGCCTTGCTGGAATATTGCGACCTTGAGTGGGACGATGCCTGCTTAGCGTTCCATAAGACCGACAGGCCGGTAACAACTGCGAGCGCTGAACAAGTGCGCCGGCCGATTTACAAAGATTCCGTTCAGCTCTGGAAACGATATGAAGCGCAGCTGGCTCCGTTGTTGGAAAATTTGCGCTAGTTCGTGCCGAAACGGCGTCAGGCCGACGTATGCCCGGCCTCAAGATAACTGATATCCAGAACCAGCTTTTCCCCCAGCCACAGTGGGAAATCGCGGTGGTCGGGAACATGGTCGCCGGTTTCCGGATGCACCAGGATGCTCAGCCCGCCACGGTTGAGCATCAGCCAGGGAACGATCTTGGCGAATTGGTCCGTCGCGAAGGCCATCTGGAACATCGGCGCCGGATGCGGCCCAACCGGCTCGTCCCGCCAACGGCCGAGCGCAACTTCAAACAGTTCATCCGCCTGCTCGCGAATAACAGCGGCCTGGGCGCGGTCCTCGGGATTCGCGTAGTAGACATGGGCATGATAGCCGGTGATGGTATCGGAATTCGTCATATTTCTTCTCCCAGTTCGTTCACGCGCCGAGCAAAAAATCCTTGGCCTGATTGATCTTGGCGGCCAGATATGTCGAACCGCCGTGGTCGGGGTGCAGTCCCGCAATCAACCGTTTATGCGCGTCCTTGATATCGGTCTCACTGGCGCCGTCCTCAAGACCCAGGATATCCAGCGCCTCGGCCCGGTCCATGGCGCCGCTTGATCGCGCCCCTCCCCCGCTGTCGCCGAACGCGGACTCGGCGCGGTCGCGCCAATCGGGGTGGACCCGGTCGAGATAGGCTTCCAGCACCTGGGCGGATTGTTGGTCCTCGGTCCAACAGATGCGAAGCAGGTCGACAATCTCCGGCTCCGACATCCCCTCAATGCGCCGTCCGGCATAAGGTCCGTCCGTAACCTCGCCGGTCATGGCGCCGCTGTCGTGATCCAGCGACATACGCAGGAATTTGGTTTCCACGTCGGACGATTCGCCCGCCGGTCCGCCACCCGACGTCATGCGCGAGAAGGTCTTGGCCATGCGGGCAATGCTGCGGGCGCGCATGAACCAGGGAATTAAAGCCGGCAGCGCCAACACAGCCCAGGCCAACCGGCCGGTGGCGAGAAAGAACAGGGCGACCGATCCGATGATGCCGATCAGCAGCCATTTAAGCACCTTGACCAGGAGCTTGGGGTCGGCGGTCGAGTACCAGCGCCCGGCCAATAGGAGTCCGGCGACAAGGGCTATACCGAGGACGAAATACGGCAAAACGTCCTCCTATCCGCCCTTGATTTGGTGAGCAATTCGCAGGGTTTCACCGCCACGCTTTTTCGCCATGTCTTCCAGTGCCGGACGGCCGCCGGCGGCATAAACGGCGACAGCGCCGAGCAGATCCTTCAAGACCTGTGCCGAATTGGCGTCGAACTGGCAATAGGCGCCGTTGGTCAGTTTGGCGACCTCCTTGAAAGCGAAACCGGCGAGCGGATCACCGCCTTCGTGAAACATGAAGGCGGGGACGCCGACAAGCCCCAGCTTACCCGCCTTGTGGCCGAGATCATCGATATCCTCTTCGGCGCAGTCACCGACAAAGACCAGGGCGTTGATCTTGGATTTCTTGGTCTCATTGAGGGCATGGGCCAGCACCTTGCCGATTTGGGTTTCGCCGGCGTGACACGAGACCGACGTCATCAGGCGCAGGAGTTCGGCCTCGTTGTCCGTCCACTGCGAGACCTTGAACTCGCCGAAGCCGCGGTAAAAAGCCAGTTGGATATCCAATCCACCGAGCGCCGCCGTTTCACGAAACATTTCGCCCTGGATTTGCGCCGCCGTATCCCAGGCCGGTTGCCGGCTGGCGGTGGCGTCCATGGCGAACAGCAACCGGCCGCGCACACCGGCAGCCTTATTGACCGGAGTCACGGCAACCCTGTTGAGAAACGCATCGACGCTGGCCTCTGGGGACCGCTGGGTCGGAAGTTTTTCGTCTTTCTCGGACATCATGAAGAAAGTTTACTCTCCCGGACGGAAGGAGCCAATCACTCGGACGTGGGCGCCGGCAAACCGATGGCGTTGACGACGGCCTGGATCTCGGCCCGGGCGGCCAGATGTGACGGGCTCAGGGCCTGCGGCCCCGCTGCGTCCTTCAAATCCAATATGGTCAACCCGGCCAGAAACAGTTCGCGGAAGATCACGCGTTCGCCCAATCCGGCAATGGCGCGGAAATTGATGCGTCCGGCCAGATCCTTGATCAGCTTGTCCATATCACGCTTGTTGTGGGCATCCAGGCTGCTCAGCCGGTTACGCATGACGATCCAGTCGATGGAGCCCCCGTCACGTTCTGCCCGAACTTTTTTCTGCTCCCAGACCATTTCCGAATAGTGGCTCGGCCCCATGATCGACATGCGCCGGCCGTCCACGTGCGCCAGAACATCGAGATCAACGAGACTGTCATTGATCGGCGTGACCAAGGTATCGGCGTAGGAATGGGCGAGGCGCGACAGCGCATTGGCGCTGCCCGGCGTATCGATGACGACGACGTCATGGTTGATATAGGCGCCTTCGATCAAAAGCCGCAGCCGTTCGCTCTCAGCCTGCTCGCCGCTGTCGCCTTCCGGTGAGGGGTCGATGGCGTAGTGATCGGGCAGCCTGACGTCGTTGCCGCTGGCATTGATGAAGGTCTTCCGGTTGGCTAGGTATCGACTCAGCGTTCCCTGACGAGAATCAACATCGACGCTGGCCACGGAACGGCCCTGATGCAGCAGGTCGGCAATGATATGCATGGCCGTGGTCGATTTGCCGCTGCCGCCCTTTTCATTGCCGACGACGATGACATGGGCGCGCCCGGCGCCGTTTGATTGACCGGTATCAGCCATCGCCTCTACGCCGCCTCCAACCACACCGAAGTATCATGGAACACGCCGCCGCCGTTGGGCGGACCTCGGTCGGCACTGGTCAAGGCATTAATCCCGACGCCTTCCTCAAACGCCGCGTTGGGCCAAACTCCCTCGACGATAACGACATCTTTCTGCAGACCATCGAACGGTTTCACATGGACAACAACGCTGCCCAAATCGTTGCCTAACCTGACCCGGTCATGTTCCGTCAAGCCCAATTGCTCGCAGGCATCCGGATGGATCAACGCCATCGGGCGCCCTTCCTTTTTTATCGACGACGGCATTTCCGTGAAAGAGGAATTGAGGAAACGGCGGGCCGGGGCGGTGACCAGGCGGAATGGGTGCTGTTCGCTGGTCTCGTCCGTGCTCGCCATGTGGTCCGGCAGCGTCGGCATGTTCTCGCTGTCGGCGCCCAACGCCGCCCAGTCTGGCGCGAAGCGAAATTTCCCGTCCGGGTGCGAAAAGCCGTTCAGGTAGCGCATGTCCTCGGAACTCTTGGAGCAATCGATCCAGCGCATCTCGGCCGCCTCGTCGGCGCCGGGCATGCCGCTTGCGCGCAACGTCTCGTCGATCAACTCCCAGGTCGTCATCTCGAAGCCGGGGTGTTGGGCGCCGAGCCGCTGGGCCAATCCCTGGATGACATCGTGGTTGGAGCGGCATTCACCAGGCGCCTCGATCACCGGGCGAACGACCTGCAAATACATGTGGCCGCCACCGCGGTACATATCGGCATGCTCCATGGACATGGTCGCCGGCAGGACGATATCGGCGTACTTCGCCGTGCCGGTCATGAATTGCTCGTGGACGCAGACGAAGACATCGTCCCGGGATAATCCCTCCAGCACCAGCTTTGACTCGGGGCAGACTTCGGCCGGGTTGATGTTCTGCATCAGCATGGCGGTGACCGGCGGCCCGCCGAGCAGGCTTTCCTCCTCGCGCGTAAGAATACGGCCGATGCGGCACATATCCAGCGCCCGAATGCTGCTGTCGCGGACATCGAGGCCCATGATCGCCGTCATGTCGATGTTGTACATGCCGCTATTGGTGTGCATGGCGCCGCCGCCGCGGTGTTTCCAGGCGCCGGTGACGGCCGGTAGGCAGCTTACGGCATGGACGTTGGCGGCACCGTTGCGGCTGCGAGAGAAGCCGTAGCCGACGCGAATATAACTGCGTTCGGTCTGGCCATAGAGATGGGCGAACTCGATGATCTCTTCGACGCTAAGCCCGGTAATCTCAGCGGCCCAAGCGGGCGTGCGCGTCGATAGGTGCTGGTGCAGGCGTTCGGGGACGTCCGTGTATTTCGCCATGTAGTCGTGATCGGCATAACCTTCGGCGAACAACACGTGCATGACGGCGGCCGCCAGGGCACCGTCTGTTCCCGGACGCAGGGCGAGGTGGATATCCGCCTTCTCCGCCGTCGGTGTGCGGTACGGATCGATCACCACCAGCTTGGCGCCGCGCTGCTTTCGGGCGCGGGTAATGTGGGTCATGACATTGACCTGGGTCGAGACGGGATTGCCGCCCCAGACGACGATCAAGTCCGATTCGGCCAATTCCCGTGGATCGGTTCCCCACATGGAACCGGCGCCGGCTTCCCAGCCGGTCCAGGCCAGCGACGTGCAAATGGTCATGTCCTGGTTGGAATAACCCATGGCGTGGCGCAACCGGTTGATGCCGTCGCGCTGGATCAATCCCATGGTACCGGCGAAATAATACGGCCAGACGGTTTCCGGACCGTACTTGTCCGCCGCCTGTTTGAAGTGATCGGCGACTTCATCGAGGGCCTCATCCCAGGAGATGGCGGCAAACTCGCCGCTGCCCTTGGCGCCGGTGCGCTTAAGCGGTTGCATCAGGCGGTCTGGATGGTGGACCCGCTCGCGGTAGCTGGAGACCTTGGCGCAAATCACGCCGGCGGTATAGTCATTCTCCGCCGCACCGCGCACACGGCCGATGGTCTGGGCGTTCAGACGCTCGACCTCAAGCGCACACGTGCTTGGGCAGTCGTGCGGACAGGCGGACGGAAGGAATTCGCTATTCATCGGGGGAATGTAACGCCCCGTTGAAGCGGCGACAACACTCAGCGCGCATGGACATGACCATTGCCGCTATTTCCCGAATTTGGAACACTGGCGGTCATGCAAAGCAAACGACTGGGTATCACCTGGCAACTTTCGGATTTTCACGGTTGGGGAACCTTTGGCCTCAATCTGGCGTTGGAACTGATCGAACGCGGCCCCTGCCCGCCGCTGCTGTTTCAAACACCGGTAATGATCGATATGCCCGACCGCCTCCGGGCCAAGCTGCAGCCCTTTGTCGACGAACAGGACGCGATGATGTCGAAGGTCAAGGCGAACGGGCAGCAAGCCGTTCTCAATGACACAACCGTCCTTCACTCTCTGGCCAATCAATTCACCCACAGTCCGGTCAGCGACCTGGTCAGGGGCCGCGCCAATATCGGCTTCATCTTTTTCGAAGACGCCAGTCTGGATGAAGCCGCCATCGCCCGCGCGCATGCCTATGATCGCATCCTGGTCGGCTCGTCGTGGAACCTGGACGTCCTTGAGGGTAAAGGCGTGGCCGGCGCCGCCTTCGTATCGCAGGGCATTGACGCCGAGATGTTTACACCAGAAGGCCGGGAAGAGCACGATGGCGGCTGTTTCCGGGTGTTTTCCGGCGGCAAGCTTGAACTGCGCAAAGGCCAGGACATGGTCGTGGCCGCGTTCAAGATATTCCATGAGCGCCACCCCGACTCCCAACTCGTCACCGCGTGGCGAAATGCCTGGCCGGAAACCGCGCTGGATGTCGGCGCGTCGCCCTACCTGGACGCAGCACCCAAGATGTCCGCCGACGGCGACATCATGATTGCCGAGTGGGCGGCCGCCAACGGCATTCCGGCAGATGCCTTCGTCGATTTGGGATGGATATCAAACCGAACCATGGCCGGCACCCTCCGCGGCTGCGACCTGGCCGTATTGCCGAGCCGCTGCGAGGGCGGCACCAATCTGGTGGCCATGGAAGCCATGGCCTGCGCAACGCCTTGCGTCCTATCCGCCAACACCGGGCATCTCGACCTGATCGATGGGGAAAACTGCTACCCATTGGACGAACAGATCGAAACGGTCTGGGACAGGGACCCGGCCGGCATGTGGCGGGATTCGTCGATTGATGAAATCGTCGCCCGCATGGAGCAGGCCTATTCGGATCGCGATGATGCCCGGCGGCGGGGCGCTCAGGGTGCCGAATTCATGAAGAACCTGTCGTGGCGCAACCAAGTCGCCCAGCTGATCGACGCCATTTCCGACCTGCTCTAGGCAATCTATTCGGTGATGATCGAACCATCGGGATTGAAGGCGTGATAGACGAAGGCGAAGGTCAGGTCATAGGCGACATCGACGGCTTGGCCGCCCGTCACGCGCTGGACAACCACATTGCCAACATCACGGCCGTCGCGAATGCGCCGGGTATCGAGGGCCGAGTTCTGGCCGGCGGCCCAGGTCAGAACTAAATTACCGTCGGAGATTTTTTGTTTGCGGCTCAGCAGCGGCAGGCTCCAGGCCTTGCCGTCGACGACAACGACCCGGATCATGGGCTCGATCCCTTTCGGCATGTCGCCGTTATAGAGAAACGGGAACGACGCCGTATCGTAACTTTGGTACGGGTTGACGCCGTAGCGCCGCATACCGGGATCATTGGGAACCAGAACCTCGCCTTTGGGCGCACGCTGCTTGAAGTTGGCGAAGGATTCGAGGCGCGACGGGAACATCTTCAACTTCTTGCCGGTCAACTCACCGATGATCGCCTCGCCGAGAAACTGCTGCCACCAACTCTCGGTCTGGCGGTCATACATGACCATGTCCGAGTTGCGGAGCTTTCCGGTGGTGCCAAAGTCCAAAATCCGGCCCTCCAATCGGCGGTCAAAGACGATGGCTGAATTACACAAGGGACAGAATGTAATGGTGATGGGAATACCGGCCAACTCATCGTTGACGATCTCGTGCCAGGTCAGGACGCGCAGCGGATAGGCCCGCGCCTGCCCGCCCAGCACCACGCCGATGACCGGCTCCGTCGCGGCGATGTCCGTTTCCTGCACGTTGGACACGACCGTGAACCGGGGATTATCGATCGAGGGAATGCCGTCCTTGGGCGGACCGCCGGAAAGAATTTCACCAAACTCCACGGAGCGTTTGGAAAAATCCGTCCGCCGCCATTCCCAACCCCACGAAAGCGGCGTATCCGCGGCAGCGGCCGCACCCACGGTATGCGGTGCAACATTAAACAGGCTTCCGGCGGCGGCAAGAACAAGAGCGGCGGCGAGTTTTCGCATGCGGCTAGATTGACCACCGCAAACCACCGAGACAAGACAAAGGCGTTCACATCATGGTGAGGACGGCACCGGCTTTGCTGTACGGAACCAATTGATTGAATTATCGTTTCATAAAGGGTCGGTTAACCAATATCGGGTAGGCTCAGGCTTGGGTTTTTATGTTGCTGGATCCTCACCGAGGAGATTGTCGGCAACCGGCGAAAGATACCGATGCACAAGATCGATTTCAAAACCATCTGTCTGAGCGCCGCCGTCGCCGCTACGGTGATGGCCACGTCACCGGCATTGGCCCAAACCGACGATGGTCAGGGATATACGCGCATCCAGGGCCGACCTGTCGAGGAAATCGAGGAAGCGCCCGTTCTCGGCACCGAAGTGCTGATCGACATGCGCGAAGAGATGCGGCGATTTGTTCAGTCGATTTCCATGTTCGCCCGCAAGCACCGGCCAAACTTCTTAGTCATTGCCCAGGGCGGTCTCGATCTCCTGGTCAAACAGGATGCGATTAATGAAGAACTGGTGTCCGCGGCTCGAACCTACATCCGCTCCATTGACGGCGTTCTGGTTGAGGGTCTGTTTTATGGGCAGCGCCTGTTCGGGCAGCCGCCAATCCCCGAATCCCAACTGGTCATGCTGCAACGGGCGGAAGCGGCGAAAAGGCACGGCCTCAAAGTCTTTGTCATGGACTTCAGCACCGATCAGACGTCGATTGACGACTCTTACCTTCGAAATGCGGAAATGGATTATATCTCTCTCGCCGTGCAGCAACACGTCGCCGACATCGATACACTGCCAACTTACCCCGAGCGGCCAATCAACGAAAATCCCAACAGCGTTGTCGCCATCAACGGCATCCGGAACTATGCATTCATTGCCAACTCGTCACCGTTCGGTCGGGCTGATCAGTTTGCACTAAAGATGCACGACACCAACTACGACATGATCATTGTCGATGTGTTTCATGGCCGCAAACCGCTGAGCAAGCGCGCCGTGGAAACGCTCAAGTTCAAGAAGATCGGCGCCCGGCGGCTGGTCTTGGCCTATATGGATATCGGCTCCGCCGCCAGTTACCAGTACTTCTGGAAGGCAAACTGGCGCGAAGGCTCCCCCGGATGGATCAATGCTCCACTCCGTGACGATCCTGACCGCTACCATGTCCAATACTGGCGCCCCGGCTGGCAGCAGGTCATCAATGGAAATACGGATTCCTATCTGTACGGCATCATCGCCCAAGGCTTCGACGGGGTCGTGCTCGGCGGCGTTGATACCTACAAGTTCTTCGAGGGCGGTGAAGACGGCGAAGAACTCCAGGAAGCGGCGCAGTAAAATAGTTTGCCCTCTTCTATTCTGATTTCTTCGGCGTGATCTCGTCCCATTCTTCTTCTGAGAGAACCGAGGCGAAGTTGAACTGGCCGGCGCCGGCCAGCCATTCGCCGCCGTCGATGGTCACCACTTCGCCGTTCATGTAGCCCGATTGATCGGCCAGCATATAGACGACTAGATTAGTAAGTTCGTCATGCTCACCGGTACGGCGAAGCGGATTGCGGGATTCCCAGACATTGGCCAGCTTTTCCGTCGGCACCAGCCGTTCCCAGGCTCCCTTTGTTGGAAACGGGCCCGGCGCGATTGCGTTCAGGCGGACGCCTTTTGGCGCCCACTCCACGGCCAGGCTGCGGGTCATGGCAAGGACGCCGGCCTTGGCCATGGCCGACGGCACCACGTAAGCCGACCCGGTCCAGGCGTAGGTGGTAACGATACTGAGGACATTGCCGGGATGATTGCCGCCGATCCAGCGTTTGCCGCAGGCCAGCGTCATGTAGGCGGCGCCATGCAGCACGATGCCGACCACCGAATCAACAGCTCGATGCGAAAGAGTCTCCGTCCGCGCCAGGAAATTCCCCGCGGCGTTGTTGATCAGACCGTCGATGGGGGCTTCGCGCCAGATATCGTCGATGGTCTCATCAACCGCCTCCGGGTCGCGGATGTCCAGCCTGTGGAAGTCGACCGAGCCGCCAGTCTCTCCGGTTAATTCCGCCGCTGTCTCCTCAAGCACTTCGACCCGCCGGCCGCAGATGACAACTTTGCCGCCCAATTCCAGGATGCGGCGCGCCATACTTTTGCCCAAACCGGAGCCGCCGCCGGTAATCAGAATTCGCTTTCCCTTCAGCAGGTCAGACACAAACATGGTCATTCCTCGGTATATTTGATCGCGGAGCATTGAATATAGCTGGCTGCAAAGAAATTGCTATGATGGCGGAAAGCGCGGAGACGGGATTGCTACACCAAGCTGACACCTACGAAGAAGTTTATGGCAGCCTGGAATGGCAAGTTCCAGAACGCTACAACATGGGCGTCGATGTCTGCGACAAACATGCCGCCGCGACCCCCGACAAAAAGGCGCTCATCGTCGCTGAGTTGGACGGCGATGCGATCGAGTACTCGTTCGCGGCCCTGCGCGGACTTTCAAATCAACTGGCAAATCTGTTTATCGCCAAAGGGCTTCAGCGCAACGATCGTATCGGCATTCTGCTTTCGCAATCTGTGGAAGCGGCCATTTCCCACATCGCGGCATGGAAAATGGCAGCGATCTCAATTCCGTTGTTCACTTTGTTTGGCGAGGAGGCCCTCGAATTCCGGCTGCGGGATAGCGGCGCCAAAATGCTGGTGACCGACGTGGACCATCTGCACAAAATCGAATCCATTCGCGAGCGACTTCCGGATTTGGAGACTGTGCTGGTGGTCGACGCCGGCCGCGACGGCACGGGAATGGTGAATTTCTGGTCGGCCATGGAAAAGGCGAGCGCCGATTTTGAGCCCATCGGAACCTTGTCCGACGACCCCGCGTTCATCTGTTACACGTCAGGCACAACGGGAAACCCAAAAGGCGCGCTACATGCGCACCGGACCATGTTCGGCCATCTTCCCGGTATCGAATTTTTTCACGACTTCCTGCCGCAACCCGGTGACCTGATGTGGACACCGGCGGATTGGGCGTGGATCGCCGGACTGATGAATACACTGATGGGTTCGTGGCACCACGGCATCACCAATCTCGCCTACCGGGCACGCAAATACGATCCCGAGGAAGCTCTCCGGCTGATGGCCAAGTACGGCGTGCGCAACACCTTCATGCCGCCGACGGCGCTGAAGATGATGCGGACAGTGCCGGGAATTGGTGATTTCGGAACCAATCTCAGGACCATAACCTGCGCCGGCGAACCCATGGGCGCCGAGTTGCTGGAATGGGGCCGCGAGTCGTTCGGCCTAACATTCAACGAGTATTACGGTCAGACGGAATGCAATCTGGTGGTGGCAAATTGCCAGGCCATCATGGAGGTCAAGCCGGGTTCCATGGGACTGCCGGTCCCCGGCCACAGGGTCGAGGTCATTGACGGTGACGGAAATCCCCAGCCGGCCGGCGAGGTCGGCGAGATTGCTGTTCGCCGCCCGGACCCGGTGATGCTGCTGGAGTATTGGAACAATCCTGAGGCGAGCCGGGATAAATACCGCGGCGATTGGCTCTTGATGGGCGATCAGGCCACCAAGGACGAGGACGGCTATCTGTGGTTTGTCGGCCGCGCAGACGATGTCATCACATCAGCTGGTTACCGAATTGGTCCCGGTGAAATCGAAGACTGCCTGACCAAGCATCCCGCCGTCTCCCTCGCCGCCGCCATCGGCGTCCCCGATCCGATTCGCACGGAGCAGGTCAAAGCTTTTATCGTCTTGCGGCCGGGCTTCGATGGCGGGAAAGAACTGGATGGCGAGATCAGGGAGTTCGTTGCGACCCGCCTGTCGCCACACGAATCACCAAGGCAGATCGAGTTCGTCGACTCATTGCCACTGACGGCAACCGGTAAGATCAAGCGCAAGGATTTGCGCGACGCGGAAATCGCGAAACTGCAAACGGCCGGCGAATAGCAGAGTCCGGGAGAACTTCAATTGGGCCGGCCCCTTATGAGGCCGAGTTCGGAAATCAAAAAGACCCGCGTCTTACTCAGACGTGGGTCTCATGTACCGATTCAATGACGAATCCGTCGTCGGGAGGAAACCGTTCGGAAATCAAGCGTCTGGCTTCGTTTTCGCTTTTCGCCATGATGTCGCGAATTTGGGAATCTGCCCAGTAATCGTCGAAATAATTGTGGCTTTGGTTTTCTTTAACCAGCGATCTCACTTCCTTGTTGTAAATCGAGACCTCGAAAACCTGATGGCCGTTGTTTGGCGACTGTAACATTACTACACACCTTTAGCCGGTTACTCCGGTCCCCCCTCAGGTGTCGATCCGGCTACCGGCACCCAACCGATGGCTCGGATGAACGCCAGTAATCGGGGTTTATAATTATCCCCTACAAATTCTTAACAAAGGTTTGTCAGAAGTCAATTAAAGTATTCAGAGAAGATACTGAAATGATTATTTCAGACTCTGCCGTTTTTGATTTGAGAAGCTGGAATCGCAGTTTCGCGAACGGCGATCATGCCGCCGTGAAAAATCAACTATCAATCAAACACAGGAATTCCGGAAGACGGGTCAGTTATTTTTTCCCCACCGGAGAAACATCGGTGATTACAAACCCCTGATTGGGCGGGTGTCGCGAATTGCTTCGTGACCGCGCATCGTTCTCGTCTCTGGCTTCATACTCAATGTAATGCATATCCGCCCAGTCGTCTTTGTACTGGGGATGTCGCTCACCAGCCTCTACGAGCTCGCGAACCGCAGAGTTAAATATCGCGACTTCAAACAACGGCATATGGTGAAACCCTTAGAGAATCAACGGTCAAGTTACCCACGAATATATACTTTATTCAAGGGCATTCACAACAACGTGTAGAAGTTCCTTTGTGAATTCAAGGTCTTTCCCATGCTAATCTCTTTCGACAATGCAATACTTTGTTCGACTGCTTTTCGCGTTGGCTTTGAGCTTGCCCGTGACCCTCGCCGAAGCTCAGGAGCTATCGGGAATGGCCCGGGCTATCGATGGCGATACCCTTGAACTGAATGGCCAGCGAATCAATCTGATCGGTATTGATGCACCCGAGCTTGCCCAGTTCTGCCAATGGCCGAACAAGCAGATTCCCTGCGGCGATATTTCGCGAACGGCGCTGCTGGATTTGATTGCCGCCACGCCGGTTGTCTGTGTCAGGCGTCAAGAAACTGAAACCGGAAACTGGATCGCGCTATGTACCGCCGACGGATTCGATGTCGGCCGCAATATGGTGCATACCGGATGGGCCTTAGCTGAACCGGGGCAATCAACCGGCTACGAAACCACGCAGGCAAGCGCTCACGCGGCCAAGCGGGGATTATGGCGGGGCGAGTTCATGTTGCCCTGGGAGTGGCGCCGGAAGAATTGATCCGGGCCATCGCCAGGGTTCCACCATATCCGGCGCCGGTCCAAATTGGCGCGGGATCGAGACGTCATTAACGCTGGGTTAACCGCCTTCGACAATAATTCAAACCTGATCGGTTGAAGGACAGTTTCATGGCTGAGCAAGACACCGCCGAGACCATAGGTGATGTTACCGAACTGGAGGGGCTCCTCGACGTCAATGTGGAGATCACGGCAGTGCTCGGCACGACGATGATGCCGGTCAGCCAGATTTTGAAGCTGGGCCGTGGCGCGGTCGTTGAGTTGAACAGCACCGTTGCCGACGATATCGAAATTCACGCCAACAATCGGCTCGTCGCCATGGCCGAAGTCACGGTGGTCGAAGAGCAGCTTGGCGTAACCATGACGGATATTGTAAAAATGACCGAATCGGTAACATGAGGCCGACGGATGGGTACTGAGTCGGAAATTTTCCGCACCGCCAACCTGCTGGTGCAGGAGTATGGTGAAATGGCTCCGGTCGGCGCAAACATTCGTGCCGATCAGTTGGCTGAGCGGGGCGACAAATCAGGCCGGGCCGTATGGCTGAAGATTGCCAGCGCAGCCGAAGACCTGCTGTCCGATCATCGCCCCGAGAACGCCGCGCTTCATTGAAGCCCAGGACCTTCGTCGTCCTGATCGCGCCGTTTGTTTTCATGCAGCCTGACGGAGATTATGCAGGCGACCCACACCGCAGCCATGATCACCACAGCGAGAGCGATAATTTTCACATAGGCGCCGGCCAGGCCGATGGCAAAATCCATGGCGCTACACTGTAACCATATTGCGGGCTGTTATCACGTTCACGGCTCGACGCACTCAAATATGCTGGTCCGCGAGCGAAGCAACAAAACCGAAGGTGTCTGCGGCGAGGTTTGCACATGCTTTGCCGATTTTCCGTATTTCGCGCAGTGTTCCTCAGCGGCCATTTCCGCTACCAAGAACTGCTCGGCGGAATGCTCAACGGCTACTTCATTGGCACCGCCGGTCACCGAGCAGCCCCCGGTCAACAATATGGATGCGCCCAGGGCAATGAAATTGGACCTGCCCATGACGTGTTCACGGTTCAACCGACGTCTCCGTGATCGCGGTCCGGAGGACCATCCAACGCGGGGCGTTCAGTCCAATACTCACGCAAACCGGTTGCGATGGCCTTGACCGAACCAATCCACAGCATGACCGCGAAAGCGTTGCGGATGAACTCGAACACAGTCCAGCCGTCGGGGAACTCCGAGTACCGGTGAAATCCTGAAACCTGAATGTCGAACAGCCAAAGGAATGCCACGGTCAACGCCGTGGCGGGAACAATCGCGGCCCCGTATAGCCGCAGCAAACTTGGCTGTTTCATGACGCTTACCGGTTGTCCGAAATTCAACGCGAATCGTACACGATTTGCGCCGCGCGGGGAAAAACTTCCGCGACTAGCGGACCGACCACGAAATAAGCGCCTCAATATCGACCCAAAGATAGGCCGTCAGGGCAACCGAATAGGCCACGGCCGTCAGCCAAAACAACAGGCCAATGGCATTTGATGTGTCGTTCTTTGCGACATTTGAAATCGAACTCATGATCGATTCTCCTTTCTGGGACCGATCAGGATAGGTGGTGGGGTGTTACCAAATGGTTAATCGTCAGGCGGGTTGCTTATAGCCTTCAACGTGTCGTAGATCAGCTTGCCGCCGGCGTAGGCGGCATCCTCCAGGTCCCGCCGGTCGCAACCGGTAAGAACGGCGGACACTAGGGCTGCCCCCAAGACTGCTGAAATAAACTTCCCGGTCGTCACAGTTCTCTCATATCGTGATTCGCATCGGTAGCGGCATTTTCCTCCATTCAGAACATGGACATCAAGCTATTGCGCAGTCAGCGAACCCCGTATCACAACATCTATACGCTGTAACACATTGAAATCAATATGTAGTGTATTTGACACATTCGTGAAATGTAACGCGGTTATGGTCATGGTGGCTGCACAGTTGTCCGTCCAGGTACGAAAGGACCCGCCATGCAAAAGACCAGTCCCAGGCTCCTAAACAGGATTCTTTCCGATACGGTACTGCGCCTGATCGCCGAAGCCGAGGGCCGCCACCCGTCCGAAGCCAAGGAATTCCTCGAAAGCGCCGGCGAACTCGACCGGCTGCGGGTCAAACTCGCGCGCCCGCCGATGGCCGGTTACCAGCCCCGCAACGCCGCCTGACAGGCGCTAAATACGCTCCGCAGGGGTATCGAGACTTCTTCACACCCGTTAACGCCGTATATGCGGCCTTGTCATATCCATGTAACACGGCCCTTGTATACGTACCCTCGGGCCGGGGCGTTTGCCCCAAGGACATGTCGTCGGCGGAGCAGTTTACCCCCCTCGTCCCGGCCCCCTTCCACCCGGAAACGGCCCGTTTTTGACCGGCTGGAAAAAATAGTAGACAAGGGCAGGAAAGGGATCAGGACCGGTGACTGCTGCAAATCAACCAAAAAAATCAATGAACGCGTACGATTTATCGCAACTCTCGATACTAATTATCGAGAAGCATGCCCCGATTCGCAGACTATTCCGCCAGGTGCTGCGGGAATTGGGCGTCGCGCATATTGAGGAGGCGTCCTCCACCGATGCCGGCTTTGATTTGTTCAACGAATTCCAGCCCGATCTCCTGCTCATTGACTGGGCCCCCGACTTCGACGGCCTCAGCCTGCTCAACCGGATCAGAACCTCCGAGCAAAGCTCCAGTCACAGCGTCCCAGTGATCATGGTAACCGCCAATACGGAATCGCGGCAGGTCCTGGAAGCCCGCGATGGCGGCATGACTGAGTACCTGGCCAAGCCCGTCTCTGCCAAAATGCTTTATGAGCGCATCGTCTGGGTCATCGAGCGCGAGCGCGAGTTCATCGAAGGCTCCAATTTCACGGGACCTGACCGCCGCCGCCGCAGGGCGGGAATGGAGGGCGAGGAGCGCCGCGGGGCCAACCCGTCGGCGGACGCTGAAGCCGATACTAACGGAGGGCCGGGAAAATCGGCCAACGATTCGGCACCGCCTGAGGGTTAAGCGCCTTTCTCCCTCTCCTGAGAGGCAATTCTAAGTTCCGGGAAAATTCTGCAGCGGCGTCTCGCCGTCACCGTCTTTGGAAAGCCCGCATAGGGCTTCCAACTCGTCCAGGACGCGGTCCACGTCGTCCGTCTTGGAACCGAGAATGAACCGCCCGCCTGGGGCTAGGCGGATGGTCGGCCCCTTGGGACACTGCGCCATGCAGACGCTGCGCTCAACGGTAATGGCGATCCGCCGCTCCCTGACGCCGTCTTCGATGGCCTGGGCCAAGTCTTCGCTGCCCCTGGCGGCGCAAGACGGCTCATCGGCACGAAAACGCCGGTTGACGCAAATCATCAAAATTCGAGGGGTCACGTCCGTCACCGTCGCCTCCAACAAATCCAGCCCGCGGGCCCTGCCAGACCTACTCTACATGGCCCCACCGCCGGTCATAGTCAATTGCGGCAACAAAACCGTAATGGGGCGATTTTCCCGGCAAAGTGTTTACAATGGCTATGGACCGCCCGTCCGGTGGACGGGCGTAAGCCATAGCCATTGCCCGGTGGGTGGACGGCGGAAGGGAGGAGCACCGGTAATGAGCGAAGACAGGCATGAGCCTTGGCGCATCGGCATACACCCCGGTGAAATCCTAAAGCAGGAAATCGAGGGCCGTACAATGGACACCGGTCAGCTTGCCGCCGAACTCGCTATCTCCGACGAGGACTTGGCCGGGCTTTTGGCCGGCGAGCAGCCGGTAACGCAGGAGATCGCCGGCGAGCTCGCCAAGTTTTTCCACGGCAGCCCGGGATTCTGGCTCAACACCCAGGAGAGATACGACCGCTTTAACGAAGAGAAACCGTCAAAATAAAAACCCCGGCAACCTATCGGGTTACCGGGGTTTCAAGTGGTAGGCGCTACAGGGATCGAACCTGTGACCTACTGATTAAAAGTCAACTTCCATCACGTTTCAGTTAGTTTCGTATCAGGTCGGTTTGTTCTGCATAAATGTTGGTTATCTGCCGCTTACACCCTATTTCTTGTTTCACGTCGTTTCATTTCAGATTGCGCCGTGCCGGTGTTTTCGTGTACCTTAGCTGTACCTATGAGGACACCTGATGTTTTTGGGAGAGCAACTGATATGCCCCAATTCAACTTCACTAACCTCGGAATTGCCAGCCTAGATTTTCCTGACAAGGGCCAAGTCGATTACTTTGATGCTGGCACACCCGGCTTCGGTATTCGCATCTCATATGGCGGTTCAAAGTCGTGGTTCGTCAAGTACGTCCACAAGGGTCGCCAGCGCCGAATGACTATCGGGACATATCCCACGGTCACCCTTGCCAAGGCGAGAGAGTTGGCTCTGGACGCCAAGCACGAACTTGTTGTCGAGAAACAAGACCCTGCTCTTCAGCGGAAGGTCGATAGAGAAGCCGTGACGTTCAAGGAACTTGCCGATCTCTATATCAAGTTATGGGCCAAGGAACATAAACGCTCTTGGAAAGAAGACGAGCGTATCCTCAATAAATATTTCGTCGCGTGGCATCCCCGTAAGGCCGTCGATTTAGAGCAAGAGGAGATTGTCGACCGTCTTTACGAAATCAAAACCGAGAACGGCCCCGTCATGGCCAACAGGTGTTTAGCCTGTGTTCGTAAGGTCTACTCTTGGGCGCTCAAAAATGCCCAAATCCCCTCCTCCCATTTGCACCCTGCCCTACGGCTGGACGCACCCGGACAGGAAACCAGCCGGGAGCGGGTTTATACCGACAACGAGATAAAGACACTCTGGAAAGCGTTCGGCGACTTCGGAACCTCCGGCGCCATGTTCAAGATGATCCTGATTACCGGCCAGCGCCCAGGCGAAGTCGCCGGAATGAAGTGGTCGGAGATCGACGGCAAGCATTGGAATCTTCCGGGAGACCGGACCAAGAATAAGCAGCCTCACATTTGCCCGTTGAACGAGATGGCGATTGAGGAGTTGAAGCAAGACCCCCGCCTGCATGAGCAGTACGTGTTCCCCTCGCCAAAAGGCTTGGATCAGCCGATAACCAGTTATCAAAAGGCCGTCGATGGCAACAACGGCAAAAAGAGAAAGCGCCGGAACATTCGGGACACGACTGGCATTGACGATTTTATCCCCCACGATCTGCGGCGCACCCTTTCGACTAACCTGACCAGACTCGGCTGTTCCCGGTTTAACGTTGATCGGCTCTTGAACCATCTCGAACCGGGTATCGGCAAAGTCTATGACAGATACGATTACATCAAGGAAAAGACCGAAGCTGCCGAAGCCTGGGGCCGTCATCTGAGCGACTTAGTTCGTTGAACCATAGCCGTCGATTATTCATCCCGTGACACCAGACCATCCAGGCATGGCGAAAAATGAGCGCAGATTACTGAGAGGGTGAATCGGTTTCGACGCAGGTGGATTTACGAGCGGCTTAATGTTGGTTCCTGGCGAGGTATTCCGACGCACATCGGCTCATCTCCTCCCATTCTTGCTTGGCGTTCACCGTATCGGACTCTCCGGTTATTGCGTTGACGGTTGCATATCGGAACGGGTCGCGCTGTCCGCCGTCTCCGTGAACAATAACGTCGCCCCTATCAACCAGCGACTTGAGGGATCGCTTGAGGGATCGCTCGAAGTGCTGTGTCAACTTGTCGGTTTCCGGGTCTCCGCCAGAATTTATGATGAACACAGCTCGGATATGCGCGAACTGTAAGGCGCCAAATTCTTTATGGTTCCATGCCGCATCCAATATTCGCTTAATTTCCCGCTGCACGCTTCCAAGACCGCGTGACATTCAATACCCTCCGTAAGTGTACCTCGGGTACATTTAAACCTTTATGGGACGGGACGGAAGCAGAACCAACAGTGGCTTAGAATAAGTGACGATTTTGGAGGGAATGGCAGCCCGAGTGGCTAGCAGGTCAATTAACTACAATGGCAGCTAGTGTGTTACGTAACCGAAATGGAATCAGTGCGTCCATGAAAAATTAGGCTGGACCCTGGCAGGCGGAGAGAGAAAGCCCCCGGTCCGTTTAGCTATCGCGGGGGGTGGGGGTCCCTTTGGCGAAATGCCAGATAACATTGCCTTCATCCTGAGTAGACATAGGAGCCAATGTCTGCTTTTGGGAGTAAAGCGGACCTAAATCACTGCCCGGCTGAATGTCTGCTAATAGCCAATAACGGACATTAGACCTCGCACCACTATAACATGATATGTATAAGCACCCCCTGATACCATTCCAGAACGTGTAGGTTTGGAGTTGCAACCATGCAAGCATACGACCTGTCGAAGATCAGTATTCTTGTGTTGGAAAAACACCTACTCATTCGAAACTTGCTAACGGAAGTGTTTAGGGAGTTCGGAGTAGCAACGACCTTAAGCACAGCCGATCCGGATAAGGCCTATGATTTGTTCATGACCAGTCCGGTGGACATTGTTATGAGTGACTGGTCTCCCGATCTGGATGGAATGGCTTTTCTGAAGCGGTTGCGCTTGCACACAACTAGCCACAATCGCTTCGTACCCGTAATTGTCTGCACCGCCAATTCGGAACTTCGGCATGCCCGGACGGTACGCGACACGGGTGGCACCGAAATCCTAATCAAACCGGTTTCGGCGAGAACTATCTATTCCCGCATCTGCTCAGTTGTAGAGAACCACCGGCCTTTCATCAGTTGTTTAGACTTCTTTGGTCCCGACCGCCGCCGCCGGCCGCAACCCATGGAAGGCCGGGTCGAACGCCGTAAGAGCGCAATTTGATAGACGGGCCCAACTAAGGGTTGTCTGACCCCATTTGTTATCTGCTAATAGCCAATAGCAAACTCTAGCTAAGAATACGTTCAACGGCTTCAAACAGTTTTTCGGGTACTATTGGTTTTTCGACAAATGTGTCGCATCCAGCCTCATGCGCCTCGATTTGATCATTGAGCGTTTTTTGCGCCGTCAGTGCAATGATGGGAATTGACTTCGTTTCCGCACCCTCACTCTTTAATTCCTTCACTGCGTCCCACCCCGTCATCACAGGCATATTCATATCCAAGACGATCAGATCAGGCACCTCACTTCCAGCTATCGAAACCGCTTCCTCTCCGTTTTCAGCTTCCACCACGTCATAGCCTCGAGCTTCAAAGTGAAGCTTTAGAAAGCCTCGAATAAGCTCTTCATCATCAACTATCAAAACTTTGGTCATGATCGGTACTCTTCCCAAAACGTAACACAAACTGAGTAGTGCGCTCGGCCTGCCCTTATCCACATGGTGGTCCTGAGCTATTAACTCATGCCGGCTTATCCCTTACTCCACTTTTGCGTCAAATCTATAACCAACGCCAGTGATGGTTACAATGATCTCTGGCTTCTTGGGATTTGCCTCAATCTTCTTGCGAATTCGACTGATGAACGCGTCAATCATGCGGTCTGACGGCGCCTCATCATAGCCGCTGATCGCATCCAAAAGCGTGTCTCGGCTTAGCGCCCGTCCTGGGGCCTTAGCGAGAACACTGAGCAGTTTTAACTCAACAGGAGTTACTGCGACTTCCTCGTCATCCGGTGACGTGAGCGAGTGGCCGTCGAGATCAATGGTCCAGCCTCTGAATCGGATAAGGCTCTTATCCTTGCTGGAGACCGGCGCAATAGTGCCGCCGCCGCTCCTGTTGAGAAGGTTGCGCACACGAAGCAAAAACTCCTCCGGATTCACGGATTTTGTCAGATAGTCGTCGGCGCCAACGTCAAGCCCCGCCAAGCGGTCGTCCAACTCTCTACGGCCGGTAAGAATCATCAATGGAATCCCTGATCTTGCACGAAGTTTACGAGCAAGTACGAGACCGTCTTCATCAGGGAGACCTAGGTCCAGCAGGACCAGATCGAATTCATTTGCGCCCATCAGGTCGAACATTTCTTCGCCTGATCCAGCCAAGCTCACCTCGTAGCCCTCATTTTCAAGATGCGTGGCGATCAGCGCCCTCACGAACTCATCATCGTCCACAATCAGGATGTGGTGGGCCATACGTGCCGCCCTTTCAGTCACAATTCGGTCACATCCTAGCAATTTTAGAACAATGCCGCGCCCCTATTTTGCTTATCAGCAACTACACAATAAGTCGGGTTCAAAAGAGAAGTTTAACAATGAAAAACATCTTAACAACAATCACTGCGGGACTAATCGTAAGTGTTTTGACTTTTGGTGTTGCTGGCTCAGCCGAAGCCAACTGTGGACAGTTTCCGAAAATTTCTCTTTGGACCGAACTGAGCCACAACTTTGTCCGTCAGCATGTGAACAAGAAATATGCCGGGAACTGGAACTCGTACCTAGAGACGTTGATTGGCTATCAACAAAAGCTGATTGATATTCGAAAGAGAGGAAGAGTTGCGACGGTCACTTGGCAAAAGCGTCGAGTTAAACTTCAGGGGAATCAGATCACTACGTTCCTCAAGTTCGTGGATCAGAGGTTGAACGTGACCCGTTGTCTAGCCGATGCGGAAGTCACTTCGTTGGATAGCTTCACGACAGCTGCCGGCGGTGCAATTTCCAATGAACTCAAAAATGAAAACACAGAGGAGCCGAAACAGTGTGATCCGACCCCCAGCGTCAGCTGGTGGGGAACCAGGAACAACAAAAGCATTACCCGCTACGTTTCAATGCGTCACGAAGGCGATTGGCAATCTTACATTGCAAAGTGGAGTGAGCGATTAGAGAGGCTGAAAGATATCAAGGCGCGAGGAAAAATTGCCATCACTAGAACTGGCTTAAAATTGGCGGGAAGTGAGCTAAGTTCCTACATCCAGAAAATGGAAAAGCGAGTTTCTGTAACCAAATGCCTTGCGGGCATCGATGGCAATTCGTTAAAGAAAACCGCGAACCTTACATAAACCTTACATATACATTTGATCGAATGTATGGTGAAATTGAACCTATCGGTGGATCGCCTTCGAAGAAAACTTGTTGGCCAATCTTGGCTTTGTCTGAACTTTCTCCATTCCTTTGAGGGTTTTAAGGCAAGAAGACGAACCGAAAAAAAACCGGAGTGTCCACAGTACAATGACCAACGTTTCATCAACGAAACTCGAAGTGGCTTCCGCGCCTAAAAAGACCAAGCCGATAGTTCGCGATCACAAGTTCGCAGGATTCGCCTTTGCGTTCTGCCGCGCCGACCTACTATTCGAGGTCGATAAAGAGCGCCGGATTATGTTTGCCGCCGGCGCCACGCAGAAGCTTCTCGGTCGCACACCCGACGACCTCAATGGCGAGCCTTTCCCAACCCTGGTCGCCACGTCAGATCGTACAATGGTGTCCGAATTGCTGGATATGGCCGGCACGAAGGGACGAATTAACGACGTTCCGACTAAAATTGTCGCTGGCAGCGGCATCGAGACCAATGCGTCTCTTGCCGGTTATCGCGTGCCCGAGTTCGACAACAATCTGTTTCTCGCAGTTAAGCTTGAGCCACGCGGCAAGGTGCAATTGAAGATCACCGAGAGTGACCTTGACGTCGAAGCCGGCGTGCTTAACCAAAAAACTTTCGGCGCCGTGGCGTCCGACCGTATTCAATCTTTCAAGGATGCCGGCGGCGATCCTAAAATGACAATGATCCACGTCGAAAACTTGGACGCACTTAAGCAGGAAGTGTCTACCGAGTCTCATGGTCGGGTGATGAACGCGATCGGCGATATCCTGAAAAGCCACTCTCTCGGCGGCGACACCGCCGGCCGGATCGACGACGAGAATTTCAGTTTCGCCCACGATGGTACCGTTGACGCCGAAGCGGTCGGCCGCGAGATTTCCGATGCTGCATCCGAAATCGAACCGGATAGCATCAAACTCAGCACATCGTCGACGACCATGGACGCCGACGACGACGGCATGTCGGATGACGAGATGACCAAGGCACTCGTCTACACGATGCAGGCATTCGCCGCCAATGACGGCCAATTGAGCCCGGCCAACATGTCGGAAATGCTGGAACAGCGGATGGCCGAGACGGTGTCGACAATCGAGACCTTCAAGCGGATCAGCAAGAACCTTGATTTCGATCTCGTGTTTATGCCGATTTGCGATCTGAAGACGGGTGAAGTGCATCACTTTGAGGCGCTGACACGATTTCGCGATAGCGCCGGTGAATCGCCTTACCGGATGATTACCATGGCCGAGGAAGTTGGCGTAATCCAAGATTTCGACCTGGCGGTCGCAAAGCGATCGATCGGATATCTGGAAAATTTCGGTACTGGCGCCGTGCCTGGCGTTGCTATCAATGTCTCCGGCCATTCGATCAACAACGACCAGTACGTGCAGGAATTGCACCACGTGCTGTCAAAATACGACGGTCTCAACCATGTGCTGACACTCGAAATTACCGAGTCGGCTGAAATCACGGAACTCGAGAAAGTTAATTCGTCGATACAAAGTTTCCGCGATAGAGGATTTAAGGTTGCCCTCGACGACTTCGGTGCCGGTGCTGCCGGCTTCGATTATTTGAACTCGTTCGATATTGATACGGCCAAGTTCGACGGCCCGGTGGTAAAACGTGCGTACGCCACGGATAGGGGCAAGGCGTTCCTGGCATCAATGGCAACGTTGTGTCACCAGACTGGCGTCGAGACCATCGCCGAGATGGTCGAGGACGAAGCGTTGGCCAATTTTCTCGCCGAATGCGGCGTTCAACTCGGCCAGGGCTGGTACTTTGGCAAACCTGATGGCGATCCGGTCGGCTTCATCAAGAAAGTGAAGTCGGCCTGATTGATTGCTATCGACCGTTGATAGCCGGATGTAGATAAGGATTGATCTGGATCGATTCTATGTTGATTTACTGACCTCATGTGGGTAGGCGTGATCGATTACAAGCTAGCATGAAAGATATTTTGAGGGAGACATGAAGATGAGTGGCGAAGGGCCGATAACGGCAATGATCGTTGATGATGATGACGCGATCCGAGAACTCGAAAAGACCGTTCTTCTTCATATGGGGTGTGAAATTGTAGCTGAAGCGAGTGATGGTCAGCAGGCGATAGATCTATTCGATGACAATAAGGCGGACTTAGTTCTTCTCGATATTAGGATGCCGGGCATGGGCGGCATTGAAGTGCTTCGGGAACTAAAGAGAGTTAATCCTACTAGTTATATTGTCATGATGACGTCGGTGGATGACCAGGAGGCGATTGAAGATTGCATGATTGCCGGCGCACGAGACTATATCCGCAAGGATACCCCACCCGACCGGATCATCTCACGGTTACAAAAGCACGTGAACAGACTGAGGGTGCACTAACGGTCTATCTCCATGAACATCGGGTAATCTCATGTCGGAAGAGTATTTGAAAAGTGTTCGAATTTTGATGGTCGATGATCAACGTTTTGCTCGTCAGGTATTGCGGTCTCTCCTGGGTGTTCTCGGTTGCACGAGAGTTACTGACTGAATGCGGTTATCGAGCACCCGCGGTGGTTTGTTCGGACGGGAGAGTACTTTGGCCCCGACAGGCGCCGAAAATCCAAATTTGTAACCCAGGAGCGGCGTAAAGCGAGTGAAGAACCGGAAGCCATAGAAGTGGCTGAACAGCCACCGGCAAACTAATGGCTGCTCTTCGATCCTTGGTCCAGCTGCCAACAATGTCTACGGGGGCGGGAGCGGCGATCTGCAAGGAGCAGTGAATTGCTGCCACAGTTGAACAGTACGAGGATTTATGCGGGTTCTGTTAGTCGACGATGACGAAAGACTCGCCGATGCTGTCAAGAATGGCATCGAGAAAAAAGGATTTTGCGTCGATGTCGTACTAAACGGCGAATCTGCAAAAGCCGCCTTTGCCACAGTCAGTTACGATGCTGTGATTTTGGATCTGGGTCTGCCAGATCAAGACGGCATCGGCTTGCTCAGGGAGTGGCGGGAAAGTGGTGACGAAACCCCGGTTCTGATCCTGACTGCCCGTGATGCTGTCGATGATCGGGTGCACGGGCTTAATAGCGGCAGTGATGACTATCTGCTCAAGCCATTCGATATGGGAGAGCTGATCGCTCGTATCCGGGCCTTATTGCGGCGGCCGGGTGGAGCCTTGGGATTGGTGCTCATCACTGGCAATGTCTTGTTCGATACGACGGCCCGCGAGGTGAGAGTCAACGACAAGACGATTACTTTCTCGCATCGTCAATTGGAGATTCTTGAACATCTGATGCGTTGTACCGGCCGGGTTGTTCCCAAAGATGTGCTCGAAGATATGATTTACGGAACCGACGAGAAGGTTGCATCCAACGCTGTTGAAGTACACGTCTCGCGGTTGCGCAAGCTGCTATCCAATGCCCATGCAAATGTGAGTATTCACACGGTTCGCGGTGTGGGATATCTACTTTCTGAAGAGACAGCCTGAGCAGCTGATCTAATGTCCGCTTTGGGTCATAAGCAGACGTTTTGCGACTGCCCGCCGAATGTCAGCTTTTGGGGGTAAAGAAGACGTATATCGTTACCGCCCTATATGTCCGCTAGTAGCCAATAGCGGACATCGGCGGGCAGAGAATTGGAAATACCGTACCCTCGTGACATCGTCGCTGAAACACTGGTTCACAACACATTTACAGCGAAGACACATGAACAATGTAGATAAAAAAGGTGGCTGCTGGCCCGTACTCAACAACCGGACGCAACCAAGGGAAGGGGGGTTCTCTTTTCAACATGCCGCGTTTATGGGAAAGGAATCAGAAAATATCAAGCAACTGGATAGCTTCCGAGAGGCCTACCAACAGGCTGAATGCTGCAATAAACAAAGGCAGATATTTATCAGTCCATACAGCGCGGCGATTCATTCTTGCCACCGCATACGGAACCGGTGTCATGTCACCTTCTTTGTACTTTCTGAGGTGAACTTCAAAGCGTTGTTGCCATGAGGGCAACTCCGCCCGCACCCCAAGTGCCAAGCCTCTTGTGAAGTAAACAAGAACGCTGAACATTACGCCCCAAATTACTAGTGCCGCTGTGGTTCCAAACTTAAACCCCAACGGCGCAAAGCTCTGCAAATCCCATAGCGGAACCCATGCGACTACCAAAATAATGCCCCCGGTCGTCATAACGTTGCGTCGATGTTTCAGGGTACGTACAGACAGTGGCGGGGGTATGTCTTTAGCTTCCATGACGATCCGTTCCTTAACCTAACCCCAACCCATTCAGATCGACGAACACGATTCTCGCACCTTCGAGTACGTTCTCAAACTTACCGAGGGTACCGCCACGGAAGTCGACTTCTCCCGTCTCAATATTCTTAATTCTGGTTCCAGACGCAACTGGCTATCCGTAAACGCCTAGTAAGGGTTAATCAACGCGGGTCTACGTGAATGTCCGCTTTGGGTCAAAAGCAGACGTTTTTCGACGGCCCTCACAATGTCTGCTTTCGGGGGTAAAGCGGACCCAAATCGCCAGGTCGTCCAATGTCCGCTAATAGCCAAAAGCGGACATCCCGACACTTGAGCATAGTTAGGGGACATCTCGATAATGACCCCTCCCAAATCTTTTCAAACCCATTTTTCTGGGGCATGCTAAACGCCAGATCACAGCAACATAGTGAGCGACGTTCATGCAGACAATTCATGACGAAACCGTGTCGGTACTGAGGGGGTGAGCAGCAAAGGTTCCGGGGTTGGCTGGAATCTGCTTCTTGGTACGACCGAGGATAACCCGCCGTTGGCCGCTTCGTTGATGGTCGGGGCGCTGTTCCTGCTGGGATTACAGGACGCATTAATTAAAATATCCAGTTCCGAAATATCACTTTGGCATTTTCAGTTGTTCCGCGCGACGTTTAGTTTGTCGCTTTTGATGATCATCCTACGGGGCTTGCCACCGGCCCCGAAACGCCTTTGGGCGGTAACGCTGCGCAGCTTGTTAATGTGTGGGGCGATGGTTTTTTTCTTTTCCGGGGTTCCGTTTCTGAGCCTTGCCAGCATTGCCGCCGGCCTTTACGTGTTTCCGCTGTTTGTAGCCGTGCTGTCGGGCCTGGTGCTGGGTGAAAGAGTCGGGCCGCGCCGGGTGATTGCGATTGTGGCAGGTTTTACCGGTACCCTGCTGATCCTAAAGCCAGGGACGGAGACCTTTACCCCGGTCGCCCTGATGCCGGTCGTCGCGGCCTTATTCTTCGCCTGCAATATCCTAACCATCCGTAAGTTATGCCGTGAGGAATCACCCGCTACCCTGGCCTTCGGCGTGGCCATCGCGTTCATGATTGTGGGCGCCACCGGCTTGCTGGTCCTTACCGATGAGCCGTTCGCCCAATCCGCCCGCGAATGGCCCTATCTTTTCAGCGGTTGGAGAAGTGTGGAGCCGTGGGTCTATGGGGTAATTGCAGTCTGCGCAGCCCTCAATCTGACTGCCAACATCAGTTTGGCCAAAGCCTATCAGAGCGCCGAGGCCAGTTGGCTGGCCCCCTTCGACTATTCATACCTAGTGTTCGCGACCTTTTGGGGTTTCGTGATATGGCGCGATATGCCTGATGGGTTGATGTTTATTGGTATGCTCTTGATAGCTGGATCGGGAGCTTTCGTCGCCTGGCGCCAACGACAGGAAATACTAGACCGCTAAGGGTCCGCTAATAGCCATAAGCGGACATCCGTAGTTTCAGAAAGAGTGTGGCTTTGACGAGATACCCTAATCTTCTTCGTCCATTCCCTCAGGAAGCTTATGAGCTATGCCTTTGTGGCATTCGATACAGGTCTCTCCTTTCTTCATCGCCTTCTCCATTTTCTCCCTACTACGGCGGGATTGTTTTGAGAAATCCATCGCGTGATAGGAATGGCAGTTTCGGCACTCACGGGAATCGGTAGCCTTCATAGAAGCCCAGACGTGCTCCGCCATTTCCTGCCGTTTAGCTTCGAATTTTTCCGGAGTATCAATAGATCCCAATACCTTGTGAAAGAGTTCATTGGTGGCCTCAATTTTACGGATGAGTTTTGCCGTCCAATCCTTCGGCACATGGCAATCGGAGCAGATGACTCGTACGCCACTACGATTCTTGTAGTGAGCCGTCTTCTTATATTCCTGATAGACCAACTGATCCATCTCATGACAGGAAATGCAGAATTCCAGGGTATTGGTGTACTCCATGAAGGTATTAAAACCGCCCCAAAAAAATACACCGCTGAAGACGCCGGCGATGGCAATCGCCCCCCAACTGAAGCGGGTGGTTGGCGACCAGAACCATTTCCACAGGCGTTTGATTACAACAACCCCCTTCTATGAATTACGAACCTAGATTTGTCGCCCCCATCCTTTTGGTTAAGAGATGGGGGCGACGCAGCTGCTGAGTTGTTTCTATGCGGGTTTAGTTATTTCGATTTTGGCAAGTTTACCAAGTGAGCCATGATGTCTGCCGGAACTTGCCGGTCGAGAGCGCGAAGCGCTGGCATCGGTTCACCCGGATGTCCATTCAAAATCTTATGGAGCACTTCTTGTGGATTCCCCATTTGCTTGCCGAGGGTTTTCTTCATGTCCTTCGGTTGGTCACCGTTTGCTCCATGGCATCCGACGCAGATCGTATCGAAGTACGCCTTACCTTTGGCGGCATCGCCTTTGGGCTTTTTAGTTGCATAGTCGATGTACTTCTTCATATCGACCTGACCTTTGGAAACAAACATCGCCAGATCCGCAAAATCCGTTTCGTCCATTTTACCGGCATAGCCATGGGTGTTGTCTTTGAGAACGGCAACGATCTTTGCGGCGTCAACGCCTATCATTCCATTGACGCCCACAATCCCGGTCTTATAGGAACCGGACGCATACGCGCCGTCTTTGCCCAAGCCATCCCAACCGTGACAGGATTTGCACCGATGCGTGGCATTGCCTTTTTTCTTTGTGTTGGAGGCCGGCCATGCCGGATGGGTGTCTTTCGGCGTCTCGGCCCCAATCAACTTGAACCATTTGTCATAAAGCTGCCCGCCACGGGCGATAGCACCTTCGTCGGCGCTCGCTGCATTTGCCATAATCAGTGCAATTGCTGCTATGCCGAATATCAATCCCCGCTGTAAGAAATTACGCATCGTAGCCTCCGATCCATACAGACTGTGTCTCGATCAAAATGAATCTGATCAATCCATTATTTTAACCGTCGCAATGAATGTATGAATTGATTGAGATCAAAACCTGGAAAGTGGGGGATATGGGATTGTATCCTCGTAAATGTCCGCTTTGGGTCATAAGCAGACGTTTTGCGACTGTCCGCAGAATGTCTGCTTTCGGGGTAACAACGGACATAAAAGCTCATGTCCCAGAATGTCTGCTAGTAGCCAGAAGCGGACATTACATGACTACCTGCAATGACTATCCGTAGCGTTGCTGTTATCGTCCTCTTGGACGTTCGGGAGCAATTCATGATCGAAATGTCGATTCGTCGCTTACTCACAATGATTGTTGTCGCGACCGGCATTGCATGGGCATTGTCATCAGCGCCTTTACTTGCTGGCGAGAACGCCCTCAGTCTACCGCCTGCGGAATATCCGGAATTCGTCCCCGCCAACATGGAGCACATGGCGTTGGCGCTGCCCGATAGACCTTCCATTGCGGTGCTGCCGTTCACCAACATGTCGTCCGATCCGGAGCAGGAGTATTTCGTCGATGGCATGACCGAAGACTTGATTACCGACCTATCTAAACTCTCCGGTCTGTTCGTTATCGCCCGGAACTCGTCATTTTCCTACAAGGGCCGACAGGTCAAGGTTAATCAGGTGGCCGAGGAACTGGGCGTACGTTACGTGCTCGAGGGCAGTGTGCGTCGAGTTGGCGACGAGGTCAGGATTAATGCTCAGTTGATTGACGCTACGACCGGCGGTCATCTCTGGGCCAAGCGATACGATTGTTCTCTGGACGATGTATTCGCCTTGCAGGATGAGATCACACAGAAAATTGTGACTGCACTTGCCGTGACTTTGACTAGTGAAGAAGAGGTGCAACAAGCCAAACGCAGCACCAATAGTACCGGGGCACATGACGCCTTCCTGCAGGGTTGGGCACACTACATACTTGGTACGCGTGCGGACCTTGCCAAGGCCAAGTCCTTCTTCGAAGAGGCGATACGGCTGGACCCCGATTATGCCCGAGCGCATGCGGGATTGGCGACTGTGTTTTGGGATGTCTACAGTAGTGATTGGACTGCGGAGTTGGGCATACTCTCTATTGAAGCCGAGGACGGGTGGATTGAACATCTGGATTTGGCGATGAATGTTCCGAACGCTCTTGCGCATACATTGCAATCGAGGATGTTGGTGTCGCAGGCTCGCTACCAGGAGGCTGTTGTTGAAGCAGATAAAGCAGTTGCCTTGGAAGGCAGTAAAGCCACGGCGCTGGCCAGTCTGGCCAACGCGCTGGTACTAGTGGGACGATCCGATGAAGGCTTGAAGTTAATTCAGGATGCTATGCGGCTTGACCCCCATTATCCGCCTAATTATCTGACCACACTGGGTGCGGCCCAGTTTGGGATGGAGCACTATGAGGCGGCAGCCGCAACGTTTGAGCATGCCGTTAAACGTAATGTCGATGATTATTTTCTGTGGATTTATCTCGCTTCGAGCTACGGGCATTTAGGGCGAATTAAGGATGCCGAAGACGCTATCGGGAGTGCGAACCAAATACGGGCCATGCGTGGGGAGAGTTTCCTCGTTCTCGAAAGGGACCTGGAAATGGCACATAATGGCCGGATCGACTATACCCGTGTCGGGGAAAGGCAAGTCCGGGAACGTGTCAACGCGGGGCTTACCAATATCCCCGCGCTGACGTGGCAGAACCTAGTCACTCATTTTGGCGGAGACTTCCATAGGTTTGAGATAGAAGGCGTCACTGAGATCGATGTACTCACGGCTAAGTCTTTACATGACAGCGGGGTGACCTTTGTCGATGCCCGTTCCGAAAGATTTCGCAATGAACAAGGTTGGATACCCGGATCAGTGTCCCTCCCGGAAGCCAGGAGCAACACGCCAAACAATCGAAGACTCACTGAAAAAACGCTTGCGAGTATCCTGGATAAAACTGACGAGGTTGTCTTCTACAGTGCAGGGCTTATTGATGGTGATGCTCAGTTTTCAGCTTTCGCTTCCGCCAAGGCCGTCAATTGGGGTTACCAAATTGTCTTTAATTTTTGGGGGCGCAAGGACTGGAAGAAGGGAGGGTTCCATGGTTGGAAGGACGCTGGATACCCGGTGGAAACAGTTAAATAATAATACCGGTCTAATGCTGAAAAGTTTCTTGTTAATCCTTTAAAACAATTAAATCAGAATCTTCTTGGGAGTCCGCTTTGGGTCATAAGCGGAAGTCTTCTGACTACCCTCATAATGTCCGCTTTTGGTGGTAAAACGGACGTAAATCACCGCGTGGCCGAATGTCCGCTAATAGCCATAAGCAGACATTCTCAATCAACCTAAATCGTTCCAGCGAAATTACCGGACTTGACAGTAATAAGTTATCTGTATATACAGATTAAATTACTCCATCACATACTATCAAACACGGAAAGATCAAATGCCCGACAACAACCCAACATTCACCGAACATTTGCAACCAGGCGATTGCGTCAGCTATCGGCTTCGCAGAGTGGGGAGAATAGCTGCAAAATTTTACGATAATGCGCTGAAACCGTGCGGATTACGCAACACCCAGTTTACGCTGGTGGCCTCGCTCAATCGACTTGGGGAAACCAGCATCGGTGATCTATCCAAAGCACTGGCAACGGACGGAACGACACTCAACCGAAATCTCGAAATCCTGGTTCGCCGGGGACTGATTGAAAACGTTGAAACCGATGACGCACGTGTTCGCAACGTTCGACTTACAAAACGCGGCTATGAAACCTTTGATGAAGCCATTCCGCTGTGGCGAGAAGCGCAACAGCAAGTACTCAAAACCTTAGAGCCGGAATCTTGGAAAACGATGATGGCGCAGCTTAATGAAATTGAAACCGCCTGCGATAAACCACGATAAAAATTTTGACCTTAAATCTGTATATGCAGATTTTATCACCCATTTTTAAAGGAGCAAGATCATGACACAGCCTAAAATTCTCGTTACCGCAGCCGCCGGCCATACTGGCTCAGCCGCTGTGCTTCAATTGCTTGAGATGGGATTTCCCGTCCGAGCCTTTGTTCGGCGTATAGACGCGCGTTCAGCCGTCCTGGAAAAGGCCGGAGCAGAAATATTTATCGGCGACATGTTCGATTATCGCGACCTTCGAGCATCGATGGTCGGGGTTCAGCGTGCGTATCACTGCCCGCCCTTTGCGGCCAATCTTTTGCATAACACGATGGCCTTTGCTGTCGCGGCGGAAGAAGCCAAACTCGAAGTTGTGGCGCTGATGAGCCAATGGAACCCGCATCCCAGCCACCCTTCCGTCATCTCGCGTGAACACTGGATCACAAACCAGATTTACCGCTGGATGCCATCGGTAGACGTCATCCATATCAACCCGGGCCTCTTTGCGTTTGTATTTATGCTAGGCCTGCCGGCGATCGCTCACTTTGGTATGTTCATGGGGCCGTTTGGCGAGGGCTTGATTGCGCCCCCCTCGAACGAGGACATCGCTCGCGTCGCAACGGCGGTTCTTGCCGATCCCACACCCCATATCGGCAAGAGCTATCGTCCGACTGGCCCAAAACTGATTTCGCCCAACGACATGGCCGGAACCATGGGCAAAGTTCTCGGACGCAAAGTCGCGTACAAAGACGTCCCGTTCAAAGCGTTCAGCAAGGCCGCCATTGCCCTTGGTTACTCGCTATCGGAAATTGCTCATCTGCGTTATTACGCCGAGGAACTCAAAAAAGGCGCCTTTGCAGTCGGAGGACCGACCGACCACGTGCTCGAAGTCACGGGCAGAGCACCGGAAGATTTTGAGACCATCGTGCGGCGTTATGCCAATGATCCCTCGCATATTCATCCGCAACTCAAAACCGGGTCCAAGCTCGGGGCTATCGCGTTCCTGTTCAAGATGATGGCGACCAAAGCGCCGAACTTGGATGTCTGGGAGCGTGAACGCGACTACCCGCTTATCAACAATCCGGTTCTGTCGCAAGACAGCGCCGAATGGCTTGCGACCGCGGAACGACAGCAGCTTAATCTTCTGCCCGATCAGCGAAGTGCAGCGCCCACTCTGGCAATAGTTTCATAGGCCCCATGGGCAAGCAAATCTAGCGCCCCCAGGCCGAAGTACATGGCCTGGGGAAGCGCAATAACAGAAATTATGAAAATGTCTATCGCACAAAACGCAAATCCTTGCGCCGCATGGCGCATCCCCACGGGGGTTTCCGTTACGGCTGTTCTGGCCCTTTGGCTCTCCATCGTTTGGGCACTGGGCACCAGTGGCTTTCTTTCAGCTCCGGTAACTCAGCCTTTCCGTCCGGTTTTACTATCCGTCATCGTGCCGGTGGTTGTCTTTCTTGCGGCCTTCGCCGGTTCAACGCGCTTTCGTAAATTTATGCGGTCCCTCGACATGCGCCTCCTGACCATGTTTCAGCTTTGGCGCGTCCTAGGCTTCGGCTTCCTGACGCTCTATGCATACGATGTCTTGCCCGGACTATTCGCCTGGCCGTCGGGGCTTGGCGATGTGGCTATCGGGTTAACGGCGCCGATGGTTGTGTGGGCGTTAATGCAGCAGCCAGACTACGCCAAAAGCGGTCGCTTCATTGCCTTTAATTTGCTCGGTATCCTGGACTTCATTGTTGCCGCCAGCACCGCAGTATTGGCCTCGGGTGCCTTTCCAGAAATTCATACAGGATTAGTGACCAGTGCTCCCATGGAAATCTGGCCCCTCAACATCTTTCCCGGCTTTATTGTGCCGCTATTTGTGTTCGCCCATCTGACAGTTCTTTTTCAGGTAAGAGCCCTGAGACAACAAGCGATCAGATGAGCAAAAGTCTACGACCCATGAGTGCCAATGAACGGCGCTTTTTCGAAAAATCACGTTATCTTTCAATTTAACCAAAGGAGCTAAAAAATGAGCGCGATAATGATGTCACAAATCAAAGTTACCGACCCACAGGCCTTTCAGGACTACTTGGCAAAATCCAAGGAACTCGCCAAACGCTATGATGCGGAACTGTTGTTTCGCGGAAAGAAACAAGGCGTACTGAATGGACAGACGGGTGAACACCAGATGGTGGTGATTGCCCGTTTTCCCGATATGGCATCAATTGATGCCTGGCATGCCTCTCCTGAATACCAGGAACTGATCCCCTTGCGCGAAAAGGGATCAGAGCAGGTTATGGTTACCTACGAAGAAGCCGCATAATACACTTGGGGCAGTTATGGTGTATCTAATCCGACGTAACTGCCCCATTCCCAACTTAATTGCTTCCGCTCTGGGTCATAAGCGGAAATTGGGATGAGTCGAGTGCCTGAGCAATCTAAATTCGAGGTGTGGGGCAACCATCTATTTCCCATAAAGGCGTTTTAGCCGTCACCGTTTATCTGAGTCTCCAACTCTGCAATCCGCAGCTTCAAAGGCGCCACGATTTCGGCAACTTCCGCTTCGTTGAAACGGGGCGTGATGTGCTGCGGGCAATTGATGTCCCAGGCAGTGATCTCGAAGACTATGGCCTGTTCGGGCCGGCCATTGTAATCGGCATCGGACAAGCGCTCTATCAGCTCGGGATCGTCGGACACCCTGGCGCGGCCCCAAACCTTGACGCGGCCGCGGTTGGGGTAATCCATGAGAAAGATATAGGCCTTGTCATTTTCGCTGAGGTTGCCGGAGGTAATGAATTGGCGGTTTCCGCGGAAATCGGCGAAGGCCAACGTCTTCTCGTCCACCACCTTCAAGAATCCGGGCTTGCCCCCCCGGTGCTGGATATAGGGTTGGCCGTCGGCGGTGGCGGTGCCGAGATAAAATGAATCGCGGGCGGCGATAAACTGGGCCAAATCCTCGGTAACGGTGTCCTTCCAACCGGTCTTTTCCTCCATATTCGCGTAGCCCCGGCGCGAGCCCTTGTCCTCTTGTATTGCCTTCACGGCGGGCGTGAAGGCAATGTTGCTGGTGTATTCAGTCACGGGATTTCTCCTTTTCGTTAGGCGTTGCGACCGGGGAGCGGTCTTTAATCGGCCCGCTCCCCGGATGACACACAATCAGCCGAGGGGTTAGGCCGCCTGTGCCTGCAACGAGACCTTGGGGAAGTCGATTTCCACCAGCGAAGCCTTGCCGATCAGGTTGGTCAAGATGTTCATTCCGACATGGGTGATGATCTCGACGATCTCGGCGTCACCGTAGCCGGCGTCGCGAACAGCGTTGAGTTCGACATTGGTGACATCACCAAGGTTTTCATTCAGCGCTTTGGCGAAGGTGACGGCGGCAGCGGCCTTTGCATCTTCGGACGTGCCGGCGCGATTGGCTTCGATCTCGGAGCCCGTCAACCCGGCCTTGCGGCCAATAGCGGTATGGGCGGAAACGCAGTACTCACATGCGTTGCCTTGGGCGACGACGAGCGCGATACGTTCGCGGGTCTGCGCGTCAAGGCTGCCGGCTTCGGCAATATCATGGAGGCCCAGGAAGGCTTTCAGGGCGTCGGGGGATTGCGCCAGAACGGCGAGGAAGTTCGGGACAACACCTAGTTTGCTGTGGACTGCGTCGAGCAGAGCTTTCTGTTCGGCGTCGGCAGTCTGTTGGGTAACGATGTCGATACGGCTCATGATAATTCTCTCTTAGGTTTGGGTTTAAAGGGCTGTCCGCTTGCATAGCGCGGCGAACGCCCAAGATATAAATTGTTTCAAAAATTATTAGAATAGTCATAATATTGAAATAACTATTCAATTTTGTGGAATAATGGAATGGACAGGTTTCACGCGATTCAGGTGTTTATCAAAGTGGCAGAGTTTGGTGGGTTTGCCGCTGCCGCCCGCGATTTAACGATGTCGCCCCCGGCCGTTACCCGCGCCATCGCCATGCTCGAAGACCGCCTCGGAACAAGGCTCTTCGTCCGCACCACGCGTTCAGTTCGCCTGACGGAGAGCGGCGATCGGTTCCTGCAAGACGGTCGCCGGATTTTGCTGGAATTGGAAGAAGCCGAGGAAGCGGCAATCGGGTCCCACGCGGAACCGCGGGGCGAATTGCGGATAACGGGGCCGGTCTTGTTCGGGCGCATGTTCGTGACCCCGATCCTGGGCGATTTTCTGGAACGCTATCCGATGGTGAATGCCCAGACCTTATTTGTCGATCGCATCGTCAACCTGATGGATGAAGGTTTGGATGTTGCCATTCGCATTGGCGATCTGCCCGATTCTTCTCTTATCGCGGTTCGCGTCGGAACGGTTCGCCGGGTCATGGTCGCGTCGCCGGACTACATAAAAAACCACGGGCTTCCGCAACGCCCGGAGGACCTTTCTCAACACCGGCTGATCCAAGCGCTAGCCATGGGGACCTCACCGGAGTGGGTGTTTCAGGAAAACGGAAACCCGCTTTCCGTCCGGGTGGAACCGAGAATCCGAATGAACACCAACGATGCGGCAATCGAACTCGCTGTTCGGGGATGGGGGTTGTCGCGCCTGCTGTTGTCCTACCAGGTCGCCCCATACCTGGCCGACGGGCGCTTGCAGACTGTCTTGAGCGCGTTTGAATTGCCTCCCCTGCCAATCCATGTGGTTCACCAGGAAGGAAGAATTGTTTCCGCCAAGGTCCGGTCCTTTGTCGATTTTATGGTCGAGCGCCTGAGGGCGGATTCGACCCTGAATTGAACAATTATCCTCCGCCTTAAATCATTGACGGAATACAGCACACGATCCGTTCTAATGTCCGCTTTGGGTCAAAAGCAGACACCTTCCACACCAGCCGATAATGTCCGCTTTCGGGTGTAAAGCAGACATAAACCGTCCGTAAATTTCCCATCCGGAAAAAGCCCCCGCTTTTAAAGGTGGCCCACCTAAAAAACAGGCTGGAGCCTAGTAGGCAGGTAGACAAGGCCCCCGGTGGTGTTCGGTTTCCCGGGGTGCCCCCCGACTCTCGCAAAATATCAGTTCATATCGCCTTCACACAGTCTTCATACCGCTTCAACATGACTGCCGTATGGTGCAGGTAGTAGGGAATTAGAAGCCTCCCAAGCGTTCCCTTATTCACTTGGTTCTCTTCATTGGAACTGGCCGGGCCTTCGGGTCCGGCTCCCTTCTTTCGGCACCACAGGAGCCGCACACAGCGGCGCCGGCGGTGACAGCGGCACTTGATAAAGAAAAAGAACATAACGGGTACGCGCGCGCCTCTGTGTGGCTTGTAGAGCGTATCCATGCGTGACGGTATTCATTATTTCCGGCAAACGCGGTTCATTGGATTTCATAGTGTTCAAAAAACCCGTTTGAAATCGGTCTGAAAAAAGCCCGGTTTTCAGCCACTCAAAAACACTGCATTGAGTGATTAATAAACATTTGTTTAATGAACACTAATTTGCGATAATGACCTCCGGGTTCATTGATGGAGGTCGCCATGTCCAAACGGGTCGCATTTTACATCAGGGTCAGCACTGATGGGCAGACAACCGAGAACCAACGGCTAGAGTTGGAGAAGGTTGCCAAGGCTCGTGGATGGGAAGTCGTGACCATATTTGATGACAACGGCATATCGGGCGCAAAGGGGCGGGAATACCGGAAGCAGTTCGACAGTCTGATCAAGGATGCCACGCGGGGGAAATTTGACCTCGTTGCTGCTTGGTCCGTTGACCGGCTTGGGCGGTCTCTTCAAGACCTTGTCGGGTTTCTCGAAGAACTACATGGCGTTGGGTGTGATTTGTATCTGCACCAACAAGGGATCGACACCACAACGCCGGCAGGAAAGGCGATGTTTCAGATGTGTGGAGTATTCGCTGAGTTTGAGCGGTCCATGATCCAGGAGCGCGTCAAGGCTGGTCTAGTGCGGGCGAAATCCAAGGGCATAACATTGGGGCGTCCAACTGTTCCCGCCAAGACCAAGCAGCGTGTTCTTGACGGCAAAGCCGCCGGGCTGAGCCTGCGAAAGATCGCCGCCGACGCCGGTGTATCCGTTGGAACCGTCCATAACATTCTGAAAGCGGCCTGACGCCCGACATTCGATGTCCGTTTTACACCCGAAAGCGGACATTCTCACGTTAGCCAAAAAAGGTCCGCTAATGACCCAAAGCGGACATAACGAACTTGTGACAATACATCCTCTTTGACCGATTGCTCGCCCTTCAGCATTGTTTAGAATTGCCTCAATAGATTGGTTGGGGGGAAATGCCACAAGCTCGGTTCAAGGGACGTGCGCTTCTTGCTTTGCGCATTCTACTGACCGTCATCGCTTGGGTGGCGTTTATCACCTACGCCCACCACCTAACACACAAATATATCGGCGGAATACGCGAGATTTTCGAATCGCCCGTATCTCAACTCGGGGCCCAGGTTGTTGTCCTCAGCACCCTCATTTATCTCATCATCCTAAGTTTGCCCATGCTGCCAAAACCAAGGGTCCGTGGCCTGTCGATTCTTGTTTTCTGGGCGTTCTTATTGGTTCTAGGACATCAGTTATCACATCAAGGGTTTCACGAACTACAAGACGTCCTGACTTCGCCGGGCTATGAGATTGGAATCTCCGCTTTAGCACTATCTGGCATCGCCTATCTTCTACTGCTCGCCTTGCCATTTGTCCCGGGCGTCGAATTGGGACTGTTGATGATGGTAATATTCGGGCGTGAGGGCGTTGTTGCCGCTTATTTGGCAACAATTGGTGGGTTAGGCCTTGCCTATGTCGCGGCACGATTACTGCCAAAACGGATGACCTCGCGATGGATGGCTCGACTGGAATTGTCCGAAGCGGCAGAGAATCCAGGCGCAGCGATTAATGGCATGGTGGCCAATGCCAAGGTGACGGGTAGAGCAGCAGGGAAGGTTGGGTCCTTTCTCCGTGATCACCGTTATCTCACCCTGGCGGCGTGTTTGAACCTGCCAGGCAACTCGGTGCTTGGCGGTGGTGGTGGCATTGCCCTCCTTTGTGGGTTAAGCGGGCAATTTCACTGGAGACGCTTTTTTCCCACAATTGTCCTCGCGACAGCACCAGTTCCGTTATTGGTCCTGTTCGGCGTGGTCTCGGTCGAACCGATGTTGGAGAGGCACGGACTCGTGCATGACCTGTTAAGGTTTGCGGCAGGCTTTTTCATACACGATTAGAATTAATGTCCGCTTTTACCCCGAAAGCAGACATTCTTGGTGACTGCGTCAGACGTCTGCTTTTGACCCAAAGCGGACATTGGCTCGAATTGACGGTTTGTTGATTAGAGTCGAGACATTGCGGCTAGAACTTCTTCACAAAAAGGAAATCGCCACCGTCGTGACCAGCCCCGCGGACGTCGGAATAGGCCGGTGTCTGATCGGTCGCCACCATGACTGGACGGCGCAGATTGTTGAAAAGTGTGGTGCCGTCCATGACGGCGTCGTTTCCACGGAGTGAATTGATAAATGCCTTGGCAAAGGGCGAATGGTTGCTTTCGCCATCGGCAACGGGCTCCAACCCGCCCGAGGTGATGGCGACACGGGTTTGCTTAACCGCCATTTTACGCCAGTAGTCGGCGCTCTTTATGCCGACGCTCGCGCCGCGAACGAGCGTTCCCGAGAAGCAACTGTCGGCGACGACCATGACGTGCTTCGCGGCCAGGGTTTTAAGTGTGTCCTTAAGCGTGGCGTTGGAAACCCAACGACTGCGGCGGTTTGGTTTCGCATCCGTGGGGAGCCAATATCCCTGCCCCGACTCCTCATCCAGCCAGCCGTGCCCGGCGTAATAAATCAGTAGGTTGTCGTCATAGCTTAGGGTTTCACGCAATTCGTCGAAGGCATCGACGACATCAAGTCGGCCGGCATTCAGCAAGAGCTTGACCGCGAAGCCATAGTCTTTCTCCAACACCGTCGCCACAGCCTTCGCATCATCCACCGCAGTGTTTAGGTCTGGAAGATCTTTGTATTCGTTATTACCGATGATCAGGGCGTGATAGTTGCCGAACTTGATGCCGCTAACCGATGCGAATTTTTTAATTACCTTGATTCTTGTCTTTGCCTCGGCACGATGTTTCCCGTTTGGGTTTCGTGTCAGGTAGCCTCTGACATCGTCTATACTCCGGCTGTCCTTGACCAACACCCACTGCGCCTCATCCTGATCGTCGGCGGTTTGTGCGGGAGCGGATATGGAGAGGCCGAGGAATTGTTGCAGTAAGGCGGCCTTCTGCATTTGATACTCCGGCTCCGTCAGCAGTCCGGCGTCGAACACCTGTTTCAATGTGGCGAGCTTTTGTTGAAAGTCGACAGATGCCGCTTGTGAAGGCGACTGCGCCGCGCTGGTGGCCTGTTTCGCAAGTTCGGCCTTCTCTTCGTCCGCTTTTCGTTGCTCGGCGATCTCCGCGTCATGCAATGATTTACCGCGTTCGAGTAACACCGTGATTTGAGTCTCATTCAGGTATCCCGTTTCCCGATCACCAATGCTCGCCTGATAGCGTTTGATGGCACTGCGCGTCCCGGCACCAAAGTCACCGTCAATCGTGCTGTCATAGAATCCAAAACCCTTGAGCCCGCGCTGGGCGAACTGGCGCTCGTCGCTGTCCAATCCGGCATCGGCCGCTTTCGCCGCGTTCAGTTCGTCTTCCAGGCGCTTCTGCTCCGCCGCCAAGCGCGCTTCTTCCTCCTTTTTGCGTTTGAGTTCGGCCAGGCGGCGCTCTTCGGCCTCGCGTTTGCGCTCGGCCTCCGCCGCGATACGAGCCTCTTCTTCCTTACGCTTTTGATCAACCAGTCGCTGCTCTTCTTTCCGCTTACGTTCAGCCTCCGCCGCGATCCGGGCCTCTTCTTCCTTACGCTTCTGATCAGCCAGTCGCTGCTCTTCTTTCCGCTTACGCTCAGCCTCCGCCGCGATCCGGGCCTCTTCTTCCTTGCGCTTCTGATCAGCCAGTCGTTGCTCTTCTTTCCGCTTGCGTTCAGCCTCCGCCGCGATGCGGGCCTCTTCCTGCTTGCGTTCCTGCTCGGCGATGCGGCGCTCTTCCGCTTCGCGTTTCTCGCGTTCAGCCTCGGCTTTTTTCAGAGCCTCCTTCGCCGCCTTTTGAGCTATCGCGGCTTCCGCCTTTCTTTTCGCCTCGGCCTCCTCAAACATTTTACGGGCCAGCTCTTCGGCTTGTTTGCGGACGGCTTCCTCGGTTGTCTCCTGGGATTTCTGAACTGTCGGCGCCGAGGCCATGAGTTCGGCAGCGGGTACCGGAGTCAGTGCGTGGGCCGTCGTCCCCGTGGGGAAAGTGACGGAAATCAGGCTGTAGCTGGTTGGGCCGCGGGTATCCTCCGTCTCGCTTTTCAGGATCAGGCCGGAGCTCGGATTGTACCAGATCGTTGCCGTGTATTCGGCGCTGCGTTGCGAGGGTATCCGCTTTCCTCTAACGGCATGCTCACGGATAACATAGCTGGCGTAGGTCTTGCCATTCAGTTCAATCGCTTCAGTACGAATAACTTGGAACTCAATCTCCCATGGATAAGGGATCATATACGCGGAACGGCCGCCGGTGAATGGTTCCTCAAACTTGATTGCTACCGACTTTCCAACCGTCAGTGGCCAGAGGCCCGCCAGCGCGGACTCGGTTGCATCACCGAATTCCGCCTCATAATTAACATCGGTGCCGTGCGTGTATTGATTAGGCCCTGATCTCCCGTACAGGGCATAAAGCGATTTCCATTCATTTTCGATTTTATAGGTGTACTCGGGCCCTTCATTTTTCGTCACCGTGAACGACTTGACACCTTCCTCGGTACGGAATTTGACCTTGGTGCCTTTCGGCAGCCCTTTGTACTTGGCTGGCGGCAGGCCCAAGATATTTCGCGGATCCGGCACGGCGGCGGATGCCTGAGCCGAGGGCTGCGTCGTCGGCGCGGCGGCGGGCACTTGTGGCGTCATCGCAGTGACCGGCGCTGGCGCACCTTTTGACGGCGTCAGGGCGTGGGTGGTCGTTTCTTCGGGATAGGTCACGGAGACCAGTTCGTAACTGGCAGCGCCACGCGTATCCTCCGTCTCGCTTTTCAAGATTAAACCAGATGCAGGATGGTACCATAGGGTCCGCGTGTATTTGGCTGTATTTTGGTGACATGTCCCCTTTTTCGCTAGGGCGTCCTCTCGAACAACGTATGTCGCGTAGATTTTGCCACTCAATGAAACGTGCTCGGTTCCTGCTACTTCAAATGAGATTGACCAATCGCGCAGGGCACTAAAAGTAATGCTGTCGGTAGATTCCGTAAATTCTATGGCCACTCGCTTGCCGATCTTGAGCGGCCAAAGAGAGCGTAAGGCATTGCGTGAATCGGCATCAAATTCAGGCGAAAATTCACGAGCAGTGGTACACTGAGATTCGCTCTTGCGTGTATAGGCGTTTGGCCAGTCACGACCGAACAACGCATAGTTTCTTGGCCATTTGTTTCCAATTTGGAAAGCGTACTCGTACTCTCCATTTCTAGTTACCATGAACGAATTGACGCCATCCTCTGTGCGGAATTTGACCTTGGTACCTTTCGGCAGTCCCTTGTATTCGGCCGGCGGCAGGCCGAGGGCGTTTTCGGCTACCAGGTCCGGTGCGGCGGCGGTTTCTTGGCTAGCGGGTTGTGTTGATGATTGGGCGGCTGCCGCCTGAACGACGGGCTGGTCCCTGACATTCTCAAGTGCGGCAAACAGGTCTTTCTTGGATGAGTATTTTGGATGATGGATCTTTGCGTTTCTGAATATGACCTGGTTGCCATCATCAAACACATCGAAATTAAATCGTCCTTTTCTTATCTTCCAGCACTTGCCACGGCTCAATATCCTATTTTGAAAACGCTCCCCCTGACTTTCGATGCAGATCGAGTTTGCGTCAACCCACCACTTGCCGGTGCTGTCTTCCCCAAAAGTTTCAGCTATGCGCTTGCAAACAAGGTGAATTTCCAATTGTCCGCCGTCTCGGAAATCAAGCTCTAGCTCAAAGTTACCATAGCCATTACCGCAAACTGGACCGTCGTCAACTTCAACCCGGCTGCCGCTGAACAGAAGTTGCAGTTGGGCATCGTCGTAATCGCTGCCGGCCGCTTTCACGGGAGGCGCAGCGATCGCAAAGACGGCGGCAACCAAAACTGTAAATAGACGCAGTATGCTAACGGCAGGCACGGAATCCCCCCTCAATACAAACTCAGCCTAACAGAACTTGCCCTTGCTGTGTGTGAATTGCTTCACCTAGGTGAAACTAGATAGGGCGACATACTCGACAAACTTCAGACTAGCTAGCCAAAGACCAATGTCCGCTTATGGCTAATAGCGGACTCTTTCGGTAGCGGTGATTTAGGTCCGCTTTACCCTCGAAAGCGGACATTCGTTAATCAATCAACGCTCGTACACTCGGCCCCTGTTTGACCGTGATCTGTTCAGACCGTCAGATTTTTTTGCATATATTTTTCGGCGTTTGTTCGTTTGGCCGGACTTTGTTCGGCGAGAGGCCAGAACTGCATGTAGGACCGGATAAAGGGCGGTAATGGCGTCAGGGGGGGGCC